>Ga0210406_10002090_pt1 | contig 23363 bp, 20 predicted proteins | sample IncBWC30MmetaG_FD_155454 | JGI IMG/M metagenome (GOLD analysis project Ga0210406, IMG submission 155454) | Forest soil microbial communities from Barre Woods Harvard Forest LTER site, Petersham, Massachusetts, United States - Inc-BW-C-30-M | ecosystem: Environmental > Terrestrial > Soil >...
CAGCAGAAGGCGATGCCGGTGATCGGCTACCTGAGCACCGGGTTGTCGCGCGACCCGAATTCACCGAATCTGGCCGCGTTCCGCCAGGGGTTGAGTGAAACCGGCTATGTCGAGGGACAGAACGTGGCGATCGAATACCGCGGGGCGGAGGGCCACTATGATCGGTTGCCCGCACTGGCCGCCGATCTCGTCAGCCGCAAGGTCGATGTGATTGTGTCGGTTGGCGGCACTCCGACGGCACTGGCGGCGAAAAACGCCACCTCGACGATACCGATCGTCTTCCGGACCGGCGAGCCGGTCGCGGACGGCCTGGTTGCCAGTCTCGCCCGGCCGGGCGGCAACCTCACGGGCTTCGGCATGCTCCTCGGCGAACTGACACCCAAGCTGCTCGAGCTGCTTTCCGAGCTGGTTCCCCAGGCCAAGATGATCGCCCTGCTCGTCAACCCGAATAATCCGGGTGTTACCGAGCGCGTGATACGAGACATGGAGGAAGCGGCGCGCGCGAAGGGGGTGCAGCTTCCCATCCTGAAGGCCGGCACCGAAAGCGAGATCGACGCCGCCTTCGCCTCCCTAGTCCAACTGCAAGCTGGCGCGCTCCTCGTCTCCGCCGACCCGTTCTTCTTCGGCCGGCGCGAACAGCTCGTGGCATTGGCATCACGCCATGCCGTTCCGGCAATCTATCCGTGGGGTGAAGCCGTCCAAGTCGCCGGCGGCCTGATCAGTTATGGACCCAGCTTCCCCGCTATCTTTCGTGAGATTGGCATTTACACCGGAAGGATCCTCAAAGGCGCCAAGCCGGCCGACCTGCCCGTGCAGCAGCCGACGACATTCGAGCTGGTGGTCAACCTCAAGCCCGCCGAGGCGCTCGGCCTCACCGTGCCGCCCTCTATCCTCGCCCGTGCCACCGAGGTGATCGAGTAACGGATGGATAGACCGAGAGGCTGGGCAAGAATGCCGTAGGGATGGAATGGCGCGCGTCCTTCGAGGCCTCGCTCCGCGAGGCACCTCAGGATGAGGCATTTTTCTTAATGCTATCAATGGACTGCCTCATGCTGAGGAGCGACCCGGCGCAGCCGGGACGCGTCTCGAAGCACGCACGGCGCGCGATGCAGCCCATTCTCGCCCAGCCTCAGAGAGCCTTCAGCGGCAACCGCCGGTGCCGGTCAATTCCAAGTTTATCCTGGGCGGATAGCTAGGTTGCAGAAGCGGTTTGACCTCACCCCCTGCGGTGCAAGCGCCGAAAGGGGGCTAGCCCCCGACCCTAAGAAAATCGTAGGCGCCGACACCCTGCACCAAGAGGAAGCGCGTGTCCTTGTCCGATCGGTTGGCAATGAGGTGCGCGGTTTTTGGAACAATGTGATAGCTCTCGCCAATGGCGAGCTCACGGCGATCGGCGGGTGCCCGGGTCTCGATCGACAGCGCGCCCTCGAGTACGAAGTACCAATCCGTCACGGCACTGTGATAGTGCCACGGTATCGTCTCACCCGGCGCCAAGGTGAAGAGTCGCGCCTGCACGTCGCTGCCGATCGCCACCGGCGCGATCGACTTGACCTGATATCCCTGGCTCTGCGCCATCACGCGCCTCCTTCAACCATAAGACAGCAGCCGGCTGCGGTGGCGCTTCAACCAGGCCCGTGGCCCGGCGCTGTCCGGCACCAGGCGCGCCACCAGAGCCCAGAAGCGGGGTCCGTGGTTCATCTCGACGAGATGCGCCACCTCGTGCGCGACGACGTAGTCGAGCACGGGCTCGGGGGCGAAGATCAGCCGCCAGCTGAAGGAGAGGCTCCCCTGCGCCGAGCAGCTGCCCCATCGGCTCCTCGTGTCGCGCACATTGACCTGTGCCACCTCGCGACCGACGCGCGCGGCCAGCCGGCGCGCCCGCGGATTGATCTCGGCCCGAGCCGTCCGAGCGAGATGATCGCGCACCCGGTGTGCCAGGCATAGGGGATCACCGCGCACCCGGATTTCACCGTCGATGATCCGGACCGGCGGTGCCGCAGGGTCAGTTTCGCGACTGATCCGGTGGGGAACTCCGAGCACCGGCAGGATCGCCCCTTCGACGAACGGCACCCTTTGTGGCAGGGCGTCGAGTCGCGCCGCGACCCAACCCCGCTTCGCTGCCAGAAAGCGCAGGCCGGTCCTCACCGGGACGCCGGGCGGCAAAACCAATTCGACCTTGCGTTCGGCGGCGTCGATCCGCAGCCCTACCCGGCGCGCCCGCGGGCTGACCCGGATCGAAACCGGGGCATCAACACCCGTATCGAAGTCCGGGTCAGCCAGCCGCGGATCACCACGTAAGCTCAATGCCTCACCCCCCTTGCCGCGAACTCGAGAATGCTAACGGGGCGAGGCGGCGTCCGAAAGCCCCGGCGGGAGAATCCGTCCGTCGGCCTCTGGTTGAGGGTGCATGTTTCTCGGGGCAATTTCCCGGCTCGCGAATCGCGCCGCAGACGCCCCTGATCGGATTTGCCCTTTTGGTCGCACATTCTTCGACTATGCTCGCCGATTAGGAGGGAACTGCTGATGTATTTCGACCGACGCCTGTGGGCATTGACGCGCGGGCTGCGGGGGTGGATCGCCCTGGCGGTGCTGTTGGGGCTCATCACCTCGGTGGTCGGCATTGCGCGCTTTGCCCTTCTCGGCGTGCTGCTGTCACGCGTGTTCGACGGTGCCGGGTTCGTCGCCATCGCAATTCCGGCCGCCGGGGTCGCCGCCGCAGTGCTCCTGCGTGGGGTCGTTGATCACCATCGCGCGATGATTTCCCATCGCACCGCCGCCCATGTGCAGGAGGATTTGCGCGGCCGTCTCTACGATAAGATTGCCGCGCTGGGGCCGGCCTGGTTCGCCGGCGAGCGCACCGGCGGGGTGATGGTGTCGATCGTCGACGGCGTCGAGCAATTGCAGACCTTCTTCGGGCAATACGTGCCGCAGCTCTGCATCGCGGTGCTGACACCCCTGGCGATCTTTGCCTTTATCGCCCTCTGGGATGTGCCGGTCGCCGCAGTGATGCTCGCTTTCGCGCTCGTGACCCTGATCGCCCCCACTGTCTTTGTGCACATCGAGCGCCGCTCCAGCCACGGGCGGCAGCGAGCCCTCACATCCTTCGGCTCGGAGTTCCTCGACGGCGTCCAGGGCTTGCCGACCCTGAAGGCGTTCGGCCAGAGCGCCGCCTATGGCCGCCGGCTCGCGGCGAGGGCGCGCGAGCTGTGCGACAGCTCGCTGCGAGTGTTGTCGACCGGCGTCATGACCCGGGGGATCACCGATTGCGGGGTGGCGATTGGTGCTGCGGCCGCCTTGTCGCTCGCCGTGTGGCGGGTGTCGCACGGGCAGATGAGCATACAAGCGCTGCTGATCGTGCTGATGGCCGGAACCGAGGTGTTCCGTCCCTTGCGCGACCTCAGGATGGTGCTGCATCAGGGGATGCTCGGCCAATCCGCCGCTGCCGGCATCAACGCGCTCTTCGCCGCCGAACCGCTGGTGCCCTCGCAGGCTCCGAACGCGCCGGAACCGCGGCCGCTGGTCCCGACCATGGCCTTCGAGGATGTTTATTTCGCTTATCCCGGCGGGCGAGGTGCGGCCCATGAAGGGCTTTCCTTCACCGTCGCGGCGGGTGAGAAGATCGGCATCGTCGGGCCGAGCGGCTCGGGCAAATCCTCGGTGGCGCGCCTGTTGCTGCGCCTCTTCGACCCACAACGGGGGACGGTGCGGATCGGCGGACAAGACCTGAAGACGCTCGATCTCGACAGGCTGCGGCGGATGATCGCCGTCGTCCACCAGGACACCTATTTGTTCTATGGCACGGTCGAGGAGAACCTCCGGCTCGGCAGGCCCGACGCCGACCACGCGGAAATCGAAGCCGCGGCGCGCGACGCCAACGCACACGAGTTCATCTCGGCTCTGCCGCAGGGCTACGCCACGATGATCGGCGAGCGCGGTGTGCTGCTCTCCGGCGGCCAGCGCCAGCGTCTGGCGATCGCCCGCGCCTTGTTGCGCGATGCGCCGATCCTGATCCTCGACGAGGCCCTCTCCTCGGTCGATGCGGAAAACGAGGCGGTCATTCAGCAGGCGATCGACCGCCTGTCGGCAGGCCGCACGACGCTGATCCTTGCGCACCGGCTGTCGAGCGTGATCGGCGCCGACCGCATCCTGGTTCTCGACAAGGGGCGACTCGTCGAGAGCGGCCGGCACGCCGAGCTGATCCGGAGCGACGGTCCATATCGTCGGCTGATGGGAGCGCAGGCCGAAGAGCGCGACGACGATATCGACCTCGTCGAGGACGACCGCGGAGCAAAGCGCCGCGGCAACGATGAGGAGATCGACACTACCGGCGAGACGGCGACGGACGCGATCGCCGGGCTCGCCGCCTCGGTCGGCTGGGGCGCCACGATCGGGACCCTGGTACGGATCATCAAGCCGTGGCGGCGGCGCTTCGGCATTGTCGTGACCTCGGGAATAGCGCGGGTGGCGGCGTTCATCGGGATCGGTATCTTCAGTGCGCTCGCCGTCGCTGCGGTCAAAATGGGAACGCCGTTCGGCTACCTGCTCATCCTGCTGGGGCTCGCCGCACCCCTCGCCGGGTTGTTGCATTGGCTCGAATCCTGGCTCGCCCACGACATCGCTTATCGCCTGCTGGCGGAGATGCGGATCGACCTCTTCCGCAAGCTCGACACCTTGGCGCCGGCCTATCTGGTGCGCCGCCGCTCGGGCGACCTGGTGGCGCTGGCCAATCAGGACATCGAGACGATCGAATATTTCTACGCCCATACGGTAGCGCCCGCGCTAGTCGCCATCCTGGTGCCCTCGGCGGTGCTCTTGACCCTCGCCGTCATCGCTTGGCCGATCGCCTTGGCGCTGTTGCCTTTCGTACTTTTCGCCGGTTTGGCGCCGGTATTGATGCGGCGGCGGATCGATCGCCTCGGCGCCCAAGCGCGCGAGGCGCTGGGCTTGTTGGGCGCTTACGTCACCGAAACGATCCAGGGCCTCTCCGATCTCGTCGCCTTTCAGGCGATTGCCGGACGGCGCCGAGGGTTCATGGACGCAGTTCGCGGCTACCAGATGATCCGTCTCGGGCTGCTGCGCGATCTGTCCGCGCAGACCGCGCAACTCGAGATCGTGACCGGGCTCGGCGGGCTGGCGGTTGCGGTGTTCGGCGCGCGGCTCGCCGCTGAGCACGAGCTGACGGCGACCACCTTGCCGCTGTTGATCCTCTTGGCGTTGGCCTCGTTTCTGCCGATTTCGGAGATCGCCCATGTCAGCCGGCAGCTCGCCGATACGATCGCTTCGACGCGGCGCTATTACGCCGTGCAGCGCGAAAAACCGGCGGTTGTCGATGGCTCCCTGCACCCCCCGGCACCTGCGGGCGGCTCGCTGATCCGCTTCGAGAGGGTGAGCTTTTCCTATCCGGGCGCCCGCCGGCCAGCCCTCGCCGAAATCAGCCTCGAAGTCCCGGCTGGGACGACGATGGCATTGGTCGGCCCCTCGGGCGCCGGCAAGACGACGATCGCCAACTTATTGTTGCGCTTCTGGGATCCCAGGGCCGGGCGGATAGTGATCGACGGGGTAGACCTGCGCGATTTCGAGCTCGACCACCTGCGGGCGCGGATCTCGCTGGTCTCGCAGGATACGTATTTGTTCAACGATACCCTGCGCGCCAATGTGCGGCTCGCCCGCCCCGAGGCCGACGAAGCGGCGATCCGCCGGGCATTCGAGCAGGCGGCACTCGCCGATTTTGTCGAGAGCCTGCCCGAGGGGCTCGACACGATGGTCGGCGAGCGCGGGGTGCAGCTCTCCGGCGGGCAGCGCCAGCGCGTCGCGATCGCTCGCGCGTTCCTCAAGAACGCGCCGACCCTGATCCTCGACGAGGCGACCTCGCATCTCGACGCGGTTAGCGAGACCCAGGTACGCAACGCGCTTGCAGCACTGATGCGCGACCGCACGACGATCGTCATCGCCCATCGGCTCTCGACGGTACGCGACGCCGACCGGCTCGCCGTGCTCGACCGCGGCCGCCTCGTCGAGAACGGCACCCATGGCGAGCTGCTCGCCCGCAACGGGCTCTACGCCCGGCTGATCCGCCGCCAGATCGCCGGCGCGCAGCAACCGATCCGCATGGCGGGAAACTAGCCGCCGCACCGGGCCGAACAGATTGGCCGTCAGCGCGCCACCGGCCGACCGCTGACTTCTGCGCCCGCGTCGGGCGACATTCTCATAAAAAATGGCACCGACATCAGCGAGATTATCGCGACCCCGACAAAGGCCGGGTAGAAGTCGCCCGCCACGAGCGTGGTTCCGCCACGCAATGCCAGCACCACCTGCAGCAACATCGCCCCCGATGCGATGCCGACGGTCTGCGAGAGTTGCTGGGCCATGCTGGTGAGGCTCGTCGCACGGCTCAGCATTGCCGGCGGCACATCGGCATAGCTCAAGGTGTTGATGCTGGTCATCTGCAGGGAGCGGAAAAAACCGCCGGCCAAGAGCGCCAGAAAGATCACGAAATGCGGCGTGTCCGGGCGAAAGAGGCTGTAGCCGAACAAAAATAGCGCGCTGATCACCGCGTCGCCAACCAGCACGATGCGAAATCCTAGGGTGCGGATGATGCGCACCGCGGTCATCTTCATCGTCATGGCGCCAGCGGCGCTGGCGAAGGTCAAGAGGCCCGAGGAGAGCGCATCGAGCCCGAACCCGACCTGCAGCATCAGCGGCAGCAAAAAGGGCAGCGCACCCAACCCCATGCGGAACAAGAAGCCGCCGATCGACGCCGCGGCATAGGTCGGGATCTGAAATAGCTTGAGATCGATGATCGGGTAGGCGACGCGGCGGGCATGGCGCACGTAGAGTACCGTGCAGGCGGCGCCGACGGCCAGCAATGCGGCGACGAGAAAGCTCGGCAGCGCGCCGCGACCGACATTCTCGAAGCCGAAGGCGAGCGTCGCCAGCCCGACCCCGGTCAGCGCGAAACCGGCGAGGTCGAACGGCCGGCGGCCGGCATCCTTGAGATCGCTGACCAGCAGGTTGACGAGGACGATGCCCAACACGCCGATCGGGATATTGATAAAAAAAATCCACGGCCACGACCAATAGGTGACGATAAAGCCGCCGACGGGCGGCCCCATCACCGGGCCGATCAATGCCGGGACGCTGACATAGGACATGGCGCGCACCAGATCGGATTTCTCCACCGTCCGCAGCAGGACGAGCCGCCCGACCGGCACCATCAGCGCCCCGCCCATCCCCTGCACGATTCGGGCGGCGACCAAGGCGCCCAGCGAATTGGCCATGCCGCAGCCGATCGAGCCCAAGGTGAAGACGACGATCGCCAGGCTGAACACCCGCCGCGCCCCGAACCGGTCGGCGGTCCAGCCGCTGATCGGGATGAACACCGCGAGGCTCAGCAAATAACAGGTGATCGCCACGTTGAGGGTGAGCGGATTCTCGCCAAGCGACTGCGCGATCGTCGGTAATGCCGTGGCGATCACCGTCGAGTCGAGGTTCTGCATGAACATCGCGCAGGCGACGACCAGCGGCACCAGGATCGGGCGACGCGCCGGATCGGATCGCGCAGCGGTGCTGTTCCAACGTAACAATGACAATGATGTCTCCGGCGTCGACTCCCGGATGACCGATTCGCCTGCTCGGTCTATCTATCCCCTTTTTCGGGAGAAGCGATGACATTCCGCATCAGCAGCAACAGCTGGCCGGTGGCCTTCCTATTCGTGCTCGGCTGCTGTACGAGCACCCCGACGATCGTCCGCGATACCGCCACCGAGGTTGACGTTCGCTACGACGGCATTGTCAACGGCATCGACGATGCCAAGCAGATGGCGGAAAAGACCTGCGCCGCGAGAAACAAGACCGCACGGCTGAGACGGGTCAGTGACCAAGGCCTCGGTCAGCACTACGGGTACTTTGAGTGCGTCTCGACGACCGGTTTGAATTAGTGGTGGAGCAGCACGTCGCGGGCGCGGTTGATCTTGGTCGCGAGATAATCCGAGCCGCCGTGGTCGGGGTGCAATTTCACCATTAGGCGGCGATGCGCCTCCTTGATCGCCTCGGCATCGGCGCCGGGGGCCAAGCCGAGGATGGCGTATGCCTCCTCGACGGTCATATCGCCGCCCGCCGAGCGCGCGCCACCGCCGGATCCGCCGGGACGTTCGCCGGCGAGCTCGTCGCGCCAATCGGGACGAACGCGATCGAGATAGGCTTCGAGAAGGCGCGCGCCCTCCTCGTCCTCGGCCCGGCATTCGCGCAACAGCGCCAGGAGGTCGGCGCCGCCGAGCTCCTCGACCCGCATGCCGCTGAACCGGCCGCGCAGGATGGTGCCGGTCATGCTGCCGGTGTCGTGATCGAGCGTCATGCGCAGGAACGGCGTCGCCACGGTCGAAGTCTGACCGGCGGCAGGAGTGCGGTAGCGGTCGAGAAAGGTGCGGAGGTGAACCAGCGCCGGCATCATCATCGCAACCGGAATCAGCAGCGCCGAGAGCCGCCCGGAGGCGGGGGAGATCGCCAACGTCGCCACCGCCAATACCGCGATGACGATGCCGGTTACTTTGAGGCCGCGGGCGAGCCGCGCCGGATCGGCGTTGACGAATAAATAAACCAGCAGCAGGAAGCCGCCGAGGATCGCAAATCCGCCGATTAGATAGAGCATTGCCGTCGCTCAGCTCTTGAGCTGTGAGGTAAGCCGGAGCACTTCGCCGCCCTTCTTCTCGCTATAGGCGGTCAGCGCCCGATAGCCACCGGCGGCATAGACGGCGACGGCGCCGAGCAGCTCCTTCAGGCGATCGGCGCTGGCGAGGTCGAAACTGAGATAGGCGCCGCGCGACAGGCTCGCGATCTGCTTGAAGGCTGCCGCCGCGACCCGGTCCCGGCCCTCGTGGAAGAGAAAGACCGGCACGCCGAGGAGGCCCAGCTCGCCGGCGTGGCGGCACAGCCGGTCGACCTTTTCCTCCATCGCATCACCGACAAAGACCAGCGCATTGACCTTGCGCCGGCGGGTCTCGGCGATGGCGTGGAGCAGCACCCGCTCGATCTGGGTCTCGCCGCCGACGCAGAAGACCGAGCGCATTACGCGGTGCAGGTCGGCGGCGGTGGTCATCCACCGGCTCGCCTTGCATTCCGAAAAGCCGCGGTAATAGATGAGCTGGATCTCGAGCCCGCCGAGCGCTGCCGTCGCCTCGAACATCTCGCCCTGAATCCGGCAAGCGCGATCCCAGGTCGGCTCGCGGCTCGCGGTCGCGTCGAGCGCGAAGATCAGCCGGCCACGCCCGCCCCCGGTATGCGCCGCCGGCGCCTGTTTCAGCTTATCCAGAAAGTCAGCGACTTCGGCCGAGTGCCGCTCGGTGGGAAGCCGGTTCTTGTCCTCGCTCATCGCCTCCTCACGCTGGCCGGAGCCAGACCGAGGTATCGTGAAAGACGGCGCCGCCGCGCGGCAGACCGGGATCGGCGCTCGTCAACAAATTGATCCCGATGCCCTCCTCGAAGGCATGATTGGGCCACAGCCCTTCGACGATGACCACCCGTTTTTGCATGCCGGCAAAGCTCTGCGCATGGAGTACCAGGCTGCCGCGCCGGTTGCCGATGCGCACCCGGTCGCCGTCATCGAGCCCGAGCCGCCCCAGCGCCTCGGGATGGACCAGGGCGGTCGGCCGGCCCTCCCGCGCGAGGCTCGACGGCGTGTTGTTGAACGTGGTGTTGAGGAACGAGCGCGAGGGTGCGGCAACCAGGCGGAAGGGCCGCTCGGGATCGCCGTCGTCGATCACCCCGACATGATCGGGAAACGCCGGAAGCCGCGCGAAAGCCGGTCCGATCGCCGGCCAATCGGCGCGGAAATGAAATTTCTCGTCGGCATGGGCGAAGCCGTCGAGAAAATGGCCGGTGGCGAAGGGCGGGCAGCAATCGAGCCGGCCGTCTTCCGGGTAATGCTCGACATCGGGCAGCCCGCTGATCCGCAATGTCCGGTCGATCAGCTCCAAGGCAGTCATGGCAAAACCCGGGTGGTCGGCGCCGAGGCGTCGGGCGAGGCCGCAGATCACGTCATGGTTCGAGCGGCACTCGCCATGGGGCGGCACGACCGCCCGGCCGAGCTGCAGGTAGGAGTGAGCGCCGCCCAGATAGATGTCGTCATGCTCGAGGAAGGTTGTCGCCGGCAACACGATGTCGGCCATCGCCGCGGTCTCGGTCATGAACTGCTCGTGGACGCAGACGAAGAGATCGGAACGTGCAAAGCCGCCGCGGACGAGCCCCGATTCCGGGGCGACGACCAGCGGGTTGGTGTTCTGGATCAATAACGCCGAAACCGGCGGTCCGTTGCCGAGAGCGCGCCGGTCGCCCGTCAGCACCGCACCGATCCGCGACTGATCGAGAATGCGGGTCGTCGGGTCGAGCCGATCGAGCCCCTCGATCAGGGTGCGGTCGAGTTCGACAAGGCCGAGGTTGGAATAGAGGGCCCCACCGCCTTCGTAGGCCCAGGCACCGGTCACCGCCGGCAGGCAGCTGACGGCGAAAAGTTGTGCCGCACCGTTGCGCGACCGTGAAAAGCCGTAGCCGACCCGGATATAGCTCCGCCTGGTGCGGCCGAAGAGCCGGGCGAAGCCGACGATCTCATCTTCCGCGAGCCCGGTGATCCGGGCCGCCCAAGCCGGATCGCGGGTCGCTAGATGCGCCTCGAGCCCTGCGGGATCGTCGGTGTAACGCGCCATATAGACGCGGTCGGCGCAGCCTTCCTTGAAGAGGACGTGCATGACCGCGCAGGCCAGCGCGCCGTCGGTGCCGGGGAGCGGCGCCAGGTGGAGATCGGCCTGTTCGGCGGTGGCGGTGCGGTAGGGATCGATGACGACCAACCCGGCGCCGCGCTCGCGGCGCGCCGCCGCGACATGGGTCATCACATTGACCTGGGTCGCGGCCGGATTGCCGCCCCAGACGACGATCAGATCGGATTTGGCGATCTCGCGCCCGTCGACGCCGCGCTTGACCCCGACCCCGGCGAGCCAGCCGGCGTCGGAAAGGGCATTGCAGATCGTCAGATCCTCGCGCGAGTAGCGCATCGCGTGGCGCAGCCGGTTGATGCCGTCGCGCTGCACCAGCCCCATCGTCCCGGCATAGTAATATGGCCACACGCTCTCCAAGCCATGGCGCTGGGCCGCGCATGTCAAGCGCTCGGCGACCTCGTCGAGTGCCTCATCCCACGAGATCGGCCGGAAGGCGTCACGGCCCACGCCCTTCTCGCCGACCCGGCGCAGCGGCTGGGAGAGGCGATCCGGGTGATGCTGGCGCTCGCCATAGCGGGCGACCTTGGCGCACACGACACCCCTTGTATAGGTCTGCGCCGCCGCCCCCCTGACCCGCCCGATGCGGCGCCCGCCGACGCGCTCGACCGCGAGCGCGCAGGCGCTCGGGCAATCGTGCGGGCAGACACTGGGAACGATGTCGAGCGCCACGGGTCGCCTGCATCCTAGGGTTCGCCTGAGAATATAAGGATGAGGCCGCCGCGTCGATATCCGGCGAGACGGTGCGGCTCTGTGCCGAGGCCGCAATCACAGGTCCTATTTGGTCGCGACCGGGCGCCAGGATCTGCAGACCGCCTGAACCGGGCGGCAACGCGGCGTCGCGCCCGTGCTGGTGGCGCGAACCCAACGCTCGGTACCCGTCCTTTTCTTCGTCATGCCCGCGACGAGGAAGAGATGATAGGACTCATCTGTCTCATTCGCACCACTAGTACAGGATCGACGGCAGATAGGCTCCGGCGGGCTCGTTATAGAGACCGGTCGTCATCAACGTCATCTGCATCAGCAGCTGGAGCCGGTTCTCCAGGCACCAGCTGAAGAGATCGTGGTTTCGCGTCGGCAGCAGAAAACCGGGTCCCGCAAAAGACCGAGCCGCGCCGATCAGCGCCTTCAGGTCTTGATTGCTCTCGGCGACCGCATGGGCAAAGAAGCCGATCGATGTCGCATAGCCGGTGATCCGCCCCAGATGCTCGACGACAGTGCCCCTTCTTTCGCGCACCGCTTCGGCGAGTTCGGCGTCGCGGTCGAACCCGTGGACCTGTCGGCAGATCTGGTTGCAGGCGGCGATATCTTCCGTTGTCGCCGGACGAACCTCGTATCCGGGGAGATTGTTGCCGAGCGGCGAGCCTTTTATGACAGAGAGCGGTTCGCGCGTGACAAATCGGAGGCGCGTGTAAAGGACGAGCGAGCGATTGTGGTAGGCGGTCTGCACCAGGCGGACACCGGCATGGTCGCGCGCAGCCGCATAGTCGAGCATCGCCTGCATCAGGGTGCGGCCGACGCGCCGGTTCTGCGCCGCCGGATCGACTGAAATCGGCCCGATGCCGCCGATCTGGGAGCGCTGATCCATAAAATTGCTGCCGAGGATAAGACCATCCTCTTCCGCCACCAGCCCATGAAATCCCGGGTGAGCGATCAGCATCGAGGCGGCATCGGTCGCGACTGCGACAGACGGAAAGTCCGGCGGAAAGTTGTGCTGATTGGCGATGCCGGCAAAGGCCGCATAGAGGATGCGACCGCATTCCGCGGCATCCGCCGCAGTCGGTTCACGGATCGTCACGGCCACCAGTCTGCTCCCGTCGATCGGACCCGACTTTCTGATACACGCCGAAAGCGCCGCAGAGCAATCCTAGCGCTCAGATTCATTCGGGTGATTCAGTGCTCGGCGCACCCTCCTCGTCTTCTCGGCGAAGGAGGCTGTCAAAAAATCAGAAATACTCGTCATTCCGGGGCTTGGGCGCAGCCCGCGAGCCCGGAACCCAAGAACACAAGCCTCGGCCAACTCGGGAATGGCCCGTGTTCATAGGTTCCGGGCCTGGTCCTGCGGACCATCCCGGAATGACGAAGAAATATGCGCCCACAAAGGGTATTTCCTGACAGTCTCGAAGGCCGGGACCCAATTCTGCCACGGGCACCGGCCTTCGCCGGTCTGGCAAAATATCTCATGGCTCCATTTGTCCCCGTCACCTGCTGAATCCTCTGATTGGGTCTGAGCACTAGCGTCAGCGCGGTAAGATGCGTCGCCGCGCGACTTGGCAAAATTCTAGATAACTTTGGTTGATGATGCGGGCGCCTCTGCGACATTAACGCGAACCATGCTCGCCGCTGATTTCATCACCAAATGGCGCGCGGCCGATCTGACCGAGCGTGCTGCGGCGCAGTCGCATTTCCGTGATTTATGCGACCTGCTGGGTGAAGAGGCGCCGACCGACGCCGATCCGAAGGGCGAGTGGTACGCGTTCGAGAAGGGCGCGACCGCCTAGCTGGCGCGGCGCACGCCGTAGAAGACCACGAAACATCCAGGCAAGACGTCGGTCAGGTGCTTGCGGTACGCGGTTGCCTGCCAGTACTCGCCCATCGGGATGAACGGCACGTCTTCCCAGAGCTGCTTCTGCAAATCGGCGCAGATCCGCTTTTGCTTCTCCAAATCAACCGTGTCGAGCCAGGCTGCGCGCAATTCCTCGATGCGCGGACTATTGGCCCAGCCGTTTATAGGTTCCTTGCCATCGGCGCGAATGGCCAAGTTGCCGTAAGGATGAACGTTCGGGAGAGAGCGATCGATCAGAGTGCAGAACATGTTGTAGCCGCCCCTGTCCGGCGGGCCCTGATTGCCGCGGCGCCGCACAACGCTGCCGAAATCCATTTCCTGCAGATCGACGTTGATGCCGGCGCGCCGCAGTTGCTCGGCACCGGTTCGCGTCAGATTGCCGAGTTCGTGGACATCGGTCGGCGCCATGACGACAATCTTCTCGCCCTTGTAGCCGGCCTCCGCCAGGGCTCGTTTGACGGCCGCATAGTCGCGCGGGCTGCGCAGCACCTCGATGCCGACATCGCTGGCGAGCGGCGAGCCGGTGCCAAATAAACCGACATCGTCCCGCCAATTGTTCCGATCACCGCCGGCGATCGCCGACATCGCCTCGGTTTGATCGACCGCGCCGAGCAGGGCTCGCCGGATCGCCGGGTTGTCGAACGGCGGATAGCGCTGGTTGAAGGTCATGATGCCGTTCGCCGTCGCGAAATGCGAAACGACGGTAATGTTGGGGTCGCCGCTGACCTGGTCGACCAGATCGCGCGAGGGGTTTTCCCACCAGTCAATCTCGCCCCGGCGCAGCGCGGCCGAGGCCGAAAACGGATCCAAGGTCAGCCACTCGACCCGCTCGAAATGCGCCACCTTCGGCCCGGCGGTAAATCCGACCGGCCCGGCCGCCCGCGGCTGATAATCGGCAAACCGCTCGAAGACCGCGCGGGCGCCGCTGACATGCTCGTCCTTGACGAAGCGGTAGGGGCCGCTGCCGATGACTTCGGCGACAGGCTTGAACGGCGACTCCGCCGCCACACGCTCGCATGATCGCCGGCACGTTGCCGCCGGGCCCGGCAAGAGCCTCCGGCAGGTGCGGGAATGGCCGCTTTAAGCGAAACCGCACGGTGCGGTCGTCGGGCGTCGACAGCTCGTCCGTCGCTTCCATCAGCGTGCTGGCGAAGATGACCCGCGGGGCGAAGCGGCGGATGCTGGCGACAACGTCCCGCGCCAGCACCGGCTCCTTGTCATGGAAGCGCAGACCGTCGCGCAGCTTCAGCGTCCAGGTCAATCCGTCCTCCTCGACGGTATGGCCCTCGACCATCTGTGGCTGCGCCTTCCATTCGGTGTCGATGCCGTAAAGCGTATCGAACACGAGATAGGCGGCGTTTCTCGTCGGCCGCGCCCCGGTGACGACCGGATCCAACACCGAAAGATCCGCGACCCCGACAAAGACGAGGGTTTTCGCGCGATCCGCTCGCCCGAGGCGGGGCGCAACGCCAACCGTAAACGTCGCGGCCGCGGCAGCTTTAAGCAGATCGCGTCGTCTCACAGCGGTTTCTCCCCAAGATTGCAAACAGAGGGGCCAATTTCCCGAACCGAAGGGTGTAGGGCGGAAAAGCGTAGCGCATTCCGCCGATTTCCGTTCACACCCAACCTCCTCGGAGCGATCACCGATGATGTCGATTATAGGACCCGGCCACGGCGGAATGCGCTGCGCTTTTCCGCTCTACGACCTGCGGTATCGCGTGTGGCGCTGGCCCCAGTCGAACAGGGTCCTCAGCACCGGGCGCAGCTCTTTACCCTTCTCGGTTAGCAGGTATTCGGCGCGCGGCGGGTGCTGCTCATAGAACCGCCGCTCGACGATCCCGGCTTCCTCCAGCCGCTTCAATCGCGATGACAGGGTGTTGGGGCTGATCCCGGCCAGCGAGCGCTCGAAATCCTGAAACTTGCGCGGCCCGTCAGTGACGAGGTCACGCAGAATGAGGATCGTCCAACGCTCGCCGACGATGTCCAACGTGCGCGCGATCGGGCAGCGCATGTCGTAAGGCGCGGAATTGTGGTGCGGGTCGCTCATCGGCTCACGGTAGGCTCGATCCTCACGACGGTAACATAGGCGTGAACAAAAAAGATAGTGACTCCGAAATATGCAGTTAGTATTATAGGAGGAGTGATAGCTCTGAGGACACGCCCATGACCGTCGCAACCGACATCGCAATTCCCTCATCCGATCGCGGGCAGCCTTGGCGGGTTTTGCTCTGGTTGGCGCCGCTGACGGCATTCTGGATCGCGCTGAACTACTGGGTTCCCGCACTGCCGGCGAGCGGCGTGCCGAGCACAGCCGGCCGCTTGGCGATCCATATCGCGATCGTTCTCGGGCTGTGGCTTGCAATCGAACGCACCGAGCTCGCGCCGCGCCGGCGGCTCGGGTTATGGCTGGCCATTGTCGTGCCCTATACGCTGTGGCTGGCGATAATCTGGAGCGTCGCGATCAACGGCGTGTTCCGCCCGGGCAGCAACACCCCGCCGCTGGTGCCGTTGGCAATCTTTCTGCCGGTGATCGTCGGCGCGCCGATTCTGTTGCGGTCAAAGCGGATCGGCGAGGTGCTCGACGCGATGCCGGCGAGCTGGCTGATCGGCCTTCAAGTCTACCGGGTACTCGGAGGGATATTCCTGGTCGGCTGGGCGCGCGGCGCGATCCCCGCCCTGTTCGCCTTGCCGGCAGGCATCGGCGATGTGACTACCGGGCTGCTCGCCTTGCCGGTCGCCTATTCCCTTGTGTCGCGGAACGGCGGTGCGGTAGGCGGGGCAATCGCGTGGAATATCTTCGGCTTGCTCGATTTCACGATCGCGGTCGGGATTGGGCTGGTGACCGCTCCAGGTCCATTTCAGTTGATCGTACCGAGCATACCCAACACCGGGCTCGGGCTCTATCCGACCGTCCTGATCCCGGCGTTTGCGGTGCCGAGCTCGATCCTCCTCCACGTGCTGTCATTGCGCCAGCTGCGCCGCCGTCAGATCGGCTAGCCTACACCGGCGGCGCGGTAGGCCGCGAAGATCAGGCGGATGGCGTGCGCGCATTCGCTCGCCGGGATCGGTGGCGGGTCGGCGCGGCCCCAGGCCTCGAGCGCTTCGCGGACCGCGCGCGGGTAGCCGGCCTCCCAGTCCGGCGGCTGCGGGATGGTCTCGTCGCGGCCGGGTGCCAGGATCTGCAAGCCGCCCGCCACCTGACGCAACAGCAGGCGCTCGCCCGCCACCTTCTGCTCGCCGTCGGTGTGGTTCGCGGGCCAGGTCGGCATCGTGTAGCCGACCTCGTTGTGGATGAGGACGCCGCTCGGCGTGCGCATCGTGGCGAGGGCGTAGTCCTCGACTTCAGTGCTATGCACCTGCCGGCTTAGAACGGCGGAAACCACCTCGGGCTCCTCGCCGGTCACAAACCGCGCGATGTCGAAGCCGTGTCCGCCGAGATTTAAGAGCGCGCCGCTGCGGGACGGTAGGCATGGGTTCGACGGTAAAGCTTTCGCGTTAACCGCCGAGTTCCGTCAGGAAAGTCCGGGCGGTAAGGATACGAATCGATTGGTACCGGCGCAACGCCAGCAAGTCCTTGTCGCCGGGTACGATAACCTCGGCACTGAGCGCGACGGCGGTTGCGATGACGTGGTCGTCGTTAGGATCGCGGCAGACCGGGCCAATGTCGGGCGGCGGACCGGCAAGCTGCCTGCCGATCTCTTCCAATTCCGTGCACCACCCAATGACCGCCGCCTCGCTATGGCCGTAAATGTCTCGCAGGCGGGTAGAGAGAAGTGCATAGCGGGTTTCATCAAGGAGCGGCGGCGATAGCGGCGGGATTGGGCTCGATCTGATGCCGGCAATCGCGGCACCAGACGATCAGCCGAACGCGAGCAGCCGCGGCAGCCCCAAATGTCATCGGCGGGCCGGTGTACGACATCATGAACGGCGGCGCGCAACGGCTTCAGCAAGATGAAGCAGGCGCAGCAGGTACCGGCGGAAGCGGAAGCGCGGGAACCGGCCCGCGGCGTCGCACGGATCCTCGGCGAGGTTCCCACTTGTGCATGGCGAGAGGCCCTCAAGTGCGAGCCGGAGCTGGTTATATGGAACGTGGACCCCCATGCCAAACTGGTACGGCCAGGGGGGAGTATTTTCGCCGACGATCGTTACGTGCCGGTGCCGCAGTACACGGCAGATTTCGAAGGAATATCCGGCGAGATAGTTGGGTGAAAAGATCTCGATAACTGTAGATTCCGGCTTCATGAACATGCAGTGCACAAACGCCGCGCCATGTGGCCCGGCAATCACATTTGCATCACGCGCGGCAGCGATCTGCTGAAGGAGCGGAAGGCTGCCGATGTCTAGTCGCGTGAATCCGTACCCGTTGAGAAAAGAATTGACCTCCTCTGAGTTAACGAGGTCACGTGCTCGATCCTCAACATTGATGCCACGGTCAAGCCACAGCCTTTCCCCAAATGGAGAGGGAGTCCCCGCAGCAGCGCTGAACATGCGGTCTCGTAGCTCGAAGAAGATATCCGGGCATTTGCTCAGGTCCCCGAAGTTAAGGTTCGTGGTGTAGAGCGCCGATCGGAAGATGGCTGGATCGGGCGAAACCTGCATCAGCGATCGACGATCCAGGCCAAGTGCGTCCCAAAATTCGAAGGCAAACTTCGGCAAATTTGTGTAGACGTATGGACCAGAAAACTTCGCGCGCTCCAAGATGATGACTTTCAACAGTTCTTCGGTGAAATGGCAGAAGTTAAAGGACCACATGTTGGAGAGGATGCAGACGTCCTCGGCGACGTATCTTGGCGAAAAGTAAGAGGAGAAAGGCGCAGCTTCCCCTGTACTCTGATAAAGCCGATTAAACTTGCGTTGAAGATGGCCCAGATTCCAGGGATCAACGATACCTTCCTCGGGAACGGTACCATTATTCATGATCTGCAAGCCCAACTTCGGCAGATAGAGAACATTCTCCGCCGCCAGCACGTGGGCCGTATTGCCCTTGTGGGTTTTGACCTTGCGTACCGAGTGGGGATTGCTCTCTAGGGCCTCCTCGATGATCGACTTCGATATCAGTTTTTGCAGGTCGAGAGGCGGGTGCATTCGAGACATATGTCACCAAGCTTTTTCGTCGTGGTGCTTGAGCACACGAAAGCTTTCGTCCGGCAGCCGCGAACCGCTGCCAACCTCGGTCACGGTCGCCCGCCGTCGCGGAGGCACTCCCGTCGCAGCCGCTATGGCAGCCGCTGCCTGGCGCTGAGCATCGTCGGCAGAGCGGGCCGCACCCTCGGCAATATCGCGCCCCTCGACGGACGAGCCATTGCCATTCCCCGTCGACATAGAGCACGGAGAGATCGCAGTCGCCGAGCACCGCGCGCTCGACCGGGAAGAAACCGTGCTCCCAATGCGTGAACCAGCAGCCGCGGATCGTCGTGCTTCGCTGATACTCAGCGTTGGCGCGGTCGCACTCGGCGAAGGTGTCGAAGACCCACCGGTGGGGCCGAGATAGTCAGCGATCGAGATCACCTGTCCGGTAGGGGGCTTTTCACTCATTGGCTTCCCTCCGCGTCATCGCTTGGCACCCGTCACCACAAAGTCGGTTTGCCGACTGCCGCAGGCTGAGCACACCAACCGCTTGTGCCAGTCGGGGACGGACAGATCGTCGCCGTAGCGCTCCGCCATCAGATGCAGAGTGAACTTGGCCTGATGGGCAGCCTTCAAAACTCGCCCGGGAACGCTGTCGGGAAACAGAAAGGCGCTGACGAGAACAGAGGCGTCAACGACCGCGCTTTTTGGCATAGAAGCTTCTGGCCTGGTCGACGGCAGCCAGAATCTCGGCTTCCTGTTTGGGGGTAGGCTCGCGCCCGGCGATGCTGACCGGTTTCAGCAGGATCGCGCCGCTTTCCGTCAGCTCTGCCTCGAGGTAATCGCCTTCCTCCAGCCGAGCACCTTCGCGTATATCGCGCGGCAGGGTGATCTGCGCGGCGCGACGAACCTTAACAAGCGTCATCGGCGCTTCTCCTGTCTAGCTGGCCAAATTACTTCTCGAAATGAGAATTTCGTAAAATATGAAAACGGTATAGCACTCTTCGGGCTACACGACAAATCGCCGCGCTGGCCGCCGCCTGTGGCTTGCCCGTCGAGATCGGCGAGAAGCATGCGGTGGCTCGACTCTTGGACCTCAAACGCGAGTGCGCCGCCGAGGGCTAGTGCACGCCGGCGGCGCGGTAGGCCGCGAAGATCAGGCGGACGGCGTGGGCGCATTCGCTCGCCGGGATCGGTGGCGGGTCGCCGCGGCCGTAGGCTTCGAGCGCGTCGCGGACCGCGCGCGGGTAGCCGGCCTCCCAGTCCGGCGGCTGCGGGATGGTCTCGTCGCGGCCGGGGGCCAGGATCTGCAAGCCGCCCGGCACCTGGCGCAACAGCAAGCGCTCGCCCGCCACCTTCTGCTCCCCGTCGGTCTGGTTCGCCGGCCAGGTCGGCATCGTGTAGCCGACCTCGTTGTGAATGAGGATGCCGCTCGGCGTGCGCATCGTGGCGAGCGCGTAGTCCTCGACTTCCGCGTTGTGCGCCTGCCGGCTGACGACGGCGGAGAGCACCTCGGGCTCCTCGCCGGTGACAAAGCGGGCGATGTCGAAGCCGTGTCCGCCGAGGTTTAACAGCGCCCCGCCGCCCGCCTGCGACTTCTCGGCCATCCAAGGCGAGTCCCACTCGACATAGCGCCGCATCGTCGGGCGGATCCCGCGGTAGACGATGTGCGAGATCCGGCCGAACTCGCCGCCCGCGATCATGCGCTTTACGGTCACCGCCCAGAACGAATAGCGGACCATGAACGGGACCGTGACCCAGGCTCCCTTCTCGGCGGCTAGGCGAGCGAGGTCCGCCACGGTATCGGGGTCGGTGCCCCACGGCTTTTCCAACAGGAAGGGGACGCCGGCATCGACCAGGAAGCGAAAGGTCTCCGGCATGTCGCAATGCCGGCCGAGGGCGATGACGAATTCCGGCTTCCTCGCCTCGATCATCCGACGATAGTCGGTGAAGGGGGTGCTGCCGAAGCGCTCGGCGCGGTTCCTGGCGATCCGTTCGTCGTGGTCGGAGACCCCGACGATGTCGCATCCGAGATCGCGCAGGATGCGCAAGTAAGCCGCGTCGTATGCCGAGTGCCAATGGCTCACGTCGATCGCGGCGACGCGCTTCGGCATGCCCACCGAGGTGCTCCTATGCCGTAAACCCGTGGCGGCGGGCCGGCTATTCCGCCGCGGCCCGGGCCGGCTCGATGAACCGCGACACCCATTTGTTGCGGCGCCTGAGGCCCTCGCGGTACATCGCCTCGAACTCGGCGGGCGGGAAGGAATGCGTCGATTGCCGGTCGAGGAGCGCTTCCATCCATGCTCTCAGGCGCGGGAACTTCTCGATATGGCCGAGCTTTTTGACCCGGTCGAGGAAGTGGTAGCGCTGCAGGAACGGTGCATAGGCGGCGTCGACCAGCGAATATCTGGCGCCGTTGAAGAAGGGTCCGCTGCCCTGCTTTTCGAGCGCCTTTTCGAGCCGCTCGAAAGGCACCGGGATCGCTGCGGCCGCTTTGTTGTAATCGGCCTCGGTGTCGGCGTAGGCGGTCGCCGTGACGATGCTGGCAAAGCTCGGCACATAGTCGGTCCAGGCGCGGTTCACCGCCCGCTCGATCGGGTCCTCGGGATGCAGCCGCGGTGCGATCGTCTCGTCCAGGTACTCGTTGATGGCGTTCGACTCGAACAGCGACACCTTGTCGTCGATGCTCAGCACCGGCACCTTCTTGTGCGGCGAGATCGCGAGAAACCAGTCGGGCCGGTTGTCGGCCTTGATGTGGCGAAGCTCGAACTCGGTGTTCTTCTCGCGCAGCACGATTGCCGAGCGCTGCACCCAGGGGCAGGTCTCAAAGCTGACGAGCATGTATTTCGCCATGGCGGCCTCCGATGTTTTGGGCGGGAGCCGACATGATCGCACGCATGGCAGACGCGGTTAAGCGTAATCGTCGATCCCCGAAGGCGTATCGGCGGCGAGGTGGGATCCGGCGGGATCGGAGCCGCAGGGTTCTGCGTGCCTCTTGCCACGGCCAAACCAGCGCTTATATAGCAGCCGCATGCCTAAATAGCAATTATTAAATGTCCCTAATATGCTAATGTCTCATGCACGAGATGCGATACGGAATTCCGCTGCCAATCCCCTGCCGACGCCGTTTTGGTGGACAGAATTCCGCTGCGGGCAATCTTGTCCAACTTCGTTCAAGACATTGATTACACTTATATTTTTGGCCAATAGGGACATTTTTTGGACGCTGGGACAGATTTTCTCCCTGAGCTCAGGGAGAGGCCGCCGGCAAGCCCGCCCGGTTGACGCCTTCCTCGATCCGCTCTTCCTCGAAGATCCCGAGCCGGTTGATGCCGTCGAACGCGGCCACTTTGTAGCATTCCGCGAGCGTCGGGTAATTGAACACCGTGTCGATGAAGTAGTCGATCGTGCCGCCGAACGAGAGCACCGCCTGACCGATGTGGATCAGCTCGCTGGCACCCTCGCCGATGATGTGGACGCCGAGCAGCTGGCGGGTCTCGCCATGAAAGATCAGTTTCAGGAGCCCGGTTACGTCGCCGAGGATTTGGCCTCGGGCGATCTCCTTGTAGCGCGCCTTGCCGATCTCGTAGGGCGTGGCGGCCTCGGTCAGCTCCTCCTCGTTCTTGCCGACCATCGAGATTTCCGGAACCGCGTAGATGCCGTAGGGGAAGCGCTCGGGCGAGCTCTGCGCCTTGATCCCGAAGGCGTGGCACACGGCGAGCCGGCCCTGTTCCATCGAGGTCGAGGCCAGCGCCGGGAACCCGACCATGTCGCCGACCGCGTAGACATCGGGCAGTGCGGTTCGATAATGCTCATCAACGGCCAGCCGCCCGCGGCCATCGGGCACGAGGCCGGCTTCGGCCAGGTTGAGCTTGCTGGTGGCGCCGGTACGGCCGACCGAATAGAGCGCCTTTTCGGCAACGATCGTCTTGCCGCTCTCGAGATGAATCCTGACGCGCGCGCCGTGCTCGTCCTTGATGATCTCCAATTTGTCGACGCTCTCGCCGAGCCGCAGGGTGGCCCGATTTTCTCGGAGATGATGGCAGAACTCATCGGTGATCTCCCGGTCGACGAAAGGCATGAGCCGGTCACGCTTGTCGATCAGGGTCACGCGAACGCCGAGTGCGGCAAAGATGCTGGCGTATTCGCAGCCGATCACGCCGGCGCCGACGACCGCCAATGTCCGCGGCAGCCGATCGAGATCGAGGACGTCGTCGCTGGTGAAGATGCGCTCGCCGTCGAACGGGATATGCGGGTCGCGAGTGGTCTCGGCTCCAGTGGCAATGACGATCTTCTTCACTCTGACCCGGCGGGAGCTGGCGCCGTCGACATAGTCGAGGTGAACGGTGTCCGGCGCCACAAAGGACGCCGTCGCAGCGATGAGCTCGACATTGTTGCGCATCAGCTGATGACGGGTGACATCGATCTCGTGCTGGATCACCCGGTTGGTGCGGAACAGCAGGTCCTGCATCGTGATGTGCTGCTTGACGGTGTAGGAAGCGCCGTAGAATTCCCGCGAGCGGTAGCCGCAGAGCTCGAGTGCGGCCTCGCGCAAGGTCTTCGATGGGATCGTGCCGAGATTGACGCTGCAGCCGCCGAGCACGGTCTTGCGTTCGACGATCGCGACCCTCTTGTCGAGCTTCGCCCCCTGGATCGCCGCGCGCTGGCCGGCCGGCCCGGAGCCGATCACCAGCAGATCGTAGTCGAACGAGTCCCCAGACATACCCCGGCCTCACGCCCGCCGCGTCTCCATCGACAATGCCATAAGCCTGTACCGGGACGGTGACAATTCCATGACGGCGCCATCACCTCGCCTCGCCCCTCCCAGAACAGCCCCTCGCCCCGCGAGAGCGGGGAGAGGGAGGGGCCCGCGAGGCGGGAGGGTGAGGGGCCGATCCACAACGAACGATCAGCCGCGATCGACGACCGGCCGACAACCCTCACTGTGCAAGCGGATTGAGGGGTGA
>Ga0210406_10002091_pt1 | contig 23346 bp, 40 predicted proteins | sample IncBWC30MmetaG_FD_155454 | JGI IMG/M metagenome (GOLD analysis project Ga0210406, IMG submission 155454) | Forest soil microbial communities from Barre Woods Harvard Forest LTER site, Petersham, Massachusetts, United States - Inc-BW-C-30-M | ecosystem: Environmental > Terrestrial > Soil >...
ATCGGCGCGCCGTCGGGTTGGCGGACGCTCGTCAGCCCCGTCGACGTCCTGGCCTACCGCCGGATCTGGGACCCGTTCATCACCGCCACGGCGCGGGCCGCGGTCGCGTGCGCGGTCGCGCTCGAGGCGGCGGCCGCGACGGCGTCCGATCCGAGCACGCTCCTTCTCGCTGCGGACACCGAACGCGTCAACGCCGATGCGCTCATGACGCGCTGGAACCTGCACGCCGGCACGCCCGACTACGAGATCGTGATCAACGCCGCGGACATCCTGCAGGACCAGCAAGACGCCGTGCTCAAGGCCGGGCAGGTGTACCAGGCGCAGATCCGGACGGACTGCCCGTCGATCGAGCTGCCAGCCCCGCCGGGTATCGCCGTGCAGACGGGCGTCATCGGCGCGATCGAGGGCTTCGGCATCCTCGCACACGGCGTCTTGCAGCTCATCGGGCAGGCCGCCGGCGGCGCGATCGAGACGCTCGGCCCGATCGTCAACCCGTCGTCGTCGGCCTGGTCGACGGCCGCGACGATCGCCGTGGCGGCCGCCGTGGGGGCCGCCGCGCTCTTCGGGCGCGACGTCGTGCGGGCGCTTCGGTGAGCGGCCGTGGATGACGACGCTCTGCAGGCGCTCTGGACGGTGTTTGACCAGACGGGCATCCGGCCGGAGTACCTGCTTCCCGTCCTCTACTTCGAGAGCGGCTTCAACCCGGCCGTCCCCAACGCCGCGGGCGCGCCCTTCTACGGCATCGCGCAGACGAGCGGCGCGAAGCTCGCCTCGCTCGGCGTGACGCCGGCGGCGTTTCTCGCGATGAGCGCGGGCGACCAGATCCGCACCGCGGTCCTGCCGTACTTCGCGGGCGTCGTGCAGCGCTACGGCGCGATCAAGAGCGCGACGCGCGCCGAGCAAGCGAACTTCGAGCCCGCCACGCTCGCGTATATACGTTCGCTCGCGCAGATCCTCGAGCCGCGCGGGACGCGCGCCTACGCCGACAACGCGCGCGCCTTCGACCCCGCGAGCCACGGCGCGATCACGCTCGCCGATCTCGCGCTCGCGATGAGCCACGCCGCGGCGGCGCCGGCGACGAAGGCCGCGATCGCGCGCGCGTACGTGCTGCGGCCGAGCGCAGGGCCCGCGTGCTCGCCCGTCTACGGCGAGGACTTCGTCGATCCGGCCTGGACGCTCGGCGCGCTCGCGCTGGGTCTCGCCGCCGCGCTCCGCTAGAAGAGGCGCACGAGACGCGCGAGAAGGCGCGCGCCCGCCGTCGTCGACGTCAGCCACCACGCGCCCGCCGCGGCGGCGCCGAGCACGGCCACCGTCGCGACGCTCGACGTCGGCGCGGTGGCCTTCGCGATCGCGGACCCGGCGTTGCGCAGAGAGAGCTGCGCCGGCGTCGCGCCTCTGAACGTCAGAGGCTTGATGCGCACGATCGTCGCGCCCGTGTTCACGGAAAAGCAGAGCGCGCCCGTGTCGGGCCCGTCGTAGATCGTCCCGCCGCCCGCCCACCACGCGCCCGCCGGGGCCGGGCCCTGGTACTTCGGATCGGCCTGGATCGCCCAGAAGAGCGCGTCGGCGATCGGGTCATAGAGCGTTTCAGCGCCGAAGCTCTTCAGGTGTTGAAAGCTCCGGCAAATCGGACGAGTACTCGTCGCCTGGTGCGTCGCATTCCACGCCGCGATCAGGGTGGCAAGGACGATGGGCGGCGGTGTGTAGAGCTGCGGGAAGCAATTGGACTTGAGCAGCCAATTGAACTCAAGAACCGGGTTTGCAAAGGCCTCGAACGAGCCCGCGGATGCGGCGGGGTAACTGCCATTGAATCCGGCCCACGATTGGAAGTGCGGCCACGCCTGCAGCTGCGCGAGCGTCGGGACCGTGCCCGCCGGGACGTTCGGGGGATCGGTCGCGCAGACGCCCGGACCGGCGCCGGCCTTCGGTCCGAGCGCGAGGATGAGGTCGAGCGCTTGCCCGATGACCGGGACCGCGTTGAGGGCGGCGACCATGCCCTCGAGCACGGCCTGGCTCGCGGCGTCCGAGAGCTCGAGCCGGCCGTTGACGAAGGAGACGCCGCCCGCGGCGCTCGAAAATTGCTGGTAGTAGTCCGCGGCCGTCGAGGCGTCCGAGAGCAGGTCCGGCGGCACGTACTGCTGCAAGTCGAATTGCTCGGCGACCGTGGCCGCGGCGCTGCCCAGGGCGAGACGCATCCGGCGAGCCGTGCGAGGCGCCGATCCCATCCCCGTGCAGCCGCATCCGCAGCCCGATCCGCCCAGGCGATGAAACCGGCTAGTCGGCATCGTCAAACGTCACTCTATCACCAAGGTAGAGCTTGCATGGTAGCCTAGGTCAATGCCGCTTCCTCGACAGCTCGTCACCATCGGCGATTTGCGCGCCGCGCGGCCGCTGACGCGCGATCGGCTCCGGCGCCAGGCCCGTACCCTCGGCTCGGCGACCGCCAGCACCGGAAGCGAGGCGCTGCAGGACGCAGCCCTCGCGTTCATCAACGCCCTCGACGTCGGCGGCGTGCCGCTCGAGTCGACGGTCGATCCGAACGTCCGCGCCTTTCAACAGGCGTGGAACGCGGACCCCGCCAACGCCGGCGACCAGCTCGCCGTCGATGGCAAGTACGGCCCGCTGACGCAAGGCGCGCTCAACGTGATGACGGGCGTGGCGCCGCCCGTGAACTACGGCGGAGCGCCGCCCGCGCCCGCCCCGTCGCCGACGCCGCCGGGCGTGCTGGTCACGCCCGCGGGCGGGGGAGGGGAGAGCACGGCGTTCTGGCTCGCGCTCGCGGCCGTCGCCGTCGGCGGCTACCTGATCTTCTTCCGCAAGAGGAAGAAGGGCGCGACGCACCATCACCACGGCACGACGCTCGAAGTGAAGAGCAACCCGCGCCGGCGGTTGCCGCGCCGCCGCAACGCCGAGCTCATTCCGTGAGGTCGCGCTTCGATCGGCCGATGGGAGCCAGCGTCGTCATTCGCAAGCCCCTGACGTTCCGGGCGCCGGCCTCGCTTGTCGCGCCGGCCGCGAGCGATGCGATCTTCGCGCCGAGCGCCAGCCCCACGTGCCCGCCCGGACAGCACTGGGAAGACGACAACGCGCCGACGGTGCTCAAGGGCCTGGGCGCGTGCGTGCCCGACGTCGTCACGGTGCAACCGCTCACGCTGCGTCCCGCGGCGCCGTCGACGGCCGCGAGCGCGCCGGCTCCCGCACCGGCCGCACCCGTCGTCACCGAGACGTGTCCGCCGCTCTGGCCGTGGTGGTGGCTCGTGCTCGCCGCGGGAGCGGGCGGCGCGCTCGGCTACTACGTCCAGAAGAATCAGAAGAAGGTCAAACGCAACGCCGGCCGCATCGCGGGCCAGGCCGCCGGTCGCATCGTCAACCGCGCCAGCGAAGCGGCGCTCGCGAGGCTCGTCGGATGAGCAAGGCCAAGAAGAAGAAGGCGAAGAAGCGCGCGGCCGGCAAGGCTCCGAGGAAGGTCACGATCACGACGCGCGTGAAGAAGCGCGTCGTCGTGCGCAATCCGAAGAAGGCCAAGAAGCGCAAGGCGCCAGCGCGCAAGCCCACGACGATCACGGTGCGCACCAACAAGGGCAAGAAGAAGCACGCGCGCGCGCCCAACCGAAGGTGGTTTGATCGCGTGCTCGCCTCGCCGCTGGGCCGCAAGCACGCGCACGACAAGATGCGCGCGAGTCTCTCGCCCGCGTGGTGCCGCATGCCCACCAGTCGCCGCGAGCGCGAGGTCCGCAAGCTCGAACGCGGCACGCCCCGCCAGCGCCGCGCCGCGGTCGCGATCGCGAAGGCCGAACAGGCGCGCGCCGATGGCCCTCCACGGGTCCGCAATCCGCGGATGACGGACGACCAGGCGCGCGCGGAGTACGAGCGCACGCACTGGGGCGAGCGCGGAAAGCAGAGGATCGTGCGACGAGGCGCGGCCGATCCCCGCTACGGCACCGCCACCAAGCTCGGAAAGCTCGTCGCCGTCGTCTACGAGACGAAGAAGGGTGGCGACGCGGGCCTGACGGAGTACGTGCACGACTTCGAGGGGCGCCGCCCGGACCTCGTCTACAACGACGGCGGGCTGCTCATTGCGGGAGGTGATTACGTCATCCGGGAGGGCGGAATCGACGGATGAAACCGGCAAATCAATCGCGGCAGTTGACTCCGCTAGGACCGCGCTCGTACGCTTGAGGTTATGGCGAAACGCGCGGCCAAGAAATCGGGCAAGAAGGCTCCGACGGTCACGCTTCGATACGCCAACGAGGGAAGAGCGATGGCCAAGCCGAAGAAGAAGGGCTCGCGCAAGAGCCCCCGCCGCAGCAACCCGGGCAAGAAGCCGCGCCGCACGGGTCGCCGTCGCCGCAACCCGGGGACCTTCGCCGAGAGGGCGGGCAAGCTCGCCGGCGGCGCGCTCGTCGCCGTCGGCACCGCGGTGCTCGTGACCTACGGGCAGAGCAAGCTGATGCCCGGCCAGGCCGTCACGCTCTACGGCATCCCGGCCCTGGGCTTTCTCGCGGGCGTCGGCATCGCCCGCACCATGCCCACGCTCGGCGTCGGCATGGCCCTCGGCAGCTTCGCGCCGTTCGCGCTGCCGCTGACGAGCAAGTTGCTCGCGGCGACCACGCCCACGCCGGCGGCCGCCCAGGCCGCGGGCATCGCGCGCGCATTCCGCAGCATGCGCGCGGTGCAAATGGGCCGCGGCCGCATGGGCGCCATCGACATGGGCGCCGTCGATCATCCCGCGTACGCGCGCTGAGTCGCGACGCGTTCTCACCCCCTGCACGAGATTCCCGCTTCACCCCCCACGACATTCTCTAGGAGCCACGCCCGATGAACCCCGACCTCGCCTCGATCTTCGCTGGTCTCTCCCCGGCGGATGCGGCGGCACTTGCTCAGGCCGCGCAGCAGTACGCCAATCAGCGGCGGCAGGTCATTCCGCCCGTCGACGCGGGCCCCACTGGCCAGCGCTTCCGGCTCTGGAGCAACTACTACTCCGTCGTGCGCTTCCAGGCGCAGGTCAGCGTGTCGGGCGCGGTCACGACGCTGACGTTCCCGGCGAGCCAGCAAGTGCCGTTCTCCTACCGCATCGGCGACCAGCTCACGACGGCGGGCTTCGACGCGAGCTTCCTCAACGCGACCGAGGCCGAGACCAACCTCGTCAAGGCGGGCGAGACCGTCGCCGGCGAGCAGCTCGAGGTCGATGGCATCTCGCTCATGCCCTCGAGCGTGACCGACATCGGCCTCTGGAAGCTCTTCTGCGCGAACGTCGCCGTCTCGATCTCGATGGACGGCGGCAGCCACAAGTACAAGCTCGGCCGGCCGGACATGATCCCCGGAAGCGGTGGCACCTTCGGATCGGGCCTCACGCCCACCGTCGTCCCCGACTTGAACAGCAGCCTCGGCGCGGACGCGAGCTTCAGCAACGGCTGGCCCGTCGTCGACAATTTTTACCCGTTCCCGCAGCCGCTCGTGTGGACGCCGAGCGGAGAGACGGACAGCAACTTCAACGTCATCTTGACGCTCGTGCGCCAGCAAGTCGTCGTGATGACGGGCCGCGCGGCCGCGTCGGGCGTCGCCGCCTTCACGCCGCCCACGGGCGTCGGTCAGAACGGCACCTTCGTCGACTTCATGTGCCGGCTGCACTCGATGCAGCGCGCGCCGCGCTCGGTCAATCAGTAACCCGTTTCAGAGAGCCCCGGGCTCGCCCGACGAGTCGCCACGGCGGGACCACGGGCCCGGGGCCTTGTTCTTGAGAGGATCGCCCCGCCATGAGAAACCGCACCCCGCTGGTCAGGCCGCCGCGCTTCGCGATGGGCGGAGGCGCGGCCGACGCCTTCGGCGGCAGCGGTGCGCCGGCGGTCCCGGTGCCGACGAGCCGCCGCGGGCGTGAGATCGCGATGCAGTACGCCGACGACGAGCGCGGCCGGTTCACCGAGCGCGTGTTCGTCTTCCCGACGTTCGACCCGCTCGTGCCCGGCGGCTCGCAGACCGTCGGCGCGGAGGAGTCGCAGACCGTGCAGGTGATGAGCAACCGCACGAGCTTCGTGCGCCTCGTCGCGCTGCGCGGGATTCTCAAGTTCTCCAACAAGCTCCCGCTGACCGGCCTGGAGCTCGCGAACCTCGAGCTGCGTCTGCAGATCAACGGCGAAGAGGACCTGACGACGAGCGGCCAGCAGGTCAACCCCGCGAGCTTCGCGACGCTCTTCAGCCAGCAGACGGCGCCCTGGTTCTGGATGGCCTGCCCGCCGCGGCTGCGCGTCGGCGACATCCTGCAGGCGACCGTCACCAACACCTATCCCGTCAGCGAGCTGTCCCCGAACCTCACGCCCGAAGTCTCCGTGCGCCTCGTCGACGACGAGTGGTGGATGGCCCTCTACGGCGGGGACTACGACGACGACGAAGGGGTGTGATCCCCGATGCGTCGTCCCGGCTCCTACGCGCCCGTCGTCCCGCGTCCGCAGACGACGCGCGGGCGGTGGCTCGCGCGCCAGCGGGCCGATGACGCCGCGGGACGCTTCTCCGAACGCGTTCTGATCTTCGACTTCGCGCCGATCGCCGCGGGCGACTCCGCGCAGCTCGTGCAGACGATCACGAGCCAGGGCGGCCGGTTCATGCGCTGCGTCGCGATGCGCGGCACGACGTCGAGCGACGCGGACCCCACGGGCATCGACCTGGCGCTGCTCGCGATGCGCGTGCAGCTCAACGGCGACAACGATCTGGTGAGCAACGAAAACGGCAACGTCGCGACGCTCGCCACCTTCTTCGACGACGAGTCGACGCCCTGGTTCTGGTTTCTCTCGCCGCCGCTCTTGCGCGCGGGCGACCGCTTCACGATCACGATCACGAACCTGGGCAGCGGTGAGGGCGCGCCGGCGCTCACGCCGTCGATCGGCTTTCGGATGATCGACGACGAACTCTGGCAGGAGCTCTACACGCGCGACTGGCAGCGCGAGAGGAGCGCGTAGCCCGTGCCCGCCGTCATCCGCCGCGCCCCCAAGCCCTCGCGCGAGATCATCGTCCCGCGCCGCGTGGGGCTCGCGCTCGAGCCCGAGCGTCTGCGCAGCGCGATCCCGGTGCGCGTCACGCTCGACTCCAACAGCCCTCCGTTTTCCGGAGAGCTGCGCGAGGAGCACTCGGGCCCGCGTCTGGACTTGCCCGACGGGGCCTTCGTCACGCTCGCGACCTTGCGCCGCCCCTGGAACTACGTGGGCATCGCGATCGATCCGGGCGACCTGGGCAGCGGCACGGGCCTGGCCGTCGCGCTGCGCATCCTCACGCGCGGCGTCAACGGGCTGACCGTGCCCATCGCCCTGAGCGGCGCCGGCCCGCAGGCCTTCGTCGGGATCATCGTGGGCGCGACCTGCGAGCTCGTCGCGATCAACGGCACCGGCGGCGTCGTGCATCACGTGCGCGGCTCGATCTGGGGCATGAGCGAAAGGTGAGACAAGGACCATGAAGCAAGCAAAACCGCAGCGGCGCACCCCGGGCTACGAGCCCGCGCGCGGCTTTCCCGATCCCAACTTCAAGGCGCCGCCGGCGACGCGCGACACGGGTGCGATCACGCACCTGCCGCAGTCGAACGGCACCGTCTGCAACCTCCTGCCGCCGCCCACCGATGCGAGCGCCTACGACCCGATCGCGCCCACATGCCCGCCGTGCGCGAACTATCTCAAGGAGACCAAGAAGGTGACGGCCGCGCGGCACCCCGAAGCCAACGCCGCCGCCGACACGGAACCGCCGCCGCCCACGCCTCGCGACAAGAAGTAGGGGAGGGCCGGCCGTGCCTGACCGCCCCAAGGTGAATCTCGACCCGGTCGCCGCGGTGCTCGACCGCGTGCTCGAGCACCCGCTCGCCCAGGTGGCGGCCGCCTTGCTGCCGCAGTCGCACGGGGCGCTGCGCGCGGTGCGCGACAACCTGCCCGCGCTCGCCAGTGGCCTCGAGGCGCGCGCGGTCGATCACGTCAAGAGCGAGGCCGCCGCGCTCGAGCGCGAGCTCGTCGGCGGCATGACGCGCTGGGTGCAGGACACGATCCGCGCGGGCCGCGGCGAGCGTCCCGTCCGGCGCCTGCAGACGAAGAAGGCCGCACGCAAAGCCACCAAGGGCAAGAAGCGATGAGCAACCTCACCAACCTCCGCGATGCGATCGCGGCCAACACCCTCAACCCCGCGCAGAAGGCGGCGCTCGTCCTGGCGCTCGACGAGATCATTCCGACCTTCGCCACCGTCGATGATCTCTCTCTCGCGGTGCCGCCCGATGAATCCAACGCGCGCGTGTGGATGGCCGCGCTCTACACGATCCAGGCCGAAGGAGGTGCAGCTTTGAGCTTGCAACGAGTCGTTTCGCCCACCGAGATCACGCCGCTGCCCGCGCCGTTTCAGCCGGGCACCGGCGGCAAAATTCTCTTCGTCGCGGACATCACGCCCGAGGTCTCGGGGCTCTTGCTCCTCTCGGTCAACCTCAACCTCATCTCCGACGCGACGGGCGCGCCTGGCCTGGCGATCTTCGTCGTCGAGCTCACCGCCGTCGCCGGCGGCACGGTGCTCGCGCCGGGTCTCACCGTCGAGCCGACGAGCACGACGCCCGACTTCAGCACCGGCATTCCGGCCTTCGCCACGGCGGAGCCCACCTTCGATCCGGGCGACGGCAGCCACACCGCCGTGCTCAGCATCGCCGGCCTCCCCATCAACGGCACCGTGGGCACGCGCTACGGCGTCATCGGCATCGCGCGCGACACGAGCACGCAGCACTGGACGTCGCTGAACATCGGCCTCTCGCTCGTCGAGCAGCCCCTCTAGCAGCCCGGAACCTTCCCCCATGAGTAACTCGACCCTCACGAGCCCCGATCTGGCCGTCGGCCAGCAGGTGCAAGTCGAGGTCGCCAACGGGGGAGGGACCAAGTTCATTCGCGTCGTCGGCGCCGACGGCGGCGGCAGCGGCGGCGGGACGATCCGCAATGGCACGGTCGCTTCGACCGATGCGCTGACCGCGGCGATCCCCGTGCCGGCGGGGACCGACGTCACGATCTACTCGCTCGCCGAAGATGATCTGCCGATCGACCTCGCGCCCGGCGACACGATCGTCATCGTCGCCCTGGTCCTGTTCGTGAGCCAGAACAATGCCTGGCCCGGGCGGTTCACGAAGATCATGACGCTGCACAACCGTGGGGGCGTCCTCTTGTCGCCCAACGGCGGCACGACGGACGAGGACGTCACGCCCGCGACGAGCGACAACATCAACCCCGCCCTGGTCGGCACGACGGCGGCGCTCTTCATCGACGGCACGTCCCCCAATCAAACGATCTCTCTGACCGTGGGCGCGCACGCCGGGGTCGATCTCTTCGCCTGCGCCGAGGTGTCGTTTGTGCGCATGGGCTTCCCCGTGCCCTTGCCGCCTCCGCCCACGCTCACCAGTCTCTCCGTGACGCACGGACCGACGGCCGGCGGCACGGCGACCGAAGCGACCGGCACGCACCTGACGGGCGCCTTCGCCGCGTCGCTCAACGGCGCGCCCACCGCGACCCCGGTCGGTGTCGATGATGACCACGTGGACCTCACGAGCGGCCCCGGCACGGCGGGCACGGGCGATGCGGTGATCTCCACGCCCGGCGGCGACGCGACGTTGCCCGCGGCGTGGACCTACGAGACGCCCACGACGCCGCTCTCGATCTTCGCCGCGAACCTGACCGGCTGGGGCCCCAACTCGCAGATCCAGCACGCGGGTCCGACCGTCACCGGCTGGAATAACCTCGGCACGGGCGGCAACCTCGCGCTGGCAGGCGGGGGCGCCGCGCCGGCCTACGTCGCGTCGTCGACGAACATCACCCCCAACGGCCCGAGCTCGCTGCATGCGGGCACGAGTCAGTATTTTCTCGACAACGCGTTCGCCCAGGGCCCGGCGACCGACACGCCGATCTTCATGTGGGTCGTCTGCCGCGTGACCGACGTGGCGGGCTGGCTCGCGTTCTTCGAGACGCTCGTGGGCCTCTCCGAAGTCGGCACGGGCGACGCGTCGATGGCGCTCACGACGCCCGGCGGCCCCGTCGATGCGGGCGAGAACATCGTCAACGAGCTGTGTCTCGTCATGGGCTACAGCGATGGCTTCGCGGGCGCGGGCAACACCGGCTGGGTCGCGGTCAACGGGCACGCGCGCGTCAGCCGCACGGGCGTCGGAAGCACGACGCTCACGAGCCCCGGGCGGTTCGTCGTCGCGGGCGATCTGGTCCTGCCGACGGGCGAGTTTTTCGAGTGGGGCGCCGCGAACGTGCAGCCGACGCTGCTGCAGCAAGCTGACCTCTTGACCTACGTGGAGACGGCCTACAACGGCGGCAGCCCGCTGACCCCATGACCGGGCGGGCGTTTCGCTACGTCGGCGTCGCGCGCACGACGCCCTTCGCGCTCGGCTACCTGCTCGGCTCGGGCCAGTCGCTCGAGCTCGGGGGGCTGCAGGCGCCCGTCTTGACGACGCAGCCGTTCTCCAACCGGATGCCGTTCGATCCCTCGGGCGTCTACGACTTCGCTGATCCGAGCGCGCTCACGCTCATCCCGCTCGTGAGCCCGCAGAAGACGCCGCTCAGCACCGGGGCGACGCCCTACCCGCAAAACATCCTCGGCGAGGGGACCGAAGTCGGCAGCACCAACGCGCTGACGAGCATTGCGCTCGCGAACGGCTTCAGCTCCTTTCCGCTGGTCGCCAGCAGCGTCGGCCAGGGCGCCGCGCCGTTCTCCGTCATCAAGCGCGGCGGCTCGGGCAACTGCTACGCGGCGGGCATCTACGAGGCGCAAGGCGTGCTCGCATGGGTCCACGCGAACATCAGCCCCACGGCGAAGGTGCAGTGCTTGGGCCTGCCCTTCCACCACGGCGAGGCCGACAGTCAGAACAACATGACGCCGAGCGCCTACTCGGCCCTCGAAGTCGAGTACCAGGCCGACTTCGAGAGCGATCTGGGAACGCTCTTCGGCCAGGGCGGCCGCATCCCGCTCGTCGTCAGCCAGCAAACGACGCAGGCCGGCAGCTTCAACGGGCCGCCCTCGAGCGCGCTCGCGCAGTACAGCGACGCCAAGGCGCGCCCCCGGAGCATCATCCTGGCGTGCGCGAAGTACATGTTCCCGTACGCGGGCGATAACCTGCACCTGTCGAACTACCTGCCGCTCGACGACAAGATGGGCGAGGTGCTCTGGGAGGTCTACCAGACGGGCACCTTCACGCCGCTCTGGCCCACGCACATCGCGCGCGTCGGCAACGTGTACACGCTGACCATGAACGTCCCGCACGGGCCGCTCGTGTTCGACGAGACGGCGGCCGCGCCGCACGGCCCGGGCACGCCCTGGAGCATGTGGGCCGACGGCTTCGGCTTCGGCGTCGGCGATCGGCCCTTTCGCATCACCGGAAGCACCGGCACGGGCGTCACGCCGATCGTGCTGCAGTGCGACGATCTTTCGCTGTACCCGCTCGGCGACCTGCCCGCCGACGACGCCGTCGCCGTGCAGATCGTCGGCGGCAACACCAACGCGAATGGCGTGTGGAAGGGCGCACAGGCGACGATCCTCGCGGGCAATCAGATCCAGCTCAACGGCGCGACAGGCAACGGCGACTACATCGAAGCGCCGATCCCTCCGAGCGGGTTTTCGCCGCTGCCCATCGTCAACGCGACGATCGTCGAGCCCAATCAAGTCGTCTTGACCACGGGCCGCACGCAGCTGAGCGCCGCCGAAGTCAGCTACGCGCTCTACTCCGATCGGCCCTGGGGCGCCTCGACGGGCGGCTTCGGGGCGGGGCGCTGCGGCGTCTTGCGCGACAGCAATCCGGCGATCGGCTTCAACACGGGGCAGCCCCTCTACAACTGGTGCGTGCTCTTCGCCGAGACCGTCCCATGAGCGACGCGCCCGCGTGCCCCATGTGCGGGTGGCGCGGCACGCGGCGCGATCGCGACGGCCGCTGCATCGACTACGCGAGCTGCGCGCACCGCATCGTCCTGCAGCACCAGGGCCGGCCGCGCGATAGCGGCTGCGCGTGCGTGATGATGCCGTGCCCTTGCCATTGCCACGTCCCCCACATCCCCGAGATTGCACTGACAGGAGACCCGCCCCCATGAAGCACAAAGCCCTCTGGGCCCTCGCGGGCCTCGGCGCCGCGATCGGCGTCTATGAACTCTTCTTCGCCTCGAGCCACGTGCCCGCGGGCTACGCGTCGATCCCCGTGAGCGCCGGCGTGAAAAACCCGATGGGCGCGCCTGCCGGCGGACAGGTGGGCTTCGTGCTCCCGGACGGCGCGCACTGGACGATCGCCGCGCGCGTGCCAACGCCGGGCGCACCGCAAGTCGCCGTGCCGCTCCCGAGCTCGACGAGCTCGCCGCTGCTCGTGACCGGGGTGACGGCCGGCGCGGGCTTCATGCTCAGCTGGACCGATGCGACGGGGGCAGCCCAAGTCACTGTGCTGACCTTCGCGTGACCGGCTGGACGGAGCTGCCCGCGGGCGAGAGCTTCACGGTGCCCGCGGGCGATTACGTCGCCGTCGTCGCGAGCGTGAAGGCGAGCCACACGCAAAGCGACCTGCAGGCCTTCGCGCAGAAGCGCGGGCTCGCGCTTACCGACTACGCCGAAGAAGGAGCGCGCGCCGGGCTCGGGCCCGATCCGCGCGGACCCGACTACCGCTACGTCGCGGCGGCCGCCCGCACGTCGACGGCCGTCTCGCTCCCGTGGGAAGTGCCCTGGCCTTTGAGCCTTGTGGACGACTCGCAGCTCGTGCGCGCGTGGACCGCGCCCGCCGGCGACGTCGTGCCGGCCGCGCCGCCGGCGCCGGCGCCCGAGCCCCCGACTCCCAGCGCCGGCCCCTCGCTCTGGCCCCTGACGCTGATCGGCATCGTCGGCGGGGCCTTGTGGTGGCGGGCGCGTCGACGGGAGTGACCACTCCGGACCCGTCATGTATATACATGGGGGTCATGGCGGCGAAGCGTACGCGCCTGTTCACGATGCGGATGAGCGACGACGAGCTCGCGAAGCTCGCCGCCCTCGCGCGCGGCCGCGGCATGGCCTCCGTCGCGGAGCTCGTGCGCGCGCTCGTCGAGGTCGAGGCCTGCGGGCAGAAAGCGAACCGCGCCGTCGATCGCGCGCTCGCGCGCGGGGAGCCCATCAACCGGCGGCCGCCGGCGCTGCGGAGGGCGAAGTGAGACGCGCGAAGCGCCTGCACCGCGAACGTCTCCCGTGGGCCTTCGGGCTGCTGGCCGCGTCGCTCGTGCTCGTCGCGAACGGAAACGGCATCGTGCGGCCGCGGCACCTCGGCGTCGTCGATCACCTGTGGAAGGGCATGCAGCGATGATGGCGCTTCGACTGTGGATGGCCCTCGGCGCCGTCGACTTCGCGATCAACATGGGCTGGCTGCTCGTCTTCAACGTCCTGGGCGCGCCGATCTCCTTTCGCAAGATCGGCGCGCGCATCGGGCTCGACTCCGCGGCGTTGACGTTCTGCATCAGCCTCGCCCTGAACCTGGTGCTCGGGCCCGTCGCGCTCGGCCTGTCGGCCGCCAAGTTCCCGCGATGGGCGCGGCGCGCCTCGGAACTCTGGAGGGACCTGTGAACAGCCCGCCCACGTGCCGAGCGAACCGCCATCCGAGGCCGACGCCGTCGCTCTCGCAGTCGCCGATCGCCGACTGGCTGCGCGAGACCTGGGGCCACATGAAAAACTACGAGCCGTGCGGCGAGCCCGCGACGCACGCAGGCTACGGCGGCACCAAGCCCCTCTGCGACAAGCACGCCCAGGAGCTCCGCGATGCGCTGCGATCGCCCGACACGGTGGGCAACGTGCTTGCCGGCCGGGCGCGCACCGAAGAGGAGATCGCGATCATGGTGAGGCCGCTCCAATGAACTGCCCCCACGGCATCGAACCGAACGGCAAACGCACGTGCCGCACGTGCATGCGGATCATCGACACGGTCACCCCGAAGTCCAAGGCGATCGCGCTCGAGCTCGAGAAGCTCCTGCCGAAGAAGACGCACGGGCTGCAGCGCCAGCTCGTCGGGGAACTCTGCCAAATGCTCTGCCTCGAGCTCGGCGCCTACTACGACAACCGCCACGCCGAGTCGCTCAACGCGATCTCCGACACGATCGAAAGCGCGCTGCGGCCGTCGCCGGCGAGGGCTCGCAAGTGAACTGCCCCCACGGTCGCGCCGATGGCGAGCGATGCGATGAGCGCGGCTGCGCGCAGCGCGTCTTCGCGCACGCGCGCCGCCCCGGCAACTGGGGCGTCAAGCGACTGCTCTGCGACAGCTGCGGGCGCGGCGTCGGCCGGCGCAGGCTCGCGCCCAACGGCGGGGGCCTCTGCGCGCGCACGATCCGCGACTTCAACGCGCAGCACGCGAATCACGACTGCTACTTCAAGCTGATCGAGGTTGACGGCGGCACCGTCTTGTGGGGTCGAGGCCTGGCCCCGTTGGAGTTCGACTCTGACGAAGAAATCGTCAATCCAACGAATCCGAGCACTTAGGAGAACCAGACTCTGGGGCGGAGTCTGGTAGGGCAGGGCGGGACGTGCATAAAGCTTGGCGGGGGACGTCAAAGCTGCGTACTCTGGCCTGGTCAAAGGGACCGCAAGGGCACCGGGCGAGCGGGCGAGGGAAGGGCGGGCGAGGTGGGCGAGAGAAAGAGCTTGACGCATGAGCCTCTGCGAGCAGTGCGAAGACTTCCCCTGCACGGTCTGCGGGCACGAGGCCTGTCCCGAGTGCGAGGACTTCTGCGATCACCCCGATTGCATCACCTACGATGCGAAGCGCCACGGGACCAGGACGCATGAGTGCGTGTTTGCCCGGTGCCCCGCAGGGTGCGTCCGCGGCCAAGCCAGCAACTGAGTGAGACCCCACCCCATGAAACCCAACCGGAAGATCGATCCCCGTCTGGAGCGTGCGCTGCGCCACCCCGAGCTCGGCGACCGCGAGCGCGTGCTGCTCGGCGCCTATCTGCACTTCGAGGCGCTGCACGGCGCGCGGTGCGGGCACCCCGGCGTCTGCTGGCCCACCGATGCCGAGGTGGGGGCGTACCTCGGCAAGAGCGAGGTCACGATCCGCCGCGCGCGTCGGTCGCTCAGCGAGCCGCGCATCGGCGCGCCCTCGCACATCGCCGTCCGCTACGTCGGTCCCTTCGGCAAGCTCCCGGACGGGACGACGAGCCTGCACGGGTCCAACGTCGTGACGCTCCAGGCCGTCGGCGCCGCCGGCGCCGGCGACGCCGGGCCCATCGAGCTTCGAGACGCACGCACCCACGTCAAGACGCTGGAGGCATCGATCGAATCGGCCCAGCGTCAGCTCGCCGCGGCGCGTGCCCGCGTCGAGCACCTCGCACGCGCTCAGGCGCTCGGCGCCGTGATCGCGCAGTCACCCGCCAACGAGGACGGCGGGCCGACTTCACATAATGCTCCTTCTGTGATCACCCTGGAGTGGTCACAAGAGAGCACCCAGATCCCCGAGAGGGGAGGGGCCCTGCCGCGGAAAGCGGCCGGCTGGTAGCTCCCCCGGAGCGAGCTCAGCCGTTTTGTGACCACGCAGCACCGCCGGCCGCCCGTAGGCGCCGGCGCGCCAAACGCTTCTGCCAGGGAGCTCGGGATCACCATGAATGCGAAGAGCGGATTGCATGCCGCGGCCGTCGTGCCGTGGCTCGTCGACGACGAAGTCATCGAAGTAGGGGAGGTGCCCGCCGACGCGGCCGCCCTCGACGCCCTCTGCCTCTGCGGGCACATGAAGGGCGAGCACCTCGCGCGGCCGCCGCACGACTGCGAAGGGGACGGCCCCATGTGCGAGTGCCCGGGTTACCAGGCGGCCGCGCCGGACGCCGTCGCGCGCCGCGACACGCTCGTCGACGCGCTCAGCGCCCCGGCGACGCTCATCGACGATCTCGCGGGCTTCGGCGGAGCGGCCGAGTGAAGCCGGGCGAAGTCGCTGTGATTGAGGGCCAGCGCAAGGATCGCTCGGTCTCCGTCACCACCACGGTCCCCATCCCGGGGACGGATCCGGTCGAGTACTACCGGATGACCGTGTTCGCGGACTGCTTTGACGACAACGCGTGGACCCCTCCGCGCGTCGAGCTCGGCGGGCTTTATCTCGTGACGAGGCCGAAGCTCGAAGCGTTCATGGCGGCCGCGATGCAGGCCTTCGCAGAATACGAGCAGCTCTTCGGGCCCGAAGGAGAACAAAAGCCGTGAGCGGACCGATCGCATGCTGCGGCGTGCTCTGGGCCGTCGGGACCTGGAGCGACGCGATCGAAGGCGCCCCAGGCGTCGTGCGCTCGCACGGCGCCTGCGGGCGCTGCGGGAAGGAGCTCGCGCCCGTCATCGTCGTCAACCTCTGCGGCGAGGCGCTCTGCACCGAGGTCGCGACGCACGATTGCCACGTGATCGGCGGCCCGGTCCTGCACTTCTGCAACGAGCACGCCGATCGCATGGTGGCCGCGTGCCGTGAGGCGGGCGTGTCTGCGAAGATCGCCATGCGCGCGATCGCGCCGGAGCCGGCGTCGTGAGCGGCGACTGGCTCGACGAGCTCGACGTCGAGGACCTCGTCGACGACGAGCTGCTCGAGCTCGGGGGCGCCGTCTGCCGCAACTGCGGCTGCAGCCAGAACGATCCGTGCGTGACGCCGCACGGGCATTGCTTCTGGATCGAGCCGGACCTCTGCAGCGGGTGCGCGCAGTGAGGCGGCGCGCGCGGTTGGCGATGGGCACGCACGTGCTCTTGCCTGTGTACCGATGCCTGCGGTGCGGGCATGCCTTCGATCGGGCGAGCGGCGTGGGGGAACCTCCGCCGCCGGCGCCGACGCCAGGATCGGTGTCTCTCTGCATCCGGTGCGGGCACCTGGCGATCTTCACGGACGCGGAGCCGTGGCTGCGCGAAGCGACCGACGCCGAGCGCGTGCAGATCGACGCCGATCCGGACATCCGACGGATTCGCAGGTGCCTGGCCGAAGCCATCGCGGAGCGGCCGTCGTGAGCCGCTGCAAGGGCTGCGGCGGCGAGTTCCGCAAGGGCAAGCGGCGCACGATCCTGCTTCCGGAGGGCGGGCTGCTCAACGCGATCGTCTGCCCGAAGTGCGACGCGCGAAGCGTGGCGATCCTAGTGCAGCAGCCGCCCGAGAGGCCGGTCAAGCAGATCGTCATCGAAGGAAGTGCCACACTCAACGCTCTTTCGGCGCAGCTCAAAAGGATGCGCGCGAATGCCGTTCGCGTTCGCGATGGGAGCCTGACGTCGACGACTGACAGGGCGGTGAGCGACGGCTTCGTGCAGGGGCTCGACAACGCCATCGCAGCGCTCGACGCGGCGAAGGAAGGAAGGCTTACGTCATGAGCGGACGGATCATCAGGCCGAACGGCGCGGGCTTCGACACCCAGGCGCACGAGCGAGACCAGCGGTTCGCGGGGAAGTTTCTCCCGATGATCGTCAACCTCGTCAACGCCTTCAGCGCGCAGAATCCCGGGAGCGCGCACGGCGTCATGGTCGCGATCGTGACGATGGGCGCGCGCGCGGGGAAGCTGATCGGCATGAAGCGCGGCGACTGGGTCACCTTCACGACGCAGGTGTGGGACTTCGAGGACCAGCGTGGATCGTAAGGGTACGCTGCTCGCTCCGGAGCTCGTTCCGTCGCCGCCGGCGCACGCGCCCACGGAGGCCGAACGCGCGCCCCGCTGCGTGGCCTGCAGCGCGTATCATGGGTCAGTCAACGCTGCGCGCATCTGTCTCGAAACCGAGGTGCGGCGTCTACGCAGCGTGCTTCGTGAAAAGGGGATCACATGATGGTGTGGGTGCAGATCGGATGGCGCGTGCTCGCGCTCTTCGCGTTCGTGCAGTGGCTTTGCGGCTGCGGGGGAGGGGAGTTCACGACGGCGATCGCCAGCGACGGCGGACCGCGCGCCGAGCTCGCGGCCGACGGCGGCGAGCTGCTGGGCGACGCCGGCGACGTCGACGCGCCGCGCGAGGACCTCGTCGACGCCGCCGGCGACGCGGAACCTCCTCACGTGGTGATGACGAGCGACGCCGGCGACGAGGGCACGCGCGACGCCCAGGGCGTGGAGGACGCGCCGGCCGTGCTCGAGCACGACGGGGGAGGGGGCCCGCCGCCGCCGCCGCCCGCGCTCTGCTGCGTCACGCCGTGCAGCGGATCGCAGATCGCGAACATCACCTGCGGCAACGGTCCCGCGTGGACGTGCGCGGCGGGCAGCTGCAGCCAGGACGCGTGCGCGATCGGCGCCGCGTGCATGTGGATGAGCGTATGCACGGGTCACGTGGCCGTGTGCCCGTGAGGAGATCACGATGAAAAAGAAGCCGCCGAAGACACCCGAACCGAAGCGCCTGCAGGACATGAGTCTTTCGGACGTCGCCAAGGTCAACCTCGAAGCGATCCGCACGGGCGACGTCAGCCCGCTGGTGAGCATGCTCGAAAACGCGGTCGAGCCGGACCCGCCGGCGGAAGTTCCGGTTTCGTACCGGATTGCGCTCCCGGTCCTGGAGCGTGACGGGCTCGCGAGCGTCGGGCTTGCGATCGAGATCGCGTACACGTCCGGCGAGAGGGAAGTCGAACTCCGCATCCCGGAAGGCCCGGGCTATCGGGTGAGCCTTCTAGGCGCCGCGGGCGTGCTCGACGCACTGCGAAGTGCGCTCTTCACGGCCGGACCCGCGCCGATGCCCGCAATGCGCCCGCCGCCGCGACTCGTACGATGAGCCGCAACATCGGATCGACGACCTGCAACTTCTGCATCAGCGCCGTCACGCTCGACGAAGCGCCGCGACCGATCAAACGCGAAGAGGCCGGGCCGTACTACGCCACCGGTCGCGATGGCTACGGCTATGCGGGCGGCATCTTTGCGAACGCCACCTGCACGAGATGCAGCGCGAAGTACCTCGCATGGATCGATCTCTCGGCGTGCGACGGATACGGCCGCCATCGCAACTGGGGAGACAAGGGGCAGCCCTTCTTCGATCTCTCCTACCGATCGACGTTCAATGACGAGCCGGGCGAAGAGGACTTGCCCGATTGGAAGCTCGATCGCGTCGAGCTCACGGCCGAGCAGTGCATGAAGCTCGAAGCCATCGCAGGGATGATCGTGCGGCGCCGTCCGTGGCCCCGGTGCGAGAAGACGGGCCGCAAGGTCTACCACTGCTACGGCTGCCCCTGCGACGAACATCGATGACGACACGGACGTGCACTAAGTGCCGGCGCACCGTCGCCGTCGTCAAGAGCGGCCACATGCGCGCGCACAAGTGCAGCCACGGCGCGTGGTGCACGGCGCCCTACAACGAACGTCGCCACGGCGCCGTCGCCACGTGCCCGCAGTGCTTCGCCGATCGGCAAGTGCCGCTCTTCGAGCAGCTCACCCTGCAGACGCGTCGATGACTGTGTCTGCGCGCCCTCGTCATCCGGTCACGGGCCGGCGCTTCCGGCTGAGCGCGCGCACCGAGCGCGAGCTCGGCGCGTATATGCACCGTATAGACACGCTCCGCACCGAGCTGCGGCTCGGGGTCCGCACCGCCGACGAGGTCGATCGCCAGCTGCGGCACCTGCGGCACGGGCCGGTCACGCTCGAGCGCGCCGCGCGCGCCTACCTCGATCGGCCCGCGCTCGCGCGCAACACCAAGCGCCGCGTGCGATCGCTCGTTGACGGCGATCCCGCGTACCTCGCGCCGCTCTTGCCGCTCCCGGTCGCCGCGCTGGACGTGCCGACGCTGAGCGCGTGGATTCGCTCGCTCGAGCGGCGAGGCACGCTCCACCCGACGACGATCGGCACGATCTGGCGGGGCCTCTCGGCGATCGTGCGCCACGCCGGCGAGCGCGGGTGGGTGGGCGCGGTGCCCTGGGGCAAGTGGCGGCCGCGCCTGTCGACGACGCCCAAGCACATCCTCGAAGCGGCGCGCACGCTCGACGAGCTCGCGCGGCTGCTCGCCGCGGCGCGCGCGTGCGACGACGAGGATCGATCGTACTTGTCGATCGCGCCCGCCGATACGGAGCCGAAGATCGCGTGCGCGTCTCTGCTCGGCCTCCGCCAGGGCGAGCTCGCGGGCCTTCGGTGGCACGAGATCGCGTGGGGCCCACCGATCCGCGTGCGCGTCGTGCGGCAGTGGGTGAAGTCGCCTCTCAAGATGAACGCGCCCCCCATCGAGATCGAATCGATCGACGAGCTCGCGGAGATCCTCACGCGCTACCGCGCGCACCTCGAGGCGTGCCACATGTACGATCCGCGCGGGCCCGTCTTCCCGGCGCGCACGAGCGTCATCGGCAAGCCGCGCCCCTACGCGTCGGGCGAGGTCTTGACCAGACTGAACCTTCGCGCAGCCGTGGAGCGCGCCCAGCTGCCACAGATTGGCTCTTGGAGCGCGCACGGGCTGCGCGCTACGTTCGTGACGCTCGAGGCAGCCGCGAGCGGGGGCGATCTCCGCCGGGTGGCGTCGAGGTCCCGTCACGCAACGATCGCAGGTCTGGCGCGGTACCTCCGCGCGCTCTCCAGGTCCCGAGACCCCGCGCCGCCCGCCTTCAGTTTCCTGCCAGGGAGCTCGGGGGCAGGCGGCGCGGGGGTCCCCCTTCTCGGTCAGCATCGTCACCCACGAAGAGAAACGCCGCCTTGACCCTCGGGGGGGCGAGAGCTGCGGCGGCGCTTCAGAAGAGCATGTCTCGTGCCCTCCACAACAGCTCGCGCCGTTGATGCCCAACGAGTAACGCACACCGTCCCCTCGCGCAAGAACGCAGGGAAAGTCGTGGCCTTCACGCGCCACCCCACGGCGCTCGCCACGGCCTATGCCACCATCCTGTCGCTCAAGCTCCGGCCCGCGCAGCGGGTGCTGCTCGAGACGCTCGTGACGCGGTGCGATCGCCAGGGCGTCTACTGGGGCAAGGTCACCGAGGAGGTCGCGCGCCTGACGGGCCTGCGGCCGCAGACCATCCGGGTGGCGGCGCGCGTGCTGCGCGCCCTGGGGCTCATCGAATGGGGGTGGATACGCCCCCACAAGCGCTACCCGCTGCGCAAGAACTACGACCAGCCGGTCACGCCGGGGCGGGGCAAACGCGACTCCCATGGCGGAAGGGTGTGGGTCGTCCAGTGGGCCGCGCTGGGCGTAGGCAATTTTGGCTCTGCCGTGGTCGATCGATTGATCCGTACGGATCAATCTGGAGTGATCCAGGTGGATCAATCCTCCGATCCTCTCGGTTCTCCTTCGGAGAACCTTAGTTCGATCCCGCACTCGCCGAGTGCGGCGACGGCTTCGCCGGGAGGATCGACCGGGATCGGGCGGTCGCAAGCTCCCGCCCTTGTGGGTCCGCTGCTGCCCGCGGCGCTGACGCCCCCAGCGCGCCCGGCCGCAGAGGAGACGATCGCAAGCGAGACCCCAGGTGCGGCGGCCGCCGCCCCCGCTGCGCGCCGCGGCCAGGGCCCCGCCGATCGGAGTCGAGAGCTGGAAAGGGACGGGCGGGACTCCGAGCGATCGCGGGGCGAACCCTCCGCGCCGATGACCCGCGAGGCGCTCGAAGCGTCGCTCGCGTGGCTGTACCGGCCTGGGAGCGGCCCCACGCCGCCGCCGCCGCCCCACCGCACGTCCAGACGTCCCCCGACCTGAAAACGCGTCCTGGGGCATCCTCGGCGGACTGAGGGGTCGGATCCGTGTACCCTGGAGGGGTCATGCAAGAGGTCCCCTACCGCGCGACCCACCCGCTGATGGGCTCAGGCCGCTACAACCCGATCTCCCTGGGCGACGCGACGAGCTGCCCCACCCGCAGCTACTGGTGGCTGGCCCTCGCCGCCGCCGTCGGCGCCGCCGCGGGCTGGCAGGTCAGCAAGAGCCAGAAGAAGGGCCGGAGGCGCTGATGCCCACGCCCCCCGAGCCGAAGAAGCGCATGCAGATGCAGCCGCCGAGCGGCGCCACGCACTGGACGCTCTGGCGCGTGCGCAGCAAGCACAACGCGAGCGGCAACCCCGGAGGTCGCGACAAGTGCAAGGGCGAGCCCGGCGAGGACGGGCAGGTGCCCGACATGTGGCCCGTCGCCGACTTCTCGACGGCGCTCGTGCTCGATCGGTGGGGTGACGGCAAGTACCGGGTGGACTGGTACGACCAGGCCGGCGCGCTCATGAAGGGCCAGTCGCAGATCTTCGAGGTCGCGACGCCGGCGAGCAAGAAGCCGCCGCAGCGTCCGAAGGCGCGGTCGCGCGGCGGCGCCGTCGCGGCCGCCGCGGAGCTCTTCGAGGAACGCGAAGAGACGCGCGCCGCGGCGCCGCAGATCGCCGCCGGCGGCGGGATCGGCGTGCTCGAGATGCTCACGCTCCTTCGCGCCGAGCGCGAGGACGCGCGCGAACGCGAGCAGCAGGCCAACGATCGCAACATGCAGTTCATGATGCAGATGCAGGCGCAGCAGACGCAGCTGCTCACGACGCTCATTGGGCGGCCCGGCGGAGGCTCGAGCGCCGAAGAGAGCGCGCTGCTCCGCCGCGAGCTCGAGCAGACGATGCGCGAGCAGATGTTCGCGTTCCGGCAGGAGCTCGCCGCGAACGGCGGCGGCGGGGGTGATGACCCCGACGACGATCCCGACGATCCGCCCGCCAACCTCGAAGAGGCCGGCGACCGCATCGGCATGGCGATCCTCGCGGACCTCGAGCAGCGCGCGCCGCACCTGCTGCAGGAGATGATCCCCCAGGTCATCAACTTCCTGAAGAGCAAGGGCTTCACGCCGAGCGCGGACGTGCAGGCGCGCGCAGCCGTTGCGGCCAACGGCCATGCGAACGGCCGCTGATCTTCAGGAGGCCGCCGACGCCGCCGGGCTCGAGCTCGACGGCCTGGAGGACGTCGCGATCGGCGGCGGCACCGAGATCGCCGCGCGCATGTCCTTCGAGGATCCGTGGGCCGCCGCGCGCCTCCTTCTCGCGCTGAGCGAACAGGACGCGCGCGATCCGGCCGTGCGCGCGTGGGCGCTCGACATGCTCGCCGCGGCAGCCGACGCGAGCGGCGCGCCGTCGGGCCCGACGCTGACGCGCGCGCTGCGCGACGCCACGGCGCGCACGATCCATGCGAGCGTGCAGCGCGCGATCCGCTTCCTGCACGAGCCGGGGGAGACCTTCCAATCGGCCCGCGTGACGATGCAGACGGCCGCCGGCGACTGCGACGATCACGCGCGGCTCGTCTTCGCGCTCGCGCGCGCGGCCGGCGTGCCCGTCGAGCTCGTGTTCTTCGAGCAAGACGATCAACCGATCCATGTCGTCGCGCGCATGCAGGACAGCAACGGGATCTGGCAATGGGCCGAGACCACGATCGCGGCGGGGTACGGGGAAGACCCGCACGACGCGCTCGAGCGGCTCGGCGAGCTGCCCGACGCCGACAACCCCTTCCTGCAGGGCATCGGCGCGCCGTCGGG
>Ga0210406_10002093_pt1 | contig 23334 bp, 16 predicted proteins | sample IncBWC30MmetaG_FD_155454 | JGI IMG/M metagenome (GOLD analysis project Ga0210406, IMG submission 155454) | Forest soil microbial communities from Barre Woods Harvard Forest LTER site, Petersham, Massachusetts, United States - Inc-BW-C-30-M | ecosystem: Environmental > Terrestrial > Soil >...
CTGCGGTGTTCCCACAGTTTGGATTGGCATCCTCGAAGCACTGGAGAAAAATCCCGGCCGCTGGAAATTCGATTCGCCTGTCCGCGTCGTTTGCGGCGGCACCGCACCGCCTCTTGAACTGATTCGCAAGCTTGATCGATTCGGCCTGCAAATCAAACATCTATGGGGCATGACCGAGACCACTCCCATCGGAACTTCCGGCGGACTGCGTTCTCATATGCTCGATTGGCCGGAAGACAAAAAGTATGAAACGCGCGCCAAGCAGGGCTGGCCGGCGCCTTTCGTGGAAATTCGCATAATGCGTCCGGAGGGCCCCGAAGGCAAGTCAGAGGAAGTTCCGTGGGATGGGTCGACTTCCGGTGAAATCGAAATTCGCGGCCCGTGGATCGCCGCCAGCTATTACGAGACACCTGACCAGGCGCATCGCTGGACCAAGGACGGCTGGTTCCGCACCGGTGACGTCGCCACCATGGATGAGGACGGCTACGTCAAGATCGTGGACCGCGCGAAAGATTTGGTGAAGTCCGGCGGCGAATGGATCAGCTCGGTCGATCTCGAGAATACTTTGATGGGTCACCCCGCCGTCAAGGAAGCGTGTGTGGTAGGCATTCCGCATCCCAAATGGCAGGAGCGCCCGCTGGCGGCCATCGTTTTGAAGGACGGCGCTACGGCAACGCCGCAAGAATTGCGCGCCTTCCTCGCCGAATCCTTCGCCAAGTGGCAGCTCCCCGACGCTTTCGTCTTCATCGAGGCAATTCCCCGCACGTCGGTCGGCAAATTCAAAAAGCTCGCCCTCCGCGAACAATTCGCCGACTGGAACTGGGAGCATAACGCTCTGCTGTAACTTGCTGCCGGAGCTCAGGCCTTCAGGCCCGAGGCATTTCTTAACGCGTCGCGGGCGCCAGCTTGGCGCGGCGCTGCTCAACAAGTTGGAAGAATTTCGGCTTTTCTTTCTGCCACAGGGCTTCGAGCTCTTTGCTATATCCAATGACGGCCCAGGGCATGCGGCGTTGCAAGGATTCCAATAACTTGGGAACCGAATCCTTCTTCCCGCTGATTTCCAACGACTGAGCCTTGGAGTCGCGAATGATGGCTGAGTAAGTTTTTCCCGTGGGGATTCCATTGTGATAATGCTTTGTCACCTTGGGATAAGCCCACACGATGTCTCGTGTTGCCATCACGTTCGTCTTGAAAGCCGCGGCATTGACCAGCCAGTTCGTGGTGATTTGCATGGCTCCGAATTTTTCGCCGCCGGCCTCACTGCGAATTTCCGAATCAATGCGCATCCGGACATCCTGCAGGCCGCCATATTTCGCGAGTTGAATCAGCAAGGGATGGTTGTCCGGCTGCAATTGCCGCCGCAGAGGAATCCCGATCATCACCAGGCCAAGAATTCCGAGGGCCGCGGCGCCGCCTGCCGCCCACAGGTTGTCTCCCTTGCGGAAACCCGTGGCATCCAGCATGAACGGCAGAAAAACGCCCTTCTGGTCGGGATGCTTCGTGTCCCATTCGTGGACAACGCCGTTGGAGACCTGCGGCGGAATCGCCGTCAGTGTTCCGGTGAATCGAACTTCTTGTTTGTCCAGGGGAGTTTTCACCAGCAAGAGCCGCTTGTCTACTACAACTGCCACAATCTCCGCGAGGATCTTGTCGTGGTTGCTGGAATCCACTTCCCGCATCCCCGTTGTGAAAGACTCTTCGCCCTCCACCTTCACGAAGAAACGCTTCGGCGCGTCAGGATTGGAAATCGAAACCAGCTCGGAAGATTGAACGGGGAACGGACCAAGGATAAAATTGTAGGTATCCCGCCAGGCCGCACCGAGACACAATCCGAGAATACCCAACAGGACAATTCCCAAAACCAACTGATTGCGGTTGGTGCGCCGGATCTGCCGGCTAATGAAGTCATCCCACATGAGGTCACCTCGTTTCGCCCGTGGGGCGATAGTTGGGGCCGATTATTGTTCAAGTTATCGGTCCATTTTGAGGTGAGGCAATGGAACTCCGGTCCATGGTTAGCCTGTGGGTTACTGTTCGTAGGGACGGGCTGAAGGTGCTGTTTTAAGTCCCTGCGACACCCAGCCTTCCTGTTACTAAAGAACAGAACAGACATGCTATTTTGTATTTAACAGAAGTTAGATTGTTCTTGACAGTAGGAACAAATATGCCTATCCTTTCTGCGGAAGGAGGTACGTCAATGACAAACGTACTTGGAACGCCCGAAAAGGTAGAGCTGAGGGCGCGGCTGTTCGAGATTGGCATTGAAACACTGCGAAAACAGGGCTGGAAGGTTGAAAAAAGGAAAGGCTTCGGGTCGAGCGTTAGGTTTATCAGCAAGGGCGGAAAGACGCAAAGCATTTCGATCCGCACCTCGCAGGACAAATGGATCGCTTTCCCGCGAAACGAACAGGACAGCGGATGGGGAACGCTTTCGGGTGTCGACTTTGTACTTGCGGTCTCGGTGGACGACAGGCACAACCCGAAGTTTGCCAAGGTGCATATGATTGGCGCTAAGGAAATGCTCGATCGCTTTGACCGTGCTTATGCCGCTCGTCGGGCAGCTGGTTACACGATTCCTCTGGGACGGGGCCTATGGCTCCCGCTCTATTATGCTGACGAAAAAGACCCTGTTACGCATGTCGGCGGCGGCGCTGGCCTCCTCCATCCTCCAATCGCACAAGTACCGCTCGACCCTGCAGCACCAGAGTCAAACGAACCCAAAAAGGGCAGCGGCGATGATTGCCTTCTCACGATAGCTGAGGCGAAACGTAGGTTGGCAATGACATTGGGCGTCGATCCGTCGAACATCAAGATTACGGTTGAGGCCTAGAGTGAGAACTCGTGCTCTTATGCTTTATTCGTTTGCGCCGGGTTCGCTCGTCGTTGTTCAGGCGCCAAGGCGAATTCAACACCCGACTCCTCACGAATTTAAGGCGCGGCCACCCGCCACCCAAACGACGCTGAGCTAACGCTGCTTGTTGGCACAGTTAGCGTGTGTGCTCAACAAACAAGTGATAAGATTGGCGAGTGGCCCAGGCGATAAATCCTAAACGAATCTGGGTGCCCCAGCACGCCGGGTTTGCGTGTGGGGTTTTTGACTTTGCTTTTTTCTCGTTCGTCTCGCATCCACCAAAACCATTCAACCGCCCTAATAGCCGTTCAGCCCTCATTTTCGACCATTCGCTGTAAAACACTTAACATTTTCATTAAGGTGTGCTATGCTCCCTAAGCATCCGGCAAGGATGCTTCACCTGAGCGAACACCGGGAGGGCCGATGGAACATTCCGGCCTTGCCGGAAAGGGCTCTTCTCTACCGCTATGCTGCCTCGCCGACTTCTTGATCCTTTCTCCAGCGCTGGCACTGTGAGGTGTTATTCCCATTTTGGAACTCACCTCCCTCCGCGCATTCCCCTTTCCTTTCATGTACTTCCAGGAACCCATTTTGCAAGCCCTTTGCTCTCATATGCATACAGGAATGGGGGGGGGGTACCCCCCGTTCCTCAAAGTTCCGACCTGCAGAGGGCTACCGCGCCCGCTCGCGCGGGTCAGGTGCGATAGGAGGCGTTGATGCGGACGTATTCCGCGGTGAAGTCGCAGGTCCAGTAGCGCGCCATGGCTTTGCCGGCGTGGAGATCCACTACCAAGGGAACGTGTTCGGCGAGAAGTTTGTTGCTCGCGGAGCGTTCATTGAAATAGATTGGCTGGCCACGGCGCAGTACTGGGATGCCCGCCATCTTGATGTCGACAAGAGCGGGATCGAATTTCACCCCGGAGCGTCCCGCGGCGGCAAAAATGCGCCCCCAGTTCGGGTCACCGCCCGCGAAAGCGGTTTTCACCAGCGGAGAAGTTGCAATGGTCTCCGCAATGCGCTTCGCGGCAGCTTCGGTTTTCGCGTTGCGCACCTCGATTTCGATAACGCGCTGGGCGCCTTCGCCGTCAGCCACGATTTGCAGAGCAAGCGAACGGCAAACTTCTTCGAGCGCGGCGGTGAACGCGCGATGCGCCGCGGTTCCCGCTTTGATCGTCGGCGCGCCCGCTTCGCCGTTGGCGAGAACCAGCAGCGTGTCATTCGTGGAAGTGTCGCCGTCCACGCTGATGGCGTTGAACGTGCGGCCGGTGACGTCGCGCAGCGTTTTCTGCAAAAGAGAAGGAGCAATTGCCGCATCCGTGGTCACGAACGCCAGCATCGTCGCCATGTTCGGGTGAATCATGCCCGCGCCTTTCGCGCAGCCCACGAAATGAATGCGCTTCCCGGCCATCTTGAACGAGGCCGAGGCGGTTTTCGGGCGCGTATCCGTCGTGCAGATCGCAAGGGACGTTTCCGCGAACGAACGCGCGGAAGGGCGGCGAAAGCGGGCAATCACTGGCAAGGCGCGAAGAATCTTTTCCAGCGGCAGCGGCACGCCGATAACGCCCGTGGAACACACAAACAATTCCTGCGGCGTGCAGCCGAGACGTTTCGCCGCTTCGGCAACGGTGCGCACGGCGGCGGCGTGGCCTGCTTCACCGGTGGCGCAGTTGGCATTGCCGGCATTTACGACCACGGCGCGCATGCGGCCTTTCGACGCGCGCATATTTGCTTTGGAAATGAGCACGGGTGCGGCGACAACGAGATTTTGCGTGAAGACGGCAGCGGCCGACGCCGGCACGTCGCTCGAAATGATCGCGAGGTCCAGCGCGCCGGTTTTCTTCAAGCCGCAGGCAGTCGCGGCGAAGCGGAACCCGCGCGGCAAGGATGCTTCCGAAAGTGCGTGCTTCATCAACGGGACGTCCGTGTGACTAGCGCGCCGACCCCGGAAGGGACCTCCGATCCTCCGCAACCGCGGCGAAGGAAGATTGTTGTTTCGATGCTTGGCTTGCGTTCATGGCTTGGCTCCTGTTTTGCTGGCTTTTTTGTTGAGGCGTCCTTCCAAATCGTCAATCGCGGCGTGGACGCTTTCCGGCGCGGTGCCGCCGCGAACTTTTTTCGACGCCAGCGCCGCGTCCACGCTCAGGCTGCCGGCGAAGTCCGCTTCAAATGCCGGCGATATTTTCTTCAGAGTTTTCAGCGGCAGCGCGGTCCACGCCACGTTTTGTTTTTCGGCCTCGCGCAATACCTTGCCGACGATATCGTGCGCCTGTCGGAAGGGAATCCCTTTGTGTACGAGATAGTCGGCGGCTTCCGTGGCAAGCAGCGCGGGATTCGCCGCAGCAGCAGCCAGCCGGCCGGCGTTAAATTTTGTCGAGGCGATAGCGCCTTCCGCAACCGCAATCATGTCCGCCATTTGATCATGCGCGGCGAAGAGCGCTTCCTTGTCTTCCTGCAAATCGCGCTGATAACTGGTGGGCAAGCCCTTCAGCGTGGTGAGCAAGCCGAGCAACGCGCCGGTGATACGTCCCGTTTTTCCGCGGATCAATTCCCAAGCATCGGGATTTTTTTTCTGCGGCATCAAGCTGCTGCCGGTGGAATATTCGTCGGGCAGAATGACGTAAGAAAATTCCTGCGATGAGAAAAGCACGAAGTCTTCAGCCAGGCGCGAAAGATGCGTGGCGATGCCGGTGAGCGCGAAAAGATAGTCGAGCGCGAAATCGCGGTCGCTGACGGCGTCCAGGCTGTTCCCGCTGATGCGGGAAAAACCGAGTTCGCGCGCGATGGCGTTGCGATCGATGGCGAACGAATTTCCGGCCAGCGCGCCCGAGCCCATGGGACACGAATCCGCGCTCGCCGCAGCATGTTGCAGGCGAGTGATGTCGCGCGCGAACGCTTCGGCGTGCGCCAGCAGAAAATGCGAGAGCAAGATGGGCTGCGCATGCTGCATGTGCGTCATGCCCGCCATGGGCAGATTACGATTGGCTTTCGCCTGCTCCAGGAACGCGTTAAGCATGGCTTCGAGCGCATTGCGGATTTGTGCGGCCGCATCGATCACAAACAGGCGAAAATCGGTGGCTACGAGTTCGTTGCGGCTGCGGCCGGTGTGCAGTTTCCAGCCGAGCGGGCCGAGTTCTTCGACGAGAGCTTTTTCAACAAAATGGTGCACGTCTTCGGCATCAGCGCCAGTTTTCTCAAGCCACGCGGGATCGGTCTTGGCGCGTTTTTCAATTTTATCCAGCGCGGCGAGCGTTTGCTTTGCTTCCGCCGCGGTGAAAATTCCGATGGGCTCGAGCGCTTTCGCCCAGGCGCGATCCACGGCAATTTCGTACGGCAGGAGACGGCGGTCGAATGCAAACGACCGCTGGAAAGCATCGAAGCGAGCGTTTGGCTCGCGCTCGAAGCGTCCTCCCCACAATCGGTCGTCTTTGCGTTCGGTCATAAAAGTTTTCAGTCGTCAGTTCTCAGTTCTAAGTAAAAACCTAACCTAAACACCTGCGCGATAAACCTAGGTGTCGAGCAAGGGCGCAGCATGCTGCGCCCCTACAAGCAAGAATTACTGTTTGCTGCCTTCGGCTTTTGCCTTCGGACGCACAGTTACCGGCAGCGCAAACAAATTGATGAAGCCTTCGGCGTCCTTGGGGTTGTAACGGCCCATCGTGAAGCTGGCGAGGTCCGCGCGATACAGCGAGAAAGCCGAGACGCGCTTGGTCACGTTGAGCGTGCCCTTCCACAATTTCAGGCCGACGGCACCGGTAACAAATTGCTGCGCGACTTTGAAGAAGCCGTCGAGCGATTCGCGGAGCGTGGAGAACCACACGCCGTTATAGACAAGTTCAGCGTAGCGATTTGCCAGAGCTTGCTGGAAGTGCGCGGTTTCACGATCGACGGTAAGACGCTCGAGCTCCTGATGCGCCTTGATCAGCAGAGTTCCGCCGGGAGTTTCGTAAGCGCCGCGTGATTTCATCCCCACGAGGCGATTTTCGACCAGGTCGGTGCGGCCGACGCCGTGCTTCGCGGCGATTTCATTGAGTTTGTTGAGCAGGTCGACGGGACCAAGTTTTGCGCCGTTGACGGAAACAGGCGTACCGGATTCAAATCCGATTTCGACTTCCTCGGCTTTGTCGGGAGCTTTTTCCGGAGAGACAACCCACTGCCACATGGCTTCGTTCGGCGCGTTGGCAGGATCTTCGAGTTCGCCGCCTTCGTGGCTAAGGTGCCAGATGTTGCGATCGCGGCTGTAGATGTTTTTCTTGCTCTGCTCGACGGGAACGTTGTGCTTTTGCGCGTAGGCGATGGCATCTTCGCGCGAATCGATGTCCCACTCGCGCCAAGGAGCGATGATCTGGACGTTGGGTGCGATGGCTTTGTAGGCCAATTCGAATCGGACCTGGTCGTTGCCCTTGCCGGTGCAACCGTGCGAGAGGCCGTCGGCGCCGAGCTTTAGCGCGATTTCCGCTTGGCGCTTGGCGATGACGGGGCGCGCCATGGACGTACCGAGGAGATAGGTGTGTTCGTAAACGGCGCCGGCGCGCAGCGTCGGCCAAATGTAGTCGCGCACGAATTCTTCGCGCAGATCTTCCACGACCGCGGTGGATGCGCCGGTGGCCAGCGCTTTTTTTCGCGCGGCTTCGAGGTCTTCCTGCTGGCCGACGTCGCCGATTACGGCGATGACTTCGCAGCCATAATTTTCCTTGAGCCACGGAATGATGATGGAGGTGTCCAGGCCGCCGGAATAGGCGAGTACAACTTTCTTCGGTTTCGGTAATTGTGCTTTCACGATTCCTCTCTTGCGTTTTGGTGTTGCCGAACAAGGGCGCAGGAATCCTGCGCCCCTACAAAGAAAACTCGGTGCGGCGCCAAAACCCGCATCACTAGATCAGAATAGAGTATGCAGGATGGCCTTCTGCACGTACATGCGGTTTTCGGATTGATCGAGGACGACTGACTGCGGGCCGTCGAGGATTTCCGGGGTGACTTCCAGGCCGCGGTGCGCCGGAAGGCAGTGCATGAACACGGCGTCCGGCGCGGCAAGCGACATCAGCTCGGAATTAACTTGGTACGGCTGGAAGATGGTGTTGCGCACTTGCCCCTCGGCTTCGAAGCCCATACTGGTCCATGCATCGGTGTAAACGGCTTGCGCGCCGTTCACCGCTTCGCGCGGATCGGTCATCAATTCGATTTTAGCTTTTGTTTCGCGTGCTACGCGCTTGCTGTCCGCAACAACATCCGGCAATGGCGCGTATTCCGCCGGTGTGGCGACGCGCAAGTGAACGCCGAGGCGGGCGGCGAGATAAATGAGCGAGTGGCAAACGTTGTTGCCGTCGCCGACGTAAGCGAGCTTGAAACCGCGCAACGCGCCGAATTTTTCTTCGAGGGTAAAAAAATCAGCGAGTGCCTGGCACGGGTGAAATTTGTCAGAAAGCGCGTTGATCACCGGGATGCTAGCATTCGCGGCCATTTCTTCGAGCACGCGCTGCTGGTAAACGCGGGCGACAATGCCATGCACCCAGCGTTCGAGGTTGCGCGCGACATCGGCGATGGATTCGCGCGCGCCGAGAGAGGCGGACGCTTGCGTGTGATCGAGGAAAACCACGGAGCCGCCCATGCTTTGGATTCCAACATCGAAAGTGACGCGCGTACGAAGCGAGGGTTTTTCAAAAATCAGGGCAATGAATTTGCCGTGAAGCGTAGAGGCATAGCGGACAGGGCGAGCTTTGATGTCCGCCGAGAGCTGGATCAACTCGCGCGTGTGAGCGGGGCTCCATTCCGCTCCGGTGAGGAGATCATTGGACAAGGAAATGGGCGCAACTAGAGTTGTAGCGGTCATTTTTCATTTCACCTTGCTGTCGCGTGAGCGACGCGCTGCGGATTCGCGGACTTGGCGGAATCCGGTGCGGAGGCCTGCTGTGGTGTGGTTGCCAGAACGAGTGCCATGAGCTTTAGAAATTCGCGCACCTGCGCTCGGGTGATGAGGAAGGGCGGCAACAGGCGCAAAGTAAAATCGTGGGTGCAATTGATCAGCAGGCCGCGCTGCATGGCTTCACTGACGAAAGGCCCACCTTCGACGGAGAGTTCGACGCCGATCATCAGGCCTTCGCCGCGGACGTCGCGAATGAAATCGAATTTTGTAGCAAGCTTGGTGAGACCTTCGTGCAGCTCGGAGCTTCGCGCGCGGATATTTTCGAGGAGCTTTTCATCCTCGACGATCTGAAGGAATTCCAGTGCCGTGGCGCAGGCCAGGGGGCCGCCGCCGAAAGTGGTGCCATGCATGCCGGCAGAGACTCGGGAAGCAACTGCTTCCGTGGTGAGAATCGCGCCGAGCGGAAGTCCCGCTGCAAGCGGCTTGGCAATCAGAACAATGTCCGGCTTCGAGGAAAATTTCTGATAGGCGAAGTAACGGCCGGTGCGGCCGAGTCCACATTGAATTTCATCGGCGATCAAGAGAGCGCCGTGCTGGGTGGCCAGCGAGCGAGCGCGGTCCCAGAACGCTTCGCTGACGGGATAGATTCCGCCCTCACCCTGAACAGTTTCGATGAGAATGGCGCAGACGGCATCGTCGAATTTCGCTTCGAGATCGGCGACATCGTTGAAACGCACGAATTCCGCGCCGGGGACGACGGGAGCGAAGGGCAGGCGGTACTTTTCCGTGGAGGTGACACTGACAGCGCCGAAGGTGCGGCCATGGAAAGAATTCTCCAGGGCGAGGAAGCGGTGCTTCTTCGCAGTCGTTCCAGCAGCTTCGTCTGGCTTACGTCCGTAGAGGCGCGCCAGTTTCATTGCGCCATCGATTGCTTCGGTGCCGCTATTTGAAAAAAAGACGCGGTCCATCCCGGACCAGCTGGCGAGTTTGCGCGCGAGCGGGCCCTGATAAGCGTTATGAAAAAGATTCGAGAGGTGAATGGCGCGCGCGGCTTCGCGGCGGATTACTTTTACGACGCGGGGATGCGCGTGGCCGAGGGCGTTCACAGCGATGCCGCCGAGAAAATCGAGATACTTTTTTCCGGTGGAATCGAAGACATACGCGCCGCGGCCGTGAGTCATAACCACAGGCTGACGCTTGTAGGTGGGCAGAAGGAACTGCTCAGCGTCGAGAAGCTGCGCGTCAGGTTTGGCCGTTCGCGCCGAAGCCGTTTTTGCTTTTCGCGCCACCTTTACCGCTGAATTCTTTTTGGACGAAGTCTTCATCACGCCGCCGAATAGGCCGCTTGAGCGGCGGACAAAGGTTCGCGGAGGACGCGCGTTCCAGGGATCAACGTCATGCTGTCGGTGGCGGGTGTTTCCGTCGCGTGCGAAGCCAGCAACAGGGCGTCAGGCGAAGCGCCGCCGACGATGCGAACTTCGCGGACGCCGCCTTCGATAGCGCGCTTGGCGGCTTCGAGCTTGAGGATCATGCCGCCGGAAACGACGCGGCATTGGACCAAGCGCTCGACTTCCTCGCAGGTGACGGCGGAGAGAACTCTTTCGCCGTCAAGAACGCCGGCGACATCGGTGAGATAGATCAGCTGATCGGCATGGAGATATTCCGCGCAGGCAGCGGCCATATGGTCGGCGTTGACGTTGTACAACTCATTGTCCGAGCCCAGACCGAGGCACGGCGCAACCGGCAGCAGACCTTCGTGCCAAAGTGATTCGATGAACGGCGCGTTCAATCCGGTGAGGTAACCGACGAAGCCCAGGCCGCCTTCGACTTCGTTGTGCACCATGGGTTCGGCAACGAAGCAGCGAGCGTCGGCAGCAGAAATGCCGATGGCAGGCTGCCCTTCGGCAGAGATGGACGCAGCCAATTTCTTATTCAACAAACCGGCGAAGACCATGACGGCGACGTCACGCGTCTCGCGGTCGGTGACGCGCAAGCCGGCGATGAATTTACTTTCGATGGCCATGCGCTTGAGAGTGGCGGTGAAAAGGCGGCCGCCGCCATGCACGACGAGAATTTCGTGGCCCTGCTGCGCGAGCGCAGCAACCTGCCGCGCAAGAGAGCGCACCGTGATGTCGTCTTCGAGCAATGCACCTGCGAACTTGATTACGATTCTCATTGAAGTGAAGTTTGCTCCTGTATTTGCAACATGTGATTGAAATTCTGGACGGCCTGGCCGGCGGCGCCTTTTCCGAGATTGTCGAGGCAAGAGACGATGACCAGGCGGCGTCCGGAGTGGTCCAGAGCGAATCCGATATCGCAAAAATTGGTGTGTGCGACGTGTTGCAGCTCCGGCAAAGTGCCGGCCGGCCAGATGCGAACCATCGGGCGGCCCGCATAGAACTGGCGATAGAGCGACTCGATGTTCGTGGCGGCTCGCGTCTCGCCGAGCGTGACATAGATGGTGGAAAGAATGCCGCGCGAGAGCGGAAGCAGGTGCGTCGAGAAAACGACCTGCGATTCATTCAGCCCGGTGTGTTCGAGAATTTCCGGCGTGTGGCGGTGGCTGAAAAGGCTGTAGGCCTTGAAATTTTCATCCACTTCGACAAAGTGGAGATCGCGGCGAGGATCTTTGCCCGCGCCACTGGCGCCGGACTTGCAGTCGCAAACAACGCCCGCTCCGGGAGCAAGCAAGCTCGCTTGTGTGAGGGGCCGCAGGGCAAGAATTACGCTGGTGGCATAACAGCCGGGGTTGGCAACCAGACGAGCCTTGGCAATTTCGCTGGAGTACAGCTCAGGAATGCCGTAGACGGCCTCGGAAAGCCATGCAGCGTGGGGCGCCGGCAACTTGTACCACGAGGTGAAAGTTGCCGCTTCATGAAAACGGAATGCGCCGCTCAAATCGACGACGCGAAGGCCGGCTTGCAGCAGAGCCGGAGCTAATTCCGCAGAAACTTCATGAGGCGTTGCAAGAAACGCGGTGCCGGCATTGCTGGAAGTGATGGCGTCAACCGAGAGCGGACGCAGCGGCGCTTCGCCCCAGCCGCGGAATTGGGGAAAGAGCTCGGCGAGGCATTTCGCGCCGCTGGTTTCGCGAACGTAGAAGACGGGAGGCTGAAGCGCGGGATGACGGAGAAGAATGCGCGCCAGCTCGAGACCGGTGTAGCCGGTGACGCCGACAACCGCGACTTGGAGGGGATTTCTCATTTCACGAGGGCTTCGATTTTTTCCTGGAGCGATTTACGCGCCTTCTTGTTGGGAGTAATGATGAGGACAGTGTCGTCGCCGGCGATGGTTCCCGCGATTTCAGGGAATTTGGCGCCGTCGACAGCAGCCGCCAGGGGCTGCGCGCCGCTGGGAGGCGTTTTCAAAACGAGAAGATTTTCCGCGGGGCGGATATCAAGGAGAAATTCGCCGAGGGCGCGAGCGAGCGGGGGCAGCGGCGCGGATTCTTCAGGCAAGGCGGTGGCAGGCTTGTAGCCTTCCTGCGTCTTAATTAGGCGAAGCTCCTGCAGGTCGCGCGAAAGGGTGGCTTGTGTGACGCGAAGTTTTTGCGCGGCGAGCCCGCGGCGCAACTCTTCCTGGTTGGCGATGCGGCGATCCGAGACCAGGCGGAGGATCTGACCGTGGCGAAATGTCTTATGCGTATTCATGGTTTAGCGCAAACTTCCCACTGTATTTTTATACATGCAGCTGCATACTCTTGTCAACACCATTCATGAAATTTTTGGCGCGGCGCGGCCCCGCGAAAGCGCGAGACGCGAGAGCAGCCAGTCATGTAAGATTCGCGTCACTCGCAGGATGCATGCTGGATTTTCCGCGCGGGAGATGTAACCTAGCCTTTAGCGTTAATCGGCTCATGGGAACTGGCTGCCAAATTTCGGGATGCAAGAACGATGCGCCCCCGGCGCTCGCCGAGCAGCGGTTGTGTGTCCTGCACTTCACCCTTGCGCTGGAGACCAGCTGCTCGGAGATGCGGCGCGAGACGGCGCTGGGCAACGCCCCGCAGGAACGCCAGCGCGAAATCATGAAATTCATTACCGAGCACGGGGAAATCCTGGCGCGCGTGGCCACCAGCGGACTGCACCTGACGGACGACCTGAAGGCGCGCATCTTGAGCACGTTCCTGACATTGATGAACCTGCGTGAAAACCTGGACCGTTCGAACATGCGCAGCTCGTTCGGACGCTCCGGGCACCTGCCTCGATGAACCGCAATTCCCGGCGTGCAAGAGAAGTGAGGGGTCAGGCGCCGATGTACCTGGCGTAGAGGGAGCGCGCCACGGCGGGATCTTTGGTGCCCTTAAGAATGGCGCGGCCATCGGCGAAAACGGTCATTTCATACGGCGCGATGCGGAAGCGAAGCAGAAAATCGTTTTGACGGACGTCATCGACAAGAGGCCTCAAACGAGCCTGGAGCACGCCGAGGTCGAGGGCGCGGGCACGTTCGTGAATCTGGACGGAATCGCGGCCGCACATGGTAATGCGCGGCTGGACTTCTCCTGCAAGATAGGTGAACTCACGGCGAGCGCAAGCGCGGCACTGCGAATGGCGCGCCACGCCGATGGATTGCATGCGGCCGGTCCAGACATCGCAAGAGAGCAAGCGCCCGTGCAGGGCCTCAGGGTGGCCGGAGAGAAGCTTCAAGGCTTCGGCTACTTGCAGCGAAGCGATCAGATTGACGATCGGACCGAGAACGCCGATGGTGTCACAAGTCTCCTCGAGGCCCTGGGCGGCGTTGCCGGATTCGAGCAGGCAAGCAAGGCAGGCGGTTGCGGTGGGACGAATAGCCATGGTCAGGCCGTAGCTGGCGACGCCGGCCGCGTAGATCCAAGGGCGGCTCGATTTCACGGCGACATCATTGATTAAGAAACGAGTTTCGAAATTGTCCGTGCCATCAAGGAGGAGATCGACGCCATCGAGAAGCGCTTCGGCGTTACGGGGGCTGAGATCGGCGACGACGCCTTCGACGGCGACCGAAGAATTGATAGAGCGCAACTTGCGTTCGGCGGCGACAGCTTTGGGGAGGACGTTAAGGGCATCGGACTCGTCGAAGAGGGTTTGCCGCTGCAAGTTTGAGGGCTCCACAAAATCGCGGTCAATGATTCTGAGGTAGCCGACGCCGGCACGGACGAGAAGATTGGCGGCGGCGGCTCCAATGGCGCCGCAACCGACGATGGCCGCGCGGGAAGCGAGCATTCGCTGCTGCCCTTCCGGGCCGATACCGGCGAAAAGCATCTGGCGCGAATATTTTTCCTGGAGAGAATCGCTCACGAAAGGCACGGTCCCGGCAGGCGCAATGAACGCACCTGTTAAACTACATGATAGCGCCAAAGAGGACAGGGCAGGCAACGCCGCCGTGCTACCCTTCGTCTGAGCGAATGGAACCATGAAATCGAGCTGGGCCAATGGGTTGCGAGGGATTGTCGCGCTCGCGCTCCTGACGGGAGCCGCGCCGATGCGCGGACAAGTGCCGCCGAACACCGCCACGGCAGAGGTCGCAAAGGAAGAACCGAAGATTGTGGCCATCCGCATCGTCAAAGAGGATGGCCAGGTTTTGTCCGACTCGCCCTCCGGAGTCGCCGTAGAATCCGGAAACACGCTGGATCGAAGAAAAATCGCGGAAAGTTTGCGCGCGCTTTACCGGTTGGGGGACTACGCGTACCTGCAGGCGGTCGTGACTCCCGTGGCAGATGGAATGCGGCTGGACTTTGTGGTGCGGGAGAATTTGTTTTTTAACCAGGTGCGCATCGAGGGACTCACCGCGCCGCCCAGCGATTCGTCGGCAGCGGCAGCGATGCAGCTTACGCTGGGGCAGACGTACCGGCGGGCAGTGGTCGACGAGGGATTGGAACGGCTGCGAGAGACGCTTCGGGATGAGGGCTTGTATCAAGCGGAAGTTTCGGCGGAAACAGTGCCGCATGCGGAGACGCACCAAATGGACATTGTGGTGCACGTGAAGCCTGGGCGGCGTGCCCGCGTTGGAAACATTGAACTGAAGAACGGCACGGAATACCGCGATGTGGAAATTCTGTCGCGGCTGAGGCTGAAAGCGGGAAGCGAGATTACGTCGGCCAGGGTGCAGCGAGGAACGGACCGCATCCGGAAATACCTGGTCAAGAAGGGGCATTTGAGCGGGCGAGCGGCGGTGCGCCGCGGCGCCTATGACGCGAAGAAGAACACCATTCCGCTCGAACTTGAGGTAACAGAAGGGCCGCGCGTGAAGGTGACACTGACGGGCGCGAAGTTTTCCGACGGGGAATTGAAAAAACTGATTCCCATCTACCAAGAGGGCGCCGTTGACGCCGACTTGCTGGAAGAGGGAAAACGCAACATCCTCGAACGGCTGGAACGGCTGGGATACTTCGACGCCGATGTGGATTACAAGACCGAGACGCATGAAGTGAAATCCACTCGTGCCGCGACGCAGACCACGGAAGAAACCATTACTTACACGGTGGAGCGGGGCGTTCGCCACAAACTGATTGGGATTGAAATTACCGGCAACAAATATTTCGACACAGAGCTGCTGCGCAGCCGATTGCAAATCTTCGGCGGGGCTTTCGGTTCGGCGGGACGATTCAGCCGGAGGCTGGTGGAGTCCGACGCGCAATCGATGCGCAGCCTGTATCAGGCGAACGGATTTCTCGATGCCAACGTCGAGCCACAGACGGAGGACAACTACAAAGGCAGGGAAGGCGATTTGTTCATACGGTTCGTGATTCAGGAGGGAAAGCAGACGCGAGTGGCATCGCTTTCGATTGAAGGAAATCATGCCATCAAGGAGGACGAGCTTCTTGGGGTTATCGGCTCGACCCGGGGACAGCCGTATTCGGATTTCGGCGTAACGACCGACCGGGACAATATTCTGGCGATTTATTTTAACGAAGGATTTCCCGAGGCGAGCTTTACGTCGACGGCGGAGCGTGTATCGGCCGGGCCGGCGGCGCAAAAAGCAGATGCTGGGGGAAGCGCGACGGTTTCCCAGGATAATGGGAAAAAAGAGCAGAAAGAAAAAGATCCCAAGACATCGATTGAACAAGCTGAAGAGGTTCGCCTCGTCTACGTCATCCAGGAGGGACCGCAAACGCGCGTGCGGCGGATCCTGATCGGCGGCTACCAGCACACGCGGCCGGGAGTCATCCATCGAGAAGTGCACATCAAGGTGAAGGAGCCGCTGCGCGAAGGAGATGTGGTGGAGTCGCAGCGGCGGCTGTACAACCTTGGGGTTTTCAATCGCGTGACGATCGAGCCTCAGAATCCCAACGGGACAAATCCGGAGAAAGACATCGCCATACTGGTCGAAGAAGCCAAACGCTACACGGTGGCCTACGGCGGAGGGTTCGAAGTGCAGAGGCTCGCCAGCACCACGAACCCCACGGAAACCCAAATCCAGGCCGCGCCCCGCGGAATTCTAGAGGTGAGCAAGATGAATCTGACCGGGCGGGGGGACTCGCTTTCCTTCAAATTGCGTGGCAGCACCTTGCAGGGGCGCGCATTGCTGGGGTATTCAGCGCCGAACACCTTTGCCGATCCGCATTTCAGTTTCCAGGCCACGGCGTTTGCGGAGAAAACCCGCGACATCAATACCTTTACGGAAGAGCGCTACGAAGGTTCGGTGCAGTTGACGCACCAAGTCACGCCACTGACTACGGTGCTCTATCGCTATACTTTCCGCCACGTGATCGTTTCCAATCTCAATATCCTGAGCGACGCGATTCCGCTCTACAACCAGCCGACGCTGGTATCAGGATTCGGAATAACGTGGTTCCGCGATTCGCGCGACAATCCCGCGGACGCCTCGAAAGGTAGTTTCAACAGCGCCGATTTCAGCGACGCAGATACGAAATTCGGTTCCAGCGCCAGTTTCATGCGGTTTTTCTTTCAAAATTCCACGTACTACCCCATCAAGCGCCGTTTCAGTTTTGCACGTTCCACGCGATTTGGCTTTCTGGTTCCCTATCGCGATACGGTTTCGCTGAGTTTCCCGCCGCCCACTCCGGGGGAGTGCCTTCCAGGCACGATGCCTATCGGGCCGACGCCAACGATCATCCCGCTGCCGGAGCGATTCTTTGCCGGCGGGGGAACGTCGCTGCGCGGCTTCGCACTCAATCAAGCGGGCCCACGCGATGCTTGCTCGGGCTTCCCGGTCGGCGGCCAGGCGATGCTGATCCTGAATCAGGAATTCCGCTTTCCGATGCGTTTGCCGTTCGTCGGGACGGCTCTTGGTGGCGCCATTTTCTATGACGCTGGCAATGTATACAGCCGCCTAAGTCAGATCTCTTTTCGCTCCATGCTGCCGTCACCTACCTTTACATTGACAAATCCAGCGCTTCCACCGGGACCAACGAACCTGCCAGTTTGTGCCACAAATTGCACGAACGAACTCAATTACTTTGCTCACACGATCGGATTGGGCCTGAGATACAAAACACCGGTAGGTCCGATTCGCGTCGATCTTGGCTATCAGCTCAATCGTCCTTCGTTTGTCATTCCCATTCCGTGCCCGAGCAATGCCACGGGCTGCCCGGTTGGCTCACTGGGCCAGCAGGGCACACGACTCCCCGGTTTTCAAATCTTTTTCAATCTGGGGTCGTCATTCTAATGCGCATCCCGGCCATTCGCGTTCTTCTGGTTTCGCTGCTCCTGGTGACAGGAGCAGCGGTAGCGGCGGCGCAGGAAGTTGCAGACCGGGTTGCCGCGCGTATTGAAAATGACATTATTTTGTTGAGTGACATCCGTGCGCTCAGCCGCTACCAGCAATTCCTGGATGGAAAATCGGAAACGGATGGGCAAATTCTCGACCGGCTGATCGATCAGTGGATCGTGCGAACAGAAGCCAATGTTTCGCGCTTTCCGCAGCCCTCGGAGGCTGACATCGAACGCAGCGTGGAGCGCATTCGGAAATCGTTTCCATCGATGGCGGACTACGAGGCCAGAAAAAAACAAATCGGCCTAAGCGATGTGGATGTTCGGGAAATGGCGGCGTCACAACTATATTTGAGCAATTACCTGGATTCACGGTTTCGTCCCGGAGTGCAGATTGATCCCAAGACAGTGGAGGACTTTTACCAAAAGTCTGTCGTGCCGCTGGCCAAAGCGCGCGGGCAGGAACCGCCGCCCATGGACACCGCACGGGACTCCATCCAGGAAGCACTGGTCCAACGTGGAATCAATGACCAGGCCGATCAATGGCTGATCGAGAGCAAGGCCCGGCTGCACATTGAAAAATTCCTCAACGAGTTGGCGAAATGAAGCGCCAGGGCCGCCACCCGATCTGGAACTGGATCATCCACACGCCGTGGGTGCTGGCGTTACTGGCGCTCTTAGGGATCGTGGTGTTTTTTGGCAGCGGCGCAGGCAACCCATTGTTAACCCGGTTGCTGGTGAGCCGCTTGGAGAGCATGACAGGCGGCAAAGTAGAGTTGCGCTCTTTGTCCATTCAATGGTTGGACATGCGGGCAACGATAAAAGGCCTGGTGATCCATGGCAGGGAGCCCGCGGGAACTGAACCTTTTTTTACGGCTGAAGAAGTGCAGGCCGGTCTGCGCATCGTTTCCTTCTGGGGCCGCCGGATTTCCCTGGATGAACTTGTCGTGCAGAAACCCCACGTTCATATCCGTGTAGAAAAGAACGGAACGACAAATGTGCCCGAGCCTCCGCGGCCTGCTTCCATTAACAAGCCGTTACGCGACACGCTATACGAATTGCACATCCGGCGCGTGCTGCTCGCTGACGGGTGGCTTCTCTACAACGACATCAAGACACCCATCACGGTGCATGGGGGAGACCTGCGGTTCGGGCTGGAGGCCGGGGGCACACTGGAGCATCCCCTGTATCTCGGCAATCTTGATTGGCAAAACATGCAGTTCACATCGAAGCGTTTCGCGCCGCTGCCGGTAGGCCTCACTGCAAAATTTACGGTGTGGCGCGAAGGCTTCACGCTGGAGCAGGGAACATTCAGCGCTGGGCACTCGCATCTCGATGCCCAAGCGGAGATGAATGGCTTCACGAACCCGCAGTGGAGTTTCCGGTACCGCGGCTGGGTGGATCTGCTGGATTTCCGTGAAACTTTGCGTAATCCCATGGTGCCGACAGGGCGGGTGGATGTACGCGGAGAAGGCCAGTTTGCCGGCGGCCAGTACAAGGGCAGTGGGAGCTACTCCGGGCAGAGTATCGCGCTCCCTTACGAGATCTTTCATGCGAGCGGGCTCACCAGCAAGGGCAGCTATCGAATCGACAATCATGGCCTGGACGTGCCGGATTTTTATGCAGGCGCGTTCGGCGGGAGCGTAACGGGGCGCGTGACGCTACGATTCGACGGCCTGAAATTCAGGGCCGACACGCATGTGCAGAATGTGAAGCTGGCGGGGGTCCTGCCGGCGATTGAACACCGGGACTTCCCGATCGACGAGCTGCACTGGGACGCGAGGATGACCGCAGATACGGTGGAAACGTGGACCGGAGGTTTCGAGCACTTCGAGATTTCCGTGAATACCGTGTGGGAAGCGCCGGAAGAAGTGGCGGCACACCATCAACCGGTAAGCGCCGCGTGGAAGTTCCGCTATCGATATGACGCCAGCACGCTGGCGATCGAGTCTGGCGAATTCGAGACGCCGTCGTCGCGCGGCACCCTTGATGGGGTGCTTGCTCCGCGGAACTCGCTGATGAATCTGCGGTTTGAGACCGGATCGCTGGAGATCTACAAGGATTTCATCAACGGATTGCGAGGAGCCTTGCCGGGTTCCGCGGATGCCGCGAAAGAAATCTCGGGGAGCGTGCGGTGGGATGGGAAGATCGTGGGTCCCTCCGGCGGTCCGGCGTTTCAGGGGCACTTCCGCGGGGAGCACGCGCGGTACGACGGCGTCCTTGTGGATTTCCTTGAGGGTGATCTGAGCTACTCGCCGTCGGAACTTACCCTCGGGCACGGACATGCCCGCAACGGCAACATGGAAACCGATATCGAAGGAAGGCTTTCGCTCACAAAATGGAATTTCCTTCCGGAGAATGACTGGACAGCCGAGGCAAATTTCGAAAAAGTTCCAGCCGAAAATCTCGAGAAGTTGCTGGGGTTAAGTTATCCCGTCAATGGATTGTTGACCGGGCAGTTTCATGGGCGAGGCACGCGGGAAGAACCGAGCGTCACCGGTTTGTTCGATCTGGCGGAGGGCAAGGTCTATGGACTTTCCTTTAATCGACTGCGCGGGCAACTGAACATTTCGCCGGAGGAAGTGCGCATCGCGGACGCGGAGTTGCGATTCTTTCCGCCCGGAAAAGAAAATGGGCGCGGCGCGGGAATCATTACCGGCTCGGCAGGTTACCGCTTTCGGGAGCAAACGATTTCCGCGGAGCTCGTAGGTGCGGCCCTGCCACTGGAGAATTTTGAAAAATTGCAACTGGTGCGCCTGCCCGTGGGAGGACAGGTAACTTTCCGGCTTAGGGCTAGTGGTCCATTGAAAACGCCCATGGGCGAGGGCTCATTCCGGGTCGTGGACCTGCGAATTGGCCAGGTGGTGGTAGGCAGTTTCGACGGCAAGCTGACGTCTGACGGACGGGCGGCACGCCTTGAATTGGGCTCGGCAATGGCCACGGGAGAAGTTTCCGGGGGCTATACCCTCGGACTTGCCGATCCGTATCCAATAAATGGAAAAGTTTCGATCAAGAACATTGACCTGGATCCTTTCCTGCTGACGGCCTTGCACCTGAAGGAGTTCAGCGGCCATGCCAACGCAGATGGCGACATCTCGGTAAACGGTTCGCTTAAGGAACTGCAAAATATCATTGTGGAAGCAAATTTTTCGCGCCTGGCAATGAATTACGCCAACGTGCGGCTGGAAAATACCGGGCCGGTTCATTTCCGTTCGACGAAGAACAGCCTGGAAATCGACCCGGTCACACTGCGAGGAACGGACACCAATCTACAGATTTCAGGTTCGGTGCAGTTCGCAGGACGCCGGGCCGTCGGACTGCGGCTCAATGGCGCGCTGGACCTGCGGCTTATCAGCGGTTTTGTGCCGAACCTCGACGCACGCGGCCCCGCGCAAATCAACGCTGCCTTTGAAGGGACCCTGGACCGGCCGCGCATTACTGGCCGCGTGCACATCGAAAATGCCTCCGCGCGCGTGGCGGATTTTCCTACCGGGCTCAGCGCCATCACGGGTGACATTGTTTTCGATGCCACACGCCTGTACCTCGAGAATCTGAGCGCGGAGTCCGGAGGCGGCACGCTGCATCTTTCTGGAAGCGTAAACTACGCGGAGAGTCCGCTGCGGTACGACCTTAGCGTTCACACCGATCGAGTGCGCATCCGCTATCCGGAAGGCATGAGCTGGCTGGTGGGAGGTTCGTTGAGGCTGACGGGCACGCCGGCGGCGGGACTACTCTCCGGAAAGGTGACCATCGAACGGGTCACTCTCACGCAAGGACTGGAGGTCGCAGGAATGTTGGTGTCGGCAAAAGAAGGCATCAGCAGCCCGACGACCAGTTCACCGTACCTGCGCAATTTACAATTCGATGTCGAAGCGGTGTCGGCGCCCGATGCGAGAATGGAATGGCCTGGAGCGCAATTGCAGGCCGATGCGAATCTCCGGGTGCGGGGAACCTGGGAGCATCCGATTCTCCTCGGCCACATTCATATTCTGTCGGGTGATTTATATTTTGCGGGCAACCGATACCGGGTTACGCGTGGGGATTTGAACTTTGCCAATCCGTTCCGTCTGGATCCAGTTTTGAACGTGGAAGCAACCACGACGATTCAGCAGTATGAGATCACGCTGAATTTTAATGGCCCGGCCAGCAAGCTCACACTGGCGTATCGCTCCGATCCGCCGCTGCCCGCGAACGATATCATTACGCTGCTGGCGCTGGGGCAGACCAGCTCTGAGGCGACGACGCGCAGCGGCGGCACGTCGCAGAGCGGAACGGCAGGGGCGTCAGCGATTCTTTCGGAAGCAATTTCCAGCCAATTGGGCGGGCGCCTGGAGCGCTTGTTTGGAATAACCAGATTTCGCGTGGATCCGGGATTGTCTGGAGTTGGCTCGACGGGCTCCCAGCAAAGCGCCGCGTCGCGCATCACCGTCGAGCAACAGATCGCGCGCAATCTCACTATCACTTATGTGTCGAATGTGAGCTCGACACAGCAGCAGGTCATTCAAGTGGAATACAACGTGGATCGAAACGTTTCCATTGTCGGGCTGCGAGACCAGAACGGAACGTTTGGTATCGACATAAAAATCAAAAAGCGCTTTCCATAGCAGGAAAGCGCTTCCTGGACTGCAATTCGAATTATTGTGGATCTTGTTGTTGGGCGGCCTGTTGCTGGGCTGGTTGTCCCTGTCCGTTTTGCTGTCCACGGCGCTGTTGCCAACGGCCCTGCCCCGGACCATTTCCGAGGTGCGCCGATTGTCCAAACTCCGGATTATGCTGCTTTACCTCCACCAGGGATTCCTTGGCGGCTTTCGTACTTGCCGCGCGAACTGCAACTTGCGTTTCACGCCCGATCTTGGGCATCTCCGTGGCGACTTTCTGACCCAGCGGAGAACCGTAAAATTGCAGCAGCCCCTTGATTTCATCATCCGTAAAATGTTTGTCGTAGATGGAGACGAGTTGATCGGTTACCTGATCGACATCGAATTTCTTCTGGTAGCTGGCGGCGAACGCGTTCACGAACGCCTGGCCTTTGTCATTATTGGGAACGGTAGCGAGTAGTTTCTCCCGGGACTGCTCGATGGCGGTGTTCGAGCCGTCCTGCACGAGGTCGCGCGCGCCGACCAACTCCATCAGCGAGCGAATGTCGGCTTCTTTCGTGGGATCAATCGAAGAATTGGATTGGGGAGAGGCAGCGCTGTTCTGAGCCAGGGCCGCGCCTTGCGGCGCCGCTTGCACGGCGTTTTGAGATGCTCCCTGAATGACCAGGAAAAAAGTGCCGACGTAAATAATGACCAGCGCAAGGACCGCTTTCATGACTGCCTCCATGGCGGCTTTGCAGGTGTTCGCGCCACGATTTCGATTCTAGGAGGAGCAATGGGGCGGCGCGACTGTCTTGGGGGACAGTCGTGTTGCGTCGTTTACTGGCCCCACGTTCAGGTCCGGGAACAGGTAGAGAATTTCTGTTACGATGCCACGCCATGAACAACACGGAAGAGCTCAGCGGAGCGCCGCAGGGAGGGCCTGATCCCGCGGCGATCGTTGAGCGCGAAGCAGGGCTTCATCAAGACCTGTCGCCACGGCAGGTCGCGATGATCGGACTGGGCAGCACGATTGGAACAGGATTATTTCTGGGGAGCGCCATTTCCGTAAAGCTAGCAGGCCCTGCGGTGATCCTTAGTTTTCTGGGAGGATCGCTGATTGCCTTGACAGTGATGTGGGCGTTGGCGGAGATGACCGCCGAGCATCCAGCGGCGGGCTCCTTCGGCTTGCATGCGGAGATTTATCTTCATCCCTGGGCGGGTTTTGCCATCCGCTACACCTATTGGCTGTGCCTGGTGGTCATCGTTGGCAGTGAAGTCGTGGCTGCAGCCATCTACTGCAAGCTCTGGTTTGCAAATATTCCTTCGTGGATGTGGGTAGCGGCATTTTCCGTGGCAATGGTTTACGTCAACACTGTAAGCGTAAAGAACTTCGGGCGC
>Ga0210406_10002094_pt1 | contig 23329 bp, 20 predicted proteins | sample IncBWC30MmetaG_FD_155454 | JGI IMG/M metagenome (GOLD analysis project Ga0210406, IMG submission 155454) | Forest soil microbial communities from Barre Woods Harvard Forest LTER site, Petersham, Massachusetts, United States - Inc-BW-C-30-M | ecosystem: Environmental > Terrestrial > Soil >...
CCTGCTCGGAGTCACAGCCGATCGCGCATTTCTGTTCGATACACCGAGAGGGATTGCATCCAACCTGTTTCAGGGACTCTCTCTCCGCCAGCAGTCTCTCGACGTGGTCCAGTTGCATAAGTGCTTGCTGGAAGGCGCGTTGGGAATCTCGGAAGAAGCCATCCGCGATCAAACGAACATCAGTTATGTTCGGGATCCAGCCGAGGCATTGGCCAAGGTACGCGAGGGCGCAGCCAACATCGCCTTTCTGATGAATCCGGTGCGTATGCAGCAAGTGCGTGACATCGCCTTCGCGGGCGAGGTCTTACCGCAGAAGTCCACCGACTTCTACCCCAAGCTCCTTAGTGGCCTGACAATTTATGCGCTGGAGTAAACCCCACCGCGTAGTAGCGCCGGCGTCGCGACGGCTGTCGTGGGGACGTCCCGTCCGCGCCGTTGGAGCGTTCACAGCCGCGACCTTTCTGGCCTCTGTACTTCTGTTATACAGTTCTCCCGAAGAAAAACGCATCTCTGTCTACTCCAATGCTGCCAATTACTCTCTCCCTGTAATCGATCGTAACGGGGATGAATATATTGGATTGCTGGAAGTCTTCGAGCCATTGGGCGCCGTCAGCGCCAAAGCTAGCGGACTCCGCTGGAAATTCCGCTACTACGACATTGACAGCGACTTCACCAGCGGAAACACCCGCGCCCGCGTTCGTGGCGCCGACTATGACCTTCCGGCGAGCTTCCTGCTGGAGAATGGCCGCGGCCTGGTGCCGCTCTCCTGCCTGGGCACGCTCCTGCCGCGCATTCTCGGCGGCCCGGTCACGTTCAACCAAAATTCGCGTCGCTTATTTGTAGGCAATGTCGCCGTGCATTTCACTGCCCAGGTGAGCAAGACAACCCCGCCGAAACTGGTGATGAACTTTACAGCTCCGGTCAATCCGATGATTGCGACTGAGCCTGGCGCGCTGCGAATGGCATTCAACCATGAGGCGGTGGTGGCGCCCGGCTCTCAGGCGCTTACCTTTGACAGCAAGGTCATCCCTTCCGCCAGCTTTCAGGAAAACAACGGAGCGGCTGCGCTGGTCGTCGCAGCCAGTGTCCCGCTGATGGCGAGTTTCGCTAATAATGGACGCACCATCATTGTTGAGCCCGTGCCGCAATCGACCGCACCCACTCAGACGGTAGCGTCAGTTCCGCGGCCACCCAGCAGTCCCAGCATCGCTCCACTAGCTTCGGGCGCAGCCGCGCCAAACACCCGACGTTATTTCGCAGTCGTGGATCCAAGTCATGGAGGCGAGGAACGTGGCGCCTCGCTCAGCGGCCAATTAGCGGAAAAAGATGTCACCCTCGCCTTCGGACGCCGCCTGCGACAGGAACTGGAGGCTCGTGGCCTCGCGACTTTGCTGCTGCGCGATGGCGATAGCACGCTGAGCCTGGATCAGCGCGCGAGCTTGAGCAATTCCGCTCATCCCGCAATTTACATCTGCGTCCATGCCGCATCCCAAGGCAACGGCGTGCGCATGTACGCGGCGCTCGTTCCCAACGAAGCCGAAAACCGCGGCCCATTCCTGAGTTGGGATATGGCCCAAGCTGCTTTCCAACTTCTCAGCCGAACTGCCGCAACCGGGTTGGTGGCGGAGCTGCAAACCAAACAGATCCCGGCACGTGCTTTGATTGCGCCACTCCGCCCCCTGAACAACATCACCACAGCGGCGATCGCGGTGGAAGTAGCGCCTCCAGGGGATGATATTTCCCAACTCAACTCTCCCGCCTATCAGCAATCGATCGCCGGAGCAATCGCCGCCGGAGTCGTGGACGTTCGCGACAAACTTGAGGCCGGACGATGATTCCACGGTACCTGCTCATTGGCGTGGCCGTGCTGCTGGCCATCGCGTTGGGAATGAGTCTTTATGTCTGGCGGATGCCTGGGCGGGTAGAGCACAGCGAAATGTCCGCAGCGAATACTCAACCCGTAGCGCCGCCAATTTCTGGCTCGACTGAACAAGTTACTCTCTATGTCGCTTATGACGATGTCGGGGTTCTGCGTCCCAAACTGATGCGCATCCCGCTTCCGGTTGGACGCCAGGAGCGCGCGGCGGAAACCCTCCGTGCCTTGCTTACCCTGTACCTCGACAAATATTCACCTCATCCTTTGGGCGCAGGTTCACAAATTCGCGATGTCTACCTGGTCGAACCCGGGATTGCCGTAATCGATCTCAATGCCGCCTTCGCCGACAGCCACCGTTCCGGCGTGCTGGTCGAGGAACTAACCGTGGTCTCGCTCGTCCAGACATTATCGGCAAACATCCCCGGCATCACTCGGGTGAAGATTTTGGTAGAGGGCAAGGAACGCGACACCCTCGCAGGCCATGCCGACCTTTCAAATTATTACGACGTGCCCGCCGTAACTCAAGTCGTCGCTCAACTGCAGAATGCGCAGTGAATTCCCAAGTTTTGGGTGGCGCAGCGCTTCAGGGCCGCGGCAACCGCCCTCAAATGATTAGGGGCGAGAATGCAATAGGATGGAATACTCACTGTCGGTAGCACATGATATGTCCGGTTGAGATAGCAAGTGAAATGTCCGCTTTGCGAGCGGTGAGGATAGGAGACCATGCAGAGCATGGAAGCTTATCCGAGGGCCGCGATGGAGCGGGCGATGAAAGTACAGGACGTGATGTTGCAGGCGATGGCGAAGAAGATCACGTGGTGGCAGGCGGCTGAGATTTTGGGCATCAGCGACCGGCACATGCGGCGGTGGCGGGAGCGTTACGTGGAAGAGGGGTATGACGGGTTGCTGGACCGGCGGCGGGGCAAGCCGTCGCGTCGCCGGGTGGCGATGGCGACGGTGGAGAAAGTGTTCGCGCTGTACCGGGAAAAGTATTTCGATCTGAACGTGCAGCATTTTCACGAGAAGTTGCAGGCCGAGCACGGGATCGAACTGAGTTACACCTGGGTGAAGCAGGCGTTGCAGGGAGCGGGTCTGGTGGCGCGCGGACGCAAGCGCGGGGCACATCGCAAACGGCGCGAGCGCCGGCCGCTGCCAGGGATGCTGTTGCATATCGACGGCAGCCGCCACCAGTGGTTTCAGGACGAACGCTGGTACGACCTGATCGTGATTCTGGATGATGCCACGAGCGAGATTTACTACGCCCAGTTGGTGGAGGAGGAATCGACGGCGACGGTGATGGCGGGACTGAGGGAAGTGATCGAGCGCAAAGGCGTGTTCTGCGCGCTGTACAGCGATCGGGGAAGTCATTTCTGGCTGACGCCGAAGGTGGGCGGCAAGGTGGACTACCATCGCCGCACGCAGGTGGGGCGGGCGTTGCACGAGTTGGGAGTGCAGATGATCCCGGCCTACACGCCGGAAGCGCGCGGGCGCAGCGAGCGCAACTTCGGCACATGGCAGGGCCGCTTGCCGCAAGAGTTGCGGCTGCGCCAGCTGGGGACACTGGAGGCGGCGAACCGGTTTCTCCGGGAAGAGTACATCGCCGAGTTCAACCGCCGTTTTCAGGTCGCGTCCAGGCAGCGGGGGAATGCGTTTGTGCCCTGCCGGAGCCGTGACCTGGAACGGATATTCTCGCTGCAGTTCGAACGCAGCGTGAACCGCGACAACACCGTGACATATCACTGATTGACCTTCCTCGGTCTGATTTCGCAAGTTGCGATTTAAGTGGGAGCGTCCAACCGCCGTTCACGATATCGGAACGTCCGCCATCATCCCTAACAACGCCCCTCCACCCTGCTACAATCGCTCGACATGTTTTATCGCTCTGACAACCGGGCCTCCGACCAGATGCGTCCGGTCAACATCGTGCCAGGTTACATTCACACGGCCGAGGGTTCTGTGCTCATCGAGGTCGGCAACACTCGCGTGATCTGCACCGCCTCCGTCGAAGAAACCGTTCCTCAATTCATGCGCAACAGCGGTAAGGGCTGGATCACGGCCGAATACAGCATGCTCCCTCGCGCCACCCTTACGCGCACGCCGCGCGAGGTGACCAAGGGACGCTCCAGCGGACGCACCCACGAAATTCAGCGCCTGATTGGACGTTCCCTGCGAGCCGTCACCGACCTCGTACGGCTAGGCGAGCGCACCATCTGGATTGACTGCGACGTGATCCAGGCGGACGGCGGCACGCGGACCGCTTCGATTACCGGAGCCTTCATCGCTTTGGGACTAGCGCTGGAAAAATTAGTCGAAGCCGGGACCCTGACCTCGGCCCCGCTGCGCGATTTCGTCGCCGCCGTGAGTGTCGGAATCGTTGATGGTGAGATCCTGCTCGACCTGTGCTACGAAGAAGACTCGCGCGCTGACGTGGACATGAACTTCGTAATGACAGCAGGCCGCAAACTGGTTGACGTCCAAGCCACGGCCGAGCGCCAGGTGTTCGATGAACCACAGCTCGCCAAGATGATCTCTCTGGCAGGACAAGGCGTGCAATCCCTGATCGCCAAACAGCAGGCCATGTTGGGGACACTTACGTTGCGGCAGTAGCTCATCACTGTTTGGACATCAGGCGTCATTCAGCCATTCTGGAATTACCAGACGTGAATTTCATCTCTTCGCTTGGATACCTCGTGCAACGGCCATGCTTCGCCCGGTAGAGATGGTGCAATGCGGAGCGATCCCGGTCGCCCCCGCTTGCTTGATGTGATCGAGGGGAACCGGATCACCCGGCCCAAACCACCGCCACGTTTCCTTCATATGTTGATGTCCTTAGGTCTCGAGTGCGGTCGCTCGCGTTCGGCTCCGGGTGCGGGTGTTACAATCTGTGCATCACAAATCAGGAGAGTAATTCATGTCAGCGCCTAGCCGTCGTCCCGAAATCCGCCGCCGCCGTACTCGCAAAGAGAAAATTGTTAAGCTGCGTAAGAGTCTGGCTGCGGCTTCGTCTGAAACCGATCGTGCCCGCTTCCGCGCGAAACTGCAGCGGCAAGGACTGGTCTCACCGGGAACTCCATTGCTTAAGAATGAGTAAGTCGGCGCGGTCCTCCAACTTGACCGTTCCGCCAGTTTCTAAACCGCCTTCACGTATTGACGCTGCTTTTCGGGTTTTCCGGCCACGGATTCATAGACGCCTACAATCTGCCGGGCCGAGGCGTCCCACGAGAATTTCTTAGCCTGCTCGTACCCGCGCTGCTTAAACTTTTCACGAACTGTCTGGTCCAGGAGTACCCGGAGCAGCGCGCGCATGATCTCAAAAACATTTTCCGGGTTCACCAGCACAGCCGCATTGCCCACCACTTCGGGTAGCGACGAAGTGTTGGACGTGACGACAGGCGTGCCATGCGCCATGGCTTCCAGCGGTGGCAGTCCAAAGCCCTCATAAAGAGAGGGGAAGACGAAGATCTTGGCCACATCGTAAAACACGCGCAACATTTCAATCGGAACGAATCCCATGAAGCGCACATCGTTCTGCACGCCGCCGCGGATGACGGTGCGCCGCAAATCGGGATGCTTCGAAAGTTCGTCGCCAATGATGATCAGTTTCAGGTCCGGAAACTTTCCTTCCTTTTCCAGTTCAGCCTTCAACGCGGAAAACGCTTCGATAATCCTAACCAGATTCTTGTGCGGGCTGATACGGCCGGCATAAAGGAGGAAGGGATAAGTGATCAGGTAGCGTTCGGCGAGGACTTGCCGATCGGTATCGGAGGCGTGACCGCGGAGAAAGCGCTCGTCAATGGCGTTGTACACAACTTCAATACGCGACCCCGGAATGCCGAACAACTTTTCGATGTCGCTCTTGGTGTACTTGGAGACCGCTAGAATTCGTGCCGCTCCTTTTAACACTCGGCGTGTAAGCTGAAAATGCAGCGAACGCCGCAAACCAGAACGGCCGTGGGCGCGATACATGTGTTCCAGAACGTCATGGACGGTCATCACGTACGGACAAGGTAAACTGCGCGGCATCCAGAACAGATACGGGATGTGCACCAGATCACAATTGAAGCGTTTGAGAATGGCGCGACATTCCAGGTAGCCCTTCGCGGTGTTCCCATCGTCGAGCAAAGAGATCGTCTGAAAGTTGGGCGGGAGCGGACCGATCTCCGCTACCTTCTGCGGTGAGCCGATAAGTAAATATTCATTTGAGTGATCGAGCCGGCCCAGCGCTCGGGCCACATTGCGCGTGTAAGTGCCAACCCCGAATTCGGTCATCCGTCGGATATCAATGGCTACCTTCACGAGAAGATTTAACCACAAAGGACACAGAGGTACACAAGGGAATTCGGAAGCTTCGGAGTGAAGCCTCAGAAACCCAAATCAGTGTGGATCTGCACGGGTCCGTGGCCTAAACTTTTACTTCTGCCTGCGCTTTGGCTCGGCGCTCTGGGTAGAGCGGGAAGGTATCCGCCATTTCCAGCACTTGCTTGCGGATTTTTGCCAGGACCGCGGCATCGGTTCGGTGATGCAGCGCCTCAGAGATCCACCGGCCAATTTGCCGCATTTCAGCTTCTTTCATGCCGCGCGTAGTCAGGGCCGGCGTGCCAATGCGGATGCCGCTTGGTTTCATGGGCGGGTTGGTATCGAAAGGAATGGCGTTCTTGTTAACGGTGATCCCGGCCTGGTCCAGCGCCTTTTCCGCCTCGCTGCCCAGCATGCCTTTGGAGAATACATCGACCAGCATGAGGTGCGTGTCGGTCCCGCCGGAAATGATGCGGAAGCCTTCCGCCACCAGCGTCTCAGCCAATACTTTTGCGTTGGCCACAACCTGGCGGGCATAGTCGCGGAAATCTGCCTGCATGGCTTCGCGGAAGCACACCGCCTTCGCGGCGATGATGTGCACCAGTGGCCCTCCCTGCATTCCTGGGAAAACAACTTTGTCAATCGCGGCGGCAAACTCCTGCTTGGACAAGATCATGCCGGCGCGTGGCCCTCGTAGCGTCTTATGCGTGGTTGAAGTCACAATGTGGGCGTGCGGAACTGGGGAAGGATGCACGCCGCCCGCGACCAGACCGGCAAAGTGCGCCATGTCCACCAGGTAGAGTGCGCCGACCTTGTCAGCGATTTGCCGCATGCGAGCGAAATCGATGATGCGCGGATACGCGCTGCCGCCGCCGACGATCATCTTAGGGCGTTCTTTTTCGGCCATCTTTTCCAGGTCGTCGTAATCGATGGTCTCGGTTTCCTTGGTCACGCCGTACGGCACGATGCGATAGGTTTTTCCAGAAAAGTTGAGATGGTGCCCGTGAGTAAGGTGTCCGCCGTGCGCCAGGTTCAGACCGAGGATGGTATCGCCGGGCTGCAGCACTGCCGAGTAGGCCTCCATGTTGGCTTGCGATCCCGCGTGGGGCTGGACGTTGGCATGCTCCGCTCCGAAGAGTTGCTTGGCGCGATCGCGTGCCAGGTTTTCCACGATGTCGGCGAACTCGCACCCTCCGTAATAGCGCTTACCGGGATACCCCTCAGCGTACTTATTGGTGAACACCGAGCCCATGGCTTCAAGCACGGCTTCGCTGACGAAGTTTTCCGAGGCAATGAGTTCCAACCCTTCGTGTTGACGGCGAACCTCGTTATCGATGGCTGCGGCCACCTCGGGATCTGCTTCGTAGAGCGGACGCGACATGTTGCTGCTTTTCATTTCAGTCTCCGGATTCCTACTCTTTCGGTCTGTTGTCCTTTTGTCGATAAACATCGGGCCGGTGAAGTTCCATATAGTTCTGAGGTTTCTTCAGAGGCTCAAACCCGGCGTGCGCGTAAAGCTCATGGGCGTCCCTTGTAACCAGGCTCCATCGGCGCAGTCCCTGTAATCGAGGATGTTGCACAACACACTCCATCAACCATTTTCCCAAGCCGCGACCGCGAAACGCTTCGACCACGAATACGTCTCCGATGTAAGCGTAGGTCGCATAGTCGGAGACCACGCGTGCGAATCCCACTTGCTTGCCCTCTGCATACACTCCGAAACAAAGCGAGTTCTCAATGGAGCGAGCGACAACCTCGCGGGGGATGCCTTTGGCCCAGTAGCATTGAGTCAAAAATCCGTGGACAACCTCCATATCAATCATTTCAGGATCGGTGCTAACCATGAACTCGCCTTTGCGGTATTCCTTAGCCTGCCCGGATTGTGCGGTTTCTGTAGTCGCCATACCTCGACTCGCTTAAAAGCGGCGTTCATCAGTCATTCTAAACAAGCACGTGGCATTTGGCACTTGACACTGGCACTTGGCATTGACCATGTTGGACTCAGTGGAAACCGCATCCCACGTCGATGAGCAACATGGGCGACGTCGCTCCCATGCCAGTTCCATTCCCAGGTCTACACTGCAAAATCCTGCGTCAGTGCAAACGCTTTCATCTTGACAGCAGCCTCTTCCAGCGACAGGCTGTTGTCATTATTCGCCTGCGAGCGGCATTCTCCTAGAATCTGCCGGAGGTTAGTTTTATGCGGTATTTCAGTGTTCTCCTGGTAAGTCTGCTGACCCTTGGGTGCGGAAATTCCAAATCGGCGGGAAGTGGTGATCCGCTCAAAGCGCTTGTGTTTTCTTCACCCTCAATCGCGACATTGACGCCGAACAGCGTGCCCGTGAATAGCGTGCCTTTCACTATGACGATTAACGGCAGCAATTTCGGTACTGACGCCGTCGCCTTTTGGCAAGGCACACCGCAGTCCACGTTTTTCATAACCTCGAACCAACTTATGGTCAACGTTACGACTACGGACCTGATGTTCATGGGGCCGGTTCCCATTTACGTTCGCACCGGGGGGCAGAATTCAAATACGGTGGATTTTGACGTAACGGCGCAATAGGACGCGGCAACCGCATACTGTTAGTGCTCGAATGCGGTTCGCATAAACGACGCCAGATTCCAGCCATCGATGTATTTGTAGGGCGTCTCCCCGGTGGTGTAGTGTCCGCAGGGAAGCACTACCACCTTATGATCCAAACCGTGTCGCGCGAATTCATGCACGGCGCTGCGGGAAAACTCCGGCAGGAACGTCAGATCGTACTTGGCGTAAATAATGAGCGACTTCCTTCGCCAGCGCGCGAATTGCTGGAAGTATGACATGGGACTGACGGCGCTCCAGAGAACCCGCAACCGCTCAAGATCGATCTTTGACTCGATCCCTTCGCGGATGTGACGGGTCGATTGTCCATGCCAAACAACATCTGCAACGTAGGTCGCCGCGTGATTGAAAGCTGCCACTTGAATGCGTGAATCGTGGGCAGCGGCTAAAAAAGCATAGCAGGAGCCAAGACTGGTGCCCAGGATGCCGAGACGGCGATACCCCTGGGATTCGAGCCAATCCAGACAGCAACGGACATCGATCACCGCTTGCCGGCACGCGTCGAGCGTACGCCCGATGTTCGCGGAAACGGCGTAATCCGCGCGCAAGATCTCTGGAGGCGTCCGGATATCGTGGTAGGGCATGCTCAACCGCAAAACCGAAATCCCGAGAAGATTCAACACCCGGCACAGGCTGTTATAAGCGAGAGCGTCCGAGTTCCAATGGGGCAAGAGGACAATCGCACGCTTGCCTCGTGCCGGAAACCAGCGGGCATTCACCAGGTTGTTTTCTGGAAAAGGCGTGCGCACAGGAGAGGTGAAGCGCAGAAAATCAGCATGGGTGCCGCGGACTTTTTCTTCCAGCGCGAGGTCAGGCACGGCGCGGGTACTGAAAACCTGAACCTCTCGGCGCTCTAATCGAAAATCGGCCGGCTTGAGATAGGAAAAGAATTCATCGCTGGAGGCGATGATCCGCCGGTTATATTCGCGCAGGTAGCTTTCACCGTCTTCCGGAACATGCCCCGGAGCGTAGCCGTTCCGGCAAGGCCAATCCCGTGCCCACTCCACACCCCATTCCAGCGGACGGACGACGCGATTGTTGTCCACGGACGTAAGCCGCGTCTCCCAATCGTACATCCATTGTGTGTAGCGTGAGGGCATGGATGCTTTGAGCATAGCAAATCAGAAGAAGTTGGTCAGGGCCAGCGCAGCGAAGTGCAGCGATCGGCATTCAGGGCGGAGTATTCAACCTCCGAGCGGGACGAGAATGTTTGCGCGGACGGTCTCAATCAGGTCGATGGTTTTGAGTCCGATTGGGAAAAACTTGAAATAATTAGCAATCTCTTGACAGTTGTCTGACAAATACTTCATCCGCGAATGTAAGCATCAATGTACGAGCAAGACGCAGCGAACTGGGTTCCCACAGTGAACGACGGCTGTTAAGGCTGCTTGAATGACTCGGTGTAATGATAAGCAAAACTTCAACTCTTTCGAGCGACTACATAGTCCAGCAAATTGGCACTGAGTTGGCCGGTTTGTTTCAACGCCAGATCGAACTCACGAGGCGGGAGGCGCTGGTAGGATTGACGCCGGCAGAGTGCGAGGAGTACGAGAAAATCGCTGCACAGATTCGCGAATCGTATCTCGAACTAGCGAGAGCGCGATCGAACCCGTAACCTGTTACGCTTTCAGTCGATGTGACGGCGAGGGACTCGCTTGGAAATTCCGCAGAGAATCTCATAGGCCACGGTCTCAGCCAGCGAAGCATGTTCCCTGGCATCGACACTCAAACCATCAGTGGCGCCGAGCAGCACGACCTCGTCTCCGACAGAAACTCCTGGCAAGCCGGTCACGTCTGCCAAGGTCAAATCCATGGAAATCCGTCCCACGATAGGGGCGTAATGCTCGCCCACAATCACCCGGCCTTGCGAGGAGAGCCTGCGGTTTAAACCATCTGCGTATCCCACCGGAAGAACTGCGATGCGGGCGCGAGCTTTGGTAACGTAGATTCCCCCGTATCCGAGCGCTTGATTGGGGCGCATATCTCGCAAAGAAAGGATGCGAGTCTTCCAGGTCAACGCAGGTTTCACCGCGAGACGCAATCCGCGGCCACTGACCTCGCGGCCGGCGCGCTCGAAAGGCAGGTAATAACCATACAGGGCAATCCCGGGCCGCACCATGGTATTCCACGATTCCGGACGCGAGATGACGGCTCCGGTATTTGCCGCATGAATCAGCGGTGGATTAAATCCCTGGTTGCGGAGAAAGCCCCGCACTTCATCGAACGACTTCAACTGTACTGCGACGGAGGGCTCGTCGAGCACCTCAGATGAAGCCAAGTGCGTCGACAGTCCCTCCAGTACCAAATGAGACGAACTCTTCAACGCGGAACAGATTTGCGGCAAATCCTCCGGCGCCACGCCCAGCCTTCCCATGCCGGTATCGACCTTCAAATGGATGGGATGTTCAGCAACGCCGACGGCCGTCGCGGCCCGTTCGAACAGTTCGATTTGTCCGGTTTCCCAGACCGTCGGAGTCAATCCGAGGCGAACGATTTCTTCTTCTTCGCCGCGCCAGAAACCGGTCATCAGCAGGATGCGTCCACGTACACCGGCTTCGCGCAGCGGAATCGCTTCATCCAGCGAGGTCACGCCGAACCAGCGCGCTCCCTCCTCCTCAAGCGCCCGCGCACATTCGACTGCACCGTGCCCGTACGCGTCAGCTTTCACGATGGCGCAAACCGTCACCGCCGTGCTTATGTGCCGCTGCACTGCGCGAAAATTCTGCCGTAGAGTCCCGAGCGACACTTCCGCCCAAGTCGGGCGAGTCGCGGTTCGTTTGGCAATTTCGATGGTAGCCACGTTCAGATTATAGCGGCCATTGCTGTTACCCTCAGGTTACCGCCGTGTCACCGCCTGACCGCGATTCGCGCCAGCCCCTTGCAGAGCAACTGTCTCAAAGCGAGAGAAAAGTTTGGCGACAACACCTTCCGTGTCTCATTCCGAACGAAAAAGCGAGATCGAGATTTGGCACCAGGCTCGATGTGCAATGTACTTTACGACGCCTTTCTGAATTAGGAGCAAGCAGGAGTATCACGTGTAAATCCTCATGATTGAATGTCTTATCACCCATGTTCCTGCTGCGCGAACGGCAATCCAAGGTGCTAGTTCCTCGGCTACTAGTGTCGGGTGCCAACTTCAAGTTAGTCTCGGCGATTAAAGTGCTCTAATGCAGCGGGGCGCTACGCGTGATATTTGGCGCACCCAGTTTTTTAAAGATGTGGGATTAAGCGTTTTGCGAAACTGAAGCTTGAGCACCGGGAGGAAAGGGTGCGTAACTGTTATCGAAGAATTAATATCTGTATCGCTTTTGTACTGCTGTCAGCGCTTTCGACGCTGGCGCAGTCCGGTCGCATGGACATTCAGTCGTCGGACAATCTTCAACTACCGGGCGATCAGGCTTCCCTACCACTTACCGCAATGCTTGACGAGTCTTCGGTGAGAGGGAACACAACCAGTGAATCCGACTTGCCGGATGCACCCAGCACCACGAAGCCGGACGCATCAGCAGCAGACCCATCGGCCTCCCCGGTTGTGAAACGTGAGCCGTCTCATGGAGCCCCGCCCGCTGCCGTAGGTGGCCCCTTATGGGTCGATCGCAGTGTCGCTGACCGGAATTACCTTTTGTTCACCGGTGGGATGTTCGCCGCAAGCGTTATAAATACGGAATTGACTCTGCGGTGCCTGAACAAACATCCCTCGTGCAACGATGTCCCATCTTCCTTCCGCAGCCGCGCCGACTTATATGGAGTCGGAATTCCCGCTGAACTCGGGATTGCGTATCTAACCTACTGCATGAAAAGGAAACATAATCACCTGTGGTACATCCCCACTGCGGTTGTAACCGGAGCCAACCTATTTCTTGCTGTGCAGGCTTATCGCTGGACGCAGCGGCCAAATTTAGTTACTGGGCCGTAGAGTTCTCTACCATCAGGGCAATCGGCAACAGATCTTCATTCTGGAAAAAAGCGGGCATGCGAACAACAAGTTCGCATGCCCGCTTCAGTTTCAGTGGTTCACAATAGCATCACTTTCAAAAATCGGATGGTGATGCCAGCATTTGCCAGCCTACTATCGAACCTTTTCGCCGGTACTCGGATCGAGGAAAAGTCGCCGGTCGTCTCCATGCCCACGGAAGTCAAACATTTGGGTGATTGAGCTCGCGATTCCATCAAAGGATCCTTGACCTATGCGCTGGCCACCGAGCCAGTTATCTTCGATGAACCGTATGATCGAACTCTGATCAGTTACGGTGTGATCGACAAAGTTTTCTTTCGAAAACGGGGAGATCACCATTAACGGCAAACGGGGACCGTAGCCGCAGCGCCCGAGGGCGTGCGTGTTGCTTGGGTTAATGCCAGGGAGAGACGTCGCTGCGGTGCCGCACGCGCCAGGTCCGGTTAGTGCATCGGCTGGTCCCGTGGAAGTGTTAAGGATTGGACCCATCTGGTGGTCGTACCACCCGTCGGAGTCGTCGTACATGATGATGACAGCCGTGTTCTTCCAGGTGTGCTGGTGTTCGAGGAAGTTGATGGTGTCGACGATAAAGGTTTGCTCATCCAGAGGATCCGAATATCCCGCGTGGCCGTCCTGGTAGGCCGGAGCCTTCAGGAAGCTTACTGCCGGGAAGTTTCCAGCGGAGACCGCAGCGAAGAAGTCCAGAACGTCGTACTGGTGGTTGGCTGGTCCGTTATTGCCAATTTCCGCGATGGAAGCCGGGCGCGTGTGTTGCGGGTTGGCAGTAGAGGCGTAGTAACCGAAGAGCGAGTGGTGCGGAATGTAATCGTTGGTGGTGCCGGCAAGTCCGGTCGAGCTCCTGTTGCAACCGGTGGTGTTGTTGGGATTGACAATGGTCAAATTGAATCCGCCCATGAATCCTCCCCATGTTACACCCGCGGCATTCAGCAGGTCCCCAATGTTCGTCCCACCCATTTGGCCTTGGGCGCGACTAGGGTTGGAGCAAACATCTCCGATCGGATCCGCATCGCCGACCATTGTGAGTGAGCCATCGCTACCGCCGTTTACTTCGTCGGCCGTGCCGTTCAAGGTCGTGGTGACCCCGTTCGTCTGGCCCGAAACCAGGTTAAGCAATCCAGGAGTGGAAGGACCAAAGGTCGTACCGTAGGAATTGTCGCTCATCGAGAAAAACTGGGCGTAGTTCCACATCGCGGTGACGGTGTTACCGTCGAAATAGCCCATCACCTGGCGTGCGCCAAAGCCGCCATTCACCGGAAACAGGTCCATCAAGCCGGAATCAAAAGCCTTCTGTTCATCTGTGTAGCCGTGGTCCTGGTCTCCGGTCACGGCTTGCGACCGATCCAGACGGAATGGATTCGAGGCCCCACTTCCGTTGACCGGATTCAAGTTGGGATTAAAGGTCAGCAACGCGTTGGTGAGGCCGTTCACAGTGGGGGTGTCACGGTCGGCATGGAAAGGTGGTTCTCCTTGGGGATTGGTCGCGTAAGGATAGGTTCCGAAATAGTGATCGAAGGAAATATTCTCCTGGAAGATCACGACTAAGTGCTGGATGGGTGTTGCAGTCGAACCAGCTTTCGATGCTGTTTTCGACGCGGCAAATGCGGGCGAAACACTCGGTCCCAGGGCCGTGGTCAATGCTGTCAGCAATGCCAGCATTTTCCTGGGGGCGGCTGATGCTCTCAATCGTTTGAACATATTTCTCCTTCATCCTCCGGCCAGGGGTCTACCTGCACTGGAAAACATTTGTAGCCGAGGAATAGAAAGGCTAGAGAGTCCGTATTTCGTGGTTGTGACACGGTTGTTAAAGATATGTGAATTTGCAGCAAAAATTCTCTCGTAGAAGCCCTGCGCTTGGTACCGGTGTCGGAACCAGCAAAATGTTGGAACCACCTTGTTCCGTTTTTGTAACGACAGCGCGAACTGGAGTCCAGGCCCGCCGCCATGTGTTAACAAGGTTGCGGAAGTGGCTATCGCATCCCAGCTCAGGAGCGAGGTCATGCTGCCCATCCAGTGGAAATGTGGTGGCAGAATCAGCGAAGGGAGGCACATAGTGGGTATGCTCGCAGCCAGTTACGCTTCAAGATCAATCTCTGCTTTCCCGCGGGGAACCAGGATGCACAGAGAAAGGGTATTAATTGTTGAAGGGGAAAAAGAGACTTGTGGAGTGTTGCGCAACTACCTGGAGGAAAAAGGGTACGAAGTCTCGACCGCCGTGAGCTGCGCCGCTACTGAACAAATCTGGCGAACAAGACGGCCCGATATCGCCATCCTCGACCACAATCTCTCTGACGGGAATGCGCTTGAGCTGATTCCTGGTTTGAAGGCCATTGATGCGTCGATTCCTATCATCATTCTGACGGGATATGGTTCGATCGATTTAGCCGTCGAAGCGCTAAAGCTGGGAGCGGAGCTCTTTTTGCCCAAGCCCGCGGAGTTGTCCACTCTCCACGTCCTGATCGAACGCTGTCTTGAGAATCAACAAAATCATCGCCGTCAACTGGCGGAGAGAATCAGGGGCAGTCGCGGAATCAGGGATCCCTTCCTCGGCAAAAGCGAAAGCATCCGAAGGCTTGCCGATCTGGCCCACGAGGCGGGGTTGAGTGATAACCCGATACTAATCCGGGGAGAAGCTGGTTCAGGCAGGGGAAACCTAGCTAGGTGGTTGCATCGCAATGGTCCCAGGGCTTCTGAACCTTTCGTGGATGTCAGCTGCGCCGAGTTGTCAGGGGACCTCTTGGAAGGCGAGTTGTTCGGAGAGGAGCGAGAGGCATCTGATGCGGAGGAAAGCAAAGCCGGGCTCCTGGAGATTGCGCATAAAGGGACGCTTTTCCTGGATGACATCGAAAATCTTGATTTCCAGATCCAGTCAAAATTGCTGAAGGCCGTGGAAGAGAAACAGTTTCGCAGGATCGAGGAAGGTCGTGATCGAAGAGTTGATATTCGGTTGATTGCAGCCACCCAGCAAGTCACGACCTCGATTGGGCTTCGCAAACAATTTCGAGGCGATCTGTACGATCGTATCAGCTGGATTTATCTTTCTGTTCCACCTCTGCGTGAGCGAGTCGAAGACATACCGATGCTCAGCACTCACATTCTTGGGGAACTGGCTGTCCATCCGGGAACTGGCAACATAGAACTGGGGGGTGTTGCTCTGCAAGCGCTTCAGGGTTATTCCTGGCCTGGAAATATTCGAGAACTAAGAAACGTTCTCGAACGCGTTGCGCTCGTCGGCGGAAAGGATGGGTCTGCGGATCAGGACTGTCGTTTCGACGTGCAGATCGAGCAATATCTCTCAGGCATTGGTCAGTTCAGGACCTTGGAAGAGATGGAGCGCAATTACATTCAGCAGGTGCTCCACACAGAAAATGGACGAGTCCACGCAGCCGCGAAGAAGCTTGGCATTCCGCGCAGTTCTCTTTACCACAAATTGAAACAGTATAAGACGAATTCCGGGACGTTGATGCAGACGATCTCCACTTCTGATGAGAGGCGCGCTGGCAGGCGTCAGCCTCAAGTCTGAAAAGACATATCTTTCATAATTGCAAACTGATAATTGCAATCTTACTCGCTGAGACAAAACTCCCACGTTCGACTGCGCGATCGAGTCCGCGAGCGACGACAAAACTCCGCAGACTCGTGGCAATGCCGCAAGCGTTCGTTCGACAAGACAGATAGAATAAACGGCGATGCGCGCAGTGCTCGAGTTCGAGAACGTTACGAAAGAGTATCGTAGCTTCGCCAGTAAGCGGCGCCTGCGCGCTCTCGACGGATTCAGCCTTACAGTGGAGGCCGGAGAGATTTTCGGGTTCTTGGGACCAAACGGTGCGGGCAAGAGCACTGCGATTCATCTCGCCATGGGCTTTATGCGGCCCACGAGCGGCAGCGGTCGCCTGCTCGGAGAGAACTTTGGCCATCCCGCCAGCCGCCGTCGAGTGGGTTTTCTCGCCGAAAGCGTCGCTCTCTACCACCGTCGCGCGGAACGACTCGTCCGCTTTTATGGGGCGCTCAACGGAATGGAAGGAACTCATCTCAAGAACCGCGCCCGAGAAGTCCTGGAAATTGTGGGCCTGCAGGATCACGTGAACCGTAATGCAGGAAAGTTCTCCCGCGGCATGCTGCAGCGCGTGGGATTAGCCCAGGCCTTGGTCAACGACCCCGAATTGCTGATTTTGGACGAGCCCACTTCAGCCTTGGATCCGTTGTCCCGAGTTATGGTTCGTGAGCTTCTACTGAGTGCGCGCAAAGCCGGCAAAACCATCTTCTTGAGCTCTCATCTACTTTCCGAAGTGGAATTGGTCTGTGATCGCGTCGCCGTGCTTCATCACGGCAAGCTGGTTCGTTTGGGAAGGACTGCCGATCTCCTTCAAGCAGGAGAGCAAACTGAAATTGTGGTTCGCGCCGTCGCCGCGAAAGAGTTTGAAGGTGCGGTGGCGCGCGACGGAATTGTAAGCTTCTCCGTGCCCACCCGTACCCAACGTCAGGTGTTGGAGAGAGTCTGGAACCTGGGAGGTGAGGTGGTGAGCGTCAATCCGCTACGTCGCTCGCTGGAAGAAATCTTTCTCGAAGTCACCGCTGAACCGGAATCCCGTCCTTCAGAAGGCCTTCGGTGAAGCCGGTCCTGCTGATCGCGGTCAATTTTGCGCGCGAGCAACGCTGGCCCATTCTCACTCTGCTGCTCTGGGTTCTGTTGCTCGCGTTTCTCGGGCTAGTTACGGATATTCACCGCCAACGCGAGGACCTGCTCTTCGTCTTCAAACAGGACGCCGTTTACGTTCTGGCGTTCAGCGTATTCTTTGGTGGCTCAGCTATTTACAACGAGCGGCGGTCCCGCCGAATTTTAGGTGTACTTTCCAAGGCAGTCGGACGCCAGCAGTATCTTTCGGGTCTCGTGTTGGGTGTAACCATTGCTTGCGCGATCTATTGCTTCGCCCTTGGCATGACTGGAAGCTGGACATTGGGCGGCGCAGGTTTCGCCATCTCGCGTGTCTGGTTCCTCATGGTTTGTCTGGTGGCGGCGTGCATGCTGGCCGGTACCGTAGCCCTGATGTTTTCCACGTTCTTAAACCCATTTTTTGCAGCCGGCGCCACGGCAATGGTTTTGGGCCTACCCGCTCTCGCCGGTCAGTTCGTGGGACCACAATGGGGGTATGTGATACCGGTGTGGGAACTCGGAGCTACAGTGCTCAATTCTTCTTTCGACTCTCCGGGAACCGGCTCCTGGTTTCCGGTCGCACTGGCAGGAACTGAGACACTGGCGTTCTGGCTGCTGTCGGCCCGCATCTTCGCTTATGTGGATATTGCGGTCGCGGTGGAGTGAACCGCGGGAAATTCAAAATTTCACCAACTTGAGAATCACTCTAGCGTCCCCACTCGGCCGCAGTACGAGCGGCATAGTCGAGCACGCGTCCAGGAAGAACCCCCAGATAAATCGTTGCCGCCAAACTGATTGCCAAAGCGGCTCCAAGGCCTGCCGGAATGCGTAACACGAGCACGTCTTCGCGCGCTTCGCGCATGTACATCGCAACAATGAGCCGCAGGTAATAATAGGAAGCCACAGCGCTGTTAAGCACGCCGACAATCACCAGCCCAACCAGATTGGCCTGCAGCGCCGCGCTGAAAACGTAGAACTTGGCGAAAAACCCGCCGGTAATCGGAATGCCGATCAAGGACAAAAGAAAAATCGTCAAGATCGCCGCCAGCAGCGGACTTCGGCGTCCCAGACCCTCGTAATCTTCAAGCGTGACATAACGTTCGCCCTCGCCGGCGATATGGCTGATCACAGCAAAAGCCCCGACGTTCATGGCGGCGTAGGAAGCCGAATAAAACATCGCAGCCGGAATGCCATTATTCGGCAGCGCCGCAAACGCAACCAGCAAGTATCCGGCGTGAGCGATGGAAGAGTACGCCAGCAACCGCTTCGCATTGTCCTGCACGAGGGCCCCCAGATTGCCCAGAGTCATCGAAAGTGCAGCCACTACCCAAATCAACCCGACGCGCCCTGGAGCATCTGCCTCAAACATGATCCGCAGCAGCACCGCAAACACGGCCGCTTTGGGAGCGGTGGACATGAATCCAACTACCGGCGCGGGTGCGCCTTCATAGACGTCGGGTGTCCACACATGAAACGGAGCCGCCGCTACTTTGAAACCCAGGCCAACGAACATGAGTGCGACTCCGACGTAGGCCAGCATTGGGATTCCGGCCAAACGAAGCTCACGGCCGATTACGGTGATGCTGGTCGAGCCTGTGGCGCCGAACATCAGCGCGACGCCATAAAGAAAAAACGCAGTCGCGAACGAACCCAGCAGGAAATATTTGACCGAAGCTTCACTGCTGATGGCTGCGCGCCGCCGAAATCCAGCCAGAATGTAAGTGGAAATCGAAGAGATTTCGAGCGCAATAAAGATGAGAACCAACTCCACCGCCGAGGACATCAGGCTCATGCCGAGCGCGCCAAACAAGACCAATGCATAATATTCGCCGGCACGAATCTTTTGCACGGCCATGTACTCGTAAGAAGTCAGAATTACGACCGCAGTTACCGCAGCGACCAGAAAATGAAAGAAGACGCTGAAGCTGTCAACCTGGATCATGTTCCAGAATCCCAGCCCGGGATATTGAGCCTGGAATAAGGTCGCGATCAGTGCGGCCAGCGAACCAACCAGCGCAAGCGCCCCCAGCGTCTTTTGGCTGCGGCGCTCGTCCATTAAGGGATCGAGCACCATCACGATCATGCCAAAAATCCCCAAAATGATTTCCGGAAGGATCCGGACGTAATCGGCCGCGTGGGGAATCACTTGTGCTATATCGTTGGCGTTGTTCACCGGCCCACGACCTTGCTGGCAAGCTGCGCGAACGGAGCCAACGCAGTTTGTACGGCGGGATCAATCGCGTTCAGCCAAAGCAGCGGCGCCACGCCCATCACCAACGCCACGACAGCTGTCGGCCACAGCGCGACACGTTCGCGCCCGCTCAAATCTGGCAAGGACAGATTGACCGGGTGTGTGACTTTGCCGAAAAAGACGCGCTGGTACATCCAAAGCAAATAACAGGCACTCCAGATCACACCCGTTGCGCCCAGAATGCCGTAGACCGCGCGATCCCGGAAAGCGCCACTCAAGACCAGGAATTCGCCAATAAATCCGTTGAGCAACGGCAATCCCAAGGATGCGAGCACGATAAACAGAAAAAAAGTAGCATATACCGGCATCGGCGTGGCAAGACCGCCGAATTCCGCGATTTCATACGTATGGCGGCGCTCGTAAAGAATCCCGGCCAGCATGAACAGAGCGCCAGTAGAAACTCCATGCGCCAGCATGACAAAGGTCGCACCATCCAAGCCGGCCTGCGTAAAACTAAAAATGCCCAGCACCACGAAGCCGAGATGGCTGATCGACGAATACGCAATCAGCTTCTTCAAATTCGGCTGCACCATCGCCACCAGTGCGCCATAAACGATGCCGACCAGCGCCAACACCGTAATCCACGAGGCGTTGTTACGTGACTGTTGCGGGAACAGGCCGAGATTAAAGCGAAACATGCCGTAGGTGCCCATCTTGAGCAGAACCCCGGCGAGCAGAACCGAACCGGCTGTAGGCGCTTCTACGTGCGCATCAGGCAGCCAGGTGTGGAAAGGAAAGACCGGAACCTTCACGGCAAACGCCACAAAAAATCCCAGAAAAAGCCACGGCGCCGCCCCGGCAAAGGTGTCGATTTGACCGTTTTGAATTGCGGTCTGGATGCTAACAAAATCAAACGTTCCAGTCTTCGCGTAAAGCCACAGGATCGCGGCCAGCATGAACATCGACGCAACCATTGTGTACAAGAAGAATTTCACCGCCGCATAGACGCGCCGTTCGTGCCCAAAAATGCCGATCAGCAAAGCCATCGGAATCAACGTGGCTTCCCAGAAGAAGTAAAAGAGGAACAGATCGAGCGCGACGAAAACACCGATCAGCGCAGTCTGCAGGACTAACAGCAGAATGAAAAATTCTTTTACCCTTTCATGGATCGATTTCCAGGAAATCAGCACGCACAGGGGAGTCAGAAACGTGGTCAGCACCACCAGCCACATGGAGACACCGTCGATGCCCATGTGGTAATGGATATTGGGATTGGAAATCCATTGACTATTTACTTCGTACTGGAATGCAGTTTGGCCTCGCTGAAAATGCACTGGCAGGTGCAGAGAAAGAACGAAATCCAGCAGCGAGACCACCAGAGCAAACAGACGAATATCGCGATCGCGCCGCGGAACCAACAGCAGCAAGAGTGCGCCTGCCGAGGGAATAAACGTGACCAGCGTGAGCATCGAGTTGTCCAGGGCGGTGCTCATCGTGCCCCGACCCAAATCATGTAAGCGATCACCACGGCCGCCCCCGCCGCGATCCATCCCGCATAGGAGCGCAGATTGCCGGACTGCATGTGGCGCACGGCGTCGGAAACTTCACGCGCACCCTCGGCGCTGTTATCCAACGTCGCGTCGATTACGTCCCGATCGATCCCATGCCACAGAATCCGAGTTGAGCCGTCGATGAGAGGCTTCACGAACACAGCCGCATAAATCTCATCCACATAATATTTGTGAACGACAGCTTCGTAGAAACCGCCCAAAGCGTGCGCAATCTCCTGCGGCAACTGCGGCCGGCGGTAATACAACAGCCACGCCAGAAAGAATCCCGAGACCGCGGCGAGGACTGAAATCCCTGTGAGTAGCGTTTCGGAGCCACCTTGCTCTTTCGGTCCCGGCGCAGGAACTGCGGCGACTGCTACCTGCGCTGAATATTCGGTTATGCCAGCGTGAAGCGCCGGCGAAAGGAACTTGTCGAATCGCTCACTTCCTATCCATCCCCCGCAAATCGAAAGCACTGCCAAAATCACTAGCGGCATGAGCATGATCTTCGGACTCTCGTGAATGTGCGGCGCGGGCGCCTCCGCCCGCCAACTATTGACTACTTTCATGTGCCCGTCACCGTGGCTTGCTGCCGCTTCACCGCGGTATTCACCGAAGAACGTCAGGAACCAAAGCCGAAACATGTAGAACGAAGTCAGGAAAGCGGTGAACACCCCGATCAGCCAATAAACCCAGCTTCCGTAAGCACTCGAGTACGCCTTCCACAAAATTGCGTCCTTGCTGAAAAAGCCGGCAAATGGAGGAAATCCTGCGATCGCAAAAGTTCCCGCCGTCATCGTCCAAAAAGTCCATGGAATATGGTCCCGCAACCCGCCCATGCGGCGCATGTCCTGTTCGCCGCCCACTGCGTGAATTACCGAGCCCGCAGCGAGGAACAACAGTCCTTTGAAGAACGCGTGAGTCATCAGGTGGAAAATCCCAGCTGAATATGCGGCGACGCCACAGGCCATAAACATGTAGCCCAGCTGCGAAATCGTGGAGTAGGCAAGAACTTTCTTGATGTCTGTTTGGCAAACACCAATAGTCGCCGCGAACAAAGCCGTAAGCGTGCCGACGATCGCGACAACCATCAAAGCCTGCGGCGCCCGGTCGAAGACTACGTGCGATCGCGCCACCATGTATACACCAGCGGTCACCATCGTCGCCGCATGGATAAGCGCGGAGACCGGAGTCGGGCCTTCCATCGCGTCTGGTAACCAAATGTACAACGGAATCTGTGCCGATTTTCCCGCAGCCCCCACCATCAGCAGCAGACCCATCGCGGTCAGCAAACCCGCGCTCGCGACCTCCGCCGGCATACTGGATACGATTCGAAATACCTGCACAAAGTTCAGCGAGCCGAAATGCTTGATCATCAAGAACAACGCGATCAAAAACCCGAAGTCACCAATTCGATTAACGATGAATGCTTTCTTTCCGGCAGATGCAGCGGAGTCTTTGGTGAACCAGAATCCGATCAGCAAATACGAAGCCAGCCCCACACCTTCCCACCCGATAAACATCAGCAGATAATTGCTGGCGAGCACCAGCGTCAGCATGAAGAACATGAACAAATTAAGATATGCGAAAAACCGGTAGAACCGGCCCTCCTCCCACATGTAGCCGACGGAATAAATGTGAATCAGAAATCCGACTCCAGTGACCACCAGCAACATCACCAGTGAAAGTTGATCGAGATAGAATGAGAAGTCGACTTGGAAATCGCCGGCGCGAATCCATGGGGCCAGATTCTCCAGGAGAGGCAGAGAAGAAGAAAACCGGAACGCGATCCACAACGCCATCGCGAACGCCGCGCCGCAAAACCCAAGTGCAATTGCCGATACCGTCTGCCGGGAAAAGCGTCTTCCGAACAGGCCATTGATAGCAGCGCCGACAAGTGGCAGCAGCGGAATCAGCCAGAGATGCGCATTCGGCGTCATAGTTTGAGCAGGTTCACCCGATCCACGTTCAAAGTCTCACGCGTGCGGTATACCGCGATGATGATCGCCAGGCCCACCGCCGATTCTGCCGCCGCCACCACCATCACAAAGAACACAAAAACCTGTCCGCTGAGCGCATGCCACTGCGCCGCGAATGCTACGAACGATAGATTCACTCCATTGAGCATCAGTTCAATCGACATAAAAATGGTGACGATGTTGCGCTTGATCAGAAAACCGGTTA
>Ga0210406_10002095_pt1 | contig 23309 bp, 16 predicted proteins | sample IncBWC30MmetaG_FD_155454 | JGI IMG/M metagenome (GOLD analysis project Ga0210406, IMG submission 155454) | Forest soil microbial communities from Barre Woods Harvard Forest LTER site, Petersham, Massachusetts, United States - Inc-BW-C-30-M | ecosystem: Environmental > Terrestrial > Soil >...
AGCGAGTTCCGGTATCGCGACCCGATTATCGATTCGCGGACGCTGACGGTTTGCATCAGTCAGTCGGGTGAAACGGCTGACACGCTGGCGGCGCAGCGCGAGGCGAAGCAGAAGGGGTCACCGAGCCTGGCGATCTGCAACGTGAAGGGATCGATGATTACGAGGGAGGCCGCAGGTACGATTTTGACGCATGCGGGGCCGGAGATTGGCGTGGCTTCGACGAAAGCGTTTACGGCGCAATTGGCCGCGCTGCTGCTGCTGGCGTCGTATCTTGGGCAAGTGCGGGAAAAGCTGGCGCCGGATGCAGCGAAGAAATTGATGCTGGAGTTCACGCGCATTCCGCACAAGATGGAGACGATTCTACAGGCGGAAGAGACGGGATTTTACGAGACGCTGGCGCGGCAATATTTCCGGCAGTCGGATTTTCTGTACCTGGGGCGCGGGATTCATTATCCGATTGCGCTGGAAGGCGCGCTGAAGCTAAAAGAGATTTCGTACATTCATGCGGAGGGGTATCCCTCGGGCGAAATGAAGCACGGGCCCAACGCGCTGATTGACGAAAATCTGCCGGTCGTGGTGCTGGCGACAAGGGACGAGACGGACCCGGCTTCGATGACGCTTTACGAAAAGAGCGTGTCGAATATCAAAGAGGTGAAGGCGCGCGACGGCATCGTGATTTCCGTGGTGACCACGGGCGATCACCTGGCGCGCGAGGCATCGGACCAGGTCATCGAGTTGCCGGCGGCACCGGATCTGCTTTCACCGCTGCTGGAGATTATTCCACTGCAACTACTGGCGTATCACATCGCGGTGCGTCGCGGCTGCGACGTGGATCAGCCGCGAAACCTGGCAAAATCGGTGACGGTGGAATAGGCCGCGCCGCGGGAACTTTCTCCGCTCTTCGCGTATCGAGATGAAATTCGGCTAGAATGAGCGTATGCGGATTTGCCGGGCGCCTCTCCTTTTCGCTGTTTGTTTTGCCTTCCTGTTTTCTCCCCTAGTGCATGCACAGACCTCGACGCTGCGTGAAGTGCGCGTGGAGGGGCAAAAACATCTCACGGAAGAACAAATCGCTTCGCTGACGGGGCTGGCGCGAGGCTCGCAGGTGGGACGCAAGGAATTGCAGGACGGAGCCGACGCGCTGGTGCGCACGGGGCTGTTCGCGAAAGTGAATTTCAAGTACGAAACGCACAACGACAATCTGGTGGTAACGTTTCACATCGAGGAAAATCCGCGGCTGCCGGCTTCCTACGACAATTTCCCCTGGTATTCGGATTCGGAGCTGGATGACGCAGTGCGGAAGGAGCTTCCGTTTTACGACGGGCACCTGCCACAAGCTGGGCAAGTGGTGGAACGCGCGGCGGCGGCGCTGAAAGCGTTTGTGGCGGCGCGGGCCCCTCAGGTGGAGATTACGCACCAGGTGGTGTTGAGCCCTTTGTCGGATGGATCGGAGCAGCAATTCACGGTGGAAGGGCCGGCGCTGAAGATTTCCAAGCTGGAGTTCAGCGATCCGAAGTTGCCGGAAGATCTGGCGGTGCGCGCGCACATCGGAGAGATTGCGGGGAAGCCATATTCCCGGATGACGATCAATGTTTTTCTGGCGGAGCAGATCCGGCCGATCTATCAGCAGCAGGGATATTTGCAAGCGAAGATCGGGCCGGCAGAGGTGCGGCTATCGGGAAATCCGAACCAGCAGAAACTGGAGGAGCAGATTCCGGTGTACGTGCCATGCGTGCCGGGGGCGATTTACCGATGGAAGGGCGTGGAGTGGAAGGGGAACGCCGCGATTTCTTCGATTACGCTGACGAACGCGCTGAGAATGAAAGCCGGCGACGTTGCGAACGGGCAGGCGATCGAAGGCGGATGGGAGCGGGTGCGCGAGGAGTATGGGGAACGGGGATATCTGGAGGCGAAGGTGACGCCGGTAGCGGCGTACGATGATGCTGCGCATACGACTTCGTATGAGGTTTCGATCGTGGAGGGGTCGGTTTTTCATTACGGTTCGATGACGATCTCGGGAATGTCGCTGGCAGGAGAGCGGATGATTCAGGAAGCGTGGAGCATGAAACCGGGGGAAGTTTTCGACAAGAAAGTGTCTGACGATTTTTTGCGCCGGCTGGAATCGCACCGGGAGACGATATTTAAGGAATTGCCGGTGCATTACGACACCGTGGGGCATTTTTTGCAGACGGATGCGGAGAAGGGGACGGTGGAGGTTTTGTTGGATTTTAAGTGACAATGAAGTGAGACAGAATTAGGGGATGTTTGGCACCTAGGGCTGGCCGCTACGGAATGATAGGGGTTGTCATGTTCAGGAGACGTGGTTTGGAGAACTTATGTCGGACAAAGGTTTTTCGTTAGCGTATGGTAACAGAACTGTCACATACAAGGACGAACGTGGCTCCTTTGAGTTTGGCTTAGAAGATGGGTTTTTGTTTCCACAGCCCAACCAGACCAGTGGCACACGTAGGTCCTTAAACCAGACTGAACTCAACGAGATGATTGAACGCATCATCGGGGGGATCAAGTCGGAGGGTCGCGAGATTCAGGTCTATTCAAAACAGGGTGCGTGAATTACACATGGGAATGTTGGTGAATATACGAGTAGGAGAGGGATCGGTCGACGGGGCCGACGAAAAGGAGCGCGGGCTTTTGGCACGGCTGGGTGAGGTGCGTTCGGTGATTGTGGCGCTTTCGGGGGGGACGGACTCGGCGTACCTTGCTTGGGCGGCGCATCGGGCGCTGGGAGAAAAGGCGCTTTCGGTTACCGCGCTTTCGGAAAGTTATTCGGCGTATGACCGGGAGCAGGTAGAGATTTTTTTGAAGGCGACGGGAGTGCGGCACGAATTTGTTGCGACGCACGAGATGGAAAATCCGGCTTATCGGGCGAATGCGGCGGACCGGTGCTACTACTGCAAGGACGAACTTTTCAATGTGCTGGATGGCTTGGCCCGGGAGCGCGGGTTTGCGGCGGTGGCATATGGAGTGAACGCGGACGACACTTCGGATTTTCGCCCGGGGCACCGGGCAGCGGCGGAGCACAAGGTGCTGACTCCGCTGCTGGAAGCGAAACTGCACAAGGAAGAGATACGGTTGCTTGCGAAACGGGCGGGACTTCCCTGCTGGGATAGGCCGGCGTCGGCGTGCTTATCGTCGCGCCTGCCGTATGGGACGGAAGTAACGGCGGAGCGGCTGTCGCTGGTGGAGCGGGGAGAGGCGGCGTTGCGGGAGTTGGGGTTCCGGCAGTTCCGGGTGCGGCTGCACGACAAGCTGGCGCGGGTGGAATTGGCGCAAGACGAGCTGCAGCGGGGGTTGGAGCCCAAGATGGCTGCCGCAATCGCGCAGGCACTGAAGGCGGCTGGATTCGCGTATGTGGCTTTAGATTTAGAGGGTTACCGGCAGGGGTCGCTGAACGAGGCGCTGTCGAAAACGGCCGGAACATCCTGAGCCGGAAGTGCGTATCTTTTACTAGAAGCGAGGGTACCGGGAGGGCTTAGAAAGCAGGAAATCCTGGATTCCGGGAGCTATCAGCTGATGAATACACGCCACGCAACAATTCTTTCCAAGACAGTTTTGTTCACAGCGCTCGCAGCGTTTGCCCTGCCCGCGGTTGCGTCGGAGAATGCCACCTTTGACAAGACCTTCACGGTGACTTCGCCGGTGCGGATCGAATTGAGCAATGGGTCGGGAAATGTGGAGATCCGGGGAAGCGCGGACGGCTCGGTGCACGTGCATGGGAAGGTTTCGCCGGGCGGGTGGTCGCTCTTTGGCGGTGGCGCGAAGAATGTGGAAGAGGTGGCAGCAAATCCTCCGCTGGAGCAGAGCGGAAGCACGATACGCATCGGAAAGAATTCCTCCTGGCTGAAAAATGTTTCGATTGATTACCAGGTGGAAGTTCCGCACGACACGGAGATTGACGCGGGCGTGGCATCTGGCGGGATTACGATCGATAACGTGAAGGGGCCGGTGAAGGCGAGTTCGGCGTCTGGATATGTGCACGTGTACCGCGTGGAGCGCGACGCGCAGGTGAATGCGGCGAGCGGGTCGATTGACGTATCCGGGATCGGCGGATGGTTGCGCGTTTCGAGCGCCTCTGGGGATACGCGGGCGGCGGATGTCAAGGGCGAGGTGAAGGTGACAGCGGCTTCGGGATCGATCCGGATTGAACGCGTGAGCGACCGCGTGGATGCGTCGACGGCGAGCGGGTCGATTGAAGTTGTGGGTGCGAATAACGATGTGAAGGTGCACGCGATTTCGGGGTCGATTCAGGTTTCCGGAAACCCGGGTGCGAGCCGGCTGTGGGAGCTGAAGACGATTTCTGGATCTGTGCAGCTGCGGGTGCCTAAAAATGCGAGTTTTCTGCTTTCGGCGGAATCGACTTCGGGGGACATCCGGACGAGCATTCCGGTGATCCTGGAAGAGCAGAACAAACATTCTCTGCGGGCGCATATTGGAAATTCGGAGGGGCGGGTGGAAGTGCATACGGTTTCGGGAAGTGTGAACGTTTCGAGCGGGTCGTGAGAGTGGGGTAGATTGGATTTGTGGTAAGGGGCTTGCGAAACCCAAGAACACAGGCTGAAGCCTGCGCTACATGAAGAGTTGGCCACCTGAAGGTGGCCGCTACCGTTTTGATTTCCTTGTACAATGGCGTTGTGGATTTCTTTGTGACAAAACCGCTGAGAATGCTTCTGGGACTTGGTGTGCTTGCCTGGGCTGGTACGGTTTGGGCGCAGGAGAAGCCGGAGGCGGGGCAGGGTGCGACTGTGGCTGCGCCGAACGCGAAGAGCGGAGGCAAACAAACTGCCACGGCTGCGGCGGCCGCGATTGAGCAGCAGGATTTGCAGAAGGCGATCGAGCAGGCGAGCAACGACCGCGCGGCGCTGATGCACAACCTGATGGATTTTCTGAAGAAGTACCCGCAAACTTCGCAGCGGCCACAGATTTACCGGGCGATTGTGGAATCGAGCTTGCAGCTTCGGGATTTTTCAACGGCGACGGAGTATGCGGAGCGGATGGTGGCGCTCGATCCGGGGGATCTTTCGACCAACTTGCTTTCGGTACAGTTGCTGGAGCGGTATGGCGATGCGACCGGGTGGCGGCGGGCAACGAACTACTGCACGCGGGTGCTGGATATCATCCGTCGCGAACCCGTGAAGGACAAATCGCCGCGAAGGTCAGGCGAGCAATTTGAAAAAGACAAACAACACGATGTGGCCTCCGTCTTGCTGGTGCGCGGAAGGTTATATCAAAAGCTGAACGAACCGCAGAACGCACAGAGGGATTTTGAGAGCAGCTATAAAATGGCGCCGGGCTCAGCCGCCGCGGAGCGTCTGGGCGAGTTGGCGGAAATCCGGAAAGACTTTCCCACGGCGATTCACGAGTATGCCCTGGCCTTTGCGCTGGCGGATGGTTTGCAGGGCAGCGCATCACGCCTTGAAGTAAGGAAGAAACTAGGCAATGTCTGGCGACTGGCGCACGGGTCGGAAGACGGGCTGGGAGACTATGTCCTGCGCGCAGTCGACGAGGCCATGACTGTTGGGATCGATCCTAAGCCTGCGCGTAACAAAGGACTGAAGGACCCCATGGAATTCATGCTTCGCAAGGCGCCGGATGGGCCCGCAGTTGCCTTGGCCGAAGCCAAAGGCAAAGTGCTGGTACTGAATTTTTGGGCCACATGGTGTGGTCCCTGTCGTGAATGGGAACCTCACTTCGAAAAAGTCGCCGGCCATTTTCTCGGGCGCGAGAAGGAAGTCGTCTTCCTGGAAGTGAATTGCGACGAGGACGAAACTCTGGTTGGACCGTACCTAGCGGAGTTAAAACCAAGAACCACCGTGGTTTTCGCCGACGGCCTGGAAGATTTATTGCACGTAAATTCCTTTCCAACCACTGTGATCTTGAGCCGGACAGGAAAAATAGCGTATCGAACCGAGGGTTTTGATCCCGAGGGGCGCGATCAAATATTGATAGACGCGATTGACGGAGCCATCATTCACTAGTGGTAGACGGAAGATTGCCGGTTATTGGTTTTGATTTTCCGCGACATGTTTTGCGGCTTCGATGGTGTTTACGTGGATTTGGATTGTGTCGGTGAGTTGGCGGGCGTAGCCGCCGGCCAGGGTGGTTACTACCGGGATATTTTTGGCGCGGGCTTGTTTGAATACGCCGGCGTCGCGTTTTTGCAAACCTTCCATACTTAAATCGAGGCCGCCGAGTTGATCTTCGCGGTAGGGGTCTGCTCCGCCTACGTAGAATAGGATGTCAGGCTTGAAATCGGCGATAGATTTTGTTACCGCGGGGAGGAGCGTGGCCAGGTATTCTTCGTCGGCGACGCCGTCTTCGAGATTCAGATCGAGCGTGGAGTGGGGCTTGTGGGCGGGGTAGTTGTTGAGTTGGTGGATGGAGAGGGTGAATACGGAATCGTCTTTGCCGAAGATGGCGGCGGTGCCGTTGCCATGGTGGACGTCAGTGTCGACGACCATGGCGCGGGTGATTTTGTGGCGTGCTTGCAGGGTGCGGATGGCTACCGCTAGATCGTGGATGGCGCAAAAGCCTTCACCGTGGCCGGGGTAGGCGTGGTGGAAGCCGCCGCCGATGTTGCAGCCGAAGCCGTCTTGCAGGGCGGATTCGGCTGCGAGGATTGTGCCGCCGGCGGCCAGCCAGAAGGCGCGGACGAGTTCGGGGGAATAGGGGACTTCGAGTTTCATTTGCTCGCTGGCTGTGAGCGTGCCGGTTTTCAGTTTCTGAACCCAATCTTGGGTGTGGACGCGGAGGATGTCGGCGTCGGTTGCGGGTTCGGGGCGAAGAAAATCGTCGGGTTCGGCGATGCCGTCATTGAGGAGTTTATCGTGGATGAGACGGAATTTTTCGGAGGGGAAGACGTGGGCGCCGAGATTGAGGTCGTAGCGTTCGTGGTAGGCGAGTTTGAAGGGCAGCATGGATTCATAACAACACAGATGTAAAGGGTGCGCTAGTCCTGGATAGGTCAGTTGAATTTGAGATGCAGAGCGACGCGGTGGCGGCTCTTGAGGTTGAGGTCCTTCGCGCATCCTTATCGGATGCGCTCAGGATGACATGTGGTGGCGGTTGTGTTGGGAGGCGGGGTCGAGTTCGTAAAAGCGGAAGCTTCGCTTCCGCACTCAAAATTAATACTCGCGGTCGAGGATGAAGTCGGGGAGGGTTTGGAGGGCGCGGGCGTATTCGGAGAAGCCGGTGCCGTTGAGGCAGGCTTTGGCGCGGACGGCGTAGTCGAGGGCGAGGTTGCGTGTGCGGTCGAAGGCGCCGGAATCGCGGACGAGGGTGACAAGGGTTTCGGGCTGGACGGAGTCGAACTCTTTTTCTTCGAGGACGCGGGCGACCATTTCGCGGGCTTCGTGGTGGCCGTTTTCCATGGCGTAGATCAGCGGCAGGGTGACCTTGCCTTCTTTGAGGTCGCTCAGGACCGGCTTGCCGAGTTGCTCGCTTGATGCAGTGAAATCCAAAAGATCATCCACAAGTTGGAATGCCAGGCCGGAGTAGCGGCCGTAATCGGCCAACGCGGTTTCGTGTTCTTCGTCTAGGCCGCCGAGGACTCCGCCGAGGCGGGCGCAGCCACTGAAGAGGCAAGCGGTTTTGTAGGTGGATAGTTTGAGGGCGTCGTCTTCAGAGACGTCGATGCGGCCGATTTTTTCGAGTTGCAGGAGTTCGCCTTCGACCATTTTTTGCGTGAGATCGATCAGGATGTCCAGGACGTGGAAATTGCGTTCCTGCAGGGCGATGTGGAAAGACTGCATGTAGAGCCAGTCGCCTGATAGGACGCTGCGGTGATTGCCCCAGCGAGAATTGGCGGAGGGGCGGCCGCGGCGCGTGTCGGCGCTGTCGATGACGTCGTCGTGAATTAGTGTGGCGCTGTGCAGGAGTTCGACTACGGCGGCGAGCTTGATGGCGCTGCGGGAGTCACCTTCGCTCCCGGCGGCGTAGCCGTGGGCGAGCAGGAGTAACGCGGGGCGGAGGCGCTTCCCTCCCCCGCCGAGGAGATAGCTGGTGATTTCGGAGACGGGTTGGTAGGCGGAGGCGCTCTGGCGCGAGAGTTCCTGCTCGACCTTCACGAGGTCATCGCGTACGAGTTCAAAAATCTCTTTGACGGTCAGTAAGGCGATGTGCGTTCTCCGGGCCCGCCCCCTGTAACCCTGTAAGCGGGACACCTCGGCCGTAAATTATTCGAGCCGGGTCAGCCTAAAAAACCTCCGGAAATTCTCCGTGGTCTGGGCGGCAATTTCTGATAGCTCACAGTCTCTCACATTCGCAAGCGCCTTTGCTACCTCGAGGACGTAGGCAGGCTCGTTGCGCTTGCCTCGATGGGGCTGGGGCGCGAGGTACGGAGAGTCCGTCTCAATCAGAATGTTCGAAAGGGGCAAAGCTTTCGCGACATCGCGGATGCTTTGCGCTTTGGGATAGGAGATGTTGCCGGTGAAGGAGACGAGGAAGCCCATGTCGAGGCCTTTCTGGGCGTGATCGAGGGTGCTGGTGAAGCAGTGGAGAATGCCGCCGAGGCCGGTGGGCTTCCAGGCTTCGTCGAGGAGGCGGAGGCAGTCGTCCCAGGCGTCGCGGCAGTGGATGATGATGGGGAGATTTGCGGAGTGAGCTAATTCCATTTGTTGGCGGAAGACGCGCTCTTGGACATCGCGCGGAGAGTGGTCGTAGAAATAGTCGAGGCCGATTTCTCCCCACGCGATTACTTTGGGATGTTTGGCTAGGGCGGCGAGAGTTTCGAGATGAGTGGGAGTTACTTCTTTGGCGTCGTGGGGATGGATGCCTACGGTGGTGTAGATCCAGTTGTGGGATTCGGCGTGAGGGAGGGCGGCGTCTAGTTTTTCGGGGCCTGGGCCTGTGCCGATGGCTAGGATGGTGCAGATGCCTGCGGCTTGGGCGCGGGAGAGCATGGCTTCGCGGTCGTCGGCGAATTGGGGGCCGTCGATGTGGGCGTGGGAATCGATTAGTTCCATAGATAGAAATTAGAAAATAGAAATTGGAAAATAGATAGGGGGAGTTGGAGTGGTGAGTGGGTCGGTGGAGAAGGAGAAAGACGAAAAAGGATAACGCAGAGGCGCAGAGGGCGCTGAGGTTCGCAGAGAAGAGGAAGGAGTTCACACGGAGGACACGGAGGGAAGAACTTAGAGAGTACAGAGAACCCAAGAGGGCCGGGCGAGCCCGGCCCCTACAAAGATGGGATGCAAGTCGGCGACGACCAAGGCGGGATTATTTCAGGCGGGCACCTACTTCTACTTCTTCGTGGAAACCCGTTAGGACTGGGCGGCCTTCGGGGCCTACGGAGGCGGCTACGATCATGCCATTGGATTCGACGCCGCGGAGTTTGCGCGGGGCGAGGTTGACGACTACGGCTACTTTGCGGCCGATTAGGGATTCGGGTTCGTAGTATTGGGCGATGCCGGCGCAGATCTGGCGGATTTCGGTGCCGATGTCGACAGTGAGCTTGAGGAGTTTGTCGGCGCCGACGATGCGCTCGGCGGTTTTGATTTGGCCTACGCGCATTTCGACTTTTGTGAAGTCCTCGATGCCGATTTTCTCAGAGACGGCCGGGGCGGCGGCTGCCGCTGCGGACGCGCCGGTGGCGACGGGAGCGCTTACTGCCGGAGCGGGTGCTGCTTTTGGTGGATTCAGTTCTTCGTTTGCCATTGATTCGATCCTCTCTATTGCTTCTTGGTGATCTACCCTTGGGAAGAGTGCGGGTGTCGCCTTGATCTGCTCACCACCCCTTAGTCCGCCCCAATTCAATTCGTCCATTTGCTGTTTGCCAACGTCTCCTGGGAGCCCGAGCTTACCCCAAAGGATTTGTGTCGCATTGGGAATAACAGGATGCGCTAGCACACTAATAGATCGAAGTGCTTCTGCCGCCTCGTAGAGGACTTCTGCCAAATGGTCTCTCTTGGACGGATCCTTCGCCAATTCCCAAGGTTTTTCTTGAGTTAAGTAATTATCGACCATCGAAATAAACTGCCAGATTTCTTGCAATGCTGCCGCAAACTTCAGAGAATCGTAGTACCCCTTTGTGGTCGGCTTGCCCGCTTCATCCCATGCCCCTTCAGTGAGAAGTCCCTTGACTGCCGTCATGGAGCTTCCCAGGGTGGAATACGCCACCCCCGCTCCAGCCTTAGAAGGAGACGGAACCTTTCCATCAAAGAAATTTTGAATCATCGTCAAAACTCGGCTGGCAAGATTGCCGAGGCCGTTGGCGAGGTCGCTGTTGTAGCGGGTGACGAGGGCGTCGTAGCTGAAATTGCCGTCCTGGCCGAAGACGACATCGCGCAGGAGGAAATAGCGTAGCGCGTCCATGCCGAGCATGTTGACGATGGGGCGCGGGAGGACGACGTTGCCTTTGGACTTGCTCATTTTGGCCGCGTCCATCAGGAACCAGCCGTGTGCCCAGACTTGTTTGGGAACGGGGAGCATGGCCGCCATGAGGAACGCGGGCCAGTAGACGGTGTGGAAGCGGATGATGTCTTTGCCGACGAGATGCAGATCGGCGGGCCAGTAGCCGCGCTTTTCGTATTCGGGGCCACCGACGGCACTGAGATAAGCGGTGAGGGCGTCGAACCAGACGTAAAAGACGTGCGGCTCTTCGCCGGGAACGGGAATGCCCCAGCGAATCGTGGTGCGGGTGATGCTGAGGTCTTTCAAGCCGCCTTCGACGAAGCTGATGATTTCGTTGCGGCGGGTATCCGGCTGAATGAAATCGGGATTCTTTTTATAGAAATCGAGGAGCGGCTTTTGGAACGAAGAAAGCTTGAAGAAATAGTTTTCTTCGGTGACGGTTTCGAGCGGGCGGCCGCAATCGGGACAGTTGTCGCCGGGCTTGGCATCGTTCACAAAAGCGTTGTCGTAGATGCAGTATTGGCCGGTGTAATGGCCTTTGTAGACGTAGCCGTTTTCTCTGCAGAGCTTGAAGAGCCACTGCACCGTGCGAACGTGGTTGATGTCCGTGGTGCGGACGAATTCGTCAGCGGGAATTCCGAGTTCGTCCCAGAGGGCGCGCCAGGCGTCGGCCATCTTGGCGACGTATTCGGATTCAGGGACGCCGGCTTTTTTGGCGGCGCGTTCGACGTTGACGCCGTGCTCATCAGTGCCGGTGGTCATGACAACGTCGTAGCCGCGCATGCGCTTGTAGCGACGAATCACGTCGGCGACGACGGTGGTGTAGGTGTGGCCGATGTGCGGAAGCCCGTTGGTGTAGTAGATGGGCGTCGTCAGGTAGAATTTTTCTTTTTTCTCGGGCATTTTTTGAGTTTTAAGTTTTAAGTCGTAAGTTAAAAGTCAAACAGTTCAAGAGTTCAGAAGTTCAAGAGTTCAAAAAGATAGAGTGCTTGTTGCTTAGGTTTTGAGTGACCAGGTGCGCATGGCCTCTTCCATGACGCGCTGCAAGGGCACGTTTTTCGCTTCTGCCAGTTTACGGCAATCTTCGAATTCGGGCGATGCCTGGCGGATGTGGCCATTGAGCCGGGCCACTTTGATGCGGACTTCGCCGAAAGCGGTATGGACCGTTTCCCACTGGCGAGCGAGGACGCGGCGCTCGGCGGTGTAGGCGCGGACGCCGAGGGTGGTGGTTTCCGCGAAGAACATCTCGTGGAATTTGGGTTCGTCTTCAGGCTTGCAGAGAACGGTGACAAGCATGCCGGGGCGATTCTTTTTCATTTGCACGGGTGTAGCGAAGACATCGAGAGCGCCGGCGGCGAGGGCTTTTTCGAGGAAGTAGCCGTAGATTTGCGGGTTCATGTCGTCGAGATTTGCTTCGAGGACGCGGATGGTTTCGGATTCGGCGGTAGCGCGTTTTTCGACGGCTTCGCCGACCATCAAGCGGAGGACATTAGGCTGGCCTTCGAGATCGGCGGTGCCTGCGCCATAGCCGATGGCATTGACGGTCATTGGCGGCTGCGGGCCGAAATTTGAACAGAGGGTGGCGACGATGGCGGCGCCGGTGGGTGTGACCAATTCCTTTTGCACGCCGTTCGAATAGGTGGGCTTGCCGATGAGCAGGCGCGCGGTGGCGGGAGCGGGGACGGGCAAGACGCCGTGGGCCATTTTTGCGGTGCCGCCGCCTACGTTCAGCGCGGAGCAGGTGAAGGATTCGATTCCGAGTGCGGCGAAGCCGATGCAGGCGCCGACGATGTCGATGATGGCATCGATGGCACCAACTTCGTGGAAGTGAATTTTTTCGAGGGGGACGTCGTGGACGGCGGCTTCGGCTTCGCCGAGTTTCGAGAAAATGGCGGCGGCGCGATTTTTCACGGCGGCCGACAGGGTAGATTTTTCGATGAGGCCGAGAATTGTGATCAGCGAACGATGCGTGGTGGTGTCTTGCGCGCGGACTTTCGCGTAAGTGGCAGCCATGCCGTTTTTCCAGACTTTTTCGGCGGAGAGTTCCCAGCCGGGAAGATTCAGGCGGTGCAGTTCGTTGCGCAGGTGTTCAATAGAGACACCAGCGTCGAGCAGGGCGCCGAGGGTCATATCGCCGCTGATGCCGCTAAAACAATCAAAATAGGCTTGTTTCATTCGTGCAGACCTGAGTTGATACTATCGGCCACCGTCTACTCGAGTCAAATCGCGCGGCCTGCGGCGGCGGCTGAGGCCCAGGCCCATTGGAAATTGAAGCCGCCCAGGTGGCCGGTGACGTCGACGACTTCGCCGATGAAGAAGAGGCCGGGGACTCTGCGGGCTTCCATGGTCTTGCTGGAGAGTTCGGCGGTGTCCACGCCGCCGGCGGTGACTTCGGCTTTTTCGTAGCCTTCTGTGCCAGCGGGTTGGACTTGCCAGGAGTGCAATTCCCTTTCGAATGCATCCAGCGCGATGTTGGTCCAGGCCTTGGGGGGGTGGAATTTCAGCCAGCGCTCGGCGAGGCGGCTGGGCAGAAATTCGCGAAGAGCTTTTTCCGCCACGGCGGCAGTGCGCGTGCCGGCTTCGCGGATTTTTTGCGTGGCTTCACGGCCGGGGGCGAGATCGATCTGCAGGAATTCTCCTTCTTTCCAATAGCTGGACGCTTGCAGGATTGCGGGGCCGCTGAGGCCAAGGTGGGTGAAGAGCATTTTTTCGCGGAAGGCGGAGTTGCCTGCCGAGGCGATGACTTCGGTGGAAACGCCGGCGAGGTCGGAGTAGCGCTTGCGGTCTGCGGGATGAAAGACGAGAGGGACAAGTGCGGCGCGTGTTGGGACAATGTTCAATCCGAACTGGCGGGCGAGATCGTTGCCGAATCCGGTGGCGCCCATTTTGGGGATGGAGATTCCGCCGGTGGCGACGACGAGGGCGGGGGCGCGGTATTCGGTTTCAGCGGTGCGGACGGTGAAGGCGGTGTCGCGGCGGACTTCGCATATGTTGGCGTCGACAACGATTTTTACGTTGGCGGCGCGGCATTCGGATTCGAGCATGGTGATGATTTGGGTGGCGGAATTGTCGCAGAAGAGCTGGCCGAGCGTTTTTTCATGGTAGGAGATTCCGTGTTTTTCGACAAGGGCGATGAAATCGGCGGGGGTGTAGCGCGCGAGGGCGGATTTTGCGAAGTGAGGATTTTCGGAGAGGAAGTTTTTCGGCTGCGTGTGGAGATTTGTGAAGTTGCAGCGGCCTCCGCCGGAGATGAGGATTTTCTTGCCGATTTTTTCGGCGCGTTCGAGGAGCACGACGCGCCGGCCGCGCTTACCGGCTTCAATGGCACAAAGGAGTCCGGCGGCGCCACCGCCCAAAACGATCGCATCGAAGTTTTGCACCCGGCATCCTCTCGATTGTTTATGGCGGGCCGCAAAGATTTGCTGGAACGCCCTGGGCCGCGTATGTATACTGGCTGCAGGAATACTCTACTTCAAGGCGCGTGCGAAGAGCGCCGCAAGGATCGAACAATGTTCATCGCACGAATGGTTGCAGTCCTCTAAAAGCCGCTTCGCCAGCGGAACCCACGTTTCCCGTATCCTACTAACCATTTTCCGCGCCGGCGCCGGCGTTTTTGGCCGCGTTTGCGCAGACCGTGCAGGTATCCATGTCCGTACAGGATTTGCAGCCACCGGCCCCTGGGGCGGCGGTGGCAACACAAGCGAGTTTGTGGAGTTCGATCCGCGAGGCCGTTCGCGGCTCACATCAGGATTTCACAACCGGGAGTTTGAATCGCGCCATTCTTCTACTGGCCATTCCGATGGTGCTGGAAATGGTCCTGGAATCGCTGTTTGCGGTGGTGGACGTTTTCTGGGTGGGGCGGCTGGGCGCGGATGCGGTGGCGACGGTCGGTTTGACGGAATCGCTGCTGAGCCTGGTGTTTGCGGTGGGGCTGGGGCTGAGCCTTTCGACGACGGCGATGGTGTCGCGGCGAATCGGCGAAAAAGATCCGGAGGGCGCGGCAGTGGCCGGGGCACAGGCGATTTTTCTGGGATTCGGAGTGTCCGCGGTTATCGGAGTGCCGTGTTGGATTTATGGAGGCGAGCTGCTGCGGTTGATGGGGGCTTCGCCGGCGATCGTGGCGACGGGTAGCGGCTACGCGCGGATTGCTCTGGGCGGAAGCGGCGTGGTGCTGCTGCTGTTTCTCAATAATGCGATTTTTCGCGGGGCGGGCGACGCGGCGGTGGCGATGCGGCTGCTGTGGGTGTCGAACATTATTAATTTGATTCTGGACCCGTGTTTTATTTTTGGGATCGGGCCGTTCCCGAAACTGGGAGTGACCGGCGCGGCGGTGGCTACGTTCACGGGGCGAAGCATCGGCGTGGCGTATCAGTTTTACCGGCTGCTGCGCGGGACGGAACGGATACGAATACTTATTTCGCAAATTCGGCTGGATTTCAAGGTGATGCTGCGGCTGGTGCGCGTTTCGCTGACGGGGATTCTGCAGTTTGCGATTGCGCATACGAGCTGGATCGGGTTGGTGCGGATTATCAGTGTGTTTGGATCGGCGGCGCTGGCTGGGTACACGATTGCGATTCGCATATTGATTTTTATTTTGATGCCGTCGTGGGGATTGAGCAACGCGGCCGCGACGCTGGTGGGCCAAAACCTGGGGGCGCGGCAGCCGGAGCGTGCGGAGATTTCTGTGTGGCGGACCGGGTTTTACAACATGATTTTTATGGGAGGGATTGGCGTTGTTTTTTTGATTTGGGCGACGCCGGTGGTGCGGTTGTTTACCCATGATCCGGAGGTAGTGCCGCTGGCGGCTTCGTGCCTGCGGATTTTGAGTTACGGGAATATCGGGTACGCGTATGGGATGGTGATGCTGCAGGCGTTTAATGGAGCGGGCGACACTGTGACGCCGACGGTGGTGAATTTTTTCGGATTTTGGTTGCTGGAGATTCCGCTTGCGTATGTTTTGGCGCTGAGGATGGGTTGGCAGGCGAAGGGGGCGTACGTTTCGATTGTGGTGGCGGAGTGTGCGATTGCGTTGGCGGGAGTGTTGTTGTTTCGGCGGGGGAAGTGGAAGGGGCGGAAGATTTGAGCGGGACGGAGTAGGAAAAGGAAATCCCAAGAGCACAGCTAGGAATGGCTGTGCCACAGTGGAGGGATGCCCAAGAGCACAGGCTGTGGCCTGTGCCCTTTTTATTTAGCTGCGGCTACCGGGAGTTCGATGAAGCTGAGTTGAGTTGGCGTGTGGTAGATGCGCTGGGTGGCTTTGCGGTAATCGTCGGGCTTGGCCCAGAAGATGTTGGGGACGAAGGTTTGGGGGTTGCGGTCGTAGAGGGGAAACCAGCTGGACTGGACCTGGACCATTAGTTTGTGGCCGGGGAGGAAAACGTGGTTCGCGGTGGGGAGGGCGAAGCGGTAGACGAGCGGGGTGTCACGCGGGATGGATTTTGGATTTTCGAAACTTTCGCGGTAGCGGCCGCGGAAGATGTCGGCGGCGACCATCAATTCGTAGCCGCCCATATTGGGTTGGCCGGCGACTTCGTCTGGGTAGACGTCGATTAGTTTGACGACCCAGTCGGAATCGGTGCCGGTAGTGGATGCGATCAGATTGGCGAGGGGCTGGCCGCTGATTTTGAGCGGCTCTTTCAGTTCATCGGAAATGAAAGTGAGGACGTCGGGGCGGCCGGAGGCTTCACGCTGGTCGTCGACGAGCCATTCGGGCCAGGTCATGCCGTTGTCGTAGCCGACGGGTTGGATCGGGCGGGCGCGGAATGGGACGGGCTTGGCGGGATTGGAGACGTACTCGTCGTAAGCGGCGTCTTCTTTTGCAGGCGCAGCGAAATTTAATTTGAGGCCGGCGGAGAGAAAGAGCGGCGTGGGCTTGACGGTGCAGCCTGTGGCGCACCCGGACGGCCAGCTGTTCAGTTTGAGCCAGTGGTTGGTGCCTGTTTCGAAAGCGTTGACGGGTGCGACTTCGGATTGCGGGGCGCCGTCCTTGAGATAGCGCGCAAGAAATGGGCGCAAGATTTCCTGGCGGAAATAAAGGCCGGTGTCACTGCCAAAATGCAGGGCGCCGAGAGTGCTGGCGTCTTCGATTTCCTGGCCGTGGTGCCACGGGCCGAGAACGAGGAAGATTTTGTCGTTGGTGCTGTCTTTGGTTTTCAACGCCTTGTACAAGACTGGCGCGCCGTAAATGTCTTCCTGATCCCAGAGGCTGTCGACAATCATCGTGGGCACTTTGAGTGGCTGGGCGGCGAGGATTTTGTCCATCGCCTGCTGCTGCCACCAGGAATCGTAGCTGGGATGTTCGATGATTTTTTTCCAGAAACCAAGTTGCTCCATGCCGTGTTGGCGGCCTAGTTCGCCGGCGGAGCCTGCGCGCATATAAAAATCGTAGTCGTCGTGGACGCCGGACCACCACTTCATCTCATTCTTGCGAGTGGCTACCTGTTCGTAGATGTACGGCATGTTCTGTTGGCGGAAGGCGCCGTTGTGAAACCAGTCGTCGCCCATCCAGCCGTCGACCATCGGATTCATCGGCACAGCAACTTTGAGAGCGGGATGCGGATTGACGAGGGCCATCAGCGGAGTGAAACCGTCGTAGGAAATCCCGAGGATGCCGACTTTGCCGTTGGATTCGGGAATATTTTTGACGAGCCAGTCGATGGTGTCGTAAGTGTCGCTGGCGTGATCGACGGGCGAGGGATTCAGCGGGCCGTGAAGCGGGCGCGTCATGACGTAGTCGCCTTCGGAGTTGTATTTGCCGCGGACGTCCTGGATGACGCGGATGTAGCCGTCTTCGACGATGACTTCGGTGGCGTTGTCGTAGCCCCAGAGGGCGGGGCCGAGATGCGTGCTGGCTTTATGGCTGACTAGTCCGTCGGCGTTGTAGGGCGTGCGGGTGAGGAGAATGGGAGCGTTTTTTGCGCCTTTGGGGACGAGGATGACGGTATAAAGTTTCACGCCGTCGCGCATGAGGATCATGGCGTCGCGGCGTTCGTAGTCGAAGTCTTTAGTGACGGGTTGGAAGTGGGCGGGGGCTTCGCTGGGGAGAGTGCCGCTGTCGTTCTGCTGGGCTGCGGCATGGATGGGAACGGAAATGGTCACCAATGCTCCGCAGGCTGCGGCTGCCAGAAATTTTGCCATCGCTCTCACGTTTGATGCGCTGCAGATCATGCAACTCTCCCCTCGCCGAAGCGGCGATGCGGATTCTAAGTAATTTTTATGAAGACAAGTTCGGCTGGGATGCGGCCGAAATGCTGCTGCGGATTATAAACGAATAAGCGCGCGGTGTCTGATTGTTCGGGGTTCTCCCTTGCAACCCAAAAGGCTACACTCTGGGAATGGCACACGCCGTAATGTCACCCCAACTTCCCTTCCCGCCCGGGCCGAAGGGGAATTTTTTCCTGGGGAGCGCGCGGGAACTGGCGCGCAGCTGGCCGGGGCACTCAGAACGCTGCAGGCGGGAATACGGCGACATTGTCTGCTACCGGTTTTTGCACGTTCCGATCTGCCAGCTTACGCATCCGGACCACATTGAGTATGTGCTCGTGAAGAACGCGGCGAACTTTCACAAGTCGCGGGATTACGCGGCGTTTAAATTCTTTTTGGGGAATGGTTTGCTGACGAACGAGGGGGCTTCGTGGCAGGCGCAACGGCAGCAGGTGCAGCCGGCGTTCCGGCATGAAAACATCGCGGCGTATGCAGAGATTATGGCCGATTCGGCGGCGACGCATTTATCGCGATGGACGGATGGAGAAAACCGAGACCTGCACCACGAGATGGGGGAGTTGGCGCTGGACATCGTGGCGAAAGCGCTGTTTGGCGCGAAAGTTGGGCACCAAGCGCAGACGATTGGCGAGGAAGTGACAGTAGTCATGGAGCGATTTTTCACTCAGGCGGCACTTTCGTTTTTGCTGCCGGACCGCTTCCCTATTCCGCAGACGCCGCGGCTGATGCGATCGAAGAAGCGGCTCGACAAAATTGTGCTTGCGATCATCCGGGAGCGACGGGCGAGCAAGGCTCCGGCGAATGATTTGTTGCAACGGCTGCTGGACGCGCGGAACGAGCAGGGCGAGCGCATGAGCGACGAGCAGTTGCGGGAAGAGGTGATGACGCTCTTTATCGCGGGGCATGAGACAACAGCGAATGCGCTGACGTGGACGTGGTATCTGCTTTCGCAAAATCCGCAAGTGGAAAAGATGCTGGCGGCGGAACTGGATTCGGTGCTGGCGGGGCGCGCGCCGGCGCTGACGGATTTGCCGCGGCTTCCCTACACCGAGATGGTGATCAAGGAATCGATGCGCTTGTACCCGCCGGCGTGGGGAGTGGGACGGCGGGCGTTGGCTGATTTTGAAGTCGGAGGATACAGGATCCCGGCTGGTACGAATGTTTTTATCATGCAGTGGGTGACGCAGCGCGACGCGCGATTTTTTCCGGAGCCGGAGAGGTTTGACCCGGAGCGGTGGCGCGACGACCCGATTCGAAAGGGGAAGATCCCGCGGTTCGCGTACTTCCCTTTCGGCGGAGGACCACGGGTGTGTATTGGCGCGGGATTCGCAATGATGGAGGCGACGTTGCTGCTGGCGACGATCGCGCAGAGGTATCGGTTCACGCTTGCGGCGGAGGCAGTGGTTACGCCGTTTTTCAGTATCACGCTGCGGCCAAAATATGGGTTGCCGATGCAACTGCACCGCCGCATTTGACACTCCATCGTCCGGATGGAACGTGCCAATAGTTTTCAAACTGGAATTAAAATTTCCCTGAGTTTATAATCTCGCCACGCTATCGGAAACTGAACTTAGCCTCGAGAAGTAATAACGAGCCTCCGACAAGTATTCAAAACCTTGTTTTCTAGAGGTGCACCGAGAAAGATGAATCTAAAAACGTGCTTGCTCCTGCTAGTTTCAGCGCTTGTTGCGCAAATTGCCGCAGGTGGGGAAAAACCGTGGATTGAAGTCAGAAGTCCGCATTTTCGCGTGCTGACGGATTCAGGGGCCGGCGACGCGCGGCTGGTTGCGCGGGAGTTCGAAGATTTCCGAGCGCTCATGGCGGTTAGCTTCCCGAATTTTCGATTGGAATCCGGGGCTCCGCTGGTGGTTTTCGCGGCGCGCGATGAGGAAACAGCGAAGGCGCTGCTTCCGAATTTATGGAAGATCAAGGGGGAGAAGTACGCCAGCTATTATTCGCACAGTTGGGAGAAGCAGTTCGCCATGGTGCGCCTCGACACATGGGGCAGAGGCGCGCAGCCGGCCGTGTTCTACGATTACGCGCAGATGGTGCTGACTCTCAATTGCCGTTGGGCCCCGACATGGCTGAGCGTGGGCTTCGACGAGTTTTATTCGTACGCATTATTTCAAGAAGGTAAAGCGTTCCTTGGGAATCCTTCGCCGCGTCTGAAACTCTTGAAGAATATGCACCTCGCTCCGATCCCGGTGGAAACGCTACTGGATGTAAACGCACCTTCTCCCTACATGCATGAGTTTGATTTGGTCTATCGATTCCGAGCCGAAGCATGGTTGTTGTATCACTACTTGGTTCTGGGGCCGGACATGGGGGCAGGAGCAAAGCTTCAACAGTTTTTCGAAATGGTGCAGGGTGGGGCCAAGCAAAAGGAAGCCTTTCAGCAGGTTTTTGGGAGCTTCAAGTCCATGGACAGCGCGCTACAAAGGTATTTGGAACGAGTCAATTTGCCGGCTACGCAGGTGAACAATCCCGTGCACTTCAGCGATAAGGACTTTTCCACGCGGACGCTGACGATGGCAGAGACACAGGCGGAACTCGGCGGCTATCATCTGTGGACACGCGATTGGGACAACGCCCGGGCATACGTTAGAGACGCACTCAACAACGATCCTAACCTGGCGCTCGCATATGAGGAACAGGGCTTTCTGAATCTGCATGATGGCCAGGACGCGGAAGCGGTGAAGGAATTTACGATCGCGTTGGAAAAGGACCAGACGCTTTTTCTTTCGCAGTTCTTCAAAACGATGATGTCGCCACAGGCGACATCGGAGGTCCGCACGGACCAGTCTGTTTTCCGGCAGGGGCTGACCGATACGCTCAACCTGAACATGCAGTTTGCGCCCGCGTTTGTGCAGCTTTCGTTGCTTGCGCTGCGGCAGAATGATCTCAAGACGGCCTTGAACTATGCCACTCGCGCGGAAAGCCTGGAGCCTTCGCGTGCGGGGTATCACACGTATACGGGGCAGATTCTGCTGAAGATGGGACGGTACGGAGAGGCCGAGGAGCATGCGCGATTCGTGGCGGATCGGTGGACTGCCACAGATCATAATGAAGCCTTCGAACTATGGAAGAGCATTCCTGAGGCGAATCGTTCCGCTGCCAGTCCGATTGTGGAGGATCGTCCGAAGGACACCGAACGCGCAGAAGGAGTGCTGAAGACAGCCACTTGCGGAGATCGAACGCAGTGGTCCCTGTCGATTGCGCAGGGCGACCAATCCCCTTCCTTTCGTCAGGCGGAGAAATTTCGCTGGGGTTTCTCCGATACGCTTTGGTACGGACAAAATCACATCAGCATTTGCCATGGCCTCGAAGGAAAACGCACGATTGTTTTCTACAAACCCAGTCACCCCGGGGACATCAGTGGCGAAGCGGTTGAGGTCGAAGTTCGCAATGATTTGACCGCCGCTCCCGCCAATGCACCTGCCGACTAAAGCAAATATTGTCCGCTTCAGTCAAATCCCTTCGGGTGCTCGGCGACTACGTTGAAGGCGCGTTCTAGGGTTAGGCCGGCGCGGCCTAGGGTGCCTTCTTCGAAGAGGCGGCCGATGAGAGTGATACCGTGGGGGACGCGGCGTGCTGGCGAGAATTTTGGGATGGGGCGGCTGGGGTCGGGGGCCCAGTCGGTGCGGGCTTCGGAGACTTCAACGAAACCGGCGCGCATGGTGAGCGAGGGTTGGCCGGTGAAATTGGTGATGGTGAGCATTTCGTCGCGGAGCGAAGGGACGAGAAGCAGGTCGACTTCGGAGAAGACGCGGGCCATTTCTTCTGCGACTCTTCGACGCAGGCGATCCGTTTGCACAAAATCTACGGCAGAGAGGAAGCGCGACTGGCGGAAGAGGTTGGGCCAGGCGTCGTAGGTTTGGACTTTGAGTTGGTCGGCTTCGCCGCTCAGAGTGAGTTCTTCGAAGGCGGCGGCCCCTTCGGCGAAGAGAATGAGATTGAGGGATTGGTAGGGCCAGTCGGGAATGGAAACTTCGACCGGGACCATGCCGACTTTTTTTACGGTTTCGAGGGCGGCGCGGTCTACATCGGTGGCGGGCGCTTCTTTCATCCACTTGGGGAAATAGCCGACGCGGAGGCCTTTGACGCTGGCGTCGGCGTCGTAGTCGAGTTTGCTGGGGACGCTTTGCAGGTCGCCGGGATCTGGCCCGGAGATCGCGTTGAGGACGAGCAGCGCGTCTTCGACGCTACGGGTCATGGGGCCGAGTTTGTCGAGCGACCAGCAGAGGGTCATAGCGCCGGTGCGGGGGACACGGCCGTAGGTTGGGCGGAGTCCGGTGATGCCGCAGCGCATGCTGGGGGAGACGATGCTGCCGCCGGTTTCGCTGCCAATGGAAAAGCCGACGAGTCCCGCGGCGGTTGCGGCGCCGGGGCCGGCGCTGGAGCCGGAAGCACCTTCTTCGAGGAGCCAGGGATTTACGGTCTGGCCGCCGAACCAGATGTCGTTGAGGGCGAGAGCGCCGAGGCTGAGTTTTGCGACGAGGACGGCGCCGGCGGCGTGCAGGCGTTTTACAACGGCGGCGTCAGTTCTTGGAATGCGATTGCGGAACGGCTCGGCGCCGTAGGTGGTGGGGATTCCGGCGGTGTCGAGCAAATCTTTTCCGCCCCAGGGGATGCCGTGGAGCGGGCCGCGATATTTTCCGGCGGCGATTTCGGCGTCGGCCTGCTTGGCTTGCGCCAAGGCCAAATCTTTGGTGAGCGTGATGACGCAACGGAGCTTGGGATTGAACTTCTCGAGGCGCTTCAAATAAATTTGCGTGAGGCGTTCGGAGGTGATTTGGCGTGTCTCCACCCAGCGAGAGAGTCGCGTGACGGGAGCGAAGGCGATTTCGTCTTCGTTCTTCGGGAGCGGGCCGGGATCGGTTTTGCTGCGGACGAACTGGTCGCGGTCGGGTCCGGCTTTGCGTCCGGGAAGGACGGGATTCCAGCTGGAGTACGGGGCTACTGAAGAAGGCAGATCCACCTTGTGCGGGCCGGTGCGGCGCTCGTAGACGGAAGCGAGATTACCGCGCCAACTGGAGGCGGCCATTTCGAGCTGCGGCTTGCTGAGTTCGACTTGAACGAGTTTTTCTGCTTCGGAGAATGTGTTGACGGAAACCTGCGGACCAACGCCGGGGCCTGTGCCGAACGCGGGTGGCGCGCCCGCGGGCTGCTGTTGACCAGGATCCTGCGCTTCCGCAACCGGCGCTACGCCTGCCGCGCTCGCCGCCGCTGCCGCCAAACCAACTGCCGTTTCCGCCAAGAATTCCCGCCGTGATTTCGCCATGTGGCCTCCGGGCAAGCATTCTACCCCACACCTGTATTTCTGAGGCCGGAGAGATGACAGTCCCCGTCGTGTTTCTTCATTTCTGGAACTGATATTGGATTTCAGGAGTCGCGGAAATATTCGACGGCGTCGCGGAGAGAAAAAGTCAGGGTTTATCTGGAACGGTAGTTTGCACTGGGGCAGGACCCGCACCCATACTGCCGATGATTCCCACTCCTGTATGAGTGGCCGGATTGTTGACGCGCTCGGCGATCCGGTAATCCGGGGGAATCTGAAACAGAGTCTCGTCCGGCTCTCCACGTTGAATGCTGACCATGGCGATGGTCTGAGTGTTGCCCTGTTTCTCGGTGCCAATGACGCGGAGGATGACTACGCCTAGTTCTTCCGAGCACCAGGTCTCGGTTTCGCTGGTGATCTCGTTGACCAAAGTCGTGGTTCC
>Ga0210406_10002096_pt1 | contig 23302 bp, 27 predicted proteins | sample IncBWC30MmetaG_FD_155454 | JGI IMG/M metagenome (GOLD analysis project Ga0210406, IMG submission 155454) | Forest soil microbial communities from Barre Woods Harvard Forest LTER site, Petersham, Massachusetts, United States - Inc-BW-C-30-M | ecosystem: Environmental > Terrestrial > Soil >...
CCATATACAGGCGAGCGAGCGCGGTGGACCATCCTGAGCCGACCACACCCATCGCGGGCGCTCCCCACTTGCCGTAGATCAGCACCCAATTGAAGAGCAGGTTGATGAGATTGGCGGTGACCAGCGCGAAGGCCACGGGCCGGACCATGTTCATCGCCTGGATGCAGCGGCGGACCGCGAAATAAAGCATCAGCGGAAATAGACCGATGGCCAGCGCTTTCATGTACGGAACCGCGAGGCGCGCAACTACCGGATCGATATGCAGCGCTTGCAAGAGCGGGCCGAAGAACCAGACCGGGGCCATGAGGAACGGCGTCATAACGACGCTGAGATAAATGCCGTTCACCAGGGAGCGGTGGCAGTCTTCGCGTTTACCTGCGCCGAAGGCTTGGGCGACGAGGGTGTCCAGTCCAATCAGCAGCCCGCCGCCGAAAAAAGCCACGACATTGAAAATGCCGGAGCTGATGCTGACCGCACCGATGGCGCCGGCGCTATCGGGCAAATGGCCGACCATGACGGTGTCGACGATGCCCATGGTCATCCAGCCGATCTCGGCGAGGACGAGCGGCAGCGCAAGGTGCAGCGTCGGGCGCATTTCGGTGCGAAGTGTTTTCAGGCGGAGCATGGTTCTGCGGCAAGCCTAGAAAGTGTAAGTGGGGAAAAGAAAACGAGCAAACCGAGCCGGGACAACATGCGTTCGCGCCGCTGCACGAACGGTGACTCGTCAGACTGGCCTTGTGGGCAACTGCCCTGGGCACAACTGCGCCGGGGATTGATTCCTTGGACACCAAACGCACCGAATTGTGACCACGGGCATATGATGAGTTCCCTCGGGGAACCCAGGCCCTCCCCCCAGAGTTTTCCACCGAGGGACGGTTCGCAGGTTACTTTTTCCTTGCGTTACAGTGGGTTAGAAACGTACAGTGTCGCTAGGTCTAGGGGGTTTTCTGGGGGCCGCACCTATATATAGCAATCGGGTTGCCGAACGGCGCCGGCACAATCCTGCTAGCTTGGGCGGAGGCGGAAGCCTATGACTGCCATCATCACGATAGCGAATCAAAAGGGCGGCGTGGGGAAGACCACCACGGCGATAAATCTGTCCGCCGCGATTGCCAATCGTGGGAAGCGCACGTTGCTCATCGACCTTGATCCGCAGGCCAATTCGACCATCGCGTTTTACAACATGGGCGAGATTGCGACCTCGATGTTTGAGGTGCTGAACGAGAGCCGGGCGTCGATGGCTGCGATGGTGAAGCCCACAAAAGATCCGAATTTGTTTTTGGGGCCAGGAAGATTGGCTTTGGCGAAGCTGGAGCAGGTGCTCGCCGGGCAGTTCGACGCGCCGTACCGATTAAAGGACGCGCTGGCTCCGATCCTGAAGGATTACGCGTACGTGATCGTTGATACGCCACCGTCGTTGGGAATTTTGACGGTGAACGCCCTGGTGGCGTCGACGCATTTGATGGTTCCGATTCAGGCAGCGTATTTCGCGATCGAAGGCACGGACGACTTGTTGGAGACGTACGAGCGCATTCGTGCGCGCCCCAATCCGGGATTGAAGGTTCTCGGCGTGGTCATCACGCTGTTCGACAAGCGTACTAACATTTCGCGAGACACACACGGGCAGATTCGCACCGTGTTTGGCGAAGTGCTGTTTAAGACCAAGATCGGCAAGAACGTACGCCTGGAGGAAAGTCCCGCGTACAAGGAAACGATTTTCACCTTTGCGCCGAAGTCACCCGGCGCGATGGAATACAAGAAGCTGGCTGCGGAGGTTATTCAACGTGTTGAAGAGAGCCGGATTACCCGTCACGCTGAAGATGCGGCATGACTCGCACTACGTCGAGTCACTAACAAGCTATAGCGGAGCGGCCATCGGACGGATGATTCCGGTGGAGCAGATACGCCCGAATCCGGATCAGCCGCGCAAATCCATTGGCGATTTGCGGGACTTGACCGATTCGGTGCGTGAAAAAGGCGTGCTGGAGCCGCTGCTGGTGCGCTTTGTGCCGCGCGAGGATTGCTATTACATCATTTCGGGAGAGCGGCGCTATCACGCGGCGCGCGCGGCGGGACTGCGCGAAATTCCGTGCATCGAGAAGACCGCAGACGATGCGGAAACGCTCGAGATCGGATTGATCGAGAATATTCAGAGGAAGGATTTGACGGCGTTTGAAGAAGCGGACGGCTTGCATCGTTTGGCGACGCAGTTCGAGTACACCCATGAAGACGTAGCGCGGAAAATTGGCCGGGCGCGTTCTTCGGTGACAGAGACTCTTTCGCTGCGCAATATTCCGGACGCGCTGCGGAAGAAATGCATCGAACAGGGAATCCTGTCCAAGTCGCTGTTGCTGCAAATTGCGCGGCAGCCCACCGAAAAGAAAATGGTGGAGATGCTGCATCGCATCCTGCAGGGCGGCTTGACGCGCGACGAAGCGCGCCGCGAGCGGCGGGAAGAGCAGACCGGTCCGCAGCGGCCGCAGCCGTTTATTTTTCAGTTTGAGCCGGAGAATGAGGCGTTCCGGTTCCGGATTCAGTTCAAGAAGAGCCATGTCTCGCGCGATGAGCTGATTGGGACATTGCGCGAGATTCTGGCGCAGCTCGAAGGCTCGTCCTCGGAAGCGGATTCGACTGCTGCCTAACGTTGGCGGCGACTGCGACCGTGAGTTGACACACGCACAGCCAGGTTGCCGTGCCAATCGGCTATGATTGGCACTCCATGCCGGAATTAACTCCACAACAAATGAAGACGCTGCAGCAGCTGTTCGCGGCGGGATTTCGTCCGATCACGATCCCTCCGTACGAGAGCGCGCTATGCGTCAAGCGCGGCGAATGTGCGGCGCTGCTCGCTCCGGTTGCCAACGGCGGACTGCGATTGCTGGCTGCGCCCACATACATCGTTGACGGCAACCTCAGCGTGAAACTGAAGCGAGCGAACGGCGAGGTTTTCGTCTGGAAGAAGAAAGAAATCGAAGCCACGCCGCAACGATTGAAGGAGTTGGACGAATTTCGGCGAGACCTAACGTTCATTGTGGAGCAGTCAGAGCCTCAGTAAACTCCCTGGTGCGCGGTTTGCAATTCCTCAGGGCTCCCGGCAAACTGAAAATGTCATGGCGGACTACGACGTCATTTGCATCGGCGCAGGACCCACCGGACTGGCGACGGCCATCGAGGCGAAGCGCGCCGGAATGCGCGCCTTGGTCATCGACAAAGGCTGCTTGTGCAATTCGATTTACCACTATCCAGTCAACATGGTGTTCTTCACCACGCCCGAGTTACTGGAAATCGGCGACTTGCCCCTCGTCAGCCCTGCGGAAAAGCCCGGGCGGGTCGAGGCCCTGAAGTATTACCGCAAGGCGGCCGAGCATTACGAACTGGAGCTGCGGCTATTTGAGCTGGTGCAGCGGGTGGAGGGAGGCGACGCGAATTTCACGGTGCATACGCAGACGGAGGAAGGTGTCCCGCAGAGCTATCGAAGCAGAAAAATTGTGGTTGCCACCGGCTACTACGACCTTCCCAACAAGCTGAATGTGCCGGGCGAAGATTTGCCGCACGTTTCGCATTACTACACGGAGCCACACGCGTTTTGGAATCAAGATGTCGTCGTCGTGGGAGGCAAGAACTCCGCGGCGGAAGCGGCGCTGGACCTTTATCGAAGCGGCGCGAAGGTGACGCTGGTGCATCGTGACGAGCATCTGGGGCAGAGCATCAAGTATTGGGTGAAGCCTGACATTGAAAACAGGATTAAGGCCGGACAGATTCAGGCGTTGTTCGCAACGCGCGTGACGGAGATCACGCCTCAGGAAGTGATTGTCAGTAACCAAGGAGGTGAAAAGCGGCTCCCCGCAAAGCAGGTATTCGCGCTCACCGGATACCATCCGGACTTTCATTTTATTCAAAGCTTGGGAGTGCATCTCGACCCTGTTACGTGCAAGCCTTCTTTGAATCCCAAAACGTTGGAGAGCAACGTTCCAGGCATTCACCTGGCGGGTGTAGTGATTGGCGGGCGCCACACGGGAGAGATTTTCATCGAGAACGGGCGGTTCCACGGAAAGCAGATCATCGAGGCACTCAGTTCGAAGCGCATAACGGCGGAATCGCACTGAGGATCAAAGCAAAGATCGATACATCACCAGGGCATCGACAAAGCCCGCGGCTGGATGATGGAACGCGCCGGGAAGCCGTCCGACAATCTCGAAGCCAAAGCTTTGCCAGAGCGCGACCGCGCGTTCGTTCGTACTCACCACAAAATTAAATTGCATGGCGGTGAAGCCGCGTTCGCGTGCGCGATCGAGGGAATGTGCGCACATCGCGCGCGCCACGCCGCGGTTGGTGGCCCAGGGAGCGGTTACGTAGCCGCAGTTGGCAACATGCGAGCCGCCGCCTTGCTGGTTCGGCTGCAGAAAATACGTGCCGAGAGCATGCGTGTTTTCTTCCACGAGGAAGACTTCGTGCCGGGGATCAAACCAGTAATCGAGAACTTCGGCGCGCGACATCTCTCGCGGCAGTGTGTACGTCTCGCCGGCGCGGATCGTGGGCTCCAGAATCGCCCAGACGGAATCGGCGTCGTGGGGCAGCGCGGCAGGGCGGATTTGCATAGCTCACTTTCTCAGCCTGCGGCCGATTCCGTCAATTTCATGGACGGTTGCGCACGCGCTGCCGCACAGTTTGCTGGGCTCTGGCCAGGTTTGTTAAACTCCTGGCATGGCAAACATCATCCGTGAGGTTGCCGAGACCTTCAGCACGCTCGCGCAAGGATTCAGTGTCACCTTCCGAAACATCTTCCGGAAAACGGTCACGGAAAACTACCCATACGAGCCCGTGCATTTTCAGCCGCGCTATCGCGGGATTCACGTGCTGCACCGCGACGAGAGCGGGTTGGAGAAGTGTGTAGGGTGTTTTTTGTGCGCGGCCGCGTGCCCGGCGAATTGTATCTATATCGAGGCTGCCGAAAATACGGATGCCAAGCGGATTTCGGCGGGCGAACGGTACGCCAGCGTGTACAACATCGATTATTCACGCTGCATTTTCTGCGGGTATTGCGTGGAGGCATGCCCGACGGATGCGATCACGCACGGGCATGGGTTTGAGCTGGCTACGTACGACATCAATTCGCTGGTGTATCGCAAAGAGCAGCTACTCGAGAAAGCACCTGCTGCGGCGGCTTCCTCTCGGTAATTTCCAACAAACATAAATTGAAAAAGAATGAGTTGGCCTAGCACATGGTGAATTGCGTTTGCTAGCGTGGTCGCGAGAGCTCTCGCCTTGCAAATCCGCGTCTTCTAAAAAATATACCGCTGCTTAGACGTAACGCTGGGGTTGGCGGGAGGCGGCGATGCGTGGCGCGGCGGATTGTTGCGGTGGCGAGGCGCGAGAGTGCGAGAGGTTGGCGGGCGAGGCGGCGGCGCGGGCTGCGGGCTTGTCTGGCGCGACCGTTCGACGCGCACCCCGGCGCTTTCCTGGGGGCGCCTTGTTGCCCGCGGGAAGGGGCCCTGGAATTGGCTTTACGATCCACGTTTTGGGTCGGCGCTTACGAGCGAGTGCGAAATTCGGGCGGCGATGCCGCTTGATCCGCGAAAAAATTATCGGACGCGATGTTGCGGGTTTTGCCTTGCCCCTGGCCGGCCGCAGCCCGCTCGTCCACGCCTGCGGCGGCCGCCGGGCGTTCGCACCGCTCGTGCGCCGCGAGTTGTTCGCGTTCCTGCATCAACAAGCGCGCCAGCATGGCCGCGGAATTCTCCTCAAGCCAGGAATCCAGCAACTGCATGATCTCTTTGCGAAGATTCGCCGCGTGGCTCAACCGAGAGAGCTCGTAGCTCTGCAGGGAATTGCGGGATGCGGAGAGAAGAAACTCCCAAGGCGGCTCGGCTTTGTAGGTGCTCACGGGGATCTCCAAGGGAAGCAGTGTGAAATTACCAGCGTAGTTACTACAGTCAATAGTACCTACGTACGTAGGCACTGTGGAAAAGTGTGTAAATCTCTTGCTTGGAATTGCGAGCGGCAGAACCTCGCGTGCTTCCGCCTGGAGACACCGTGAAGCTGCAACTTACGCCGCCGCCGCCCTGCCTTCGCGCGTGCAGCGCGTGCGCCGGCGACTACGAAGATCCGGATCGGACAACAGCGAGCGAAGCGGGCGAAGAAGAGGGCGAGGAAGCAAGCGCTGACGAAACGCAACGATCCGAGCCGCGCGACAAATTTCCTGCTCCCGAGAAATGAGGGCGGGAAGGAGGCGAGAGTATGGGGAGAAAACTGGGGAGGCGCGCGGAGCGCCAAATTCTGCCGACGCAGCGCGATGTAGTGCGCGACGTCATGTTGGCCGCAGGGAAGTACGGCGCGTGGATGACACTGCGCGAGCTGGCCAAGCTGACGCGCTACGGCGAAACCAGCATTTCCGCGCAATTGCGGCACCTGCGCAAGGCCAAGTGCGGCGGATACGTTCTGGAAAAACGGGTGCGCAAGCCGGAGGTGGTGAGCAGCGAGGAGCATTTTGTCGTGTGGGAGTACCGGTTGACGCCGCGGCGCGCCTTCGCCGGCAAACGCCAGGAATCTCGGCGGCGGAGACGGCAATGAGCGTCAAGCCGGAGCTGGCGTTCGATGTTTGCTGGGAAGTGTATCGCGGGGCGCGCGAGGTGCTGGAAGCCAAGCGCGGGATGTCCGCGATGGACTGGAAGGAAGCCACAAAGTTTTTGTGGCGTCCGGATTTTCGTCCACGGCTTGCCGAATGGGTAGCGGACTTCGCGCTCGCCGGCCAGGCCGCGCTGGATGGTCCGGACTTTGCTTCGCGCATGGTGATGTTCCGGCTGTACTACCTCGGTCTCGCGCCATACGACAACGCGCGCCATTTCCTCGGCCTCAGCGAGCAGAGCTGGGTCAACTGGTCGGAAGAAGTGCGCCGCCGCGTCGGCAAAGAGCTGCTGCGCCGCGGCATGTTCCCGCCGCGAAAATACTTCAGCAATGCGGCTTAAATCATTGATTCCAAGAGTTTTCGATTGGAGTTTCTTTGTGCTGAGGTCGGTGAGGCACTGCTGCTTCACCGGTTGACTTCTCGCGACAAAGCGCGACAAACCGCCTGGCCAACGCGGCTGTCGCTGGATGTCGCTTGCGGACTCTCCGAAGCTCTCGCAAGATGGCGCCACGTTCCAGCAGCAATGCTGGATGGCAGTGGGCCGTGCGGAGCGTATCTCAGTCGCGGCAAGAGCCGCGTCGAGAACGGAAAGGAAATCAACGTGAACACCTGTCGAAAACTGTTGGCCAAAGTAGTTCAGGTGCTGGTTCCTGGGATCCTGGTATTGCTGTGTTCTCCCGGTGCGCTGCGCGCGCAGCAGCAACTGTTCGTGGACTGTAGCGGAACGAACCCGTACGTCTACTCAAGCATTAACGCCGCGCTACAGAATGCAGGTCCCGGTACATCTATCTTCGTGACCGGCACTTGCAATGAAAGTGTTTTCATGTTTGGTCAAAACGCGCTAAACCTGGGAGCGTTCTTTGGGCAGACTGCGACCATCAACGGCACGATTTCCATCTCGAATTCAAACAACATATTCCTTTACGGCCTGAACGTGACCAACCCTAATGGCGACGGAATCGGTGTGGGCCACAGCGTGGGCGTCGTGCTGGACAATTGCGCCAGCACTGGGAATGCCGGCGTGGGCTTGAGCGTCGGGGGAATGTCCGATGTCACTGTGAGTGCTGCCGGGGCCTTTGATTACAACGCTCGGGGCGGGATGAACATAGGAGGCAATTCCATCGTTCAAGTGTATGCCTTTGCTGGGTTGGTGGATATCAGCAACAACGCCGGACCTGGAATATGGGCCTCGCAAGCTAACTTTTGGACGCTTGGGTCTACGACTGTCGCGAATAATCTGTCCGGCCCGGGGTCGAATCCCGGATTCGGTATCGACTTGCTTGGCGGCGCTCACGCGCAATTCGGCGCCATTTTCGGCCCCAATCACGTCTCTGGCAACCAACAGGGAGGTGCTTCGTTGCAGGAGACGGCGGAGATCTCTTTCTTTAGCATCGGCCAGCCGAATCTGATTCAAGGCAACGGGCCCGTAGGAGTTTCAGCCGGCTTCGGCAGCCAAGTCACCTTCTTTGATATCAGCGGGCCCTTGGGCGTGCAAATCAGCGGACACAGCAGCGCCGGTGTGGACCTGTACGCCAACAGCCAGGCCTATTTCTCGGGCGCGAACTTGGTGCAAGGCAATGGCTCCGGCGCGGATGCGCGCAGCGCGGGCATTCGCGTGGACGGAAATTCCGAGGCGTTCCTGCGCGGCGGGCAAGTTTCGGGCAATTCCGGCCCCGGAATGCTCGTGTTGGTGAACTCTAGCGCGGATTTCTCTGGTGTGAGCTTCAGTGGCAACAACGGAGTCATCGCATGCGACTCGAGCTCGACCATGGTTAGTGATCTTACGGGCCCGAGCAGCACACCGCCAGCCGGCGTGTCGTGTAGGACGCCGCACGGTTTGGGCGGCCGTCAAATCACCAAGTCGCTGCCGTTGGTGCCGGACTGGAGCGCCCAGAAAGCCCAACACGACCGGTACGCGAAGCTGGCGGTGAAGCACTAAGCGCTTCAACCGTTTTGCGCAATTCCGGAGAAACCTCGGGGAAGCCGCTAGATCATTGCCGGCTTCCCCGAATGTCTTAGGCCAGAACCAGGGTGTCGCCAACGCGGAGAGCCTTGCCTGTTTCCGTGACGGCGACGCGCGTGTTTACGGCCAGGCGATAAAAATGGTCGAAGCGGGCAGCGGGGGCCCAGGGCGGCAGAGTTTCGCGGCGCAGATCACTGAAACGCTTTTGGAAGCCGGTGAGGTCCGCGCCTGTTTGCGGGTCGCGCGCGGGAACCGGGCAGCGGGCGCACGGATTGCTGCCCTCAAAATGGACTTCGCCGATGCGGAAGCGCACTACGCTGCGCTCGTCTTCGCCGTAGAGTTGATCTTCCCAGAACGCGGGCAGGTGTCCGTTCGCGCTCGCCGCATTCGCTGTAGCGTCGGCGCTATCGATTTCGAGCGAGGTGCGAAAGCGCTGGCGCGCGCTGTCAAGCGTCAACCCGGGGAACCAATCGCTCACCGCTTGCAGCGACGCCGTGGAAATAATCGTCGGGCCGTTGGCGATGGTGTCATCCGGAAAGCCCTCGGGCGCGTGGCGTACCAGGATCTGCTGCTCGAAATAGACGCTGAACCATTCGGCGGCCTCTTCCGCGCCGCCGGGGAAGGGAAACGTTCGCGCGGGAATGCCGCGGCGATCGCCGGGAACCGCGAGCGTGACCGAGCTGAGATCCGGAGCGTAGGTCACGCGAATCAAGTGCATCGCGGCGGTGCGTTTGCCATTGACCCAGCGGCCGTCGACGGAGAAAAGCGCCCAGGCGCGGTCATGCTCGAGGCCGCCGCCCGGGCCGATGCGCGCTTCCGTGACTGCTACAGGATCGAGCGACTTGATCGGATGCAAGCGGATGCCCGTGAGCCGCGGGCTAGTTTTTGTCTGCACGCAAAGATTGTAGCGCAGGTTACGTCTGGTCCCGAACAGCCGGGCTTAGTTGGCGCTTGGCCGGCGCCAGCCGGTCAGGAGAAAATACGCGCCGATCAGCGAGAGAACGGCGAACGCGACCGCCAGAATGGTGTGCACGATGAGGAACACGGGGCTCGCGTCATGATGGCTCATGATGTGCCGCGTGTCGTGGACCATGATGTGGCCAAAGGCCAGCGTGGTTAACAGCACAGAAATGCCGCTTGCGAGCTGCAGCGCGCGCTTCATCTTCGTCTCCTTCGATTTCATCGCACCAGTGCTGCTACAACGCGCCTAATCCTTCAGCCCCGGCGGATTCGGCCGGCTAGCCGGCGGCACGATGCCATTGAGCCGCATATATATCACAAGCTGGCCGTAATGATCCGAGACGTGCCGAATGCAAACCGTGGCCAGTCCGAGCCGCGTATTCGGCCCGGCGTAGAAGCCTTCGACGGGCTGGAACATATTTTCCTTCGTGATGGTGCCGAGTGATTTTTCCAGCGCTTTGAAGGAGTCGCGCAGGTACACCACTAGCTCGTCGCGGGTTTTCGCCGGGTTCGGTCCGCCTTTGTCGCAATCGGGCGGCGGCTTCTTGCCGTCCAGCTCCGCCGCGAACGCGAAGTTCGAGCAGGCGACGTGCTTCACTTGCTCGCCAAACGTGCGCAGCTCTTTCGGACCGTAACCAGGATAAACACCGCCAAAATCACCCTGTGCCGGCCGGTATCCGTATTTTCCCGCTGGCATGGCCTCGGCAGCAGAACGAAATTCGTACTCCTCAAATCGAAAATTGTGCAGCAGAGCCGAAGCTACGGTCCTGAGCTCGGCGGCCGTTGGATTCTCTTGCGCAAATTGATCGACCAGTGGCGGAGTCTGGTCGCGCTGCTGTTCCATAGCAGGCTTCGCCGCCTGATCGACGAGAGGCGCTGCCTCGTCCGGACGCTGCGCCTGGGCGCGCGCGATCGAGCACCGCGCAAATACAAACGTCGCGACAACGCAAACGAGAATCCATTCGGGGCGTCTCATCGTGGCAAACCTTACTTGTAGGGGCGCAGCCCGCCTGCGGCAGGCAGGCATTGCTGCGCCCCTGCATGTCAGAATGGATTGGTACTCGCAACGCCTACGGGCGCGCGGCGGCCGCGCTGGTGCCTGCGGTCAGCGAACGATAGCCGGTGGTGCCGGCCTTCTTAATGGCTTCGAGAGCCTCGGCGGTGGTCATCAACGGCGTGGTCTTCTCGCTTTTGACGGAGCCTCCGGCGGCAAACGCGATCGCGATCGCCGCGGCGCTGATGTTATCGGGCATTTCGGTGATGACCACGACGTCGTATTCGCCAAAGGCGAAAAACGCGTTGTGGATGCGCCCGCCGAGCTTTTCGATCGGCCCGCGCACCGCTTCGATGCGGTCCTGGGGATTGGCGACGAGCCGCGCCCAAGCTTCCGGCGTGTAACTCACTTGACTAAGATAATGCGGCATGGATTCCTCCTCGTACGATGCGCGACCCTGACTGCTTCGGAGCCGGCGCAAGGGAAATGGACCGGGGAATTGGGGAACTATGCTCCTGAAAATAAACGAGTTCAAGAAAAATAAAAAAAGTTGAAGATTTCTCTTGACAAAAAAGTAGAAATCGGTATACACTCTCTCTTGTAGAAAACCACGCCCCGGCAATCCGGGGCGTTTTGCTTTTTAGGCCGCGAATTCTTGTCATGCCTCCGCTACCGCCGGAGGCATTTTTGTTTTCAGCCGCACAACGGAACGCTTCGTAACTCGCGAGAAATCAATCAGAACCACGGAGTAAGGAGTTGTCATGCCCACCTATCAAAACGTAACCCCGCCGAGTTCGCTCTTCTCCGGCGATGTCGGCTTCAGCTTCAATAACGAAGCGTTTCCCGGCAGCGCCACGTCCGGCACGCAATTCGCGCTGCCCAGCTTCACCGGCACGAACGACCCCGGCACTGCGGTCCGCTGGCAAACGATCTTCGGCACCAACCCTACCGCGGTGAACATCGTGCTGCAGGGCGCCATGGCCGACGTCGACGCCGAGTATCAAACCATCGACACCTCGACCGCGACCACCGGCGAGGCGCGCTCGATTCCCAGCGCCGCCGTGCCTGGCCCGGTGCAAGCCAAATTCCTGCGCATCCGGTTTGTCTCCTCCACGGGCGGCGCAGGTTTAACCGCTAAGATCCTGGTCTGATGACCGCGCAGCTCGCTCGGTAATCCCAATGAAGCAATGCATGGCTTATCGCGTTTCGCGATTTCACCGAAGCGCTTGGGTGAGGTGTCGGCGGCCGCGTGCGCAAGGGCATCCGCTCTGCCGCGCGCATGTGAATTCGTTGCGCGGAACACTGCTCGGGTTGTTCGTGAACGAGTTTCGCGAGCGCGCAAACACGCGCGCACCAGCCGCGCAGCGGGTGAACTGATCTTTTTGGAGTGCGGCAGGCAGGCAAGACCGCCGCACCCCAAGAAAATTGCGCAGGAAGAACGATCTTCAAATGAACCCCAAGAATAAACCGAATGGACACGGCGCGCTGCTCGCAAAAAGCAGCGGCGCGAACGGCGGCACGATTTCGTTGAGCGAGATGGGCAGGGCTGCGTCTGTCGACGCAAGCGAACTCTCCGTTGCGACTGGCGCGGCTTCCTCGGCCGCGACACGCGCGGACCGCGAGGCGTGCGCTGAGGTGGCTCAGGCCCAGGGCGAAGGGAAACAGTCCCCAGCGGCAGGGACTGTTTCCCGGTCCCATCACGAGAAGGATGGCAGCAAGGAAACGGGCGCGCTGAAAGGCTCGCGGAAGCTTCTGCCAGGTTTGGAGCCGCTTCCCATCGATGGGGAGGCCTTTGTGGACGCCGTGCACGCGCAAGTGGACCTCGTTCAGTTGGAAGTGGACCTACTGAGATCTACGGACGACAAAATTGTGCAGCGCGAGCTGGCCTACCTGCGCGAGCTGCGCTATGGCAAGCGCGCCGCGCCGCCGGACGACGAAGTGCCGCAAATCATTGTAGATATGCAGCGACCGGAAAGGGACATACCGTGAACCTATCGCAAAGTCTGCTGGAAAAACTGACGCAAACCGTTTACCTCGATCGTGTGCTGAAAATATTGGGCGTCGCCGGGTTTGTCGTCACCTATCTGAATGCCTGGCGCAGCATGCACTTGGGATTGAAAGTTGGATTTGTCGTTAGCGCCGCCGCGTGGTTCGTCGGGGCGCGTTTTACAAGAATTTATCGCTGAACCCAAATTATCATGCGGACGAAGCACAACGGGCAAGTCCGCGTCGAAGATCGCAAGGAATATTTCCACGTCGTCGACGATGAGCGCGTCTACTATGACGCGTTCGCGCGCCAGCTGCAGTTTCATCACGCTCCGGCGAAATACCGCCTGTTCGGCGGCGCGGCGGGTCCCGGCAAGACGAAAGCGCTGCTCTTTGAGGCGATCCGTCAGGCGCACAATGAGCCCGACTCGGATTCGTTGCTGCTCCGGCGCACGTATCCAGAGTTGGAATCGTCGTTGCTCGCCTATTTTCGCCGCGATGTGCCGCGGAAGCTCTACCGCAAGTACAACGAAGCGAAGCACATTGTTACTTGGCACAACCGTTCGACCACGCGCTTCGGCTACTGCCGCAACGAAAACGACGTCTACCAGTACCAAGGCGCGGAGTTTCTCTTTATCGGACTTGACGAACTGACGCACTTCACGCTGAAGCAGTGGCAATTTCTCACTTCGCGCAATCGCTGCCCCGTTCCGAATAGTTTTGCGTGCATGGCCGGAGCCAGCAATCCCGGCAATATCGGCCACGCCTGGGTGAAAGCGCTGTGGGTCGATCACCAGCCACCCCCGGGATTCGAGCGCCCGGAACTATACGACGCGCGCGACTACGATTTTATTCGCGCAAAGCTGGCCGACAATCCGATTTACGCCAACGACGCCTCATATCACCGCACGCTCGAAGCGCTGCCGGAACATTTGCGCCGAGCGTTTCTCGAAGGCGACTGGAACGTCTTCGCCGGGCAATACTTCGACGTTTTCGAGTTCGGCCGCCACACCATCCGCGCCGAAGCATTGCGCCTCGAGCCCTGGTGGCCGCGCTGGATCTCGATCGACTGGGGCTTCCAGCATCCCAGCGCCGTGTACTGGCACTGCGCGATACCGCAGGCCGCGACCCGTGATCCGTGGCCCGCGTCCCGTGAAGATTTAGCCCCGGGCTCTTCGCACGCGTCACAGGACACGGGTCACGGGTCACGCGTGATCACGTATCGCGAATTCGTGCAGTCCGGCCTTTCGCCGCGCATGCTCGCGCAGGGCATTGCCGAACGCAGCGGCCGCGAGCGCATCAGCGACGTCTTCCTCTCGCCGGATGCCTTCGCGCATCGCACTTCGGAAGCGTCGATCGCCGAGCAGCTCGGCGAAGTGCTCGCCGCCAGCGGCTTGCCGCGGCCCGCGCCGGCCGATGACGATCGCATCGGCGGCTGGCAACTCATGTATCAGTTGCTGGAATCCGACGCCTGGCTCATCACCGAAAATTGCGCAAAGCTGATCGATTGCTTACCGCAGCTGGTGCGCGACGATCGCCGCGTCGAAGACATTCGCAAAGTGGATGGCGACGATCCCGCCGACGCCGCGCGCTACGGTTTGGTCTCCGGCGGAAGACTCGCCGGTGTGGGAGCGGCACAGTCCGGCTACGCTGGACACACGCCGCTCAGGGCGGGGCCAGCCCCGCCCCCATATTCGCCCGGCGCGCCGCGCTTCGTCACCGGCATGCCGCTCGACGAACAAATCGCGCGGCAAATCAGCGCAACGGATCCGACATCGCGCGCCATTCACACCCAGCGCCTCGAGACGGAAGCGAAGCGCCAGTTGCGTCCAAAGCCGCTGCCGCGCCGCCGTTAGTTGGGCCACCTCATTTGGAGTGCGGCGACTCGGCGCCGCTTTTGAGGAACACATATTGCCAGACAACTTCGACGGGCTACCCGGCGCGACCGTAAAAGCGGCGGCAAGGCCACGGCACTCCACACACCTATGCTGAATTGGCTGCACAAATTTCTGCAAACGAGATACGTCGGGCTGCTCGAAGGCGAAGTGGCACGGCTGCGCGCGGAGAATCGCGCGCTGACAAATTCGCTGCTGGGCACGGCAGGTTTTCCTCCGGTCGAGTATCCCGAACCGGCGAAACCGCAGCCCTTGCCGCGCCTGCGCAAGCGTTCGTGGCACCAAATTCAAGCGTGGCGCGAAGCCGAAGCAACCACCACTGAGGCGACAAAGCGATGAGATAAAAGAAAAGGGCGGCTCGCTGGAGCCGCCCGAAACGCGTTTTGGACGCGATTGAGAGTCGCACCTAAAGGATACGTCCGCACTTGGAATTGTCAATCACAAACTCGCGGAAAGCACCGTACGGGGAGTGGGAGACTCGAACTCCCGGGGCTGCAAGCAGCCTTCCGCGACTCTCAATCGCGTCCAGTACCCCCACTGGGAGCACTCCCCGTAAACGCAACTGAGCATCGCGACAGTACACAATTAACTTACTAGATACAATATCCAAATGAGAATAGACCCTAACCCAACTGAAACCTGGACCGGCGCGCCCGGCACGATCGCGCCCGCCGACGGCAATGTCGTCTCTTCTGTACCGCTAGCATCCTCGCCAGCGAAGCGTTCCGAGACTACGGATTACGACCTCCTCGGCGACACCTCATCGCGCGTGCAAGGTGCCAACGCTACGAATGCACCGAGCCACCTCGGCGCGAACAATGAGCGGCTTGAGGATTTGAAGCCCAAGCTGGTGCATGCGCTGCGCGAACTGGTGCGGCAATACCGCGAAGAGGGCGTGGTTGCGCGGCGGCACGAGATTCGGCGCATTCGCCAGGCGCGGCTCTTCTGGCAGGGCTTGCAGTACGCCTGGTGGAATCCCAACGACATGAACTGGCATCTGCCGTTCGAGCAGCGCTTCAGCGACGACCGCGCGCTCGAAGAGATGCCGCGCTATCAATTCGTCACCAATTTTTACCAGGGCTTCGGCCTGTCGTTCATCGCCGTGCTTTCGCAGGACGTCCCGAGCGTGCGCTTTTATCCACAGTCCGCGCAATCGCTCGAGGATATTTCCGCGGCGCGCGCGGCCAGCGACGTCGCAGCGTTGATCGAACAGAACAATCACATCGAGCACCTGCTCACATCGATCGGATATTTCCTGTGGACCGACGGCAAGCTCGGCGCCTACGTGCGCTACGTCGCCGACGGCCAGCGCTTCGGCTTCCACGAAGAAAATGTGCTGGAAGCGCTGGAAATTCCGCTCGGCGAAGACGCGTACGTCTGCCCGCAATGCGGGAAGGAAACCGCAGTTCAAGGCGAGGCGGATCGAGCCTCGACGGTAGGGGCGCAGCATGCTGCGCCCCTACTTGGCACGATGTCATGTGCGCAGTGCGGCGCCGAATTGTCAGGCGCGAACGTACGCAAAGCCGAGCGCGTCACGGTGCCGCGCATCGCCGGCACGCGCCGCATGCCCAACGGCCAGGAAGTCATCTCCATCGCCGGCGGACTCGAGCTGAATACGCCCGTTTGGGCCAACGAGATGCACGAATATCCGTACCTGCAATGGCAGGCGGAAGTCCATCGAGCGAAATTGAAAGCGGCGTATCCGCTCGCGGCGGACAAAATCGAAACGTCGCCCTCGCAAGGCGCCGAAGATGTCTACGCGCGCGTGTCGCGGCTCAGCGTTGAGCAAGGCCTGCCGTCGATTCATCCCGGCGACGCGCTGATGAACCTTATTACTTTCGATCGCACCTGGCTGCGGCCGTGGGCGTTTTACTCCATCGAAGACGCGGAAGTTCGCGCCGAGTTGCTCGCGCTGTTCCCCGACGGCTGCTACGTGGCCTTTGCCGGCGAGGCGTACTGCGAATCGCGCAGTGAATCGATGGACGATCACTGGCGCGTGCTGCACGCCCTCCCCGGCGACGGGCAGAATCGCCCCAGCGTCGGCGATTCGCTGGTGCAAGTCCAGGAGCGCTACAACGTTCTCTCCAACATGCAAGCCGAGACGTACGAATACGGCATTCCGCCGATCTACGCCGACCCGCAAGTGCTCGATTTCGATGCGCTGGCCAACCAAGTGGCCGAGCCCGCCGCGCATTTTCCGGCGCGCGCGCGCCCGGGCCAGCCGCTCGCCGCGGGATTCTTCCAGCCCGCGCCGGCGCAAGTCCCTCCGGACATGCTGCGCCCTCAGCAGGATTTGATCGGTCCGGTCGCGCAATTCCTGACCGGCCTGTTTCCCGCTGTTTTTGGCGGCAACATGGAAGATGTGAAGACCGCGTCAGGCTATGCGTTAGCCCGCGACCAGGCGCTCGGGCGCCTCGGTTTGGTGTGGCGGCGCATGAAGCAGTTTTACGCCGACGTGCTGCTGCTCTCCGTCGACGCCTTTCGCAAGAATCGCCCGAACGACGCGGAGATTCCGCTGCTCGGACCCGACGGCGTCTTCGATTCGCACGTCATTCGCGTCGCGGACCTCAAAGGCAACATCTGCGTGCATCCGGAAGCCGACGAAACCTTTCCGCGGCTGAAGTCGCAGCAGCGCGGCGTGCTGCAGCAAATGTTCGGCATCAACGACCCCATGATCCAGCGCGCGCTCACCGAGCCGGCCAATCTCGGCTACATCAAAAATGTGCTAGGACTGACCGAACTGGTCATCCCCGGCGAGGAATCCCGCAACAAGCAGTTGCGCGAAATCCAGCAGCTCCTGGCCAGCGCCCCGATTGTGATTGCGATCCCAGAGGCCCAAGACGTGACCCGCGATCCGCGACCCGTGACCCGTGAAGATCAATCCGCTACCTCCCAAGCCGACGCGAACGACTCTTCTTCCACGGGACACGGGACACGGGGCACGGAACACGGGGCACAATCCGTCGTGTTGCCCTCCGTCCCCGTCGATCAGCTCCTCGACGATCACGCCGTAGAATTCGAGGAGTGCAAGCGCTGGGCCAATTCCGAAGCCGGCCAAGCCGCCCGCATGACCAACCCCGCCGGCTTCGCCAACGTCCGCGCCCACGCCGAAGCCCACCTCCGCGCTATGGCCGCAACTGGGCAACAGAGCTGAAACTTCTGGCACAGAGCCTGCGTATTGCCCGACAGAGGGCAAGAAGGCTGATGAACGACCTTCTGACGTACCGCTGCGAACGGCCCAAAGGCTTCGATCCGGTCAACGACCCCGCCGACCTGGTTTTTGCCGCCCTGAGCTGGCTCTGGGACCAAGTAAGCATCGAAGTTGTTATCGAGCTGTTGTTCTGTTTGCTGGAACTGCATTAGCTGTTAGCCATTTCGTTCAATAATTGCTAGCGATTTGCCTCCGTGAGGGGGCTTTTTTTGTTTTCGGGGAAGAAATGATTCAGCAGACGACAGCAGCGACTGCAGCCAACGGCGAGAGCTCGATTCAGGATTTGTTCACGCTCAGCGACGAGCAGATTTTAGAGATTGAGCCCCAAAAAGAAGTGGCTCCTAGTGAGTCACGAGCCACGAGCCAAGAGGCGACTGCGACGCAGGTGACGGCAAGCCGACCGGAAGATGCGACGCCAACCGGAGCCACAACACCGTCCCCGTTCACGAGTCACGAGTCACGGGCCACGAGTCACGATCCCGAGCCGCCGGCGTGGCTGGCGGCGCAGATGAAGGATCCCTGGGGCGGGGAAGAAGCGCGGGAGTTCTGGAATGGCGTGCAGCAGGCGAGGTCGGAGGCGGCGGCGTATCGCGCGGCGTTTGCGAGTCCGGAAGATGCCCGCGCGCTGAAGGAATTGTACCCGGGCGGAGTGACGGAGGCTCGCGCTGCCGCGGAGCGGGGGCGCCTGCTCGAGGAAATCGACCGCGCCTATTTTGGCGCCGCAGGAAATTCGCCGGAGCAGTTGAGCGCATCGCGCACGCAGCTCGCGCAGCGCATGCTGCGCGAAGATCCCGCGGCGTTCCGCGAAATGGTCGCCGCTGGTTTGCAGGCATTGCAAGAAGCAGAGCAGGGAAGCGGCGGCGTGGCGAGCCAGGCCGCTCTTCCGCGGTTGGCACAAGTTTTCACCGAGAGCAGCAGCACCGTAGGGGCGCAGCAGGCTGCGCCCCAGCTCGGCAATACGTCAGCCGACAACGCACATGTCGCGGCCTACGCCGCGTTCGAGCGCGCCGCAAATGAAGATCTGGAGCGCAGCGTAGGCTCTGCGATCGAGCGCACGCTAACACAGGCCCTGCCCAGCGTCGAGCAACACAATATGCCCGGGCAAGCTGGGGCGCAGCGTGCTGCGCCCCTACGAGAGCGGCTGGCCGCATCCGTACGCGCGGACGTGGAGAAGGCGTTACAGGGCGATCGCCAGCTCGGCGAGCAAGTCGCGCAAATTCTTTCTTCGCGCCGCTTCGATAACGATTCGCGCGCACAGGTCGTCCGCCTGATCGCCGACCGCGCCCAGCAGCTCGTCCCCAGCGCCGCCAAGCGCGTGCTCAACGAGTGGACGCAGACCACGCTAGCCGCCCATCGCGGTCGTACCCAACGCACGGACGCCGCGTCTGCGAGAGCAGACGTGGCGCAAGCATCCGTGCCGGCGCATCCGGCCGGCAACGACAAGACGCAGGGACGCCGGCAAGATGCCTCGCGCAACCCAGGGCAAGCCAGCTCCACAAGATCCCCGTCGATCAATTACCGCAAGCTCAGCGACGAACAAATCCTCGATCTGTAGTGGCCAATCTTTAGATTGGCCCTGGCCGGTCTAAAGACCGGCCACTACAAGCTTCCCCAAGCAGCAATCCTAAGGAGAAAAACAGATGCCAGCACAAGCAAACGCGAATGTCATCGCGCTGCAGCTCGAGAAGGTGCGCGACAAAGTGCCCCTGCTCTACGAGCGCGACGACATTCTGCTCACCATGATCCAGCAGCGCGGCGACGTGGAGAAAGTCTCCAGCCGCAACATGCGCCTGCCCTTGCAAGTCAACCCGGGAGGCAAAGCCGGCTCCTACAACGCGGACGGCGGCGACCTGGGCCGCGGCTCCGGCACGGCGTACGACGTCGCGCAAGTCTCGCCGATTTTCTTCCGCTTCGCGATTGAAATCACGAAGCTGGTGGAATACGCGACCACCGGCCGCGAGCGCGCCATCGAAAACGCCGCGAAGCGCGAAGTAGCCAATGGCATGAAACAGTTCCGCGCGTTTCTCGACAAGCTGATGCAGACCGCCGGCAACGGCGTGCTCGGCACCATCAACTCCATCGCCAGCACCACGTTCACGATGGCCGTGCCCAACGGCGCTGCGCTCGTCTATGTCGGGCAGACCGTGCAGGTCTACGACACCACGCTGACCACCAACCGCGGCACTTGCAACGTCACCGCCGCCGATCCCATCAGCGCGCAGACCATCACGGTCGACGCCGTTCCCGGCGGCACTATCGCCACCGACGTGCTCGTGCACGATGGCCTCAGCGGCGCGCAGCCCGTCTCGCTTTTCGGCATCAAGTATCACCAGAACGCCGCGACTACCGGCACCTGGCTCAACCTCAACCGCGCCACGTATCCGGTGCAGTTGCAAACACCGCGCGTCAACGCCGGCAACGCCGCGCTCACGCCCTCCAACGTGCGCCTGGCCATCAACAAGGTCCGCAAATCGCTGGGCATCAACCATGTCGCCAAGCTCATCGCCTACATGGCCGTGGAGCAGGAGCATGCCTGGGAAAATCTCGGCATCACCGTCAGCCAAATCATCAAGGAAGGCGGCAACAGCGACGGCAACGACCTGGATCTGCTCTTCAGCGGGCGCAAGACGATGAGCGGCATCCCCATCAAATCCAGCGTGAACGCCGACCAGACGCGCGTCGATTTCCTCGACCTCTCGCACTGGGGGCGCGCCGTGCTCAAGGACATCGACTTCTACGAAGTCAACGGCAACACGGTGTTCCCGATTTACGGCGCCAGCGGCGGCCTCGCCGCAAGCTACATCTTCTACTTCGACACCGCGTTCCAGGTGTGGGACGACTCGCCGCGAACCGGCGCGTTCATCGACACCTTGGCGCGTCCATCCGGCTACTAAAAAGCGGCGCGCATCTCCTTGTAGGGGCGCAGCATGCTGCGCCCCTGCTACCGAGGTGTCAACCGAAAGGCCTCCAATCACGCCCAAATGCGAAGAGCGCTTATCGGCGGAACACTGCTCTTGCTCTGTGGCGCGATTGCTGCGCACAGCAAGACAGAATCGCTACTCTTCGTGTTCCTGCGCGTGGACCACGGGCAGGACGTCGCCATTCTTCGCCCCATGATCGCACCGGATATCGGCGTGCAGCTCGATTCTGGGCCGCGCCAGCTCGCTCCCGGCACTGTGCTCACCTGCGAAATGGTTGCGCGCGAGCACGACGCCATCGTCGAAGGCCAGGTCGGCAAGGTCAGCGAGATGGTGCTGAACTGCGGCGAACACAAATTTGTCGTGAAAACACTGGATTTCGCGCCGCAACGCAAATGATTCAGGTTCTACGCGAAACGCACGACACGCCGGAGGCGGTCGCGCGGAGCCTCGAGATCGCGGGTGGCATCAATCGCTTCCGCGAGCCGAACTATCGAGCGGTATGGGGATGGAATCGCCTCGCGTGGATTGGCGGAAAATTCACGGAGCGCGATCCCGCAACCGGCGCGCTGCTTCGCGAAGTCGTCGAGCTGCGTCAAGAGCCGAAATACCCGGCAGTGAATCGCTGGCACATCGAAAAATGGCTTCCCCCTGAAACGTACGGCTCGCCGCGCGCCTGGTGGACACAAACCCTCGAGGTCGAGGGCGGCCGCAGCATCCCAGCGCTCGGCCCGTATCCTTCGCGTGGCGAATACGAGCATTGCTTCACGCTCGAGGGCCCGCGCGGCGAGTTCCTGCAGCTCACGCCGACCGTCGCCGAGCACATCGCCCGCGCCATCGAGCGGTCGCGCCGCCGCGCGCGCTCCGCTGGGAAGCGCGCGCTCTACGGTCGCGAGCAGCGCCACGAGCGTGCCTATGACGCCTGGGCCTACGACTTGCTCGACGACGCCGTCCCCGCATTCCACAGACAGCCCTTCGTCACTGTGCAGTAGCCCAGGTCAATCCGACAAGACTGTAGCTCAGGCCTGTTTTTTAGGCCTGAGAATTTTCGTCGGTGGGCGCACCACATAAGTGGATCAAAAAAGCCTCACCCCTCAGAAGGGGTGAGCTACACGCACCCGCGGAGTCCGGCACGATGATGACGCGAGTTGAAATTTGGCTGAAGGGTTTACTGGCCGCGGCGATTAGTGGCGCAGCCGGCGGTGTCCTCACGGGACTCGCGGCGGTCGGCATCGATCCCCAGCATTTCAATCTGCAATCGGGAATCGGCGCGACGTTTCGCATCGGTGCCGCCGCCGCGCTGATTAACGCCGTGATCGGCGTCGCCGCGTACCTGCAGAAATCACCGCTGCCAGCGGAGTAGCTCGAATTTAGCCGGTGCAGGCCCTACAATTCTCACTTCGCTCTTCGATTGCGACGTCGTTGCGATCGCCCTGCGCTCGATCGTCGCCTGGAATGAATCATGGCACTGCGCAGAAGCCAATTCGCTTTGGTCTGATAGCCGCGGCCCTCCGACTTGAGCCATTCGATTACGTCGGAGTCCAGCCGCATCGTAACGGGCTTCTTCTGAGGCCGATAGAATTTGCCGATTTCGGCTTTGCTCCAATCGAGCACCAGAGGGGCGTCCGAGAAATCAATGTCTTCGTCGCGTTTTGCGCGAAGCTTCTTTATGTCTTCTTTTTGCGTTTTTGTGAGCTTCCGCATAAATCTCCCTTTCATGTGATTCGGCCTTGCGAGCGGAGATAATCCTGATGACTTCTTCGCCGCCGATTTCAAAGTAGGCGTGCACAACGAAGAGAATCAAACCGGGTTCCACTGCTCCAAGCGTTATCCATCGTTCTTCGTTTTCGATCGCAAGATCGGCTTGGGTCACAGGTTAGGGGTCATCGAACACGATGGCGGCGGTTTCAAACGCAACGCCGTGTTTACGACGATTGATTGCATTCTTATGCTCATCCCATGCCAATCGAATAGCCGGTGCCAAGCCAGAGTAGCGCGCCACGTACGGGACGTCAATACAATTGTACGTATCATTGTGAGTAGGTTGGGAGACAAAGCATGCCTGTAGTTGGATCTAGTGCGTACAACACAGCCGGGCAGATCACGTCGCTGGTGCGCTCGCTGTTGAACGATTCGCAGGGGAACCTGTTTACCGACACGGTGCTGCTGCCCTACGCGAATTCCGCGTACCGCAAGACGCAGCGCGCGCTCGGCAACGCCGGCGGCGGCGGCTTCATCCAGGACGACGTGCTGCTGGTCGTCCCCGCGGTCGCGCAGGTCGACACCTCGTTGCAAGTCTCCATCACCGATGCCACTGCGCCGCCCAATCAGCTCCCCACCGATTTGCTGTTGCCGGCGAAAATCTGGGAGCGCAGCAACGGCTCTTCGGACGATTTCGTCGAGATGGCCGACCTCTCGCAGCACGGCGGCTTGCCCTCGCGCGAGCAGGGCCTGACGCTCGGCGTCTGGGAATGGCGCGCCGACGGAATCTATTTCCTCGGCGCCACGCAAGACACGCAGATTCGCCTGCGCTATGTGAAAGCGTATCCCGACTTCACCGACGCCACGTCGCCGGTGCTGGTGCGCAACGCGCAAGAAGCCATCGCATACGCCACCGCCGCGCTGGCCGGCTGGGCGCGCGGCAGCCCGCTCGCCGAAAAGTGGGACGAAGCCGCCGGCGACGCGCTCGAAGATCTCGTCGCCGCCGCGGTGCGCCGCGAGCAGCAGTCCGCCCGCCGCCGCCGGCCCTT
>Ga0210406_10002097_pt1 | contig 23300 bp, 25 predicted proteins | sample IncBWC30MmetaG_FD_155454 | JGI IMG/M metagenome (GOLD analysis project Ga0210406, IMG submission 155454) | Forest soil microbial communities from Barre Woods Harvard Forest LTER site, Petersham, Massachusetts, United States - Inc-BW-C-30-M | ecosystem: Environmental > Terrestrial > Soil >...
TCGACTGCGAAGGGTGAGTCGGGCATTCTTATGGATGTCCATTCGGTCTGTCCTCGGAAGCTGGATTGCTCGTCACAATCAGCTTCTCCGGTTCCGATCGAATGGACAACCTCTTGAAAGATCACAGGTGCCCCATTCCCTGCGCGTTCTTTGCGCAAGGAGTGGGAAGCTGCTGCGAGCATCCTCACTCGTGCGCGATTTGAAAGGGCATGGGTCCAGCAGTGCCGCAACGAACCCAACCAAGTGTCATCCCGAGCGAAGCAGCAGTCGAAGGATCCCCTCTCCCTGCCAGCTTGTCGGATAATATCTCCGTGGCCAGGCGTTCCTTCACCGGCAAGTCCATCGCATGGTTCTTTCTCCTCTGCACCCTCTTCGACTTCGTCTTCGGATACATCCGCAGCCGCACCCTCCCCGCCGCCATCGGACACGTACTTTTCGGTCTGCTCAGCACCTTCGCGTTTCTCGGGATCTGGTGGGTGATGGCCCGCAACAACGACTCAGGGGAAGAACGCCAGCTGCATATGGCGAAGGCTTTGTGGAAAGGGCACGGCTTCAGCCGTGCCGATCCAGCTTTGCTAAGCTTGCTGTATGGCGTTCTTCGCAGACACCAATGTGTGCGACAAATGGCGATCTACCCAATTTCGAAAGAAGTGGGAGGAGGAGAAATGTCGGCTTGAGCACGAAGGGCATAAATATGTGGTGTGCCCGCTCGTCCTGATAGAACTTTTGCTCCGCCTCGTCAAGCCTGAACCAAAGCACTTTGGCAAGGACGTGGAATCCTTTTCGTTTCTAACGAATAATTGCCAGAAGTTCCTCCCTTTCCCCGGAGAATTCACCCTGAAGACTGTGCTGCAAGTCCCTGACAGCCCCGTGGCCGCCATGGACGAAGCAGACTTTGAACAATGGGCAGAGCTAGTGCTAAAAGCGGCGTCACGAGAAGCTCTAACCAACGGCGACGTCGAGCTGGGGACGACGCTGATTTCGTACGGGGTCGATCTGGGGAAGGTGGAATCCCAGCAGGAGAATGGTCGGAGAGCGTTCGCGGCGAGGATTACCGAGCTCCGTGAACTGAAGCACCCCCTTACGCGACACGAGTTCGGGGCTGGCTTTCTTTCCAGTCAGGGGATCCTTCCCAAGGTCGGCGACATCGAGTCAATTGGGGCTGCACTAGACGCCGCATGTCAGTATCAGAATTCTCTCGTTCGAACTGGGGCGGACTACAACCTGCTCGCCGAGAGACATCGTGGCGACTGGATAGACTCGCAGCTTCTATATTATTTGTCTGACGCCGAAATGCACATTGTGACGAACGACAAGCAATTGAAGGGGCGCTGCAAGTCGAGTGCCCAATCGCAGCGCGTAATCCTGATCTAGAACACGTTGCGCCGAGTCTCACTCTCTAAACGCCGTGCCCTTCGATGTTGTGATAGAGACGTTAGTTCGGACGCCTCTTCCACCAGTCGAGCGGCCTATGTCGACAGTTCTGATTGAGTTTGCGGTACTGGGGCTACATTCGGAACAGCATCCTCCCTCCTTAGTCTCGGTTGTAGAATGATTTGTGGGAGGTTCACCATGGCAACCCTCTACCTAAGCGCCCCAGAGGAAAAGTCTCAAGGTGGCAGTGGCTTCTACAGAGACTTTTACACTATTCTTCAAAGCGGCGTCGGCCCCGACTATGCCATATACGCAAGCTTAATCGGTCAGGTTCGCGCTGGAATCAGCGTTGTGGTTTTTGACAGAAACCGACGGCTGCGCGCAGAGGGAGTTGTTTTCGCCGTGACCCCTAAGCCTAGCAATCGCGTCCAGCGGTACGACGTGGAGATTCGTGGTCTTGCCACGGTGTCGTACACGAACCCTCCCTCGGTCAACAGATGCGGGGTCGCGGTTCTACCATGACGGCCAGCCGCACTCGGCCAAGCCCCTGCTCAGGCTTGGGTTGTGGACGCGCTCGCTATGGGTTCTCAGGAGATGACTGTGTCAGATTCAAGCGCTGAGACGCAAAAGAGGAGCCCCGACGTCAGTTCCGAACAGATAGCCCGTTTCTTGGAGCAAACGGGCTTCGTGTTCGAAATGCGGGCGAACGAGGTGCTATTGAAGGCCGAATATGTCACGGAAATCAATGACGAGTTCCTCGATTTGGAGAAGGACACAGTCCGTGAGATCGACATCACCGCTACGAAGGTCATCAATGACATCAATGTTCACCTTGTCATCGAGTGCAAACAGAGCCTGACTGACAAATGGATTTTTATCTGCACCAAGGACATGCCCCGGTACCGGCTGGCGCTCAAACACCTTCCAGGTGTCGCTCCGGAAACTATGAAAGAAGCAAGGCTATTCCAAGGTTTTCATACCTTCAACCGAAAGACACCCTTGGCTCACAACTACCTATCCTCTTTCAAGGGGGAAAAGAAAGCCGAGCATCTGCAGATCGACGAGTGCGTTTACAAGCTGCCCAAGGCCCTTATTGATCTTGCGTCTAGAGCCGACGGCGGAAGACATCTGTTCTTTCCGGTGGCGTTGTTCGCAGGACAGATATTCGCTGTTTCATACTCCGGCAAACTCATAGTGGACGAAGTCTCGTTCCTGCAATATTACACCGAGTTCGAAACAGAAATTTACCGCCGCGAACCCAAGCGAACATCTGTTCCGCTTGAAAGCCTCATGGAGATCGTTGACTTCGAGAAGTGGTCCAAAAAAGACCGCGAGGAGAGGATCAGGCGAGTCACAAGGGAACTTTTTTTCCCGTACCAGATAGATTTTGTGACCGAGAGCGGGTTTCCGGAATACCTTGCCATGATTGAAAGGCAGGTCGCTGGTGTTCGTACCGCCGATTGGCCTGTTCCCGAGGCAACCAAGAAGTCGAGTGCGGAAACTCCGTCGAAATAGCGCCCTAGAACAGGAGGATAGAGCCCGTTTCCGCGTTAGACTCTATGACTGTCCTTCCCTACCAATACCTCTCCCTAACCACCCCCACATGATGCGCAAAGTGTCCCGGGATAAGATAAGCCAAAGCCCGCACGCTGAAGCGATTGTCGCTGGCGATGCCGCTGCGCGTCCATGCCTCGGCTGGCAGATTGCCGAATAGCGAAATGGTCGCAAGGCGCACCCGGCGGAACTCCTCGACGTGCGCCGCCCAGGAAACCTGGTCGGCGCGAGCGCCGGCGGCGGACACGTTCTGGTCGTAACTGGGCAGGGGAGTGTCGAAACCGCGCGCAAACCACAGCGCGCGAAAGGCGAAGGCCCGCTCGGTGTCGGTGACGTGGTTCAGCACTTCGCGGATGCTCCATTTGCCCGGAGCATAACGATACAGCGACTTTTCCTCCGAGATGGCCGAGAGCAGCCGCTCCTTCAGCTGGGTTTCGAGCGCCGCCAGAGGATCGTCTCCGGCGACCTGGTTAATGTAGGCGAAATAGTAAGGTGCGGCTTCAGTGCTTTCGGGGCGAGGGATCATGCCGATTATTCTAGCAACCAAAGTGTCGGCCTGATGCCTTCCGCGGCGTCACCTATGGCAATTTTCGGAGCCCGGTACAGCAGCGACCGTATCGACCATGCGTGGCTCCCTCCACGATGATTCTCGCTGGAGGCCTTCATGAGAGCACTGTTTGGGGTTGGACTGGTGGTTTTAGTGCTGGGGCTGCTTTCTTTCTTCGTTCCGGTGCCGCACACGGAACACCATGGGGTGAACGCGGGCGACTTGCACGTTGGCGTCAACACCGAGCACAGCGAGCGGGTTTCTCCTGCCGTCAGCGTGGTGCTGCTGGTTGTCGGGGCCGGCCTGATGATCGCTGGAAAAGGCAAGAGCGCCTGAGTAAAAGTTGATGTCACAAGCTCCAATAAAAAGCCCCGCCTCGCGGCAGGGCTTTTGATCTAGCTGAAAGCTGACGGCTGATAGCTGGCAGCTTCTTAGTACATGCCTTCCATGCCGCCGCCGTGTCCACCCGGCATCGGAGCGCCCTTCTTCTCTTCCGGGATCTCCGCTACCAGAGCTTCGGTGGTCAGCATCAGCGACGCGATCGAGCCGGCGTTCTGCAGTGCAGTGCGCACTACCTTGGTCGGATCGAGTACGCCTGCCTTGACCAGGTCCTCATAGTCGCCGGTCAGGGCGTTGTAGCCGTAGTTCGCGTCCCTGGAGTCGTTCACTTTGCCCAGGACGATGGCGCCTTCTTCACCGGCATTCTCGGCGATCATGCGCAGCGGCTCGGTGATGGCCCGCTTCACAATGTTCACTCCGATATGCTCGTCGCCTTCAACTTTCAGGTTCTCCAGAGCCTTGACGCAACGCGCCAGCGCCACGCCTCCGCCCGGGACAATGCCTTCTTCAACGGCAGCGCGAGTGGCGTGCATGGCATCCTCGACGCGAGCCTTCTTCTCTTTCATTTCGGTTTCGGTCGCGGCGCCGACTTTGATCACCGCCACACCACCGACCAGCTTCGCCAGCCGCTCCTGCAACTTCTCGCGGTCGTAGTCGCTGGTGGTCTTGTCGATCTGGCTGCGGATCTCTTTCACCCGGCCCTGAATGTCTGCCGGTTTGCCTTTGCCTTCGACGATGGTGGTGTTGTCCTTGTCGATGGTGATCTTCTTGGCCTGGCCGAGATCGCTGATCTGCACGTTCTCGAGTTTAATGCCCAGGTCTTCGGTGATGGCCTTGCCGCCGGTGATGGTCGCGATATCCTGCAACATCGCCTTGCGGCGATCGCCGAAGCCGGGAGCCTTGACGGCCGCCACTTGCAGCGTGCCACGCAGTTTGTTGACCACCAGAGTCGCCAGGGCTTCGCCGTCCACATCCTCAGCAATGATGACCAACGGCTTGCCGCCCTTGGCGATCTGCTCGAGCAACGGGAGAAGATCCTTCATGCTGGAAATCTTCTTCTCGTTGATCAGGATGTAAGCGTTCTCCAGCGCAACTTCCATGCGCTCGGGGTCGGTGACGAAGTACGGTGAGAGATAGCCGCGGTCGAATTGCATGCCTTCGACCACTTCCAACTGGGTCTCGAGCGTGCGCGACTCTTCCACGGTGATGACGCCATCCTTGCCGACTTTCTTCATGGCTTCGGCAATGATGTGTCCAATGGTTTCATCGTTGTTAGCCGAAATCGTCCCAACCTGTGCAATCATTTCGCCGGTTACGGGTTTGGAGAATTTGTCGATTTCGCCTTTGCCGCGTTCGCCAGTTTTCTTGTCGATTTCGCCGCAGATGGTGTTAACGGCCTTCTCGATGCCGCGTTTCATGGCCATCGGGTTGGCGCCGGCCGCAACCGTCTTTACGCCTTCGCGATAGATTGCCTGGGCCAGAACGGTGGCAGTGGTGGTGCCGTCGCCGGCAACGTCGGAAGTCTTCGAGGCCACTTCACGCACCATCTGTGCGCCCATGTTCTCGAGTGCGTCCTTGAGTTCGATTTCCTTGGCGACGGTGACGCCGTCCTTGGTGATGGTCGGCGAACCGAATTTCTTTTCAATAACAACGTTGCGGCCCTTGGGGCCGAGGGTGACCTTCACGGCATCGGCCAGAAGATTCACGCCGCGGAGAATCGCTTGCCGCGATTCCTCTCCGTGTACGATTTGCTTTGCCATAATTTGTTTTCTCCTAATCTATGAAGTTCTAATTTGGATGCTCGCGTCGCGCTTTATTGTCCAGTGCGCTTCGCTCACTGGACGCGCGGTCGCTCCGCCTAGATCCTTCGTTCGGCAAAGTGCGCCTCACTCAGGATGAGAATGCTGGTTACCGTCGCGATCCCGCGGTCTCTTTCTTGGCTGCGCCGCTGAGGATGCCGAGCACTTCCTCTTCCCGCATGATGATGAAGTCTTCGCCGTCCAGCTTGATCTCGGTGCCGGAGTACTTGCCGAACAGGATGCGGTCGCCTTCTTTCACATCGAGCGGACGAACCTTGCCCTCTTCGTTGACTTTGCCTTTGCCGGCGGAGATGACTTCGCCCTCCTGCGGTTTATCTTTGGCCGAATCAGGAATGATGATTCCGCCGCGGGTGGTTTCTGCTTCTTCTACACGCCGCACCAGGATGCGGTCGTGAAGTGGGGTAAACTTGGCCATGGTTGTTGCTCCTTTCGTTCATTCTTATTAGTTTGAAGTTGGGTTAGATTGCTGGGTCATACGGGTCCGCCAACGGCTTCAGAACTCTTGTTAGCACTCATTGTTGGCGAGTGCTAATCATAGCAGAAGTGACGGTTGGGTTGTCAAGAGGAGCATCTCTTTGCGACCTTAGCGAAACCCTTTGCGGGCTTTGCGGTCAAAAGCTTTACCGCAAAGCGCGCCAAGATGCCCGCTAAGGCCGCCAAGAAACCCAATACAGATAGGTCTGTAACTATATGAATACAATATACAAACTACTTTTCTTCTTATCGTTGATCGCGGGAACGGCGGTCGGGCAGGTGGCCTCGTCTGCTGATCTGGTTCTGACCGGAGCCAAGGTCTATGCTTCGCCAACCGCCAAACCGATCGAGCACGCGACGGTCGTAATCCACGACGGCAAAATTGCCAGCGTTGGCACCGGCAAAGTCCGCGTGGAGAAGGGCGCTCGGGCCATTGACTGCTCGGGAAAGGTCATTGTGGCTGGATTCTGGAACAGCCACATCCACTTCGAGACTGGATGGCACGGGGCTGCCGACATGCCCGCCGACAAACTCGAAGCGCTCGTGCAGGCGATGCTTACCCGCTGGGGTTTTACCACGGTTTGGGACCTGGGATCGGACCCGCAGAATACGCTCGCGCTGCGAAAACGCGTCGAATCGGGCGAGGTGCCGGGGCCAAAGATCCTGATGGCGGGAGACATTTTCCCCAAGAACGGGCATCCGGTGTATCTGCCGGCAGAACTGCAACTGCCCGAGGCAGCAACCCCGGCTGACGCTCTCCGCATGGTGCGCGGCTACATGTATTTGGGACTGGATGGCACCAAGCTGTTCACCGGCTCTTACATGGGACGGGACAAGCCGGTCGTCAACATGGATGTGGAGATCGTTAAGGCGGCGGCGAGCATTACGCATGAACTGCAACGGCCGGTGTTTGCGCATCCGCAGAACCATGCGGGGGTGGACAGCGCGCTCGCCGGCGGCGTGGATGTGCTGGCCCACACCATTCCGACCGAAGGAAGTTTTACCGCGGATGAGCTGGCGAAGATCAAGCAGCAACATACCGCGATGACTCCGACGCTGACGCTGTGGACTACAGTGACGCCGGACGAAGAGGCTCAGAAGTATTTGGTTCAAGCTGGCGCTGACGAGTTGAAGGCATTCGCCGCAGCGGGAGGGGTAGTGCTCTTCGGCACTGACGTTGGCTTTACGACTAAGTACGATACTGGCGAAGAATTCGAGTATATGGGCAGAGCAATTTCGTGGAGCGACATTCTGGCTTCGCTTACTACCAACCCCAGCCAGTTATTCAAGGCGTCAACCAAAGGCCGCGTCGAAAAAGATATGGATGCGGATTTGGTGGTGCTGGAAGGTGATCCGGCGGTGGATGTTAGGAATTTTGCGAAGGTGGCTTGGACGGTGCGGGCGGGGAAGGTGATTTGGCAGTGGAAATGAATCTCACTCAGGTTACTCGCGGATGCTGCGAAGCCTAGACAGCAGTCCGTGAGTGTGAGCGACTAGGAGGGTTCGCGCGGCGCCGCTGGTTTCCGATTCCTCCTAGAGTCTTCCCATCGTTGACTCTGTTCGCGCCCTAAACCGTCTAGATCGGGAAAAATCACGGATTCGGTTACGCCGGCTCCTCTGAGTTCCCGTTTAATTTCAGGGATGGCTATTTCCTCGATTGCGATCGCGCAAAGCTTGCTTTCTCGCTTATCCGCCAGACGAGAAAGCCAGTTTGGCTCGTTCCCAAATATCATAAATCGACTCCTTTGTGCGGCGAACCGCCGCGTAACGTGGGGCGGATCCCAGAGCAACGGTGCCGCAGCGAGAGGAATCTTTCGCCTGTCCTCGCTGTCATGGGGAAGGTAGGTTACATCCCATTCGTTCTTGTCTTGATCGGAAGTCCGGCAGAATTTGTTCCAGTTCTTTTTCACACTTCTATAGTATGTGCCGTCGTCGAGCAGGTCCCCAAGCCAACCAGCGTCGAGGATATAGACAAGGGCGTCACCCTTGGCCCTCGGGTAATCTCTAATCGCAAAGTGGAGCGCCATCAATGCTCCATCTGACCAGTCCAGCAGACGTGTCGGCCCGCCATAATGTTGCATGAGGAAATACCATTCCCATTCATCCTCGGGCGGGGTGTCGCAAAGAGGACCGCCACAACGTTTGAAGTCTTCAAAGAAACTGGTTTCATTTTCCAAAAGGTCTAGACGGGATTTTGCAGATGGCTTGGCAAGATTTCGGTAAAGTTTTGGTCGTAGTCTACTTTGACCATACGCCTTGCGTTCGCCCCTGAACCAGAGGTCCTCGTCGTCCGTATTCCATTTCTCTCGGACTTTCCGTACTTCCAGGAGGAAGTCGCCCAGAGAATGCAGTGGCATAGATCGCACCTGGCAAGCGTAGCATGCCGTGGCCCGCAAAACGCGATTTTCGTTGTGTGTAAACTAGTTCGGTAGGTGCGCCTCATCGACGCAAAGACTGGAATTCTGATAAGTTGGCACGGCTGAAGCCGTGCCCTGATACGAAGCAGGCCGGGTGCCCCGCACATTCGCGTTTTTCGCGAATGTGTGGGTGCTGCGTGCGCCGCTTCACTCCGGGATTGGAATAATATTTCTGGAGCAAATGGCTTGAGTACCGAGCGCCGCGTGGTGTGAGTGTGATCTCCACGCATTCCGGTCGTGTCGAAACCCACACATCGCAGAGTGCGCGCCGACTTGCTGCTAGCTAGGCAGGCCTTGGAGTTTCGACGGATTGGTGGGATTATTGGACACTCCGTATTAAGGAGGCGTTTATGCCGGTCAAACAGGGAGATCTTGAGTTGTTGCGGCACCCGGCTTCGCAAGCGCTGCTGCAATCGACGATTCCGGCGCGGTTGGCTTATGTCTGGCCCGATGGTTCGCCGCGGGTCGTGCCCATCTGGTTCCATTGGAATGAACGGGAGTTCGTGCTGGCGTCTCCGCCGAAGGCACCGAAGCTGAAGGCGCTCCGCAAGAACCCCAAAGTTGCGCTCACGATTGATGACAACGTTTTCCCTCACCGAGTGCTGCTGGTGCGGGGGACGGCGCGACTACAAACTTTGAGCGGCATTGTGCCGGAGTATGCGATGGCTGCCGACCGGTATTTTGGAGGCCAGCAGGCGAAAGCCTGGGTCGAGAAGATGGCTTCAATGATTAAGGAAATGGTGCGGATCACGATCACACCGGAATGGGTGGGCCTGCTCGACTTCCAGACGCGCTTCCCAAGCGCTCTGCCGTTGTGATTCTGTCTGAGAGAAGAGTGTCAACCGCGCACCAGCGGGTTTGTTAGAATTGTCGCGATGAGGAAACTGGTCTTCTTATTTTTGCTGGGGTTGGTGAGCCTTCCGGGGTTTGCGGGAAAGAATGACTACGTTGGGCCGGAGAGCAACGTCAGCTTTGTGGTCATCAGAGATTACAACGGCAAGCCGGTGCGTAATGCGAGCGTGGTGTTGCACCTGGTGAACGAAAAGGGCAAACAGGACCGCGGCGGGCTGGAACTGAAGACCGACCCTGACGGCAAGGCGAACTACGAAGGCGTCCCTTACGGCAAGCTGCGGGTGCAGGTGCTGATGACGGGATTCCAGACTTATGGCGCCGATTATGACGTCAACCAGGCGCGAATGGAAATCACCATCCGGATGAAACGGCCGGAGGAACAGTATTCGACTTACGGGCCGAACGGGGAAGAGAAGAAACCGGAAGAAAAGAAGTAAGAGCGGCCACGGATTTGTACGGATCCTTACGGATCTAGCACAGCTAAATACTAACGACGGAGTTCTCGTGGACTATCTGCTCAAGACTGAACCATCGGAATATGCTTTCGCTGATCTACAGCGCGACAAGGAAACGGTGTGGGATGGCGTGTCGAATCCGGTGGCGTTGAAGAACCTGCGGGGGATGAGGACGGGCGAGCGTCTGGTGATCTATGAGACGGGAGATCACAAGAGTGCAGTCGGAACGGCGATGGTGATTTCTGTCGATGCGGCAGATCCGAAGAATCCTCGGGTGAAGATCAAGGCGGGCACGGCGCTAGGTAGGCCGGTGACGCTGGCTGAAGTGAAGGCCAACAAGCTGTTCGCGGACTCGCCACTCGTGCGGCAGGGAAGGCTGAGCGTGGTGCCGCTGAATGCGGCGCAGTATAAGTTCTTAACGGGGGAGTGATTGAAATCCCCACCCTAACGTCGAAAAGCACGACGTTAGGATGGGCCACCCATCGAAAAGTCCGGTGTTAGGATGGGCCGCGCGGGTTGTTCTATTTCTTGTCTTCTTTCTTTTCTTCCGGCTTCTTTTCTTCCGGCTTGTCGGCAGCCTTTTCTGGGGCTTTGATCGACAATAATTCGACTTCAAAAATCAGAGTGGCGTTGGGGGCGATGTCGGCACCGGCGCCGCGCTCTCCGTAGGCCAGGTCGGCTGGAATGACGAGTTGCCATTTGGATCCGACAGGCATGAGTTGCAGAGCCTCGGTCCAACCCTTGATGACGCCGCCGACGGTGAAAGTGGCGGGCTGGCCGCGTTTATAGGAGCTGTCAAATTCGGTGCCGTTGATCAGGGTGCCGCGATAGTTGACGGTGACGGTGTCAGTTGCCGCCGGTTTCGGTCCTGTACCCGCAGTGAGGATCTTGTACTGAAGGCCGCTGGGCAGGGTGGTGACGCCATCTTTGGCTTTGTTGGCGGCCAGGAAGGTGACACCCTCTTTCTTATTGGCTTCTCCCAGTTGCTGCATCCTCTCGCGTTGCTGCTGTTGGAATTCGGCTTGCACGGCCATCATCACGCCGCGCGCCTCGTCCTCGGAGAGGAGGGGCTTGTTGCCGGCCATGGTGTCTCTTATCCCGCGAGCGATGAGTTCCGTGTTTACGGTCATGCCTTGCTTCTTCAAGTTTGTGCCCAGATTCATTCCCAAGGCGTAGCTGAATTTGTCTTTTTGGAGGGTGAGGGTGGGGGTGGTAGAGCCTTTGGCCGCCGGGGTCTGAGTCGTTTTGGCTGGAGGAGCGGCGGGTTTGGTCGTGGCCGGAGTCTGGGCCACGGCATTGCCCAGGCACATCAGGCCTGTGAGTATGAGTGCTGAGAAGATCGAAGGTCTTGGCATTCGTATATTGTTACATCGACTGGCCGGGGCGGCAAATGGGGGTCGTGCAAAGCTATGGATTGCATGACCTGGGGCCGCTGGACGAAGGTAATTTGCCCGCGAGGCGGCGACTCGCTAGGGTCGTAATGGTTACCTGTGAGCACTCAACCCAGCCCCGTGCACCCGCGATTTGCGGTCGCCATCACAGTGATGGTGCGCGAGAGCTCGGGAGAGGCCATTCTGGCGCAACTGAAAAACATCAGCCTGAGTGGGTGCTACCTGGAAACTCCGCGCGAGATTAAAGAAGACACGCGAGTGCGGGTAATATTGCAAGCTGCCAATCTTCAGGCGGAAGTGTGGGGAGTGGTGAGACGCCGCGATGGCGCCGGCGTTGGCATCCGCTTCACTAACGGCGCTACAGTGGAAGACTGGAAGCGGCTGGAAGCGCTGATTGACGACCTGCAAGCATCGGTGCCGGCGCGGGCGGCGGCAGCATCTCAAACCTAGAGCGGCAGACGCAGATTTCGCTGATCTTCGCTGATCAATAACAACCCCAAAAGCAGCCACGGATTCTCACGGATTAAAGCAATCGCTTTAGTTCGCGGCGGAGGATCTTGCCGGACGCAGTCTTGGGAATGGTTTCCACGAAGCGCACGGCGCGCGGTTGCTTATAGTGGGTGAGGCGGTCGGCGACGAATCCGCAAAGTTCTTCTTTCGTCCTTTCAGAAGCGACGGAACAGTTGCGCAGAACAACGAAGGCGACCGGAATCTCCCCGGCGGCGACATCGGCGCAGCCCACAACTCCACAATCACGGACGGCGGGATGCTCGAGCAGGACGCTTTCGACTTCCGCGGGCGCCACGGGAAAGCCCTTGTACTTGATCATTTCCTTGCGGCGATCCACTACATAGAAAAAGTCATCAGCATCGCGAGTGACGACGTCGCCTGACCAGAACCAGCCATCACGCATGGCGGCGGCAGTGGCTTGCGGTTCTTTCCAGTATCCCAACATGAACTGCGGTCCACGCATGACCAACTCGCCGGGTTGGCCGACGGGAAGGTCGTTGCCGAGGTCGTCCACCACGCGGCATTCGGTCTTGACCAGCGGGCGGCCGATGGATTCCGGACGGTAGAGTGCGGGCTCGAGATATCCGATGTGCGTGACCGGAGAAGCTTCGGTCATGCCGTATCCCTGGCACACGAGAATGCCGGTGAGGGAAGTGAAACGTCGCGCGAGGTCCGGAGCCAGTGGGGCAGCGCCGCACTTGACCCATCGCAGATGATGATTCCGGGGAAACTCGCCGACTTCGGCAGCCTGACACATGGCGAGGAGCGCGGGCGGCACGGCCGGTATCATGGTGATATTTTCCTGCTCCATTAACACGCATACCTGCTGTGGGTGGAAGCGCGGAACCAGTACCACTGTAGCGCCCAGGGCGAGCACCGGATTCAGGATCACGTTCAGGCCGTAGATGTGGAAGAGCGGGAGAAAGCAGAGCACAATGTCGTTGGGACACAGATCGGTTGCATTCGGAGCTATGAACTGGAAAACGTTGGCGACCAGATTGTGATGCGAAAGCATTACGCCTTTGGGTAGTCCGGTGGTACCACTGGAGTAAGGAAGTGCAGCCAGGGTCTGGTCGGAAGGCTGGCTGGGGGTGGGGAAAGCGGCGGTGGCGGCCCGCAGTAGATTGGCAAAGGGCTCGGCTCCGACGGCAGGCTGGCGCGTGGTGTACACGCGGCGGAGGTTGGGCAGGCCGCCGAGATTGATGCTATCGAGACTAGATCCGTCGGCAATGAGAAAGACGGCAGCGGAGTTTTCGAGTTGATAGCGGGCTTCGCGTTCGCGGTAGGTTGGATTCAGCAGCGTGGGTATGGCTCCGGCAAGAGTAGCGGCGTGGTAGGCAGCGCAGAATTCCCAGCAATTGCAAAGAAAGATGGCGACGACTTCTCCCGGCTTGAGGCCGGCGGCGATGAATCCGCGGGCAAGAGTCTCGACCATCTCGCCGTATTCGGAATAGGAGATGCGGCGATTGCAGGAAGTATCGACGATAGCGGTCTTCGATGAGAATCGACGACAGCTCTCTAGAACGAGATCGTGGACGAAGCGGCCGCGCGGGTCGGCATAGAGCTGAGTGCGAAGCATCCGCTGGAGATTGTAGCGGAAACAAGCCGCAGATTTGCGCAGATTCCGCTGATCAAAACCGGCCACTGATTTGCACGGATAACACAGATAGAGCTGAAGTCAACTCGCCAGCTTGCGAAGGAATTCGTGTTCGTCCATGTGGTATTTGAAGGCTTTGCGGCCGTCGATAAAAACCACGGGGACTTCGTCGGTGAACTGGCGGCGAAGTTGGTCGTCAGAGTCGACGTCAACTTCCTGCCAGGCGAAGCCGCCCCGGCGCTGGAGCTTGGTAAGAGTTTCCTTGACGATCTGACAAAGGTGGCAGCCTTTGCGGGTGTAGAGCACGACCTGACGGGGATCGGGCACGCGGCGAGTGTAACAGATTTCGCGGTACAATCCGGCCATGTCATCAAAGGATAGGAAGCCATTAGCGGGAAAGGTCGCGCTCATCACCGGTGGGGCGCGGCGTCTGGGACGGGCGTCGGCATTGGCTCTGGCACAGGCGGGGGCGGACGTGGCCATCACGTTTCGTGAGTCGGGGCGCGAAGCGCAGCATACTGTGATCGACATTGGCGGTTTCGGAGTGCGTGCCGTGGCTGTTGGCTGCGACGTGACTGACGAAAAGAGCGTGAAGGCCGCGATCAAAGAGACGAGAAGGGAACTGGGTGGGATCGACATTCTGGTGAACAACGCCGGCAATTACGAGACTGCGGAGTTCGAGGAGCTGACCTTGAAACAGTGGGATGCGATTTTTGCATCGAACACGCGCGGGCCGTTTCTGGTTTCGCGGGAGGCAGTAAAGCTGCTAAGGGAGCGGCGGGGAAAGATCATCAACATGGGGTCGCTGGGCGGACTGCGGCCATGGGCGACACACGCGCACTACTGTTCGTCGAAGGCCGCGCTGCACATGCTCACCAAAGTCATGGCGAAGGCACTGGCGCCGGAGATTGCGGTGAATTGTGTGGCGCCGGGAATGATCGATCTGCGAGAGAGAGCGGCGGCAGCGTTCATGCGCCGGCAGGCTAAGGTGACTCCCATGCGGCGGAACGGCACCGGCGAGGAGATTGCGGCGGCAGTGCTGTTCTTTGCCACTGCGCCGCATTTCATCACAGGCCAGATCATGGCGGTGGATGGAGGCTTGGGCTTGTAAGCGATCTCACTCTGCGGTCGTGGGATCGATGATCTGTTTGACCTCGGAAATGCGATTTGCCGGGAAGCCTCCCTGGCTGGCGTGTTCGCGGATCAGTTTTTCGTTGGGAGCGTTGTAGATGCAATAAATCTTGTCGTCGGTGACGTAGCTGTGGACCCATTGAATGGTTGGGCCCAGGTTGCGTAGAACACTGCACGATTTTTGTGATACTGCCTGAAGTTCCTGCGGAGTAAGCTTTCCCGCTCCTGGTAGTTCGCGCTCGATCACATATTTTGGCATTGAATGCTCCTTATCAAGGGCTAGTGTCCCTGCTAGCCAAGGGGCGCATGATTAGAACAACCTCGTAGGGCCAAGCTTGTACCCGAAGTCAGCGCCATGCAGGGCGAATTATACCGGACGGTGGGGACCGCTGCGGTTTGCCCGCACCGCCCATGCCCTGGCGGGCAGCTCGATTGCGCCATTCCTGCTCCGGGGCAGGGACTCGCGCAGCCGTTCACGAATGGCATTTTGCATAGATTTGTCCTGGGCCGCCAGATAATTGGGAGCGGAGCCTTGCCCCGTCAGAAGGGGTCGCCAGTAGTCATCAAAATCGGCGAACCGCGTAGTAATCTCGAGCTCACGAACCATGATTTGCCCGAGCCCAGCGCTCTCGAACAGGCTTTGCAACCCCTGGGGATTGCACCAAGGAAAACGCCGAGCCTGATCGTATGCCGACGACGAAGGGTCGACGTCTGCGGCTGCATCCCAGAACGCCCGCAGGAAACGTGCTCCTTCCGCGTAATCCCAAACATAGATGGCGATTATGCCGTCCGGGGCTGTAACGCGGCACATTTCCTGGAGGGCGCGCTCTGGCTGGGGAACGAAATTCAGCCCAAGACCGCAAACGGCAGCATTGAAGCTGGAGTCGGCGAAAGAAAGAGCTTGCGCATCTCCGATTCCGAAGCTGACGCCTGGACCCGTGCGACGTGAGCGGGCAAATTCGATTTGCTGAGGAGATGCGTCCACGCCCACGACCTGAGCCGGAGCACAACGGTGGACGATTGCTTCGGTGAGCACACCGCTTCCACAACACACATCCAGCCAGCGCGAGCTTGAGGACAAGCCCAGCCAGATCAAGAATTCATCTGCGAGCAGCCGGCTCCAGCGTCCCATCCACTGGTCGTAAGCCGGCCCGGAGGTCCACTTGTCCACAGTCAGTTGATGGTTCTCGACCGCAAAGGACGCAAAGTGTTCGCAGGATAACAGGGAAGCGAGAGAACCAAACTGAAGGGGTTGAATCTGGCCCAGAAGTTATTGCGGCCACCAATAACTTTCAGAGTGTCTGGCTCGCAGGAATCGCTTGCGCCGGTCCCTGCCCTGTTGCAAGTTCCTTCTGTTGGATTGGGCCGGGCGTGGTTACGGCGTGCGCCGCGAGTTGTGTCGCCAGACGGTCGTTCTTTCCCGCGCGGGACTGCTTGGCGCTGAAGGCTGGTTCTTTATACGTGGGCAGAAGGCCGACCGCCTGGTTTCTTCCTGCCTTCTTGGCCTGGTAGAGGGCCTCGTCGGCCAAGCGAAGCACGTCAGTGTAGACGATTGCGTCGGCATCATTTTCATACCATGGGAAGACTGCCCAGCCGATTGAGCAGGTGCACGAAATGCTGACGCAGCCTTCGAGTTCGAAGCGCTCCCGGCCAACAAAATTCAACACCCGCTGGGCCAGGGTGGCGGCATCGGCACGGTCGGTGTAGCGTGAGGCCACCAGAAACTCATCTCCTCCCCAACGGATAAGTGCGTCCGAGTGCCGGATTGCAGAACTGACCCGACGTGCGATTTCCACAAGCAACTTGTCGCCTACGTCATGGCCGTAGCGATCGTTGACCTGTTTGAAGGAATCGGTATCGATGATGTAGAAAACCAAATCCCGATTCCGTTTGCCTTGGGCTGACGTTGCCGCCGAATACGCGCGTACCACTTGCCGCACGTCGGAATCGATGGTGGCGTTCAGGAAGCGCCGGTTTCTTGCGCCGGTGAGAACATCAGTGAGTGAGTCCTCCCGCAGTTCACGGTTGGCCTTGGCCAGTTCTATGTCCAGGCGATGTTGCTTGATCCAGGTCATGGTGCCGAGGATCATCATTGTGATCAGGGTCAGCAGCAGCCGGAAACTGCGTACTGGCCCTGGGGCCGGGCTGTAGTACAGGGCCCAGCCGGCCATTGCCGGCAGCGAGAGGATTGTCACCACCGCCAGCCCTGACATCCAAAGATCACGTTTCCCCTGGTCCGCCTGCGCGGGTTCAGCGCGCAGTGTCTGAGTTCGGGCCACCAGGCCCACACGCGCAAAATAGGCCATGGCCACCATCAACGGCGGGTCATACACGCTGCCGGTGTAATACTTCCCGAAGTCGATGGCGAGACTGGAGGCGACCGAAGCTGCTCCATACAACAATCCGGCCACGAACAGCGTTTTGTAAACGACCCTCCAGCCTCCGGTGCTGCGCAGCCAGATTGCTCCTGAACAAATCAGGAAGACCAGGTGCTCCAGAAAAAACACCAAATCGAAGCTGCGACCGTAAAGGGTCTGGTCGGGCCAGACATACTGCCAGGGGATCACGACGAAGAGATAGAGATACAGCCACCAAGTCACCAACAAGGCGAGATCCAGGGCTCCCAGTTGGCTGGTTTGCCCGTCGCGTTCTACGTGGGGTTGAACCGCGAGCGCGCCCATGAATGGCACCAGGTGCAGGATGAGAATGACATCCCCAATAAAAGGATTGGGGACTTCCTGGCGCAACACCACTTCAAAGTAGGTCCATAGACCTTGCGCCATCAACCAGAGCGCGCAGCCCAGCGACATCAGGCGCCAGAACAGGCGGGCGCGAGGATCCGGTCCGCGAGTGTTGAGGAGGAAACAGAACAGGACCACCGCCAGCAACAAACATTGGGCAAGATTACCGGTGGTAGTGAGCAGATAACCGCGCGGGATTGTGAGAGTCAATACCGAATAAAGGACGACCAGGGCGCAGATCAGCCACCAACACTTGTCCCGCGGTATGAGACGAACATCCACGTAGTGATTTTAGGCCCGCTCCCGGCATGAGAAATGTTACCGAGGTCATCCGCGCCAACCCTGATTGGGAATGTACCCGAGCTTTTCCAAGGATACCGACGAACGCTACGAGGATATAAGGTTAGATCAAGCCGCCGTCTCGAGTTGGCGCTCTGGCCGAGACGACGTCTTGGTGATTTCTGGCTCCGCTTCGCGGCTCAAGTGCGTGGTCCACATCAGTCCTATCACTACAGTCACAACTCCAACTACCAGCCAGCCCTCCACCAACAACTTGAGCCAATGCATGAATCCCCCAGGGAAATGAAAACTGCCGTCCGGCGCCGATTATAGGTCAAATCGGTGGTCCTGGGAACGGTGCAAAGTTTTTCTCATAAATTGCAATTGTAGAAACCGGCCAACGTGTCCTTTTTGGCAGGCAAGCGTCTATAGAGAGTAAACATTCGAGGTCCGTCCCCGGCCTTCCATCTCAAGAATGAGCGATGGCCGCTCCGCGAGTGACCGAAAGCGGGACGAATCGTGTGGGGAGGGCCAGGCTGGTATTCATTGGGGAGCGGAGTGCGGTACTGGAACTGAATCCGTTCTCCTCACGTATCATATAGTTAGAGCCATGCCGAGTTAGAACCATGCGGGTGCTCCTCGAAATCTTCGCTCAGACCCTTCGCACCCTGTGGGCTCACAAGCTGCGCTCCTTCCTAACCATGTTCGGCATTGCCTGGGGCGTGGGTTCGCTGCTTCTGCTCGTCGGATTAGGTGAGGGTTTCCGCTCCGGCAACCGCAAGCAATTCGACCAGATCGGCGAGAACGTACTGTTCATTTTCGGGGGCCGTGCTCCTGCCATGAATGGCAGCTTCACCAGCCTGCGCCAGTATTACCTTACCTACAAGGATTATCAGGATGTTCGCGACGAATGCCCTGACGTGGGTTTGGTTGTCCCCATCATTGCGCGCGACGACATTCGCGCGGTAAGCGATTTCTACCAGAGCAGCGGCCGTCTCATGGGCGTACCATCGGAATTCAGCAGGGTCCGCTACATGCCGATGAACGAGGGCCGTTGGATCAACGATCTCGACGATTCTCAGCAGCGTCTAGTGGTGGTGCTGGGCGACGAGGCCCGCAAGAACCTGTTTCCCGGCCGCCCCGCTCTCGGCAACACCATCCTTCTTGGCGGGTTCCGCTTTCAGGTGATCGGAACCGCCAAACGAATCGGCCACGGTGACGACAACACCATGAACCTGCGGATTTTCGTTCCGTTCCATACCATGCAGAACAATTTCCGCCCGCTAAACGTCGGCGAGATCGACAATGCCATTTCCTTCCTCAATTATCAACCTAAGGTGCGGGAACTAAATGAGGTCGCCAAGCTCGAAGTCCACAAGGTCATTGCCCGTAATCATGGCTTTGACTACCGCAACGTCGATTCCTTTGACGAGTGGGACACGGTGCGTACCTCCGATCAAGTAGGCAAGATTTTTGATGCCATGAACCTGTTTCTCGGCAGCGTTGGCCTGGTCACATTGGCCTTGGGCGCCATTGGCATCATCAACATCATGCTGGTGGCGGTGGCAGATCGCACACGGGAAATCGGACTGCGCAAGGCGCTGGGCGCGACGAACCGCAGCATCATGTTCCAGTTTTTTGTGGAGGGCGCATTTCTCACCCTGTTGAGTGGCGGCATCGGCATGGGGGGAGCCGCCGCGCTGATGGCGGCGCTTTCCACTCTACCCTCACCTCCGGGTTGGGACACGCCCAAGATTGTCCCGGTTACGGCCGCTTTGGCGATTGGATCATTGGCCTTTGCCGGAGTGGTCGCCGGCCTGTACCCCGCACGCAAAGCCGCGCTGCTCCAACCCGTGGAAGCTCTGAGGAGGGAATAAGTGAAGCGCGATCTGCTGGAACAAGCCTACAGCGCCATGCGACATGACCTCCGTAAGACTGTGCTCACCATGCTGGGCATGGCGTGGGGAATTGCTACGGTGGTTTTGTTGCTGGCCTATGGTGAAGGGTTCGGCCGCGCCATCGAAAACATCTTTCACAGTTTCGGCGCCACTGCTGTCGGCGTATTTCCCAATCGGACTTCCGAACAGGCCGGAGGCAACAAGGCGGGCGTTCAAATTCGTTTCACTAACGATGACGTTGAACTGCTGCGCAACGTCGTGCCCCTGGTACGGCACATCTCCCGCGAGTCCGATAAACAAGGGAAAGTTCAGTACGGGGCTCGTACATTCAGCTTTCCTGTCATGGGCACCGATCCCAGCATCTTCGACATCTGGAACCTGCATGTGGCGGACGGGCGCTTTCTCAACGATCAGGACAATCTGACCCACGGCCTGTATGCCGTCATCGGCTCCGAAGCCAAGGACAAATTATTTTCCGGCTTGCCCGCAGTTGGGGAGTCCATCCGGGTGGACGGCGTCACCTTCCAGGTTATTGGAGTCTTGCAACCCCGCATGCAAGAGGCCGATGACGATGACAACCGCTACATCTACCTCCCTTATAGCTCTATGGATGTATTGCAGGATACTCACTTCCTCGGAGGAATCTGGCTGTCGTCAGAAGGCGTCGATCACGACAAGCTGACTCGGACCATCCGAGAATCGCTGGGGCTCGCCCACAGTTTTAAGCCGACCGACGAGCGCGCCATTTTCCTGTTCGACGCCGCCAAACAACTCGATCAGTTCAACATCATCAGCATGGGACTGAAGATTCTGCTGGGATTCATTGGGACTATCACACTGGGCATCGGCGGGATTGGACTGATGAACATCATGCTGGTTTCGGTCACTCAGCGCACCCGTGAAATTGGCGTGGAGAAGGCCCTGGGTGCGCGCAAGCGGGATATTCTGTTTCAATTCCTGGCGGAAGCGCTGGTCATTACCGCCGTGGGGGGAGTATTCGGCATCCTGCTTTCTTATGTGATTTCGTTGTCGGTGGGAACTCTCACTCTGTACAGCGCGCTTGCGCAGCATGCCTCGGCGGGAGACATTACGCTATTGGTCGCGCCCAAGACACTGTTCGTCGCCACTACCATTCTTGCCCTGGTCGGCATCGCCAGCGGCATGTTTCCTGCCATGCGCGCGGCGAATCTCGATCCTATTGAAGCATTACGCTATGAGTGAGCGACCGGCCTTTCGGTGACCCGCTAGCGCAGATTTTCGTGGCTGTGTCCCGAAAATTCCTCAGTTTTGCCCCAAGTGCCAGGTTATCCGTAACAAAATACAGTATTGACTCGATTGGCAAACTTCGTGCTCCGCAGCACTATGCAGCAGGAGAGAGTCCATGCTTGACGTTCACATCGCGAAAAGTGGAGATTTGTCCGTGATTCAGTGCAAAGGAAGAATTGTGCGCAGTGCGGCTGCCTTTGCGTTGCGGGATGCGGTGACCCAGCAAAGAGACGCTCGGACGGTCTTGCTGGATCTCACTGAGGTGGAATCCCTGGAAGGTGGGGGGTTGGGCATGCTGGTGTTTTTGCAGCGCTGGACCCACGACAACGGGATTCAATTCAAATTGTTTGGACCTTCCAACCCGGTGCGGAAAAGCCTGGAGCGCGCGAGTGCGACTTCTGGGTTTGAGATCAGCCCGGCGAAGGAAGCTCTCTCTCCGCCGGCGATCTGATCGCATCGTGGGAGGGATCAGGGCGGATGAACCTGGTCGCAGGAGGTTACGATGAACTCTCGCTTTACGGATGACTCACTAAATTGGCGGAAGCTATGCCGGGCTGCCGCACTAGAGCAGGATCCTGACAAGCTGTCTCACATTGTCCAAAAAATGAGTTCTGGTCTCAGGGCTCGTCAGCGCAGTCTGCGCCGGTTCCCCGACACCCGGCGGCAAAGCCTCCCGCATATCGCCGCGTCGTTGCATCGGGCCGCTTGAAATGGCTCACCGGACTTCCCAGAGTGACGTGAAAGCCTGCTGTTATCGGTAGAGCCGGCGTTGTTTTGCTCGCCAATTGCAGGCACGCCCGAGTGACAACTGGCTATAAATGGGGAAGCCTCGCGGAAAAGCGGCGGGTTTCCCCGAACTTGCTACAACTTCACACTCCCCAAGAACTCCGGCCCCTTCCGCGCTTTCGTCAACTGTTCGAACCCATAGGCGATCTTGAGCAACGTCCCTTCGCTCCAGGGCCGCCCAAAGAACGACACCCCCACCGGCAAGCCGAATATGAATCCCGCCGGCACCGTTATGTCCGGATACCCCGCCACGGCGGCGGCATTCGAACTGCCGCCGTTCGAGCAGTCGCCGTTCACCCAGTCGGTGAACCACGCCGGCCCCGCCGTCGGCGCCATAATCGCGTCGAGCTTGAACTGGTCCATTACCGCGTCAATCCCTTCGGTGCGTGAAAGCCGTTGGTCCTTCTCCAGTGCGTCGGTGTATTCCTTGGTGGTGAGCGGGCCCTTGGCTTCCGCTTTGATGAAAATGTCCTGCCCGAAATATGGCATCTCTCTATCTTTGTTGCGGTCGTTGAAGTCGATGAGCTCCTTGAGTGACCCAGGAGCTCCCGGCCGCGCCGCCAAGTATGCATTTAAATCAGCTTTCAGCTCGTACTGCAAGACCAAGAACTCCGACTCGCCGAACTTTCCATGGGATGGCAAGTCTGCCGGGTCGATAATCTCCGCTCCCGCCCGCTTGATCTCCTCGACTAGTTCGTTCATCAACGTGTCCACGGGATCACTGAAGCCAAAATATTTCCTCGCCACTCCAATCCGCGCGCCCTTCAATCCGTTGGGATCGAGAAAGCTGGTGTAGTCGGTCGCCGCTTTTCCCGCGCCTGCCGCGGTGGCGCTGTCCCGCGGATCAACGCCTGCCATCGCTGCCAGCAGAATTGCCGCATCCCGCACCGTCCGGGCCATTGGCCCAGCCGTGTCCTGGCTGTGGGCGATGGGGATGATTCCCGAACGGCTCACCAAACCCAGCGTCGGCTTGATTCCAACCAGTCCGTTCGCGGATGCCGGACACACCACCGAGCCGTCTGTCTCCGTCCCCACTGCGACCGCGCAGAGGTTCGCCGCGGTCGCGGCTCCCGATCCCGAGCTCGATCCGCAGGGATTGCGGTCGAGCGCATAGGGGTTTTTCGTCTGCCCGCCGCGTCCGCTCCAACCGCTGCTCGAATGCGACGACCGAATATTCGCCCACTCGCTTAAATTCGTCTTGCCCAGAATGACCGCGCCCGCCTCACGCAGTCTCTGAGCCACGAACGAGTCCTTCACTGGTTTCGAGCCCAGCAGCGCCAGCGACCCCGCCGTCGTCTGCATGCGGTCGGCAGTATCAATATTGTCTTTAATCAGCACCGGAATGCCGTGCATCGGCCCGCGCACATGCTTCTGCGCCCGTTCTTTGTCGAGGCCATCGGCAATCGCCAGCGCATCGGGATTCGCCTCGAGCACACTCGCCAGTGACGGTCCGCGCTTATCAATCTCGTCGATACGGTCCAGATATTTCTGGGTGACGGAGCGTGCCGTGTACTTTCCTGAAGCCATTCCTGCCTGCAAATCGGCGATCGTGACCTCATCCAATTCGAAGGCTTTCGGCTGCGCCTGGGGTTCCGGCGACGCCACCATCTCTCTCGCTCCCGCCAGCGCGGGCAACGCGGCTGCGGTCACACCACTGAGTAGGCTGGTCTGTAGAAAACGCCGGCGCTGGGGGGACAGAGGATTGTTCAACGGGTTTCTCCTGATTGGAATAGCTTCCACAAGAAACGGCATTATAGGCGATTCGCGCGAATCGGATGTTAAGTGAAGTGAGCGGCGGTGGGACGTTCTCCGGACGCCTCAGCGTCTCTGTGGTCGCGGAACTTCAAGAAGGGAACTCAAGCCAGGGCG
>Ga0210406_10002098_pt1 | contig 23298 bp, 22 predicted proteins | sample IncBWC30MmetaG_FD_155454 | JGI IMG/M metagenome (GOLD analysis project Ga0210406, IMG submission 155454) | Forest soil microbial communities from Barre Woods Harvard Forest LTER site, Petersham, Massachusetts, United States - Inc-BW-C-30-M | ecosystem: Environmental > Terrestrial > Soil >...
GATTCCCCCTCTCTGGTTCTCGATGATGCGCGAACCGCATTGGCGGTGGGCGACCTCACCCACGCAAAGACGCTGGCGACGGAATTCATACAGAAATACCCACGCGATCGCGAAAAACTCGCTCAGGCTCATCAGCTGCTCGGACGCACCCTTCTGAAACTAAATCGGAATCAGGAGGCGCGGAAAGCGTTGGAGGCAGCCGTCGCGCTCGATCCGACCTTCCCCAACGGCTATGACCTGGCCGTAGCCTGTCTCGACCTGGGCGATGAAAAATGCGCCCTGCAGATCTTCAGCGAGATGGAGAAATCGTTTGGGGACACTCCGGAGATCCACATGGCGTTCGGTCGTGCATACGCCGACTCCGATTTTCAACCCCGGGCGATAACAGAATTCAAGCGGGCAATCGAGGAAAACCCGCGATTACCCGGCGCCCACTATTTGCTCGCTGCTGTCTTGCTGGCGACAGGCGGCGACCAGAGCCATTTGGAAGATGCGGAAACGGAGTTGAAGAAAGAATTGGTCATCTCCCCGCGTGACTCCATGACCTATATCGCGCTCGGCAAGATCGCGACAACTCGCAAGAACTACCCTGAAGCCGAAACATATCTCAAGAAGGCTATCCTCCTCGGACCACCGGGTCCCGACGCCTATCTGTATCTCGGACAGACATATTTTGAAACGAACCGTCCCGTTGAGGCAGAAAAAGCTCTCCGTCAATGCATCGATCTTTCAACAGATATTTCCCGGAATCGATATCAGGTCCAGAAGGCGCATTTTCTTCTGGGCAGAATCCTGATGCAGAAAGGCCAGCAGGATGCGGCGCATGCGGAGATGAATATCGCCCGTGAACTGGCCGATAAAACGCTGGCGCAGGACAAAAGCAAACTGGCCGGACTGTTGGATACATCCAGTCCCCAGGATGTTCCAGCACCCGTTGCAGAAGCTTCGACTACTGCAGTTACGACAGCGGATTCCGAGACGCTGCACCGCGTCGAACTAATGCGAGAGCAGATCAGATTCCCAGTAGCCGACAGCTATAACAATCTTGGTGTCATCGCAGCAACGAACAACGATTATTCCTACGCAGTCACGTACTTCAAGCATGCCGCCATATGGAATCCGTCGCTCGAGGGACTCGACTACAACTGGGGCCGAGCGGCATTTGCCGGTTCCCAATTTGCGGATGCCATTATGCCGCTCTCGCGCTACGTTAAATCGCATCTGGATGACACTGGAGCCCGTAGTGTCCTCGCCATCAGCCAGTTCATGACTGGGAACTATCACGGTTGCATCGAAGCTCTGGAGCCGGCTATCGGAAAGACTGACCTCGCTCCACAGGCAGAGTATGTCTATGCAGAATCGATGATCAGAACGGGGCAAATCGCCTCTGGCGCAGCGCGGCTGCGAGCACTGGAGAAGTTGCATCCCGAAATTCCCGATGTACACCGCGCCCTTGGGGAAACATTGGGTCGGCAGGGAGACAAGCAACGAGCGCTTGAAGAACTTCGCACCGCCATTCAGCTCAGTCCAGCCGATGCTGACTCGCACTACGATCTCGGCAACATGGAGCTTGAAAGCGGAGACACAGCGGCAGCGATTTCGGAACTCGAGGCGGCAACGCGGCTGATGGCGAACAGCGAGAAATTCCATCAGAAACTGGCTGATGCATACACGACGGCTCATCGGCCGGCAGACGCACGGAAAGAGATGGAAACCTGTAACTTGCTCCGGGCGCGCGTACAAAGTGGCACTTCATCGCACCAGGCTGCCGCTCCCGAGCAATAAGTCTAAGCAATCTGAGAGTGCGTAACATGCGTGAGGCTCATCGTTTACTTCAGCGCTTGCTTGTGGATCGCCATTGCAGATGCGTTCCCGCATGAGCCGCCATCACCATCAACAAGAAGCCGCCTCCGAAGAGACGGCCAAGTATTGCAAACCGCTATTCTCTCCTGCCTTCGGTCATTTTTTCGTCGGCTTCGAAGGGCTAAAAGGCTTGCTCTTGGCTCAAGGAGTGGAAGTCCGTTTTTGTTTCAATTTCTTCGTACAACGAACTAATTATGCGTTAATTCCGACGAATGAAAAGCCAGCCAAAAAATGCACAAAGCTGTTGACAGGCGTGGCGTGAATCGCTCAGCTTCCAGACGCTTTATTTAATCGAATTATTTCGTAATAGAGTTGCGGATCAATCGGCGCAGCAGAGCACTATTCGTTGACGTTCTGGAGGAAAACAATATTATGTTTGATTCGACCATTAACTACTCTCCCCTTCCCTTCGGGAAGAAGATTGGTTTTATCTCCGCAATTTCTCTTCTCAGTTTCCTTTTCGCCAGTCATCTGGGCGCACAGACGGTGGCTACCTATGGTTTCGAGGACGGAACGGCCGATGGCTGGAGTTCGTTTAATGGCGCGAGCGCACCTGTGGCTACGAATGCTGCCTCGCATGGCGGATCGCTCAGCCTGCTGACGACAACGGGATCGGGCGGCGCGGGTGGGCCCTCGATTATGTTGAACAGCGTTCTTCTGCCGGGCGCGAAGTATACGATCACCGGCTTCATTCAACTTACGCCGGGAGAGTCTGCGACGAATGCCAACCTCACAATTAGGCGCAGCGATCCGAGTTGTTCGGGTGGCACGTGCTTCGATACGATCGGCGCGTTCCAAGTGCCGGTGGGGAGTTCAGGGTGGGTGCAGATCGGCGGGAGCTATACGGTCAGCACGACGGAGACGGGATCGCAGCTTTATGCGCAACTCGTAGGGGCGACGACGGCACAGGCGTTTTATCTGGACGATGTGGTGATCACGGAGACGGCGCCACCGCCGGGCGGAACTCCAATTGCGACGTATACCTTTGCGGATGGCGGCCTGGATGGGTGGGCTCGGTTCGGGTCAGCAACGCTGAGCAATGCTGCGCCTCCGGTGCTCGATCCGAATGGCGACCAGCAGGCGCTTCTCACGACGAACCGGACGGCAGGCTTTATGGGGCCGAGCCTGAATCTGCTGAGCGTGCCGAACGTGGTGGCGGGTGCGACGTATCAGGTGAGTGCCTACGTGTTGCTTGCGGCTCCCGACAACGGTAATCCGACTGTAACGATGTCGACGAAGACGGCGGACTGTGCGACATCAGGAGCGTTCGGCAATCTTGCAACGTCGGGCGCGCTGTCGAGTACGGTGTGGACGAAGGTGCAGGGGACTTTCAGCTTCAGCAATCTGCCGGGGCCGCCTACTGGCCTGACGCTTTACTTCCAGTCGAGCAGCGCGACGGATTCGTTTTACATTGGAGATGTGGTGATCAGCCAGCTTGCGCCGCCACCGCCGAATTCGAGCCAGCAGGACAATACGGGGATTACCACGACGTTTGAGGATGGCGGGCTGGATGGGTGGAGTTCGCGTACGGCGGGTGCTGCGGTAAGGAATTCAACTGCCGCGGCTCACGGCGGGACGCACAGCCTGCTGACGACGGGAAGGACTGCGAACTTTAACGGGCCGCAGATTAGTGTCAGCAACAAGATGTACAGCGGCTCGCAGTACAACCTGAGCGCATGGGTGTTGCTGGTGCCGGCGGATGGCTCTAATCACGTGATCAACATGAGCCTGCAGACCACGCTCGGAGGCAATATGAGTTTTCCGAGTATTACTGCTTTTCCAGGCATCACTGTGCCTGCGGACGGGAACTGGCACCAGATCAGCGTCAACGGATACAACATGGCGAACAGCTATGATCCGGGAACGGCGTTTGTGTATCTCCAGACTGTGCCGCCATCGGGTACGGATCTCGTGTCGTTCTACGTTGACGATTTCCAGTTGACTTACGTTGCGCCGCCGACGATACAGACGAATATTCCTTCGATTTACAAGGCGCTCTCGGAGTTCTTCCCGGTCGGCGCCGAGATGGATACGACGGATTTGTCGGGGCCACATTCGCAGTTGCTGACGATGCACTTCAACAGCCTCGTTTCCGGCAATGACATGAAGTGGAGTTCGGTGGAGAACACGAAGGGCACGTTCAACTACGGTAACGCTGACAGCGAGGTTGGTCTTGCCGTGTGCAACGGCATGAAGATCCGGGGACATAATCTGGTGTGGGCGACGGGGGCGCAGACTCCTGCCTACGCCACGGGCGATGGGACGAATTCGCCGGCGAATCAGGCTGTGGTGACAGCGAATATCCAGGAGCACATTCAGAGCGAGGTACAGCACTTCGGCAGCAATGTGTATGTGTGGGATGTGGTGAACGAACCGCTCGATCCATCGCAGCCGGACTGTCTCGCTCACGGACCGTTCTATAAGGTGCTCGGGAAGAGCTATATGGATGTCGCGCTGCAGGCGGCGAGGCAGTATGCGCCGGCGGGGACGAAGCTGTTTATCAACGACTTCAGTACTACCGATCCGAATAAGTTGGCCTGTCTGGTGCAGGTGGTCGGGGATTTACGCAATCGGGGCATTCCGCTCGACGGCGTCGGGCATGAGATGCATAACGCAATCAATTTCCCGTCGACCCAGTCGATGGTCAACGCGATCAATACCGTGGCGGAGAATTTTCCGGGGCTTGAGCAGCAGATTACCGAGATGGATATGAGCGTCTACCACGCGGGCGACACGACCTCGAACTATGGGAACAATATTCCGCCGTCGGTTCTGGCGGAGCAGGGCTGGCTCTATGCTCAGTACTTTGCGGCACTGCGTCAGTTGAGTGGCAAGCTGAGCGCGGTTACGTTCTGGGGCTTCGCTGATGACGATACGTGGCTCGATGGCTTCCCGGTTGCCAGGACGGACTATCCTCTGCCCTTCGACATGGGGCTGCAGGCTAAGCCCGCTTACTGGGGGATTGTGGACCCGACACATTTGCCCGGTTACGGATTGACGTTCTCTGCGGCGGCTGCGCCGGGTGAACAGGATACCCGCACGGTGACGATTACGGCGACCAATGGCAACGTGGGACCGGCTTATACGACGCAGCTCAGCGGGTTCACGCTTACGCAGATCTCGGGGCCATCCTGCTCACCGAGGATTACCGCGCCCGGGAGCTATCCGATTGCGCTGGGTGATATCCCGACAAGCGGCAGTGCGAGTGCCGTGTTTACCATCAGCATCGTCGGCTGCAATCCGAACTCACAGTTTACTTTGAGCGTGCCGTGGAACTCGGCGATGTACGATACCGGCACGTTTTAGGCCACACGCGAGGGGATTTTTATTCTCCGTTATATGGTTTCTGCTAGCCTGACTTGGGGTCCTGTTACTTATGTTGAGCTTCTGCCTGCGTTACGTCTCCGTTCGGAGATATGCCTTCTCGCTACTTACCTTTTTCGTACTTGGCTTTGCGCTTGGTTGTTCCAGTGGATCGAGCAGTTCCACAACACCCGCACCGGCCAATCTTGTTTACCCGCAAACGACAGTTACGGTTGCGGTGGGGCAGGCGATTTCAACCAACACTCCTTCGGTTACCGGGACGGTGACGTCGTATTCGATCAGCCCGGCGCTCCCCGCAGGTTTGACATTGAATACCTCCACCGGAGCGATCTCCGGCACCCCGACTGCGGCTATTCCATCGACCACGTTCACCATCACCGCTTCGAATGCGACCGGATCGACAACGACAACCGTTCAGATTGTGGTGAATGTGCCAGCGCCGACCGGACTCAGCTACCCGCTGACGACGGTCACGGCGACGGTCGGGCAGGCGATTGCACCAGACAACCCCACCGTTACAGGCGCCGTCGCCTCGTATGCGGTTGCACCGGCGCTGCCTGCAGGTCTCAGTCTCAACGCCACTACAGGAGCGATCAGCGGAACCCCAACCGCGACCGCGGCGCAGGCGACCTACACGGTGACTGCATCGAATGCGTCTGGTTCCACCACGACTTCGATACAGATCACAGTGAACCCAGCGGTTTCCGCGCCGTCAGCGCTAGTCTATCCGCAGGCGACTGTTTCAGCCACGGTAGGACAAGCAATCGCCCCCAATATTCCTTCGTTTACCGGAGCGGTGATCTCATTCAGCGTCAGCCCGGCATTGCCCGCAGGATTGAGCCTGAACACTTCGAACGGAGTGATCTCTGGCACTCCGACCGTGCAGGCGGCGCAGGCTTCCTATACGGTCACGGCGTCCAACGCAGGGGGAAGTACTACAGCTACTATTTCCATCGTCGTCAAAGCCTATGTCACAGCTCTGGACCTGGGACATGGGAGTGGAGTGTGGTTCATGCGGTCGACGGCGGATCGAGTCTTTAGCCAGGATGTTAGCGGACATTGGGCTCTTTGGGACAGTGGTTCTGATTCCCAAATGGCAAGTGGTGATCAATACTTCCCCACGATCAATGGAAATAGACTTGACTGGCCAGTCGATATGGCCGGGACGACGGTCGCCATTGGACAGACCAACGGCCTTGAAGTCCGTTCCACGGTCGATGGTCATGTCATCTCCCTCATTGCTGCGCCGACCATGATCGATCCCTTGGTGATTTCGGGGAGAACGTGGTGGAAGCTGGCTTCCGATGGCAGTTATATCTGTGCAGGTTCATCTACCGGTCTCGTGGCCTGGTCACCGGCCGGCCAGCAAGTGTTGTCGCGGCCGGGGGACTACTCCTTCGCCACTCCATTTGCTGCCCCTGGACAGATTCAGATCGCGGGCGGTCCGGCAGGTCAAAACGTCATTGAGACGGTCAATGTCGGCAGTGGTTCTTCTTCGGTGGGACCCCCTTTCTCCGGGTCCTTCCATTCGTGGTTTATCGACGGGCAACGCTACCTGACCTACACCGGCACTACGGTCTGGATCTACTCTTTGGCTGGGGTACAGGAGGGGCTAGTCTCGCTTCCCACCATTGATAACCTGCAGGGACAGGGTAACTGGATCTCAACGTTCCAGAATAGTGGGCGGCTCCCGCCCCCTTACACTCTGGACATCTATGCGATCGGCGCGAGCGCACCAACTGCGAGTTATACCGCTACATCGCCGCTTGACGTCGTCACTCCTTCCGGGAGCATGCTGGCATTTTTTAGTTACGGGTTAGGATCGGGGAGCATCATCGACCTTTCCGGTTCAACTCCAGTCAAGACCGATTTCACGACGCCGTTTTCGGGCCTCTCAGCATTTACGGCGACTTCGGCAGCAAAATGGTTCACTGCGAACGATGATGGAGTCGTCATAGATGGTGCGAGCACAAACGTCTCACGAGCTCTTTCGTTGGGTAAGGCGTGGAGTATCGCAGGAGGCACAAGAAGGGTAGCGATTGCTACAGCCAGCGGGTCCATCTTTTACCTGAATCCTGCTACGCCTACATCCATCTCCAGCATCGCGTCTTCGAGTTCGAAGATCGAGATGTCCACCGATGACTCCGTCCTGGCTGCAATGGACGCTCAACCAGGCCATACGCTCAAAATATTTTCGCTGCCCTCGGGCACGATGACCGGGTCATTCCCATATTCGTTCCCGAAACCACCTAATCTCATCGATTTTTCCCTCGCAGGTTCCGGGTCAGTTCTCGGCCAGGCTCTGGCAGGCAATATCGGCTCAACCTTCGGCTACATACGGACAGTTGGTCCCACTGCAGGTGGAACGGCGATCTGGTCGGATACGTCGACGTCAACGTACTGGGAGCCAATTCGCCTATCGCCCGATGGAACGCTGATCGCAGTCTCCAGTGGTCCGTCGGCAGGAGGGACAACGACCAACATCTACAAGAACGGTATGTTGGTGACGGCCGTACCTGGCTGGGCTGTGGGTTGGCTCGATAACGACAGATTTCTGGTCAATAGTTACGTATTAGTGCATGGAGCGCTTCCCTACGCCGGTGCGGTGATCTACGATGCGACAGGAACTCAGCTAGCGACCTCCGCCCTTCCTGAGCTGTCGCGTCTCCAGCCAGTAGGGTCGGACCAGATCTACGCACCTGCTCTGAACACCATCTTCTCGCTGTCCAGTGGACAGCCGGTCTGGACCGCAATATCCCCGTCGACGGATGGGGCAGTCGCAGGCACGTATGTCGTCTTCGCGTCTGGCAATCGAATCTTGCTCGACACTCACTAGCTCGTTGTCAAAGACATCAGGACATGGGGGTGGGCAGGGTACCCCGCACACTCCCAAACAAGCTTGTTAGAATCGCTGACCATGGCTGCTGCTGAACTTCCCGCGACTCCTCCGCTCGATAAACCCGCAAGCCCGATGCCTCATCGGACACGCGCTGCCGAGCTGGCTGCTCGTATGTCATCGCCGAAGAGGGTGGGGGAGCGGATGGCTCACTTCACCAGTTCGACGTCAGGCAACTCAAATGACTTGTCCCAGAATGCCTCGCTTGGGGCATAGAACCGGAACCAGAGATATGGCTTTCTTTCCCATCGTCGGCAGCCAGTTATTTTCGAAGCCAGCCGGTGCATTCGGGCCGAAATACAAATCGACGCTCCCGCTCGCCGTTCACCTTCATAGTGTCCTTGTTCAAGGAATCCAAGCCATTTCGCTTCGACGGATTCATGATGAAAGCCCAGGTCGCATTGTCATTAGAGCGTTAGCGACCAGAACTGTCTGGCTGGGACGTCTTTGGGAACATGCAGCCGGTAGGTCTTGCCGGGCTCAAGCGGCTGCCCCGCTTGGTCGGCGATCGGGGCGAGATATACCGTGCCCACGCGACCGACCATCATCACTTTCGGGTAAAAAGTGAAGAAGAACCACGCCGCGGCGCGCTTATCAATCTGTACGGCATCGTCCGTCACGAACTCGAATCCGAGCTTCTCGCCAGGAACCATGACGAAACTCCAGTGACGGTTCGGCCAATACAGGTTCGAGAAAAACAGGTTCGCGTCGAGATGCTGCATGTAGAAATACGCACCGTTGACGCTGGTAAAAACTATCGCTGCGTCGCAGCCAGTCCAATAATTGGACTGCCCTACTAGTTTCTGCACCCATCGCGTTTATCTCCTCTTCGGTAACTTGGCGTTATGTTCTAGCACTGAGTCGTACCATGAGACCCGCCACACGCCAGCTTCCCGCCGTATCCGCTCATGCTCACTTGCTCCAACACGCTGGACTTCGCGCTTCATCAACCGCTTGGCGCTGGCGAATGCCCAAAGCAAACAACGCTCTTAGAATCCAAGCTTTACGGGCTCCACAGAATCGTTGCTCTGGGGAGGCGGCGCAAGTTGAAGCGGACATCGTGGCAAAGCCTTTTTTCCGAGCGCACGCAGGCGGAGCGGACGAGTCCTTGCGGCGCGGAACTTGTCGAGTCTTCAGCAGAGAAGCTTCGGGAGTGCTGGCGTCACAGCTCTTTCAAATTGCCCTTGCCAGTAACCCCGTAGCAGAAGCCGTATTCTAGGTAGAAGCCCTCCGCTTCGAGAGCTGCCTCAAACTTCGCCCGCGACACTGGCATGGGTTGCCAACGGTCCGCGCACCAACTGGCGAAATCGAGATGAAGCGCCCCTGTTGCGGTCCAGATTCGCTCCCGGTAGACGTAACGTTCATGCAGCCACAGACCTAAGTCGTCAACGTCAACAAAGGCTTCGCTAGATCGTCCGAGCAAGGTGTCGATTGCTTCGAGCGCTCTCTCCAGAACAGAATTGTTGTCCATCCCCATCCCTCGCTCTTATCTGCTACAGCGCTACCATGTTGAAAGAGTAGTGTTTATCCCGTAACAAAAACCGGCTCTCGTAGCGGATAGAATCGCAGCAACTGCTTTATTTTGAAAGATGTAGCGTTTATAGCGGTTTGAATCACAAATACCGCCGCCAAGCCGCCTCCAACGCGGCGTGTGAATAGCCTCGCAGTCCTCCCCGATCACCTTGCCGAAACTGACCCGGCTTTACCTCAAAGGGTTTCAGCATCCGCGCCACTTTGCGGTCCGTAAGCGTAATCTCAGCCATCCAGGGCGATTCCTCCATCTTCAACAGCAGCGCCAGCAGCGTTGACGTTTCAACATGGTCTGCGTCGCGGTCACTGAGGAACTTGAGGTCACCCGCCATCAAATACTCGTAAGCAATTCGAACCTCTTCCGCGTGGTCCTGCATGAAGCTCTCCGAAGCGGCGCGGGTCGTCTCCACGTCGGCTGTGGCTCTCGATTGAAGTAATCGCTCCACGGGTTGGTCTGTTGTTTTTCGTTGCATCGTCACAACGATGGAGCGATCAAGTAGCGTGTCCGGTAATCCTCCAATCGCAGCAAATGCCTTGGGGCCATAAACGGCGAAGTGGCGCACCTCGTTCTTAGGGCCTTCACATCGCGGTACTGTAGCACCTTTGCGGTGTCCCGTATTGAGAATTGACAAGATAGCCTGCTGCACCTCGGACGCCCCCTTACGGTTGAGGGCCTCAACCTCATCGAGGAGGAGGGTTGGTGTGCTTTCCATCATGCGATAGAGTGCCGCTGCTGATGGTGATGTACCCCGCCACGCCCCATTCGAGACAAGTTCCAGCACCTCAAGAGCGCGAGTTTTGCCGCAGCGCTTTGCTGGAGAGAGAAGAGCGACGTAGGGAAAGCACTCGAAACTATTCGGGGTATAGGTGGCCAGAGCCCACAGCGCGAGCGGCAGATACGCCTCGTCCGGCAGAACGCAAAAGCGCCGAATAAACTCCTCCACCGCTTTCACGGGCGAATCGCGTTTCGCGTGTTCTGACGTGCCAAATATTTCGTCGGCAGTTATCGGCACTGCTCCACCTCCACAAGTTGGTCTTCTACCTGGCGGAGTTCTTCCACGCTTTGGTGAAAGAGCCGTGCCAGTACGTTCACTCCCGGAGCGTCATCTGCTGCGCGAGCGAGCTTCGCCCCCAGCGCGTCATTTACACGCCACAATCGGCGATAGTGGTCCGTGAGCCTAATGCGCTCAAGACGCATAGTTTTGGCTTCAGTCTCTCGCCGTAGCCGTTCCCGAGCGGCATCTCGTGTTTGCTTTGGCGACGGCGGTGGTCCGGCGAACAGGTCCGCCATGCGAAGTCCAGCGGCTTCCAAGACGGCAGCAAGGGTGCACCCGGCGAAGCAATGCACCAGAACGCGTCCATCAGCGGCCTCGCCAATGCTCAGACTGGGAGAGCGGTCCTCGTGGGCTGGGCAGCGTGCCTGCCAGCGGCCCCTGGCGACCCGACGGGCATCTAGGAGTGCGGCAAATTCAGGCGCCGTCATCGTGCCGCCTCTATGAGCCTATGCACATCTGCGGGATCAAACAGCAAGCGTCGGCATAGACGGATCGGCCGCAGCTTGCCTTCCCGAACCCACTTCCTGACGGTGTGAGGCGAGACAGCGAAGGCTTCCGCAGTCGCTAAAAGAGTGAGCAGCTTGGGAAGATTGTCAGCCATTCTTGCTCACCCGGCTCAACCGAGCCTCGACGGCGGCAATTGATACCCGCCATTGCCTGTTGACCTTTCGGGCTTCCAATTTCCCAGTCCAGAGAAGCGAGTACAGATAGTCCAGTCCGACCCGGAGCGTGCGGGCTGCTTCGATTGCGCTCATTTCTTCCGTCGTCTTCAAGTCAGTTCCCCCTTGACAGACCTGATGCTAGTGCTTACAGTCATTTTTATGCAACGTGAATATATCAATACCGTTACAGATGGCGGCGCGATGCCGGTTCTGATTAGTTGCCCACCGGCAAAGCAGGAAGGGGTTGCGACCTTTCAAATGGAGTTGGGCTCTCCGCAGCCTGTGCGTACTTTCACCCTTGAGGAGGTTCTCGATGCAAGGCGACGTCTCTCGACGGTGGACCGCCAACACTTCTACGCGGTGATTGCCTTGAAACAAGCGCTAACGGCCAGCACCGACGCGCTCGCTATGGATAAGGCCATGACAATGCTGCGACGCGCATACGACCTGCGTAAGGCTATGCCCCAAATTGGCTCTTCACCGCCAGAGTTGGCAGAAGGGCTCTCCAAACTCATGGGTTTGCCTCCGGCGGAAGCCCTTGCCCACTGGGATGGGTTGCGTCCTGGTCGGCGTGCCAGTCGCGATCCCAAAGTTCTTCTCTCCTATGAGCTATCAACATCACTACGCGAAGCTCAGTTTGTGCTCTGGTGGAACGACCTAGCTTTTCAAGCTGCCTTATGGTGTCCGAACCTGAAGACCGCCCTCTATGCGAGGGCTCTGTTGGACATCGTTGGCGGTAAGGGAATTCGGATTTGCCCCCATTGCAGTGAGTTGTTCATTCAAAGTCGGGGCGATCAGAGCTACTGCACCGTTGCTCATAGAGAAGCTCACCGCGTTGCGCGGTGGCGGAACGAACAGAAGCTGAAGGCAATCGAAGAAGCCAGCAAATCGAAGGTTCACAGGAGGAAAGATGGCACTACAAAAGCGCGGTAAGACTTGGCACACGCATTTCTTCGTCGACGGCCAGAGATTCCGGCAGTCCCTCGAAACGAGTGATTGGCGGGAGGCGCAGGCGAAAGAGAAGACGTTGATCGCATCGGCGAAACAGGGCAAACTCAGCACTTCGAGTGAGGACTTTGCACGTCTTCCATTCGAGGAAGCTGCCGCCAAGTATCTTGTCAGTCGCTTGCCAGAGCTTGCTGAGTCGAGCCAGCAGAAGGAGAGGCAGCTTCTGACTAAGCCGACACAGCGCTTCAAGGGTGTAAGGTTGCGCGATTTGTCTGCGGAGGATGTTTTGGGCTATCGGCAGTGGCGTATTTCAGCCGGGGTGGGTCCGTCGATCATCAACATGGAGATGGGGGTCATCCGCCGAATTCTGAAGCGCGCAAAACGTTGGCTCCTCCTTGCCGAAGATATCCGGCCCATGAAGGAGCCGCGCACGATTGGGCGTGCGCTCTCGTATGAGGAGAAGGTACGTTTACTCCATGCAGCCGACTCGAACCCGGAGTGGCAGAATGCTCGATTGGCGATGACGCTCGCTCTTTGCACGACAATGCGGGGCATCGAGATCAAGAATCTTCACTGGCGGGACGTTGACCTCATCCGGCGGTCGTTTACCGTTCGGCGTAGCAAGACGGACGCTGGATTGCGTTCGATCCCGATGAACGATGACGCTTACGCTGCTGTTCTCGAGCTGTGGGAGCGCGCCAGGGCGTTCGGGGGCACCAAACCGGATCACTTCATCTTCCCAGCTTGCGAGCACGGCCACATCGATCCTGAACGCAATCAGAAGAGCTGGCGCACCGCGTGGCGGAAGCTTACCGCAGTTGCCGGTGTAAAGGGGTTCCGTTTCCACGACTGCCGCCACCACGCGATCACGGAGCTGGCAGAGTCACAGTCCAGCGACGCGACCATCATGGCTCTCGCCGGGCATGTATCGAGGAAGATGCTTGAACACTACAGCCACGTTCGTCAGGAAGCAAAGCGGGATGCTGTGAACGTGCTCTCCGCAAAGCGTCCGAGCAAGCCAACAATCAGGGGTTACGACACAAAGAACGACACAAACACTCCCCTGCTTGAGCAGGTGCCACCGTATGTCATTGAAGGAATGGTAGGCACGAGGAGACTCGAACTCCTGACCTCTACCGTGTCAAGGTAGCGCTCTAACCAACTGAGCTACGCGCCTGTGCGTTGTTTCAGTCTAAACGGAAGAGGAACCGGGGAGCAACCTTCGGTTGACTTAGGTTACGATTGTTTGACCCCGCCCAGTGCCCTTTCTGAGCCAATTTCGCGCCGCGCCGAACCTGCTTACGCTTATGCGGCTGTTCATTATCCCCTTCCTTGTGATCGAGATTCTGGACGGACACTACCGTATATCGTTCGCGCTGTTTATCCTTGCTGGAATCAGCGATGCGCTGGATGGGTTGCTGGCGCGTTGGTTGAGCCAGAAGACGACGCTGGGGCAGTATCTGGATCCGATTGCGGACAAACTGCTGCTGAGTACATTGTTTGTGGTGCTGACTCACGTGGGGATGATTCCGCAGTACGTGACAGTGCTTGTTTTCAGCAGGGATGTGGGGATTCTGCTGATTTCGACACTTTTGTTCGCAACGGGGGCACTGCGGGATTTTCGGCCTAGCCTGTTTGGCAAGTTGAATACGGTGATGCAGATAGTGGCTTTGATCGCTGTGCTTTGCCAGAAGATCTTTGTTTCGCCACATTTAGTGACGTTGAAAGATTTTTTGGTGCGTGCGATTGCGGTGTTGGCACCCCTGTCAGCGGCGCAGTACGCATGGATTGTGTTTCGGAGGATGAATACGCCGCCAGCGCCGACGGTGGTTTAGCGAGGGTTTTTAGTCTTCGCCGGGGGTTTCGGCGAGGGCCTCTTCCTCTTCTATGGCGATGTCGCTAAACTCGGCCGAATCAAAGACTTCCCCGCATTTCTGACACTCAACAAATTCTGCGTCTTCCTCTCGGGCGACGATCTTGACGATGGGATGTTTGCACTTGGCTGTCATTTGGGGGAGGAAATCGCGAATGGTATGGATTTTGCCCGTCTTCGGCGGCCTTGTCAACTGGGATTTATTGGAGTTTTTCGGGTGAAAATCGCGGTGAAGTTATGGTGAATTCGTGGTGGAATTGCTGGAAATGCGCGGTTGCAATGCAGGAGATTAAAGACGTACACTATCTAGGACTGGAATTGTCTGAGTTCGGGCAATTTTCAGCTGGGGCGGGAGTTAGAAGAACGGCATGCTGCGTCTGACCAAAAAAGCGGATTACGGTCTGATGGCTCTGAAGTACCTGGCAGAGCAGACGGACGGCAGCGCGCACAGCGCCAAGGATATAGCCGAGGCTTATCATATTCCTCCGCAACTGCTGGCGAAGATTTTGCAGACGCTGGCGAAGGCAGGGCTGCTGGTTTCGCATGCCGGGACGAATGGCGGTTATGCCCTGGCTCGGCCGGCGACGGAGATTACGGCTTTTGAGGTGATCCGGGCGATTGACGGGCCGTTGTTCATTACGAGTTGCATTACGATTCATGGAGCTTGCGACCTGACAAGCACCTGCACCATCAAAGAACCGTTACGCAAGGTGAACGACAGCATTAAGGATTTGCTTAGCGGCATCCACATCGCCGACTTGATCGAGACGGATGGGGAACAGGGCGGAACGGGCGCACCGGTGGGCGGTGGCCTGGTGAGTATTGCAATTTAGGCAGTGCAGATTGGCGATGAGAGATTTTTTTCACGGGTGTGGTTTTTAGAAACATAAGTTTTCGGGAGATTCGGGAGATATGATGAGCAACGAAATGAGCAATAACGGCGTAGTGATCAGCGAGTCGTCAACACCACTGCCGGCTGGCGTGCATCTGCCGATCTACATGGACAATCATGCGACAACGCCGCTGGACCCGCGGGTGCTGGAGGCGATGATGCCGTACTTTACCTCGACGTTCGGCAATGCGGCGAGCCGCAACCATTCGTTTGGGTGGGAGGCGGAGAAGGCGGTCGAGAAGGCGCGGGAACAGATCGCGAAGCTGATCGGTGCGACCAGCAAGGAGATCATCTTCACCTCGGGCGCGACGGAGTCGAACAATCTGGCGCTGAAGGGGATCGCGGAGATGTATCGCGAGCGCGGGAACCACATCATCACGCAGGTGACCGAGCATAAGGCTGTGCTCGATACCTGTAAGAAGCTTGAGAAGCAGGGATTCCGCGTGACGTATCTGCCGGTACAGGCCGATGGGTTGATCGATATCGAAGACCTGAAGCGAGCGATGGACGACAAGACGATCCTGGTCTCGATCATGTATGCGAATAATGAGATTGGCGTGTTGCAACCGATCGCCGAGATTGGGAAGCTGTGCCATGAGAAGGGCGTGATCTTCCACACCGACGCGGTACAGGCCGTAGGTAAGATTCCGGTGGATGTGCAGAAGGACAACATCGATGTGCTTTCGCTCTCGGGACACAAGATTTATGGGCCGAAGGGTGTTGGGGCACTGTATGTTCGGCGGCGTAATCCGCGCGTACAAATCTCTGAGCAGATTAATGGCGGCGGACATGAGCGCGGGATGCGGTCGGGCACGCTGAATGTTCCGGGCATCGTTGGACTGGGCAAGGCTTGCGAGATCTGCGGCGAAGAGATGGAGGCCGAGGGGAAGCGCGAGTCGGAGCTTCGCGATTATCTGCGGGCGAAGTTTGAGAAGGCGCTGGATTATGTCCACGTGAACGGCAATATGGAGCACCATCTGCCGGGGAACCTGAATATGAGCTTTGTGTATGTCGAGGGCGAGAGCCTGCTGATGGGCATCAACGACATTGCGGTTTCGTCAGGTTCGGCTTGTACTTCGGCTACGCTTGAGCCATCTTATGTACTGAAGGCTTTGGGGCTGGGCGACGATGTGGCGCATAGCTCGATCCGGTTTGGGCTTGGGCGCTTCAACACCAAGGCTGAGGTGGATTACGTGTCGGATAAGCTGATCGATGTAGTGAGCAAGCTGCGGGAGCTTTCGCCACTGTACGAGATGGTGAAGGAAGGGATCGACCTGAGCAAGATTGAGTGGGCGGCGCACTAAACGCCTGGCTCTGAAATTCAACGTTGGCGCAGCGAATTGCGCCGGAGTAACATCTAAAGAGATAGAGACGAGGAAGACACCATGGCATATAGCGACAAGGTAATTGACCACTACAACAACCCGCGGAACGTTGGACAGATGGATAAGGCCTCGACTGAGGTTGGTACCGGGCTTGTAGGCGCGCCGGAGTGCGGCGACGTGATGCGTCTGCAGATTCGCGTGAATCCGGAGACGAACGTGATCGAAGATGCCAAGTTCAAGACCTTCGGTTGCGGTTCGGCGATCGCTTCGTCCTCGCTCGCTACGGAGTGGGTGAAGGGCAAGACGATTGACCAGGCTCTGGCGATCTCGAACACGGATATTGTGAAGGAACTGGCGCTTCCTCCGGTGAAGATTCACTGCTCGGTGCTCGCGGAAGATGCGATTCGGGCGGCGATCGGTGACTGGAAGAAGAAGAACAATGTCGCCGAGACGTCGGCGGTAGCTGCTGCTCACTAATTAATCGGTAGGGTAAGGACAACGGTAGCGGTGCGTCTTCTGGGTCGCGTTGCTACCGTGTTGCATTCGCAGCAAGGAAAAAGATATGGCGATGGTGACGTTACAGACCGCGGCGGAGATGGAGGCAGCGCACGCTGCTGCCGCTTCCGGGCAGAAGAAAGATCCGCTGGCCGGGATGAATGTGTTGACTGCACAAGGGCAGGAGCCTGCGCAGAAGGGCATACAGATTACCGAAAAGGCCTTGAAACGAATTCGCGTGGCGATGGCGAAGGAGGGTGTTTCGCCGGAGCAGGGTGGCCTGAGAGTGGGGATTCAGGGCGGTGGCTGCTCGGGGTTGAGCTATAGCATCCGGTTTGATACGAAGCCTCGCGAGCGGGACCGGGTGTATGCGTTTGGTGAGGGAATCGTGACCGCTGGTGATCCTACGAACGGCGCGCCGATTCGCATCTTTGTGGATCCGAAGAGCTTTATTTACCTGCATGGCATGGTGCTGGACTTTGAAGAGACGCTAATGCGGCAGGGGTTCAACTTCATTAATCCGAACTCGACGAAGAGTTGTGGATGCGGGTCGAGTTTCACGGCTTAGGGTGATCATTCCGAAAATTGAATGGGAGCGTGATGAAAGTTCACCAGACTCTGGCCCTGGCTGCAACTTCGTGGACTCTAACGGCGCAGGCCGCTTCGCCGATTGACTGTGCGAAGGCCTCTAACGCTGCAGAACGCACCATCTGCAGTACGCCGTCGCTGTTGCAGGCCGACGCGCGCATGACGGCTTATTTTGAAATTGCGACGCAGTTTGTTGGGATGGGCGTGCGCGGCGATCTTTCAGGACTCCCAGCAGGCCTTTCCCGCAGTACGAAATAAGTGTGGGACGGATAAGGGATGCATCCTCGCGGCGTATAAGAAGCAGACGGCTCCGCTGGAGACCGTGATTGCGAATGTTAAGGCACACGGGCCTTTCTAGCTGCTCGCCTACAATGGGGTTCGATGAATTATTTTGAGTTTTTTAGTCTTCCTCGCAAACTGACGCTGGATGTTGTGGCGTTGGAAAAGCAGTTTTACACCCTCAGCCGGAAGCTGCACCCGGATCGTTTTGCTGGAAAGCCAGTGGCGGAGCAGGAGGCGGCGCTGGCGCAGTCTTCGCTGCTGAATGATGCGTATCGGACGCTAAAGGACCCGATTCTCCGGACGCAGTATCTGTTGAAGCTCGAGGGAGTTGAGCTGGAAGAGCAATCGAAGGCTGCTACCGAGGCGGCGAGGGCGTCGGGGACAGAGAAGAAACAGGTGGTTCCTCCAGAACTGCTGGAGGAGGTCTTTGAGCTGAATATGCAGCTGCAGGAGATGCGGATGGCCAATCAGATGGGCGAAGAGGAGCCGGAGCTGCGGCGAGATCTGATGACGGCGAAGGATGCCTTCGACGCGAAGATGGTGGAAACGCAGGCGGAGCTGGAGTCGCTCTGGGGTGTTTGGGATGCGGGTGTGGACGCGGGGAATGACGCTACGCAGACCAGAGCGAGAGATGCGATGGTGGAGTTGCTGAATAGGCGAAGCTATCTGCGGAACCTGGTTCGGGATGTGAATGAGGCTTTGGGTTTGTGAAGCGCGGGTCGGCGTTAACTTTTTGCGGCGGTAGCGAGGCGTTCGATTTGCTGAAGGTGGTTGATGTCGTGGCCCGCCATGGTTTCTACGATGGTCCAAAAGGGCATGGTGCCACGCTCGGGGTGGGTGGTGGGGCGGCGGCGGTCGTCCTGGGAGACGGTTGTGAGGAAGAGCAGGTTCCAGTTGCGGGCGGACTGGAAGAGGGCGAGCGCGGGTTCGAGCTGGTAGGCTGCGTAGCGTTTGGCCCAGGCGTCCTGGTCGAAGGGCTGGATGATGGCGTGAGGCTGATCGAGCGCGGGTGCGAGAGTCTGGCGGAGGCGGAAGGAGAAGACGATCTCGCAGTCGGCGAGGTGGGTGACGATGTTGCAGATGCTCCACTTGCGTGGGGCAGGCGGAGTATTAATCTGGGCACTGGTGAGATCGGCGGTGAGGGATTGGAGACGCTCGGCGGTGGAGGTGAGAACCGGGATCGGGTCCTGACCGTTCAGGTAGGTCGCGTAGGGGTTTAGCTCCATTCGAAAAAAGTATCACGGAGCGTGGAGAATGGGGCAGGGTTTTGATTTCAGCGCTCTAAACGGGTGTGGTGGCGGGTTCGGTTTCGGCCCAGGGATTGTAGGTGCCGATGCTCCAGAGGTGGCCTTCGAGGTCGCGGCAGGTGAAGGCGCGGCCGCCATAGTCCATGTCGCGGATGTCGAGGACCATCTCGGCGCCGGCGCTTTTGGCGGTGGCGTGGACGGCGTCGGCGTCGTTCACGATGAGGTAGACGCCTTTGGTCTCGCGGAGGCCGATCTCGTCGGGTTGGGCCATGAGCTTGCCGAACTCGCCACCGTTGTCGACGGAGCCGAGCATGACCATACCGTTGCCGAAGGTGAGCTGGGCGTGCATCACGGTGGTGTTGTCGGAGCCGAGGTAGACGGCTTGCTTTTCGAAGCCGAAGGCGCGGATGAGCCAGTCGATGGCGGCAAGGGCGTTGCGGTAGCGAAGGCTGGGGACGATGGTGGAGCGGCAGGCTTTGGCTTGGTTGTTCATGGCGCTAAGCGTGTCACTGGTGGCGTGCGTTCGTCTTGGAAAAAACGGCGGGGCATTCTTCTGTCGAAAATCCCCGGTGGGTAAACCCCCCTCCCCCCCCCGGGGGATATCTTGGGCGTAAAATGTTTGTATTCAATGATTTGCGAGGGGTTGGTGCCTGCAAAATATTCATAACAAATGGGTTGCGTGCAAATTCTCTTGTATCAACGAGTTAGCCCCGGAGGGTGTCCGGGGCTTGCTTGTTTTTGATCTATATATTCAGTATAGCGGGTTGAGGGTAACTAAAATGCCACGCGGATGGGTGTAAATATACTTGACACACCACGCATCTTTAGATACTATTAGTTCATGGCAAGCAGCGACATTCCGAATAGCCTGATCGAAGTCATCCGGTATTTCTCGGATGTTGATGTATGCATTGAGTTTATCGCTAATCTTCGGTGGATGGACGGCACCGTTTGCCCCCACTGCGAGAGCAAGAATGTTGGCTTTCTGAAGACCCGCCGCATCTGGAAATGCCGTGGTTGCCGCAAGCAATTCTCGGTGAAGACTGGAACCATTTTCGAGGAGTCGCCCATTGCCCTCGACAAGTGGCTCATGGCGATCTGGCTGGTAGTGAACTGCAAGAACGGAATCTCCAGCTACGAGATTGCGAAGGATTTGAAGGTGACGCAGAAGTCGGCTTGGTTTATGTTGCATCGCATCCGCCTTGCTCTAAAGAACGGCTCATGGGAGAAGATGGGCGGCGGTGAGGGTGGTGCTGTAGAGATCGATGAGACGTTCGTTGGTGGAAAGCTCCACAACATGCACAAGAGCCGCGCCAAGGCACTAAAGATGGGCATGAAGGGCCAGCCAGCGAATGCCTATCACACTCGCCATGCAAACAAGACTGCTGTGTTTGGCATGCTTGATCGTGAGTCGCGGCAGGTTCGGGCAAAGGTGGTTCCCAATGTGAAGCGTGAGGTTTTGCAGAATGAGATTCTGAAGAACATCCATCACGGTTCGACTGTCTACAGTGATCAGGCTGTGGCGTATGACAAGCTGAAAGAGAACTACATTCACGAGACCGTGAACCACGTCAACGCCTACGTAGAAGGCAACGTACACACCAACGGATTGGAGAACTTTTGGTCACTGATGAAGCGCAGTCTGGCCGGTACCTACGTTGCTGTCGAGCCATTCCATCTCAACGCATATCTTGACGAACAGATGTTCCGCTTCAACAACCGCGCTACCAAAGACAATCCGCTGAATGATGCGGATAGATTCATGCTGGCTGTATCGCAGATTTCAGGGAAGAGACTGACCTATGCAGAACTGACTGGCAAGGTGGGAGAAACCGCCGCCTTCTAAGAATTACCGAAAGAAGAACGGACTTTGGATGAAGCGGCAGAACCGAGGGAGGCGCCCTTAGAAAGGCGCTTTCCGCTTTCTTTGTGTGCTTCGATTCGGGTCTGCATCTCGCTCTTGGACACCTTCAGTACGTCGCGTACGGCAGTTGCGAAGCGGGTGAACTCGGGTGTATCGGGTGGTTTCTTCACAAGAGCCCTTCTCCGTATGTATAGTAACCTACTATACTTAGGAAATAAAACATGTCTGTAGTGCCGTTGCCGGGACTTCCCCCTGAAGAGCAAGCCGTCCAAGATCGGGCAATCGCCTTCTTCAAAGAAAACAAAGAAGACCTCATCATTGCGTATCGCGCTCGATTCAAAGTGTTAGTCGGCACCGATTTAGCACGAGAAATGTTTCCAGAATACGCCGCCAGTATAGACAGCCGCCTGCGCTTCTCGGCGGCTGTTCAGCGTCCCGCTGCTGCTCTTTCCGACGAAGTATTCGACAGAGTTGTATCAGAATGCAGCGGGGGGCTAGCCCTATTCACGGGGGGAGGGACGGGAGCCGGGAAAACAACCTCCGTAATGCGAAATGGAGCCGCAAAAGCCGCTTTTCATGGGGCTTCTATCATTTTTGACGGAAACTTTAATAGTTGGAAATCATCCAAAAGTAAGCTAGAATCTGTACTAGGCCAACAGTGTAGGGCTGTGGTTGTGTTCGTCCATCGTCACCCCGTAGCCGCATACATAAAAGGTGTTATTCCAAGAGCGCTGGAACAGGGTAGAACTGTACCTATCCATGCGCATCTTCGAATGCACAAGGATTCAATAGCAACGTTCTTAAGGATTCACAGGAACTTTGCCGATAACCCTAACGTATCTTTTATCGTCCTAAACAATACGGGACACGAACAAGAATCGTTTCCTCAATCAGATATTGACTATTTGAAGGCTGTAAAATACGATTCTCCAGAACTCGAAGCTGCCATTAGAAAGGGGCTGACCAATGAACTCAAAGAGCAAAGAATCTCGCAAGCCCTCTATGATGCGTCGTGCGGAACTACGCCCGCCTAGAGCTGTCAGAGCTCTGCGTACACCCCATATTTCTACCGATAAACTCGCAATGGAAATTTGCGATGAGATGATCAGCAATCTTCGTTTCAACGTCGGAGAGCAAAAAAAGCGTTTCTCCAACAAGTATTAGGTCTTCTTGTGAGATAGGGCCCCGCCGAGTCGCGGGGCCCTTCACTTTTAATCCAGTTTCTGGACAAACCGAGAGATGCTGTAGCATGGCTGTCGAGTCAAATTCGTCAAATCGCAGAGGTTCAATGACACCCCAAGCCGAGCAGCAGCTAATCGCCGTTCTTCAGCAAATTGCCCACGAACTTCACAGAATCAACGCCAATCTGGCCAATATTCCAAATCACCTAAACAATATCGCTAATAAGACTGGCCGCTAACTAGGTTTCGGTCGAAGTCCAATTGTGCATGGTCGCGATGAACCAATAGCAGTTCAGCGATCTTTAAGGCAGTGTGCGCCGTATTTGAGTCGGCGTCACCCAAAGTCTTTACTAGTTCATTTGCCAATTCCTGCGGATTCATAACACCTCGCTGCCCTGTCACGGTAACCTCATTCTACATACTTTTGGTGCATCAAGTATGTTTAGGCCCGCGGATGTTGTTGTATGGTATGGAGTTAGGCGATTTGGGGGCTTGACATGCGATTTTTGGGCTGAAAACGCGAAAAATAATTTAGACCTTCTCCATCGTGAGGAAAACAAGGCGGTTCGCGCGCGGCGCGAATGCCCACCTTACCTCACCCCAGCGAGCGAGCTCGCCGGGGACCCCGATTATCGACGATGAAACTGTCGCGAAGATGGGCACCCGGTCGTGGTGGTCCCTTTCAGACGTGGACCACCCGTCCACTAAGGACGCAGTGTGTCGTTCTGCGCAAAGCCCTTCTCAAGATCGCGGCGTATTTCGGGAGTGTCTTCCTGGACACCGCAACGGTCGAAGCTGACTGGCGAGTCCTTGGTTAGGAGTCGATCTCTTCTGTCATTCCCGATGGCAAACACGATGTATCGCCTTCCGGGAACCAGGTGTTCACCTTCGCTGGACTGCGAAGCATCGTTGAGCCAATAAATGTGGTCGGCCCTAACGATCGCGCCAGGCAGCCAAGGAGCAGTCTCCTTGAGGGAACTGACAACCTGTACCTTTGTGACCTCGCGAAGATACTCGCCATAGTCCTCGTGATGCTTCACGATCTCTGTCGAAAGTGCCTCCACGGTCAGAACGTAGCGGGCGTCCCGCGCCTGAGCCCAGACAGGAATGTTGCTGCAGGGTGGCGGCAACGGGCCTGGCTTCGGCACAGTGGGGCTGGACTCGTATGCGTTGTCATAGAGGTGCCACTCTTTGGCCGCAGGCAGCAAATCTTCAATATGCGCACAAGGGTTGAACCGGGTAAAGCAGGAAAAGTCATACGAGGTCAGACGCA
>Ga0210406_10002100_pt1 | contig 23286 bp, 23 predicted proteins | sample IncBWC30MmetaG_FD_155454 | JGI IMG/M metagenome (GOLD analysis project Ga0210406, IMG submission 155454) | Forest soil microbial communities from Barre Woods Harvard Forest LTER site, Petersham, Massachusetts, United States - Inc-BW-C-30-M | ecosystem: Environmental > Terrestrial > Soil >...
ATCGTTGCCAGGAACTCGATCAGATTCTCGGTCTGAAAGCCGAGCCGCTCTTCACGCGCGTCTTCAAGTGGAAAGGCGCGATGGCGCAATATGGAGTGGGACATCTCGACCGCCTCGACCGCATCGACGCCCTGCGAAAGAAGTTGCCGGGCCTGGCGCTGGCCGGAAACGGCTACAGCGGGATTGGCGTACCGGACTGCGTCAGGACGGGCACGGCAGCAGTAAACGAGGTGCTGAACGTGCTTGGAGTTGTCAGTCTGGAATCCGTACCGGCGCAATCCTAGAACGATGGAGGGACGGGCGTCTCGCCCGTCAGCGAGCGGGATGACCGCCGCCACAGTGCGTCGTGCTCGCACCGAATTACTCCCGTAACCAGCCACAAACCGCGCGCAACAAGTCTGCGTCCCCCGTGTTTATACAATCGACGCACGTGGGGGATACCTATGCGCAAGCCATTCTTCATTGCATTCTTCGCGCTGTTGCTAGTCACAAGCAACGCATTCAGCCAGCGGAGCCAGTCGCCCGATTCCATGCCCGGCATGGATATGTCGTCTCACGATCCATCATCCCCTGCCGCCTCCGGCATGAAAGACATGCCCGGCATGGACGCCGCCACCAGCGCCCCGGCCATGCATTCCATGGAAGGTCATCACATGGACATGGGCCCGCACATGAAGATGACCACGCTGCGCGATCCGAAGCCGGGCGACGAAGCGCGCGCGCAGAAAGTCGTTACCGCCGCGCGCGGCGTTGCCGAGAAATACAAGGACTACCACACCGCCCTGGCCGACGGCTTCAAGATCTTCCTGCCCAACGTTCCGCAGAAGATGTACCACTTCACCAACTATAAGTACGCTTTCGAAGCCGCGTTCTCGTTCAATCCCGACCATCCAACATCGCTGCTCTACGAGAAGCACGGCGACGACTACAAACTCGTCGGCGTAATGTACACGGCGCCCAAGCGCTACAGCGAAGCTGACCTCGACAAGCGCATCCCGCTCTCGATCGCGCAGTGGCATGAGCACGTGAACCTCTGCATGCCTCCGGCCGACCGCAAGCAGGAAGCGCTTGGCCCCAAGTTCGGCCTGCACGGATCGATTGCGAGCAAAGAAGAATGCGACGCCAGCGGCGGCACCTTCCATCCGCTGGTCTTCAACTGGATGGTGCACCTCTACCCGCTGGAAAAAACCGAAGCAGAAATCTGGGACGTAGCCCGCAGCGCGAATCACAACCACGCTGACTAGCGCGGCGCAGTCAGCAGTCGCAAGGCTCTGGTCCTCAGCCGAAGGATGTGTTTGCTGAAGACTGGCGACTGGAGACTAACGACTAGCCTTTACCCCTCACTCACGACCCGCACCAAACTCGGCCGCCCCAGTCGATGACTGATCGCCACCAGGATCACCGCAATCACGCCGGCCTGCAGCGCCAGTCCGCCATACAGGCCTCCGGAATAGTTTCCCCATCCGTACTGCGTCTGGAAAACTCCGGTGGGCGTGAGAATGTTCAACGCCGCCATCGACGTCGACTCTCCCGAAATGCTGCACAGCGCCACCACCACGCCCGCCGACGCGTAGTACAAACACAAAAACAAAATTCCCTTCATCACCGGCTGCCGCAGTCGCGTGAGCGTGCACCACTGGATGAACAATATGTCGCGGGTCACGAACACCAGCACCACCACAAGCTGCAATCCGGCCGTGCGCAATGACGACGAGTGGAAGTCGAGCGCGAAGCGCCACGCCAGCAATCCCCACACCATCAGGCCATAGGCCACCGCCGCCGACAGCACCAGCCACGGCCAGGGCAGCCCGTCCGCTGAGAAAATTCCGCCACGGCCTTCCGCGCGCTCCCGCCACCACACCTTCAACCGCTCCGGCGGTGTCAGCGACGCCAGTCCGATCACGAACAGGATCGCGCCATTCAACCCAACCACGAAGCTGGCCAGCACATCGGACTTCACCAGCACATCGGGCGACGTGAACAGCGCGTACAGCACGAAATTCAGAAACGCCGCGCACCCCACCGCCTGCCAGCGCGAGAGCAGCCGGATCTCCTCATAATCGCGCTTCAGGTTGCGCACGATCATCGCCCAGAGCCAGGCGCCAACAGATGCATATAGCAGCAGGCTCATCACCAGCCACGGCACCGCATGACCGAACAGTCGTGGTGCGACATATCCGTGATAGGCGAAGCTAAGCTGCAGAACGCGGTACAGGTTGACGAACGGATCAAACGCGGCTAGTCCTGGAAACCAAGACATCGTCAATCCGTACGTGCCCAGCGCGAGCCCAAACACCATCAGCGCGCCGAGCAGCGCCACGCTGCGGCTGCGATGCTCCACCATGATCGACATCCACAAGCCGCACACGCCGAAAAACAGCGCGCTTGCGAAAATGCCCGTGAGCGCATTCAAAACGTGCCAGACCGTGAACCCCGCGCCCAGTCCGGCAATCACCGTGAAGGGAAGCGCACAGAGCGCAGCGAAGTAAGCGACTACGGGCTCGCCCAGCACTTTGCCGATCGCCAGTTCCGTCGACGTCAGGCTGGTCGTGCGCTGGAAGTCCCACGTCTTGCGGTCGCGCTCTCCCGACACCGACTGCGCGCACATCATCAGCGACCAGAAGCCGATCAGTCCCGCTTGCAGGCCGAACATCCACTGCGCGATCAGCATCCACGTGTGCTGCGCAGTGTGTTCGCGCATGTGTTTGGCGTACTCGATCCACGGCCCGCCGTATTGACCGGCATTTCTCTCGGCGATTGCGAGCATGCTCTGTCGCTCGCTCCAGCAGCCCAGCCCGATCAGCGCGCACAGAAGCAACACCACTAGCGCCACCGTGATGGCGCGCGCCGGCCGCAACTCCGACCGTATGTGCCGCACGAACTCCGGATTTCGCCAGAACTTCAGCACGTTACATCACCTCGTGTCGCGAAAGTTTCATGTACAGGTCTTCCACCGTCTGCTTGACCTCGGCGAACGCCTTCACGCGTACGCCGGCCGCCAGCAGTTCCGACAGTAGCGTGGCCGCGTCTTCATCCGATCCGGCAAACTGGAAGGTTGCCGTCCCAGCCGCGAGTTGCAGATTGGTGACGTACGCGCGTCCAGCGAACTTGGCTTCCAGCGCCGCCTGCGCGTCGCCCAGCCAGCTCACGCGGAAATCTCGCGCCAGGCTTTCTGCCGCGGTGACTTCCTCGATCCGCCCGCTGCGCACCATGCAGCCTTTTTCCATGATGCCGATCGATGTGCAGAATCCTTCCAGCTCGGTCAGAATGTGCGAGGAGATCAGGATGGTCGTGCCCTGATCGCAGAGCGAACGCAGCAGGTTGCGCAGTTCGAGGCGCGCCTTGGGATCGAGCCCCGACGCCGGCTCGTCGAGCAGAAGAATCTTTGGCCGGTGAATGATGGCGCGCGCAATGCCCAGCCGCTGCTTCATGCCGCGCGAGAGCCCGCGAATCATCGCGTCGCGCTTCACCTCCAGCGACACCTGCCCGATCACTTCATTCACGCGCGCCGGAATCTCGCTTTCGTTCACTTTGTAGGCATGCGCAAAGTAGTCGAGATATTCCCAGACCTTCAGGTCCTCATACACCGCAAAGAAATCCGAGAGATAGCCAATGGCAAGCTGCGCCCGCTCCGGTTCCAGCGCCACGTCCACGCCATTTACCAGCGCGAGCCCGGTGGTCGGCGCAAGCAGGCCGCAAGCCATGCGGATGGTGGTCGTCTTGCCCGCGCCATTCGGCCCGATGAGACCGAAGATCTCACCGTCCGGAATGGTCAGGTTCAGGTCTTGCACCGCGACCAGTTCGTCATATTCTTTCCGCAGATGAATCAGCTCAATCATGCAGCGAACTCCGTGTGGGCGTGGGGCGGGCACTCCTGCCCGCCAACGGCCAGCAGCACATTTCCGGCTGGGTCATAAACCGTCGCGTCCGAAGCCATAGACACCACGGATTCGGCCGTTAGCCAAGGAATATTACGCCCGAACTGAAGCGCAGGTTCCAGAAATCTGGCCGTCGAATCCGTGTCAACACGTCAACAAATGCACACATCTGGGGGGATCCCACCCCACCGCCCGAACTTGGAAACAGGTGGCGGGGCAGGATGTAGGGCCTTTGGGTTGTCTGCAGAGAAGAACGCGCAGGAAAGAGAAAACTTGCAGAAAAAGAAGTGAACCACTGCGAACTTGTCATCCCGAGCGGAATGAGGCGAAGCCGAATGGAGTCGAGGGACCTTGCGTTTCGCGGCGAGACTTCGAACCGAGGGTGCCCCTTCCTGGCGCGCTCTTTGCGCTAGGGTGGGATTCCACGGCAGCGTCGGTCGAAGGAAGGTGAAGCCTTGAAACTCTTTCGAAACCTAATCCCTATGCACCACCCGCCCGCCAACAATCGTGCACACAGCCTTCCCGGTCAGCGCCCACCCATCGAACGGAGAGTTCCTCGCCAAAGACTGCGATTTCGCCACATCAAAATTCCACCGCTTCTTCGGATCGAAAATCGTGACGTCGGCGGAATTCCCGCGCGCCAGCGATCCGCGGCCACGCAAATCGAACACCCGCGCCGGACCGACGGTGAATAACTCCACGATGCGGGTCAGGGGAATCTTGTGCGCGCGATGCAGCTTGGTGATGGCCAGTCCCAGCGCGGTCTCAAGTCCGATGATTCCGAATGCCGCGCGCTCGAACTCCACCTGCTTTTCGTGGCTGGCATGCGGCGCGTGGTCGGTGGCGATCGCGTCCACCGTTCCATCGGCCAAGGCAACAATGATCGACTCGATCTCGGCCGCCGACCGCAGCGGAGGATTCATCTTGCAGTTGGTGTTGTAGTTGCCGACGGCCTCATCGGTCAGCGTGAAATGATGCGGCGTCACCTCGCACGTCACCCGCGCGCGCGCGCGTTTGCCGCGCCGCACGGCCTTCAATGAATCCGCCGCCGAGAGGTGCGCCACGTGCAGCCGCGCGTTCGGAGTCTGCTGCGCAAGCTGGACGTCGCGGTCCACAATGCTCGCTTCCGCCGACGCTTTCCAGCCGCGTAGCCCCAGCCGGAACGAAGTTGGGCCCTCGTTCATCGGACAGTTTTCCGTGAGGCGTGTGTCTTCGGCGTGCTGCACCACCGCGAAACTCAATTCGCCGCTGAGCCGCAGGCACTCGCGCATCACGTCGTTATCAAGAATCGGGCGCCCGTCGTCGGTCACCGCCACCGCCCCGGCACGCTGCAACCCCCGGAAGTCCGTAAGCACCGCGCCTTTGCTGGCATGCGTTGCCGCCGCCACCGGGAATACGTTCACCACCGCGCCGCGCTCCGGCTGGCGCACCCAGTTCACCCATTCCTGCGAGTCGAGCACCGGGATCGTGTTCGGCATGCAACACACCGACGTGAAGCCCCCGGCCGCCGCCGCTGCCGTGCCCGAGGCGATCGTCTCCTTGTAGTTCTGCCCGGGCTCTCTTAAATGGACATGCAGGTCGATAAATCCCGGCGCGACCACCAGTCCGCGGGCGTCGAACTTCTCTTCGGCGCTGCCACGGATCTTGTTGGGCGGAGCCACCTCGGCCACCTGCCCGTCGCGCAGCAGCACATCCATAAGTGCATCAATCCGGTTCGCCGGATCGATCACGTGTCCGCCCTTGATTAGCAACGACGCCGGTTTGTTTCTTTCTTGTGCCATAAAAGATAGGGCTCTAGGCTTTGGGCTCTAGGCTCTAGCGGGACAAATCGGTCCCGAATAGTCTGGCGATCTTCAGCGTATCAACCTGTAAAGAAGAACGCGAAGCCCAAAGCCCAGAGCCTAGAGCCTGCCTTTCCCCGCCCGCGCCAGAATCGCCATGCGCGTCGGCACTCCGTTCCGCACTTCTTCGACAATCACCGACTGCGGACCGTCGGCAACATCTCCAGTCAACTCCAGCCCGCGAATAATGGGCCCCGGATGCATCACGATCGCATCTTTCTTCGCCATCTTCAGGCGGTGCCCCGTCATCTGGTAGCGCGCGATGTAGTCGTCGAGGCGCAGCTTCAGACCCGCGAGCCGTTCTTTCTGCACGCGCAGCAGCGTGATCACATCTGTCCCGCGCAGCGCTTCTTCCAGGTGCCGCGTAATGCTGACCCCGGGCGCGAGCGTGGTGGCCACCTCAGGCACCAGTTCGGGAGGGCCGCACAGAACGACCTTCGAGCCGAACTTCGCGAGCAGATGGCACGCCGAGCGCGCCACCCGGCTGTGAAAGATGTCGCCCACGATCGCCACCCGCAGACCCTTCAGTGTTTTTTTGTGCTTCAGGATCGTGTAAGCATCCAGCAGTGCCTGCGACGGATGCTCGTGCATGCCGTCGCCCGCGTTCACCACCGGGATGTCGAGGTTCTCGGCCATCAGCTGCGGGGCACCTGCCAGCGGGTGGCGGATTACGATCACGTCCGCGCCTACGGCGCGCAGGGTGTAGCCGGTGTCGAGCAGCGACTCGCCCTTCTCGATGCTCGAACCGCTCGATTGCACCAGCGTGGTCATTGCGCCCATCGACTTGGCGGCGATTTCAAACGAGGAGCGCGTGCGCGTCGAGGGCTCGTAGAACAGCAACACCACGCGCTTGCCGCGCAGCAGCGGACGCGGCTTCTGCGGGTTCATGCGCCGCGCCAGCTGCAGGATCTTCAGGATTTCCCCGGCATCGAGCGACTCGATGCCGAGCAGAGAACCGCGTGCGACCTTTGTCATCGATGGCCTGGGAGGCGGGGCGCGTGTGGCCCGGGACGCATCCCGAATTCCGCTCAGCCTTCTATGTCCAGCGCATGGCTGGCGCGTCGTGCTTGCGATCCGGGAAGGATGAACGCAGCATCATACGCGTCGGCCGCGCCATGCGGCAAGCTCTGGGGGAAAGATCGGATCGGGTAGCGCCGGAGCTATTCGGTGATCGCCACCATCACGAAGTGCCGGACTTTTTTGTCTGGAAGCTGGAGCTCGTAGACCCGCCAAACGTCATAGTCGCCGCTGGTGCGATGGTCTTTGTTGATTCTGGCCTTATAGTCGCCGGGCATGAGGAGAGTGTTCGTCGCCTCGATCGATTCCAGTTGGCACTTCTTGCCGTCGATGACAACGTCCACATTCTGATAGTGAGCGCTGGAGTTGCCATGGAGTACCATGCGGCTTGCGTTCACGTGGACGTTGCGGTTGTACTCCGGCGCAGCCGCCACAAGTGTCGAGCATAAAAACAAAACAACCAGCAGGTGTTTCATGGCGTCTCCTGCAGAACGGACTCGACCATAGCAGCAATCGCCACGTCGGCCAACTCCCTTGTGCCAGCGAGTGATTGTCGTTGTTGTTTAAGCGGTCCATTTGGGTTGACGTCGCGGAGCGACGCTTGAGAATAGCCCGGCGCTTCAGCGCCGGGTTACCAGGCGAGCACAATCGCGTCCCGAGAGACGCCTGAAACAGTCTGCAGACATTTCATCCGTCCCTACGGGACGGATCGGATCTTACAGCCCATCCCCGCCACTGAAGTGGCGGGCTACCTTCAGAATCCAGGTCCGGCGAGACCGGCGGATCGCAAGTGCTATCTGGCTAACCGGTGGGTTCGCAACTGGTGGCAGGGAATGATTGTTGGATTTACGCATCCACAAGCAGGGCTATAATGTGCGTGTTGGAGGTATTGCCATGCGAATCACCGGCCTCCTCGTGGTGCTGCTGCTCATTTTGATTTTCTTCCTGGCCGCGCCCGCGGCCAGCTATGCGCAAACTGCGCCTTCGGTGAAACCTGCGGTCAGTACTGACGGCAGGGACGCACCGGCTCGCGCGTTTCAGAACTTCCTGCGTGGGGATGGCACGCAACTCCAGATGGACGGCATCTGCTTCACCATGCGCACTTATGTGGTGGCGCGGGAAGACGGAGATTCCGATGTCACGCGCCCAGTGCGAGTTACGCGCTGCCTGCCCGCGATGAAACTGGAGTTCAAGTCGGCGGCCCCAGAGCGGAGCGAAGACGATAACCGCGAGCAGCGGTAGAGTGGATTTCAGATTTTCGATTTCAGATTGCAGATTGATCTGAGATCGCGCCCGTCCATCGCGCGCTGCCGGAATGCACAGGCCCTTCGCTGCGTTCGGCTGGCGCCTCCCTCTGCTCGGGACGACAAGATCGAATCTAAAATCTGAAATGAAAAGAAATCGGCATCGCGAAATCGAATCCGAGATGCCGATAAGACCTTCCCTAGGTCGATGCAGCCGTGGAATCCCACCTTTGCGCACAGGACGCGCAAAGATGGGGCACCCGCGGTTCGTTCAGTGCGACGCGAGTGCATAGGTCCTTCGCCTCGCTCAGGATGACAGCGACTTGAGCTGACGACCAGCGACTGACGACTCGCGACTAAGTTTCGATCCCCACGTAGCACACCCGGCCGATCAGGTAGTCGGCGGCGGTTTTGCCGTCGTCCATGGTCATGACTTCGATCGGGTACGCCTGGTTGTGGGGCCGCAGAATCAGATGGTTGCCCGCGACTTCGACGTACTTCACGGTGCAGTCCCCGTCTTTGGCGACGGCGTACATGTTGAACTCGCCCTTGCGATACGGCTTCAGCGAGTTGTAGTGCCGGTCGATGAGCACGTTGGCGCCGGGCAGCAGGCGCGGGTACATGCTCATGCCCTCGCGGGCGTCGGCGCGGATGATCACGAAACGCTCCCACCTTTCGCGGTCGCCTTCGATCTCGGGCCGCATCTTGCGCAGGAAGCTTTTCTTGAACTTCAACATTTCACGGACGTTCATGCTCATGATGAGCGGTTCGGTCGCGGCGATGGGCCCGTCGACGAGCAATACGTTGTCGAACTCGTCGTCGGTGGGGGGCAGAATGCTGGCGCGCTTGTTGACCTCGGTGGGCTCGATCAGGTCGAGCACCGACAGGTGCTGCACGTTCAACACTTTATCCATGCCTTCCAGGCTCAGGCCGCGCTTGCGGTTAAGGAAGTTGGAGATGTGGGCCTGCTTGAAGCCGGTCTGCTGCGCCAGGCGGATTCCGGTGAGCTCGCCCTCTTCAATCCGGTCCCAGAGCGTTTTGCGCAGGTTATCCTGCAGAGCCTTGAATTTCATGAGAAAAAGTATAGCACCGCCTTATAGCGTGAGGATATTAACAAGTGAAGTTCAACATCTGAAAGGAAATAGAGTTCTTGACATCTCTGGCTGGCAGCTATACGCTATCCGGCATTAATAGCTCGTGTGTGGTATTGCTCGGAGTCATCATAGAATTCGTACAGAGCAGCGAGGAAGAGCGCGGGTTCGGGGAGTTTCGCCGCAAGGTGCGCGCCTCGGAGTTGCTCTCGGCGTCGCTGGAAAAACTTTTATCCGCCATTCATTTTACGGGCCGGGTCAGCGTTGTCGTCCAGAACGGACGGGTGCTGAAGTCCGGCTACGAGGAGGGCTACTTCCGAAGCAGACCTGAGTAGCAAGTGACAGGTCACAGGTCACAGGAAAACAGCAGGGAGCGCGGGAAGCAGTTCGGGATTCATAACTAAATAGCGCAAGCAGGTCATCGTAAGAGAAACGAGCCCTGCGTCCGGGAAACCGGCGCGGGGCTTTTTTATTTTGGTTCCCAGTTCTCGGTTCTCAGTTCTCAGTTGGGGTCGAAACGATGCGAGGAGCAGGAATCGATTCTTATCGTGGTCCGAGGTTTCATACCTACGAAGACTTCATTGGTCCACGAAAAAGGATTTCTGGTCCGCCAAGAACAACACTTCGACTTGTCCGACTGAGAACTGAGAACCGGGAACTGGGAGCTGCCTTCAGGAGGCAACCATGGAAAGTCTGGAAGATGTGCTGGTACCGATGGAGTTGAAGTATTGCGAGCGGTGCGGTGGGTTGTGCTTTCGAGAGAGGGATGCGGCCGAGGTGTACTGTCCGGGCTGCGTTCCGCAGATGGCCGAGAGGCCGAAGCCGAAGCGGAAACGCATGCTGGTGGTGGCGGTGAACTCGGTAGAGGAGATCGAAGGCTGCCTGGCGGAATTGGCCGCGGTGTGCGGGGAAGGAGGCAACGCATGACGGCGGCGGTGGGCTTTCTGGCGGCGTCGATCGATCCATCCGACTGGATCGACGATGCGTGGGACTCGGGAGCGAATCCGGACTTGTGGCTGTACCGGCGAAGGACGGAAGCGATCCTGCGGAAATTATTTCGCATGTCGGTGGAAGTAGGACGGTTGCCATCGATTCTGGGGAGCGAATTTTTCCGGACGCACGTGACGTCGTACAGCGTTTCGAGCTTCGAGGATGCGGTGATCTTTGTGCATGACGTGGAGCGCTGCGTGGCAAAACTGGATCACGTGTCGCAGACGTTGATCGGGAGGGTGATTCTACAGGGCTTCACGCATGAGGAGGCGGGGAGGCTGTTTGGATGTACCCGGTGGACGGTGGAGCGAAACCTTCCAGAAGCGGTTGACAGGCTCAGCGAGATTTTTCTGGCGGCGGGAATTTTGGAGCTGGTGGAGGGTCCGAAAGCGAGCGACGAAAATTGTTGTCAAGAGGGGGAAGAGGACGAAAAATTCGTAATCGTTTGATTCGTAGGGAAAAATAAATTTCGGAATCATGTCACATTTACCCCTTCGAAATTGGTATTCTAGATTTAGAGAGTGAGATTGAAGCTTTCGACAGAGGGCGCGTCCTGAGGACGCGCCTTTTGTGTTTTCGGGAAGATGAGTTGGTGAGAGCGAAAAGCTATTAACCGCTAAGGACGCTGAGGTTGCGCTAAGAAGAGCCTGAGATCGCGACGGTCGTGGAATCCCACCCTAGCGCAAAAGGCGCGCTAGGATGGGGCACCCTCGATTCGGGATGGTGCATAGGTCCTTCGCTGTGCTTAGGATGACAATGAGTTTCGTAGTTACTTATTTTGTGAGGATGGGATGAGTGCGAAAGCGGTGACGAAGAAGAAGGCGAGAAGGCCGGCAAGAAGGCTTCGACGAAGAAGTCGGCCAGCGGAGCGGAGAACGTAGCGGTCACGCGTGACAAGGTATCGCATGTAATCGCCGAGCACGCCGAGGCCGAGGCGGAGAAGGGACATCTGGCGACGTTCAAGTATTTGTTTGAACTGCTGGGAATCCATCCGCCGTCGGGCGTTGAGCAACCAGAAGCGGAAGACAGCAACGACCTGGCGCGGGTGCTGTTGAACCGCTTTGATTTTCCTTACAAGGGGCCCGCGGATGAGGAGCAGGCGGAAGGGCCGAAGGACGAGGAGCTGGTTCCAGCCGGGCCGAAGGATGATTCGGTAGAATGAAAAACCAGGTCACAGGTGACGGGCCTTGGTGTTAGGTGTTAGGTCTTTGGCTGCGCGGAGTGAGACTTTCGCATGGATATGACATGGGTGACCGGCCGGATTGCGGTCGGGGGCGGGATCTGGAACGAAGAGAACATGGCGGCGGTCGCGCAGGCCGGGATCTCACACGTGATTGACATGCAGATCGAGTTCGACGACACACCTCTGGGGCGACCCTTTGGGGTGGAAGTTTTGTGGAATCCGATTGACGATGACTTTCTGCCCAAGCCGGCAGAGGTTTTTCAGCGCGGGGTGGAGTTTGCGATTGAAGCGCTGGATCAGCCGGGGACGAAGTTGTTCATTCACTGCGCGGCGGGAGTGCATCGGGCGCCGATGATGGCGCTGGCATTGCTGTGTGCGCTGGGATGGAAGTTGAACGATGCGATCCGGTTGATCGAGACACGGAGGCCGCAGGCAGATTTTGCGGATGTGTACGTGCGGAGTGTGGAGAGATTTCTGAGTGGATATGCGGCGGCGCGAAAGTAGTTTCTTTGAAGATCTTGAAACGCAGAGATCGCAGAGAAGTGCCGCAGAGGCCGCAGAGAAAATCCTAAGATCGAGGCAGTTGTGGAATCCCACCCTAACGTCGCAAAGAGCGCGACGTTAGGATGGGCACCCGTGAGCACTTAATTGCTTTACGGAGTTGAAGGTTCGGTACAGGAGGAAGGCATGTTGGAACGTCAGCGCCGCCCGGAGGGGCGGTTTTTTATGGGGATGCTTTCGGTGTTGCTGGTTTGGTGGGGAGCGCTGGCGGGAACGGCGAATGCGGCGGATGGGGGCGCTCCTGCCACCACGCACGTGAGCGATACGGTATACCGCGCAGACGGCACGCCCGCTTCCGGAATGGTGTTGATTTCATGGCCAGCCTTCACGACTTCCGATGCCAAGCCGGTGGCCGCGGGGACGAAGAGCGTCACGCAGGCAGCGGGGGGATGCTTTCAGTAGATCTAGTCCCGAATGCTGGAGCCTCCCCGACCGGCAGCTACTATCAAGTTGTATTCCAGCGCAGCGAAATTCGCAGAAGCGTTTTTGACCAGATCGTGAGCGCGGTCATTGCGACGATTGTCAGCATTCTGATTGCGTTGCACGATCATTTGTGGCGGTAGAAAGAACGGGTGTTAGGTCTTAGGTGTTGGGCCTTAGGCCTTTGTTTCAGCAAACAACGGACTCCCAAGAGTGACTCCTAAGACCTAACACCCAAGGCCTAAGGCCCCAATCTCAGTTTCATTCATTCACACAACTCATAGGAGAGAACATGAACTTCTTACAGAAGTTGGTGCAGGGGATCGCCTTCGTCCCGACCATCGTCAATTCGATTGAAGGTTTGTTTGGCAGTCATACCGGGGAGCAGAAGAAGGAGTCGGCCATATCGTTTGTGGCCGCGGCGCTTCAGCTCACCGAATCGGTCTCGAACGGCGAAATCGTGGACGAGGTTAAGTTTAAAGAAGGGCTCAGCAAAATTATCGATGGAACCGTTCAGTGCCTGAACGCTTCCAGCTGGGCGAAAGCCGGAGTCCGGCAGTAAGCGTAACGGAAAAAGTCAGGAGTGGAGTATGTCATTTGGTTTTAGAAATATCGGGCACTTCTTCGCGACGGTGGCGGGAGACATCGTGAAAGGAGCGCGGGTTGTCAGCAGCGTGATGTTGAAGGCTCAAAAGGCGGAGCCGGAGATTGAGGCGCTCAGTGCATTGATTTTTCCGCAGGCGGTGGCGCTGGAGCGCGGCGCGTTCGCGCTTCTGGGGCTTGCGGCTCACGCCGTGTCGGAGACGGGTGATGCGGCCGCGGCCAATGGGCTCAATATCACGCTCGACCAGCAGTTGATTGCGGATATCAAGGAATTGATTGTGGCAATCGAGGCACACGCGAAGTCTGCGGGCCTGAGCAAGCCGGCGGCGGCGAAGTAAGCCGCTTTCGGGCGCGCAACAGAAAGGGTGGCGGAAGCACTAGGGCCCGCCGCCCTTTTCTGTATTTGTGCCCACCGAATCATGCATCCCAGCACGCTGCATAGGTCCTTCGCTTCACTCAGGATGACAAAACAAAAACGTCTTGGGTTAGCCGACGTCTTCGCTCCAGCCTTCCATGGTTTTCTTTACCAGCGCCATGAACTGGTCGGCGACTGCGCCGTCGATGAGTCGGTGATCGTAGCCTAGCGTGAGGTGCACGACGGAGCGAATCGCGATGGAGTCGTTGCCGTCCTTGTCGGTGATGACCATGGGCTGCTTGGTAATGCCGCCCACACCCATGATGGCGGAGTTCGGCTGGTTGATGATGGGCAGGCCGAACACGGCGCCGAACTGGCCCGGGTTGGTGATGGTGAATGTCGATCCTTCCACGTCGGTGGGCATGAGTTTCTTAGTGCGGGCCCGCTCGCCGAGATCGGTGATGCCGCGCTGCAATCCGAGGAAATTGAGTTCGTCTGCATTCTTCAGCACGGGAACGATCAATCCCCAGTCGAGCGCGACCGCAATACCGGCATTTACGTGCCGGTGATAGCGGATGTTGTCACCATCGAGCGAGGCGTTCACGATCGGATACTGCTGTAGCGCGATGATTGCTGCGCGCACGAAAAATGGCATGAAGGTCAGGCGGGCGCCGTTGCGCTGCTCGAAGCTGTTCTTCAGCTTGTTGCGTAGGTTGACAATGCGAGTCAGGTCCACCTCAAACATGCAATGAACATGAGCGCTGGTGCGGCGCGACTCGATCATGCGCTGCGCGATGATCTTGCGCATCTGGCTCATGGGGACGACGTCGCCCGGGAACGCGGCGGGTGCTGGAGCGGGCGCGGGACGGGAGGTGGCTGCCGAGGGCTGAGCTGGCGTGGCCTGCGGAACTGGAGGCGAAGCGGCGGGACCCTTCTCGAGGAAGGTCGTGATGTCTTGCTTGGTGATGCGGCCGCCGAGGCCGGTGCCCGTGACCTGGGACAAATCAACATTGTTCTCGCGGGCAATCTTGCGAACGAGCGGAGAAGAACGGACGTCTTCGTCGTGCGTTTCGGACTCGGCCGGCGATGGTGGGGGAGCAGCCGCCTGCTTGGGCGCCGGCGCGGATTCTTTCTGCTGCTGAGCAGACGCGGCGGGGGAGGCCTTCTTCGCAGGTGCGGCCCCTTCGCCGTCGGCGGCAATGGTGCCGACGATGGTGTTCACCTGCACCGTGTTGCCCTCGGTGACCATGATTTCCTGCAGTACGCCCGAAGCGGGCGCAGGAATCTCGGCATCGACCTTGTCGGTGGAGATCTCGAACAGCGGCTCGTCGCGCTGGACCTTGTCGCCCGGCTTCTTCAGCCACTTGGTGATGGTGCCTTCAAAAATAGATTCGCCCATTTGGGGCATGATGACGTCAGTCGGCATAATTTCCTTCCGCACGGCCCACTACGATGAATTTCGGGCCAGGCACAAATCCCTATTATATAAGGAGGCAGGCATCAGCAGCGGCCGCACAGCAGGGTCGTTCCGCCAACGATGCAGATGGCGCATCCTGCAATTCCGTTCTTGAAGGTCAGTGCTTGTCGTGATCCTCGTGCCCCTCGTGATCCCCTTCGCCCGCCGGCGGCGAAATGCCGAACGCATTCTTCCAGTAATCCTGCGCCGGACCGGGCAGCTTCTCCATGTGGGAGAGGAAAATCGTGACTTTCCACATGTCCTGGTCACTGAGTACCTTGTCCCACGCCGGCATGCCGGTGTAGCGGATGCCGTTGCGAATCACGAAGTAGTTGTGCGAGTCGGGGTCGTCGGGCGGGTTCATGACCAACTGTGGCGGGGGCGGGTAGAACGACTGGGCCTGCGGGGCGGGCTTCTTGTCGAGCCCGCCGTGGCAGCCCGCGCAATTCATCGTATAGAGCTTCATGCCATCGATCAGGTTTTCGGCGGATGGCAGCACCGGGCTGGTGGCGTTGCCCGCATGCTTGTCGGTATAGGCGTCGACCGCACTCATGGCCAAGTGGCGCTCCCAGTGCGGAGGTTGCACGTTCGCTTGCGTGGGGATGAATCCGAGCGTAGCTGCGCCCATACCGCCGAGGATGAGCACCGCCAGGGTGACGACGACGCCGAGAATAAAGTTGCGCATCAGGCCTCCAGGAAATATGAACGTTTTTTTGTCGACTTAGGCAGCAACTACCAGAACGGAGAATAACGGAATCCCAGTGCTGCCAAACGCAGAATCCCTATCATAAACGAGTTGGGGGCCGGGCGACGAGACGGGGGACTGCATCGCCAGGAATGAGATGCGCTTCATTGGGGACTTTGCGGATTTTTCTTGGGCGGTGGAGTGCTCGATAAAAATCTTAAAACGCAGAGGCCGCCGAGAAAGGCCACGGAGGTCGCAGGGAGAGCCGCTTTGCAGGAGTCTGAACTTGGAAGGGCCTTCACACTTCAGGGGCTCAGTTGCGGGCTTGTCAATAGGCTCGCAGTTTGCGGGCTTCGCGGAGCACGTCGCTGACTTTCGGGAGAAAGAATTCTTCCTGCGGCGGCGAGAAGGGTACGGGAGTGTCGAGTGCCGTAAGGCGCACGATGGGGCCGTCGAGTGCGTCGAAGGCCTCTTCGTTGATGATGGCGCTGATTTCGCCCGCAATGCCGCCTGTGCGGACGTCTTCGTGCACAATCATCACCTTGTTCGTGCGGTGCACGGTCAGGGCGATAGCCTCGCGGTCGAGCGGCGATACGGTGCGCAGATCCAGGATCTCGAGTTCGATCCCTTCTTTGCTGAGCAACTCGGCGGCTTCCAGCGCGACGTGCACCATGGCGGCGTAAGTAATGACGCTGAGGTCGCGTCCCTGGCGGGCGACGCGAGCCTTGCCCAGTGGCACGACGTAATCCTCGGCCGGCACATCTTCTTTTATGCGGCGGTAGAGATACTTGTGCTCGAAGAAGATGACGGGGTTGTTGTCGCGGATGGAAGCCTTGATCAGGCCCTTGGCGTCGTAGGCGGTTGCCGGGCAGACGACTTTGAGTCCGGGGGTGTGCGTGAAGTATGCCTCCGGATTCTGCGAGTGAAACGGGCCGCCGTGGACGTTGCCGCCGCTGGGCCCGCGGATGACGAGTGGCGCGGGCGCTCCCCAACGATAATGCGCCTTGGCGACCATGTTGGTGATCTGGTTGAAGGCGCAGCCGATGAAATCCATGAACTGAAATTCGGCGACCGGGCGCATGCCGGTGAGCGCCGCGCCGAAGGCCGCGCCGACGATGGCGGATTCAGCGATGGGTGTGTCGATGACGCGCTCGGGGCCGAACCGGTCGATGAAGCCGTCAGTGACTTTGAAGGCGCCGCCGTAAATCCCAATGTCCTCGCCAATGCAGAACACGGCCGGGTCGCGCACCATCTCTTCCCAGATTCCCTGACGGATGGCTTCGAGATAGGTGAGAGTTGGCATGGGCTTTAGCTGGTGGCTCCTGGCTGGTGGTTGGTAGCGATCATTTCAAGTGAACGCTAGCTTGGGATTGTTTCTGCACGGAACCTTTACCTGCGCGGATTTTAGGCACAGCGTACTTGGGCCTGATCTCATGGCATTCCGGGCTGCAATACGGCCTTCCTATGGCGCTTTCCGGTTCCGGCATCGGCGAGGCCACGGCGAAGTCGCGGTCGGCTTCGAGTTGGGCGTCGACCTCCGCGATCAACTTTTCGTTTTCGGCGCGCGTCAGCCACTTCTTTGCGTTCACCAGATAGTTTTCAAAGCGCGCAATCGGATCGCGCTTCTTCCAATACTCGAACAAAGCTTTAGGAACGTACTCGGCTGCATCATGGATGGCATGGCCCTTCATGCGCATCATTTTCGCTTCGATCAGGGTCGGGCCTTCCCCGCGGCGGGCGCGTTGGCAGGCTTCGTGGGCGGCGTCGTAAACCTGACACGGGTCCGTTCCGTCCACAATCACGCCGGGAATTCCGTAGGCGATGGCGCGCTCGGCCAAGTCTTCGACGCGGAATTGCATGTCGGCCGGAGTCGAGTATCCCCAGAGATTATTTTCAACAAACAGCACCAGGCCCAGGTTCTGCACGGCGGCGAAATTCAGGCCTTCATAGGTCACACCCGTCGACTGGCCGCCATCGCCAATGTAAGTCATCACGGCGATGTTCTTGCCTTGCATGCGCGCGCCCATCGCCACGCCAGCGAGCACCGGGATCAGATCGCCGAGCGTGGAAATCGGCGCCACCACGTTGCGTTCCTGAATGTCGCCGAAGTGCGACGATGCGTCGCGGCCCTGGGTCGGCGAGCCGGCCTTCGCCATATACTGCATCATGATGTCGCGCGGCGAGAATCCTCGCACGAGTAGCGAGCCCTGATTGCGGATCATCGGGCCCATCCACTCATCTGCCTTGAGCGCATAGGCTGATGCGCATGAACAGCCTTCTTGCCCCAGCCCGAAGTACACGCCGCCCACGACTTTGCCTTGCTTGTAGAGATTCTCGAGTGCCGACTCCATCTTGCGGTTCAGCAGCATCCAGCGATAGATCTCGATACACTGCGGCTTGCTCAGATACTTCGAATCGCAAATGGGCGGGACGGGCGCATTCAACGTGCCCGAGACTTCGTAGCGCACAACATCGCCATCGCGCACCTGGCGAAGTTCGAAGCGCGGCTTTTCCAGGCGATAGTCAACGATGGTGTAGGTCCGCTGCGATGAGGCCAGGCGTTTCGGCGAACCCGCAGCGCGCTTGCGATTCGACGACTGCGCGCGCGTAGCTTTGGGCTTGGTCTTCTTCGCCATCGGGAACCGTGAAGGAGATGCTAAATCGTTTGCATCGTCATGGCCACTTGCTTACGCCCAGTGGATGTCATCTTCTTTATGGAGTCTGCGAAGTTCCTCGGGCGGCCGCGCCGGAACGCCGACTTTCTCCTCAAGGAGTGCATCCAGTGTTTCGAGCCACAGCACCTGGCTGTGAAAGGCGGTACCGAAGTTTCGCGCAATGGAATGCGCAACGTCCTGGAGCGCTGGCGCTCGACCGAGTTCCTTTTCCATCGATGTCACCGGCTTGTTCACAATCCCGCAGGGAACAATCAGGTCGAAGAAGCTGAGATCAATATTCACATTCAGTGCGAAGCCGTGCGAAGTCACGCCGCGCGAGATGTGTACTCCAATCGCGGCAAGCTTTCCCTGCTCATTCTTATCGTGCAGCTCATACCCTTCCGCTGGACGGGCGAGGACGCCCGTCTCTCCACCGACAGTCATCGCCTCGGCAGCGGTCCACACGCCCGTGAGCCCGGCCACCCGTTCAGTGGGAATCTGGAAATCGGCGCACGCCCGAATCAACACTTCTTCGAGGCGCCGCACATACTCGATTACGCCCAGCGTCTTGCGCTTGCCGCCTTCCGCCGGAAATCCTCGCAGATCGAATATCGGATATCCGACTAACTGGCCTGGGCCATGAAACGTGACGTCCCCGCCCCGATCGCAGTCAAACAGTTCTATGCCGCGCCGCGAGAGTTCCTCGTCACCGACGACAACGTTGGCTCGCTTCGCATTGCGCCCAAGCGTGATTACGGGCGTGTGCTCAAGGAGCAGCAACACATCTCCGACGCGCCCATCTTTACGCAAATCGACCAGCTTCTGCTGCAACCGCAGGCCGATCGCGTACTCAATGCTGCCGAGTTGGAGAACTGAAATCATTTTCGACTGAGTAATTGCGTAATTTGGTAATCGAGTAATTTGAAATCCCATCCTCGGCAGATGGATTGCCCAATTACTCAATTGCCCAATTACACAATTTTTCCTCACGCATTAATCGCCATCCCATACACACTATTCGATGCATCCAGCATGGCCTCCGCCAGAGTGGGATGCGCGTGAATCGTCCACATCAGGTCCTCGACCGTGGCCTCGAGTTCCATCGCAGCGACCGACTCGGCAATCAGTTCGGTCGCCTGCGGGCCGATGATGTGTACGCCCAGGATCTCGCCGTATTTCGCATCCGACACGACCTTGATGAAGCCCTCGTGCTGTCCGACAATCGATGCCCGTGAATTCGCGGTAAACGGGAACTTGCCGACCTTCACGTTGTAGCCCATTTCCTTGGCCTTCGCCTCGGTCAGCCCCACGCTGCCGATCTCGGGGTGGCAATAGGTTGCGTTGGGAATCTTGCGCGGATCGATCGGCTTGCCTTCCTTGTTCGCAATCTTCGTGACCGCAACGATGCCTTCCATCGCGCCCACGTGCGCCAGTTGAGGCGTGCCGAGCACGATGTCGCCGATCGCATACACGCCCGGCTCGTCCGTTTCCAGCCACTCGCTTACTTTCACAAAGCCGCGGTCGGGCTTGATTTTCGTCTTATCGAGTCCGATGTTTTCCGTGCGCGGCTTGCGACCCACCGCGATAAGGATTTTCTCCGCCTCGACTTTCTGCTGCTTGCCGTCAACGCTGAACGTCACCGCCACGCCCGATTTCGTGTTGTCGATCTTTTCGACTTTCGCGCCCGTGAAAAAGTTGATGCCGCGCTTGCGGTACACGCGCGCCAGTTCCTTGGAGACCTCTTCGTCTTCCACCGGCACGAGGCGCGGCAGCATTTCCAGAATCGTCACCTCGGCATCAAACGAGCGATAAATCGATGCGAACTCCACTCCCACCGCACCTGCGCCCACCACAACCAGCGATTTCGGAATTTCCTTCAAGCCCAGAATTTCAATGTTGGTGAGTACGCGCTCGTCGGCTTCGAGCCCTGGAATCATGCGCGCTTCCGATCCAGTCGCCAGAATCACGTTCTTCGCCTTCACCTGCGACGTCTTACCGTCGGCGCCCTTCACGTCGATCGTCAAGACTCCGTTCTGGCGCCCGCCGGTTAGCTTTGCGTATCCTTTAATCGTCTCGACCTTGTTCTTCTTCATCAGAAATTCGAGTCCCTTGGCGTGCTTTGAAACTATTTTTCCCTTGCGATCCTGCACTGCCGACCAGTTCAGCTTGCGCGCATCCACGCCCTCGATGCCGAATTCTTTTCCTTCCTTCAGGTGATCCCACAACTCCGCGTTGAACAGAAGCGCTTTGGTCGGAATGCAGCCCACGTGCAGGCAGGTACCGCCCAGCACGCCTTCTTTCTCGATCAACGCTGTTTTCAGTCCGTATTGTCCGGCGCGGATGGCGGCCGTGTAGCCGGCCGGTCCGCTGCCGAGAATTGCAATGTCATAAATGATGTCAGCCAAAAGAGTGCTCCCTTACAGGTAGGTATAACGATATAGACCCAAATAGCTGATTCTACGACAGGCCAAAAGGATTCGCGAACGGAGCGGGCGGGAAGAAAGCAAAGGCGTTGTCACCACAGAATCACGGAGGCGCAGAGAAAAGGAGAAGCCCGTCGAATGCTGCGCATGAGCACCGCAAAACTTCTGAAACCAATGTACGGAAATTGACCTGGCTTGGTTTTCTCTGTGACTCTGTCGCGCGATGAAGAACTACGCCAGCAGCCGCGCCGCTTCCTTCGCGTAGTAGGTAAGAATAATGCTCGCCCCGGCGCGCCGTATTGAGACCAGAGATTCCATCATCACGCGCTCGCGCTCGATCCAGTTGTTGCGCGCGGCCGCCTCGATCATCGCGTACTCGCCCGACACCTGGTAGGCGGCCAGCGGCGCGTCGAAGCGCTCGCGCGCGGCCGCGATCACATCCAGGTACGGCATGGCGGGCTTCACCATGATCATGTCCGCGCCTTCTTCCAGGTCGAGTTCGATTTCGCGCATGGCCTCGCGGATGTTGGCACCGTCCATCTGGTACGAGCGGCGGTCGCCGAACTGCGGTGCGGAATCGGCCGCCTCGCGGAACGGTCCGTAAAATCCCGACGCGAATTTCGCCGCATAAGAAAGGATGGGCGTATTGGTCAGTCCGGCCTGATCCAGTCCCTTGCGGATCGCGCCTACGCGGCCGTCCATCATGTCGGAGGGCGCAATGATGTCGATGCCTGCCTGCGCGAGTGAAACCGCGGTCTTTGCCAACAGTTCAAGCGTCGCATCATTGACGATCTCGTATTCAGTGGTGGCCGCCGGTGGCGACGCCACGGCAGCTCCGAGCGACTGCGGTGCCGCCTTCACAATGCCGCAATGCCCGTGCGACATGTATTCACACAGGCAGACGTCGCCCATCAGGATGGCATCCGGCACTTCGCGCTTAATGGCACGCGCCGCCTGCTGCACGATCCCGTCGTTCGACCACGCGCCCGTGGCCACCTCGTCTTTTTTCTCGGGCAGTCCGAACAGGATCACTGAGGGCACGCCTAGGGAGCGCGCTTCCCGGACTTCTTTCACGGCCTCATCCACCGAGAGATTGAAAACTCCCGGCATGGAGCGCACTTCTTTCCGCACGCCCGAGCCTGGGCACACAAACAGCGGGTAGACAAAGTTTTCAGGAGTGAGACGCGTTTCGCGCACCATGGAGCGCAACAACTCGGTTTTGCGGAGCCGGCGAAGGCGCGTAACGGGAAACGCCATGGCTCGATTCTAGCAAAGCGGCCCGTTCCGGCCATCGGCAAAATCCGCGCCCGCCGGGCATCCGTATGGTCACCTGTCGATGTGACGGCCGTCACCGACTCTATGTTTATTCCTCGTGTTCTATCTATCTGGCATCACGACCTTTACCCTGGGGAGAAAATTGGATGTCCCATTCCGCCCTGTGGATCAAAGTACTTGTGTAACTAAGACATACCCCGCTGTAATCTTCAGAACCATCGCTCCGACCCCATACACTGATAGGGCGCATGTCGTATTCGCAAAAACTCGGTTTGGCGGGCATTGTGGTCCTAAGCCTCGCCGTGGCCGCGGCCGAGTGGTTCATGCCGCGAGGATTCGCCACCACCGTTTTCGGCGACCTGCTGGCCTTGCTCATGCTGAGCGTGGCTTCGGTCGCCTTCTTTTTTAACGCGCTCCGGCAGAAACGCGCTCGCATTTTCTGGCTGCTGCTCGGCTTCGGCTGCGTTCTCTGGACGATCAACACCGCGATCTGGGCCTACTACGAAGTGGTCCTGCGCCAGGAACTGCCCGAGCCCTGCATCGGCGATGTCATCCTGTTCATCCACATCGTCACTTTCATGGCGGCGGTGGCTTTGCTGCCGCATCGACCACGGGGCGATCGCAAAACCGCCTTCGATGCCATCAACTTCTTCATGGTGCTGGTCTGGTGGCTCTTTCTTTATTCGTTTGTCGTTTTTCCCGACCAGTACGTCAAGCTCAACGTGGCGATTTACAGCCGCAACTATGACTTGCTCTACCTGGTCGAAAATCTAGTGCTGGTCTTCGTCCTGGGGATGGTGGCAACCTCGACGAAAGGGGCGTGGAGAAGGATTTACTGGAACTTGTTTGTGGGGGGCGCGATCTACACCCTCGGCTCCGAAGCCATCAACGCCTCCATCGCCCGCGGGAATTATTACAGCGGCAGCATCTACGACCTCCTGCTTCTTGTATCGATTGGCTGGATGACATGGACGGCTTTCGCCGCTCGTAACGTGGACCTGACGGTCCCGGCATCCCCCGACCCTCCGGGCCGCTGGACCAATCTCGCCCCGCGCCTGGCCATGATCGCGATCTTGTCTTTGCCGCTGCTCGGCTTGTGGGCCCTGTTCGCCCCCAACACTCCCTCCGACCTGCGGAATTTCCGGCTGTTGGCAACCATGGCAGCGACCACCGTGCTCGGCGGTTTCGTATTCGTCAAACAGATCCTGCTCGATCGCCAGCTCATTCGCCTGCTCGACGAATCGCGCCAGAGTTACGAAAATCTGCAGCGCCTGCAAAGCCACCTGGTGCAGAAAGAAAAGCTCGCTTCTCTCGGACAACTGGTCGCCGGCGCCGCCCACGAAATCAACAATCCCCTCGCAGCCATTCTCGGATATTCGGAGATGCTGGCATCGCAAGCCTCGCTCAAGGGAGAGCAGGCGACGATGGCGCAGAAAATCGGACAGCAGGCGCGTCGTACCCGCGACCTGGTTGCCGATCTTCTGAGCTTCTCGCAGCAGAGTCCGTCGGAAAAAAGTCTGATCGATGTGGGCGGACTGGTGCAGCGCGCCCTGCAGATGAATGACGTGCAGATCCGCGGTAGGAACATTCGCGTCGAGGCCATCCTCGAT
>Ga0210406_10002101_pt1 | contig 23270 bp, 20 predicted proteins | sample IncBWC30MmetaG_FD_155454 | JGI IMG/M metagenome (GOLD analysis project Ga0210406, IMG submission 155454) | Forest soil microbial communities from Barre Woods Harvard Forest LTER site, Petersham, Massachusetts, United States - Inc-BW-C-30-M | ecosystem: Environmental > Terrestrial > Soil >...
GCACTTAAGCCGGTCTAGCTCTCGCATAGAAATGCTTACTCTTGGCATCTGAAACATCGCCGGCCTCCGAGTCCTTTTGGAGAGCCAAAAGACTGGACCGGACGAACACCAAAGGGGACATTTCTAACTGGGGCAAAGAGGACATTTCTATTTAGCTACCACAAGCACACTTCGCATAATGTATATTATGTTAAATTATACTTCCGATGTGCCTGAGATCGATGTCGCACACGTCGGAGCTCAGAATTTTGGCAGCCTGCCAAAAATCGTGAGTCTGGATCTCCTCGCCTTTTCAACATGTTGTACGCGCCCGTGGGCGTGGGCTCGCGCCCAGTGCCAATTGAGTGAGATTGCTCGCCAACCGCATCGGACCGGAAGTTTTCCGCTTGCGCGCTAAATTGACAGGAATTGTGAGATCTAAGAATCCTCCAGTCATGGAAGCCCATTGACAAGAATGTCGCGCACATCGCGACGTCGTTCCATTGCAGTTTCTCGCGTAAGCCAACGGACATAACTGCTAACCGGAAGAGCTGCCAAATATTTTCTCCAATTTTCGCCCGTCTTTGCGTGACCTCAAATTCCTTCAGTCGTGCAACTCCAAAATATACGTTTCACGGCCAACATTTAATTAATCTCCAACTTCTTTTAACGCCATACCAGTTAGATCTCACAATTCCTGTCAATTTAGCGCGCAAGCGGAAAACTTCCGGTCCGATGCGCGGTTGGCGAGCAATCTCACTCAATTGGCACTGGGCGCGAGCCCACGCCCACGGGCGCGTACAACATGTTGAAAAAGCGAGGAGATCCAGACTCACGATTTTTGGCAGGCTGCCAAAAATTCTGAGCTCCGACATGTGCGTGTCGGTACCACGAATAGTTGGTGATGGACTTCGAGCACAAACAACGGGTTGGCGCTCCGCACTCCGATTTGTCAGATGTGTGATCGATGGCCATTAATAATGCATTAATATCAGATAGTTATAATGTAATACTCGACGCACCCGAGAATGCGCCGCAAATAGATGGTGACGAGCTGGCCGGGTTCGGAGCAAAACCTGACGGTCAATGTACTCAAATGCTCGACGGAAAGCGGTCATTGACGGCCCGACATTCAGAGGTTTTCGGCTCTCTTAAAGTCCATGACCCAATTCACTTCCCACGTCTTGCCTTGATCCACCGAGAAAGATTGCTCCCATCGGCAGCTTTTGACCCGGTAAATTCAGAACGTTATCGTCCATGTTGCCCTGACCTCCGAGCACTTTCCGTGACTCCGAGGTTCCCACGAATTCCGCCCACTCGTGACTTCCCGCGAGCCGATCCTTCAAACGCCGATGGTGAACCTTCCATCGGCCGATGAGAAAATCAAAATCATGGAGAGCGGCTGCCTCATATCCCATCATCGCCTGTGACTCCTGTGACATCGCTAACCCCTGAGCCGTGATCGCGGCGTTGGTGTGAGTCGCAGGACTTCGGGGTCTCGGGTAATTAGGTCGCGCCAAGGCGTCTGATTCCACTGCTTGTCCACCGCCAGTTTAGATTGATAGGCCGCGTACGCGCCCGGATTCGCAAATTGCGCCACCCAAACAAAGATGTGTTCACCGACGCGGATCGGGAGTCGTGGAAAGTTATTCTCTTCCATGGAGCTGACATACGCCGCCAATGTCCGGGCGCCTGCCGTCTCGGCGCGGTGCCGCAGCGACCGATCAAATAAAGTTTCGAACGTGTTCAGATTGTCTGCTTTCGTGTAGTAGAGGGTGACAACCACGAGGCCGACAGGAGCGTCTGCATTTGAGGGCGCTGGCCGAAGCGGAACGTCTTTGAATCGAAGCGCAGGCGCCGCGGGCTCGAGCAGCAGTACGTTGTCAGAATCGTCGATTGACGCATTCGCCTCGTTGCGCCGCGCGTGCCACAGGTCGCTATCGTAGAAGGCAGCAAGCTCCTTGGCGCGCGATGGCATGTCCTGAAATCCGCGCATCCACACGAATCGATCGGGGCGATCAAGATCACGGAATTGCCCAATAACCGTCATTCCCGTGGCGTCGAGTGGGTCGGCAAAGGTGCCATCGAACAGTTCGATGAAAGGCTCTCGTCGGCCTGCGTGAAGCGTGTACTGTCGAAGTTCGATCACGTTGCAGCATGTCCCGCCCTTCATCGCCACTGGAGGCTCCGCGGCCCAAGACGACGCGCCATTGATAATTGCGAGCATGACAAGCGCTCCGCGTAGAGTGCGTGGATGGAGGGGCGAATCTGTCGCTTGCATGAGGTTTTGTGGCACAGCGAAAGGTGCTCCAGATTTTTAATAACAGACCGGTTGCCCGGTTTTGTTAGTATTGCTCTTATCGATTGCCTGCGTCAACTTTCGAGGAATCCCGTGAACTCACGTCCCATGAAAGCAATGCCAATTCGAACGCGCCAGAATGATCCGGAAGGGCTTCGCTCTCGGCTGCTGGACGCGGCCGCCGATCTATTCCAGACGCGCGGCTATCAGGCGACGTCGATCAAGGACTTGATGGAGGCGACGGGCGTCTCCGGCGGTGCCCTCCATCATCACTTCCCCACCAAAAAACGGCTGGCGCTTGCCGTCATCCAAGAGCGGGTGGCGCCGTCTGTCCGGCAGACTTGGATCGAACCGGTAAGGCTCGCCTCATCCCTTCGGAAGGGCGTTGCCGGGGTTTTTGCGGTCATTGAAAGCGGTGTAGAGAAGCGTGGTTCCGTTTTCGGCTGTCCGCTCAATAATTTGGCTTTGGAGCTGTCGCTAACTGACCCGGACTTTCGTCATGCCATCAATTCCGTCTTTGAAGAGTGGCAAGCCACTCTCGCGCAGAAGATTGAAGATACCGTCGGAGGTAAACGCCTCGATCAGGGAAAACGCATCGAGGCTGCCGCCTTCATCGTCTCCGTCTATTCCGGTGCTATGACGTTGGCGAAGGCCTCGCAATCCGCCGCGCCATTGCGTGGCGCAGCGACCGTATTGTCGCGATGGCTACGTGAGCGCGATTTCGCGCAGTGAACGCCCAACAACCTACATTGAAGCTTCATTCATCTGCTCCCTACGCCGGTACTAACCGGATCACGTTCAAAGGGTTCGCTGGTACGCCAGCGTCTCAGGTCTGATTAAGACCGCCCCAAGTTTTGTGTACATCGTACAAGCGGAATGCATTTTCGAGGCCATCTCCAATTCCGCGTCGCGGATTGCGAAAGCGGCCGCAATCCCATTTCAAAAAGCGAGCCCAGTCTATCTCGTCGGCGGTGGATACGAATAGAACGATCCTCGGAGGAATTGTTTAGACATGCGATGAATCCAAAGACGTCTGGGGTTATGGTCGCAAACAGGGAATCCAGAGCGAGCGCCGTTTCAACTAAAACCGCACTGTCTTGAAATTGACCGTCGTCAATGTGGCGACCCGGCACAGCGTTGATCCTTTTTGTCTGTGTCGCCGGGAGGCGCTGGGCGCCGCGCGGGTGGTTATCGCTACTGCCGTATCTCACGAAACCTCAACAGGAGTTGATATGAGCAAGTCTGTTATCGAGCACGTCCTATCCCGGCTGCAGGATATTGGCATCAAGGATGTGTTCGGCGTCGCTGGGGACTTCGCTTTTCCTTTAAATGACGCTGTCACTGCCAACAAGAACATGCGCTGGATTGGCAGCTGCAACGAACTTAACGCAGCCTATTCCGCGGACGGCTACGCCCGCATTAACGGGATGGCTGCGCTGTGCACAACTTACGGCGTCGGTGAGCTGAGTGCGATCAACGGTATTGCGGGCTCGTATGCGGAGCATGTCCCGGTGTTTCACCTGGCCGGTATGCCACCCAGCCGGGTGCAGAGGGCGCGCCGCGTGGTCCACCACACGCTAGGTAACGGGGAGTTTGAGCTGTTCTATAAAATGACCGAGCCGGTAGTCTCTGCGAGGGCGATCATGACACCAGAGAACTGTGCTGCGGAAACGGAGCGGTTGATCGCCGCAGCCCTTTACCACCGCCGCCCGGTCTACATGGCTTTCCCAGCAGACCACGCGACGGCTCCCGTCATCGGTACGTCCCAGCCTGTTCCAGAGCCAAAGTCGGATCCTGCCGCTCTCACTGCCGCAGTCAACGCCGTAACTGCGGCGATCGACGCAGCGAGAACCGTGTGCGTCCTACCTGGCACTCTGGTAGCTCGGCAAGGGCTGAGCACGCAGGCGAACGGCTTCGTGAAATCGTTGAACCTGCCCTTCGCTACGATGTTCGGCGATAAGAGCGTACTCGACGAAACGCTGCCTAACTACATCGGAATGTACGATGGCAAGCTCATGAATGAGGAGGTGCGCGCCTTTGTCGAAGGATGTGACCTTGTACTCAGTATCGGGGCAGTACTCACGGACTTCGATTCGGGATCGTTCACTGCGCGGATCGATCACTTGAAGAGCATTAACATCCAACACCACCGAGTGCGCGTGGGTGAGGCGGTCTACAACAGTGTAGAGATGAGGGACGTCCTGGTCGCCCTGACCGCTAAGGTCTCGCGAAGGGACCTAAAGGTCACCAAGGCCCCGGGTCTTGGCAAACCGATCGGTTCGCTCCACGATCCAATCACGGTTGGGTACCTCTACCCGCGCTGGGAGGCAATGCTGCGGGAAGAGGATATTCTCGTGACTGAGACGGGGACCAGCTCAATGGGCGTGGCCTTTGCCAACATGCCAAGGGGCTCGACATACCACAATCAGACGCTATGGGGCTCAATTGGCTGGGCCACGCCCGCATCGTTTGGCGCAGCGCTAGCGGCGCCCAATCGACGCGTGATTCTCATCACCGGCGAGGGCTCCCATCAGTTGACCGCGCAGGAAGTCAGCCAGTTTCATCGCTTTGGATTAAAGCCAAGCATCTTTGTGCTCAACAATGATGGATATCTCATCGAGCGTTTGCTTTGCAAAGATTTCGACAGCTCTTACAACGACCTGGCTCAGTGGCATTACCACAAGCTCCCCGAGGCGCTCGGTTGCGACGATTGGTTCACGGCGCGCGTGACGACTTGCGGCGAGCTGGACAGCGCCATCAAGAAGGCGGAGTCGAGCGGCACTGGCGCCTACATCGAGGTGGTTACAGATCGCCACGCCGCTTCGCCGCTGTCACAGAAGATGCATGAATCGATTGCAAGCCTATACTCTTAGCGGCAGGGGAGTCGGATCGGGAAGAATGGTGCATGTGATGAGCAAACTGTCTAATAAAGTGGCAACAGTAACGTCGGCGATCCCGGATGTAACAACGCATGCCTGGCTCTGAACTCGTCTATCGTCACACTTTGGCCACCCGAGTGCTGCATTGGGTAAACGCGCTGTGCGTTTTTCTTGTGCTCTTGAGCGGATTCCAAATTTTCAACGCCCATCCACGACTCTATTGGGGCCAGTATGGAGCCAATTCCGACCGCGCGGTACTGGCGATCGAAGAGCAGGGGTCATCGGACGGTCGGCCGCTCGGCGTAGTACGCATCGGCACTCACGCGTTGCACACGACAGGGTTTTTGGGGGTCTCCAAGAGCGGCGACGGCGAGCCGGTAGAGCGCGCTTTCCCGAGTTGGTTGACCATTCCGAGCTACCAAGACCTGGCGACCGGTCGGCGCTGGCATTTCTTCTTTGCATGGCTTCTGGTATTCAACAGTGCGGTGTATTTCGTGGTTGGGCTCTTTAGACGACACATACAGCATGATCTTTGGTTAACGCGAGCACAGTGGACGCCCAGTCACATTCTGCGGGATTTTTGGGATCACTTAAGGCTGTGCTTTCCGCGGGGCGATGCGGCGAGGCAGTACAATTCTCTGCAGAAGCTTACGTATCTCGCCATTCTCTTTATTCTTGCCCCGACTATTCTGGCTACCGGCCTTGCGATGTCTCCCAGTATCGACGCTGGATTTCCATGGCTTCCGGCTCTTTTGGGTGGCCGTCAGAGCGCGCGGACATTGCATTTCATCTGTGCGATGGCGGTTGTCCTCTTTATCACTGTTCACCTCGCAATGGTCATACTGGCCGGCCCTCTTAACGAAGTGCGATCGATGATCACTGGCCGATACGCCTTACCCTCGAGTAAAACCGAATGACGCGCCGTATATTGACGCGCCGACAGATGCTGATGAGCAGCACCACGGCGCTGAGCGGCCTCCTACTGGGGGGCTGCGACCGATTGTCCAACGCCCCTTCCTTTCGTCGAATACTGGATAGTGCCGAGGCCCTCTCTTACCGTGGTCAGCGGCTACTCGTCGGCCGCAATACGCTCGCACGCGAGTTCGAACAATCAGATTTGTCGCCTGTGTTTCGTTCGAACGGTACCAGTGCACCAGATACTGATGAATACAATGCGTTGCTGGCGGATAACTTTCGGCAGTGGCGCTTGAAAATCGACGGCTTAGTGCTGCGGCCACAGGTTCTGTCGCTCAACGAACTGCGCTTGATGCCGTCGCGAACTCAAATCACCCGGCACGATTGTGTCGAAGGCTGGAGTGCAATCGGCCAGTGGACGGGTGTGCCCCTTGGTGCGCTTCTAAACTTGGCCGGTATGCAGCCAGCCGCGCGTTACGTCGTATTTTATTGTGCTGACATTCTCGAGACGGGAGCTGACCCCTACTACGAAAGCATCGATCTGATTGACGCGTACCATCCTCAGACGATTCTTGCGTTCGATCTAAACGGCAAACCCTTGCCAGTAGCGAACGGTGCGCCGCTGCGGCTGCGTGTGGAACGCCAGCTGGGTTATAAACATGCCAAATACGTGATGAGAATCGCGGTGGTCCAGTCGCTTGAGCCGATTCACGGAGGCAAAGGAGGATTCTGGGAGGATCGTGGATATGAGTGGTATGCAGGTGTTTAACTCGGCCTAATTATTGAATGTTTCCTTAAGGGGAAGACCACTTCGAACTCACGGAGTAAGGGACCGCATATGGCATAACTGCGGATGTAAATCGAGATTGGCATACGCGCGCTGGCGCGTCGCCGCGATGGAACGTTCGGCGGAATGGGGGAATCGGTTCGGAAACAATGGTGAATATGATGAGCAGACTGTCTAATAAAGTGGCCATAGTAACGGGCGCATCCAAGGGAATAGGCGGCGGGATTGCAATGGCCCTGGGAGCGGAGGGCGCACGCGTGGCCGTGAACTACTCCTCCGACCGGGAGGGCGCTGAACGTGTCGCTAAGGCCATCAGCGACAACGGGGGCGAGGCGATCGCGGTCGGGGCCGACGTGTCTAAGGCCGCAGATGTTGCGCGGTTATTTAAAGAAGTGGATTCTGCGTTCGGAAGACTGGACGTTTTGGTCAACAACGCCGGGGTATTCCGCTTCGGCGCCTTGGGAGAGATCACCGAGGAGAGCTTTCACCTCCACTACAACATCAACGTTCTCGGGGCGATTTTCACTGTGCAGGAGGCGGTCAAGCGTTTCGGGGCCGACGGCGGGAGCATCATCAATCTCAGCTCTATCGTCGGCTCGCATCCTGTCGCGGGGGTTCTGCTATATGCGTCCACGAAAGGCGCCATTGAAACGCTGACCAAGGGATTGGCGCTCGAACTAGCGCCGCGCAAGATACGCGTCAACGCCATCGCTCCGGGTCATACAGAAACCGAAGGCAACATGGCCGCGGGTACCTTTGAGGGTGGTGCCGGCGCCGTTCTGGCGGGTAAGACACCGCTCGGTCGGCTCGGTCGCGTCACGGATATCGCTCCACTGGCAGTGTTCCTAGCGTCAGACGAATCAGCCTGGATCACCGGGGAAGTCATTCGTGCCGCAGGCGGTCTCGTGGCTACCTGAATCCGATGTCATCGATGCCTCCTTCTGCTGCGATTTAACATTTGTGATGTCTCGGGTGAAATGATTCGGAGTCTGGGAAACGACAATCTGCTGTTGGCATTTAGTCGCGTAACGTTCCGCCGTTGGTGAGCGCAAAAGGATTCAGATCATGCTGACGCTTATTTCTCGGGCCTCTTTGGGGATCGCCTTCATCTGCGCCATTGTGATCGCCATCGACGAGATCCGTCACCCCCAAAAGATGTGGATCATGAATGCAGTGTGGCCTGTCAGCGCGCTCTATTTCAGCGTGTTTGGCTTGTGGGGCTATTTCCGCATCGGCAGAGGGATGGCAAAGGACGCCATGCAGGGGATGGCCATGAACAAGATGCAGCCTCAGACGACAGGGCACGAGGAGTCAGCGGGACAGGATCCTACCTGGCGCCAAACTGCAGTCTCTGACTCCCACTGCGGCGCCGGTTGCGTGATTGGCGATATCATTTCAGAGTTCGGCGTGTTCGCGCTGGGATGGACGCTTTTTGGCAATTCGCTGTATGCAGAGTACGCCGGCGACTTACTACTCGCCTGGCTGTTCGGAATTGCCTTTCAATACTTCGCGATAAAGCCAATGCGCAAGCTTTCGGTAAAACAGGGACTGATTGCGGCGGTCAAATCCGACACGCTGTCTATACTCACCTTTGAAATCGGCCTCTTCGGGTGGATGGCCTTGACCTTTTTTGTTCTTTTCCCCCAGCAGCCTCTTCGTCCCACGCAAGCCGGTTATTGGTTAATGATGCAAATAGGGATGATTCTTGGATTCTTCACATCCTATCCAATGAATCGCTGGCTCATAAAAGCTGGCTGGAAGGAAGTCATGGGATGATCATTAACTGCAACGAAAGTAGATCATCGCTTGGCCGATCACGAATTCCGGTCCCGGTTTCAACGCGCAGAGCTTAGATCACCTATTCGATGTCTTCTACAGCACCAAACCCCGCGGGCTCGGGATCGGCCTTTCTATTTGTCGCGCGATCATGGAAGCACATGGTGGGCGGCTGTGGGCAAGCGCGAGCGAGCCGCGCAGTGACATATTACAATTCACGTTGCCCCAGATTCGCTCCGATCGAATGCTGAGAGCTCTGCAGCGCCGCTCGAAGTCGAAAAGTGCCAGCGAGCAGAACTGAGATTTCGTAGGAGTTGCCATGGCCAACCGCGAACCTGCTGCGCATCAGCAGCCAATGTCACGTCCCGATCATATTCATCACAGGACACGCTGACGTCCCTGGGCGCGTCGCCGATGTTGTAATTCTTACTCGCTTCTGGAAGTTCGCCTCGGGACGAGATCCTGTAGCTTGCAAAATGGTTACTAGACATCATGGCCCCCGCCGTTCTGGCGGGGGCGGTTAAATTCAGGATTCAAGGAGTCTGCCTCCCGTCGTATCGTGGGTTGCGCACCGAAGTGCGCCGAGCCACATACAGAACGCCGGTCAGCGTGATCTGCACAAGCCACAGGAGGCAGACTATGAGTGAGGTTACCACTGCTTTTGTCGGATTGGATGTCCATAAAGAGTCCGTTGCGATTGCCGTTGCGGAGCCCGGCCGTGCGGCGCCGCGATTCCTCGGAACCACCAGGCCGGCAGTGACCGAGATCGAGAAGGCGTTGAGGCATCTGGGTGGCGCGCCTGAGCTGCAGATCGTCTATGAGGCGGGTCCGTGCGGTTACGGCTTGGCGCGCCAGTTGTGCGCGCGCGGCTATCGATGCGAGGTGATTGCGCCGAGCCTGATCCCGCGCAAGCCCGGTGATCGGATCAAGACGGACCGGCGCGATGCACTCGCGCTGGCGCATTTTGCGCGGGGCGGGGATCTGACGCCGGTGATGATTCCGCAAGAACCCGACGAGGCGATCCGGGATCTGTCGCGGGCACGCGAGGACGCAGTCCGTGCTCGCCTCAAAGCGCGCCAGCAGCTCAAGGGGATGCTGCTGCGCCATGGCCGAGGCTATAACGGCAAGACTTCCTGGAGCGCGGCACACGAGCGTTATCTGTCCGAGATTTGCTGGACACATTCGGCGCAGCACATCGCCTTCACCGAGTACCGCATCGCAGTCAGCGAAGCCCAAGAGAGGGTCGAGCGGCTGACCGCGGCGCTTCGCGAGCAAGTGGCCGAGTGGCGCCTGCAGCCGGTCGTCGGGGCGCTCATGACGTTGCGCGGCATCGAGCTCGTCGCCGCCGTCACTCTGGTCGCCGAACTCGGTGACCTGCGACGCTTCGCTCACCCCAAGCAACTGATGGCATTTCTCGGACTCGTTCCCAGCGAATGCACCACCGGCGAGACGCGCGTTCTTGGCAGTATCACCAAAGCCGGCAACTCGCACGCCCGGCGCGCACTGGTCGAGGCGGCTTGGGCATATCGCTTCCCAGCACGGATCCCGCGCCCGTTGCAGATCCGCAGCGAAGCCCAGCCCCGAGCGCTGCGCGAGATCGCTTGGCGAGCGCAGCTGCGGCTGTGCCAACGCTACAGACGTTTGCGCGCGCGCGGTCTGCATCACAACAAGATTTGCATCGCCATCGCCCGTGAACTGGCCGGTTTTATATGGGATCTCGCACGCCACGTCAGCGCGCAGACCTGAACCGATCGACTCGATCCCACCCCAACAGGAGGGGGGCTAATCACGCCCGATCTTACGATTACTACCGACTGGGAACGCGATGCGCGAACACGATGAGGGGAATCCTCGAAGGTACTACGTGGGCATCTGAAGCGATGATCCCCGACACTAGACCGAGGCAGCCCCGCGACGCACCGATGCAATGCGGTAACCAACCCGCGAATATCAGAATGATCCATCGTCGCACTTAAGCTTCGCGCGTCGCGTTCCTCGTCGGGAGTAACTCTCCGACTCGACACTTGCTTTACTACTCTTCTAGCGCAGCCCAGCGAGAGTCCCGCATTGCCTCCAGTTGACACATGGGGCCATATCAGTTCCTGGCCATCATTTTGCGGACGTTTGCTGCAGGGCGATCTCTTCAGGCCTTGTAGAGATCTTGTAGCACCAGGGTTGAGGCGGGAATCAGCTGGAGTCGGAAGTCTGGGAAATGGTGTTGCCATTGGATCAGATCTGGCGTAAAAACAACGTCCTGCTTTGCTGAACGTCGTGCCTCACCCAAGGTGAACGTTCATGGTCACTTTCCACAGAATCGCGCTTGTCATTGCCGACGATGAAGTCGCGCTGGCGGCCACGTCATCCATTTCTGGCGCACCGACGACGATTTCGAGCGTGCAGTTTGCTTTCGGGCGAAGGGTCTGCACGCGAGGGGATACCAATGCCGAAGCTTGAGCGCTCAGAGTGGTATGACCTATCCCGTGACATGAATTGGCAGTTCAAATACGTGAGAGACACGGAAGTTTTCCCCGAGGCGCTTTCGGAGAGCAAGGGCATACCGCCACAGGCCTGGTGGAACTGGGATGAGCCTTACAAGATTAGCTACCGCGACTACGTAAAGAACCAAGCTGAAAAGGAGAGCGGGGTTTACTCCGTCCGCTCAGCCCTTGCTCGTTCCGGCTTTTTCGACAATTTGGACCCCGGCTGGAAGGCGGCAATAATCGCGCACTACGGAGTCTTTGCCATGCCTGAGTACCTCGCTACCTTCGGCGAGGCGCGCATGGGCCGGTTCGGGCGTGCTGCTGCCTGGCGCAACATGGCCCTGTTCGGCACGCTGGATGAAATCCGACATGGCCAGCTCCAGTTCTCGTTTCCTCACGCCCTGCTCAACAGAGAGCCGCGCTTCGACTGGGCGCACAAGGCCTTTCATACCAACCAGTGGGGAGCGATCGCTCTTCGTCACCTCTTCGACGACATGTTGACCGCGAACGACGCCGTGTCAATGGCAATCCAACTGACCTTTGTTATCGAAACCGGGTTCACGAATTTGCATTTTTTGGGGCTCGCCGCTGATGCCATGGAGACGGGCGATGTGGAATTCAGCACGCTGATCTCCAGCATCCAGACCGACGAGGCTCGCCACGCTCAGCAGGGCGAGCCGACGCTGCGGCTGCTCATGGAGCACGGCAAAAAAGCCGAGGCCCAGCGCCTGATCGACGTCATGTTCTGGCGCGGATGGCGAGCCTTCGCCCTTTTGACAGGCCCAGCGATGGATTATTACACGCCCCTTACGCATCGCCGTCTCTCCTTCAAAGAGTTTATGCTCGAATGGATCATCAAACAATTCAATGATCAATTCCGTGATTTCGGTCTGGAGCGTCCTTGGTATTGGGACCTCTTCTTGCAAGAGTTGGATTGGCTCCATCACGCATTGCACTTGGGGCTCTGGTTCAAGCGACCGACCCTCTGGTGGAACCCCGATGCCGGAGTGAGTGTAGAGGAGCGTGAGTGGCTGGAGGCCAAGTACCCAGGTTGGCACGACCGATTTGGCACGTATTGGCACACCATCGCCGAGAATTTGCGCCTGGGGAACGTCGGCCTCACTCATCAGGAAACGCTCTTGGTTGTGTGCAACATGTGCCAAATCACCGTGTGTAGCCCGGCGGTCGGTGCCCTCCCCCGGCAGGTCATGCACGACGGCCGCGTGTACACCTTCTGCTCCGAACCCTGCCAGTGGATCTTCCAGCAGAATCCGGCACGCTACGCAGGTCACCTGTCGATCATAGACCGCTTCCTAGCCGGCCACATTCAGCCACCCGACATGGCGGGCTTGCTGGCCTACATGGGACTTTCCCCTGCCGAGCAAGGCACTGATGCGATGAATTACTCCTGGGCCTTTGAACTGCCGCAAGCCGCAGTCAAGTCCGTCGCCTAAAAGGAGCGAAACACATGGCCGTAGTTCCGCTTCAAGCAGTCTTTCGCGGCGATTTTGCGACGTTGCTAGTGCTTGTAGATGATGAGGACACGATGGAGGTTGTCGCTGACAAGGTAGCCTATCACGTGATTAACCGACGCTTACCGCCGCAGGATGCCGCAATGCGCGTGCAATATAACCACCGAGTTTTATCTCCCGACCAAACGGTCTCTCAGGCAGGAATCCTGCCGATGAGTTTTGTGGAGGTTTTTTACGATGCCCGAGAACGCAGCCACGCTGGAATGGATTGCCGTAGCTACCCTAGACGCCCTTTGGAAAGGTGAGATGACAGATGTTCAGGTTAGGGATGAGCTCATTCTCCTTGTCCACTTGAACAGTGGGGACGTTCGCGCCTATCAAGGATATTGTCCTCATCAGAAAAGCGCCCTTGCCGATGGGAAACTCGACGGGCACATCCTCACTTGTGCAGCCCATTTGTGGCAGTTCAATTTGTTAACGGGAGAAGGAGTCAACCCAAAGGGCTACCAGCTACATCGTTACGAGGTCAAGGTTGAGAACGCAACTGTCTCCGTGGGCATTCATCTGGGTAATCAATGAGGAAGAAGAACTATGGAAGAAGTCCAGTCTAAAAAACTCGTGGGCCCAGTGCTACGTGGTATGAACCAAGACGTCATCGAGGCGCTAATTACGGCAATTGAAGCTGACAACCCTGAAGCCGAACTCCTGTATGAAGATCGCGGTGGGTATGTGCGCATCCACACTCCCTGGCGATGCCGGGTGACCCGCAAACAGCTAGAAGCGGCGCTGGGGCGGTCTTTTAGACTGGCCGAGCTTGAGCCTGCCCTGGCAGGCTTTGCCGGACGGATGCGCACTGTGGGGGATGAGGCACTTGAGTGGTATCTCGAACGGGAGGATTAGCGATGGCAATGTTGCGGCGGCGCGAGCCGGCTAAAACGTGGAGTCTGTTGGGCGAGGTGCGCAAGAAGCCCAGCGAGTACGAGGTTATCACGACCAAGTTGCACTACCACTATCGTCGCCAACCTGCTCCCTTTGAACTCGATCCAAACACGCCCATCAATGCCTGGTATCTCCGATATCGGGAAGGTTCTCCCCTTCGCGCCGCTAGCTGGGAAGGCTTCAGCGACCCGCATCAACTCACCTATCGGCTCTACGTGGAGCGACAGTCCGAGCGGGAGGCCTATCTGGAGAACCTGGTGGATGAATTTGAACGCCGTAACCATGACGCTGGCCTTCAGATAGACTGGGTGCGGGCATTGGATCGGCTTCACCTGCCCGCCCGCTTTCCCCTTCACGCTTTGCAAATGGCCGCCCTCTACGTGGCGCAGATGGCCCCTTCATCGTTTATTACCAACGCGGCCTACTTTCAGGCGGCTGATGAGCTGCGCCGTATCCAATGGTTGGCTTACCGGGCCAAATCACTCTCACTCGCACATGATACAGAGTTAGCCTCAAGTGCGAACACCCGGCGGCGCTGGGAAGAGGATGCCGTGTGGCAACCCCTGCGCGAGCTCGTGGAAAAAATGCTGATCGCCTACGACTGGGGTGAGGCCTTTGCGGCGCTTAATCTGACGGTAAAGCCGCTCATCGATGAGGTCTTTAACGTACAGCTCGCTGAGCTAGCCCGCGCGCATGAAGATGATCTGCTCGGCTTGATGCTCAACGACTTTACGCTTGACATCCAGCGCTCCCGCGATTGGAGCGTCGCGCTGGTCCAATACGCGACGTCGCAGCGTCCCGACAACGCAGACTTATTCAAGGAATGGGTCGAGCAGTGGAAGCTTCTGGCGTATCGGGGCATGGAAGGAGTGCTCGAGCTATTCGCACAAGCGCCGCATCCGCTGGAACCACAAGCGGTTCTCCGAAAGGTCCGGGCCGCGCACCACGCCTTCTTGGCTCGGTGTGGCCTTCATACGCACGATTCGCGAATTAAGAAGCCAGGAGATGCCGCGATGGCAACCGAGGCAGTGAAGCTCAACGCCGACATCATCGGCGACATGGCGGCCTGGGGTGGACACTTTTGCCTGTTCTACGAAACAAAGGAGGATCTCCGCGACGCCTTGACCTCATATTGCAAGTCAGGTTTGGAAAACGATGAGTTCTGCATATGGGTTGTGGCAGAACCTTTGACGCTCGAAGAGGCGACAGCCGCGCTGAAAGAGGTGGTACCTGACCTCGATGACTATGTGGCGGATTCCCGTATCGACATTGTGTCGGCCGCGGATTTTTTCCTTCCGGGTGGCACGTTTGATCGTAAGCGAGTCACGGACGCTATGCTGGCGAAACTCACTAGCGTGTCGAGTAAAGGTTTCGCGGGCGTGCGCTTGACCGGGGATACTAGCTGGGTGACAAAACACGATTGGGTCCCTTTTTGCGAACTCGAGGAGGGTATCAACGAGGTTGTTGGCCACTTCCGCTTGACCGTGCTGTGCGCGTATTCGCTTGCGTCCTGCGGCGCCTACGAAATCCTGGATGCTGTGCGTACACACCAGTTTGCCATCGCAAGGCGGCACGGGAGTTGGGTCGTTATCGAAACCGCCGAAGTTAAGCGAGCTAAAGCTGAAATCAAACGACTCAACGAGGAACTCGAGCAACGTGTCGTAGAGCGGACGAACGAACTGATGAAGGCCGAACAGGGATACCGCGTGATGATCGAAACGGCCAATGACGCCGTGCTCTGCATGGATGAGAGCGGCGCAATCCTCCTTGCAAATCCCGCCACCATGGGAGTCTTTGGGTACGAACCAGCCGAGTTGATTGGAAAGCCTTTGACTGTGCTGATGCCACAATTCCTGCGGAAGGTGCACGACGATGGATTCAGACGGTACTTGGCGACGGGCCGGCGGCATTTGAACTGGCAGGGCACCGAGCTCACCGGACTCCACAAAAATGGACAGGAGTTCCCGGTGGAAATCTCATTCGGAGAGGAGGTGACCGCCGACGGCCATCGGATATTTACGGGTTTTGTCCGCGATATCAGCGAAAGAAAGCAAACAGACGAACTTCGAGCCTCTTTGCACGCAACACAAGCGGAACTTGCGCGAGTTTCTAGGCTGACGACTATGGGCGAATTGGCGGCATCTATCGCCCACGAAGTCAATCAGCCATTAACCGGCATCACGAGTAATGGCAACGCCTGCCTAAGGCTGCTCGCCAACCAGAATCTCGCTCCTGATGTTCTTCGTCGGGCCCTGCAGGAAATCGTTGCGGACGGCACTCGCGCAAGTGCTGTCATCGCACGCATACGCGCATCCATAAAGAAGACGCCTCCGGAAAAGCAGGCACTGGATTTAAATGAGGTGATTCGGGAGGTTCTGGAACTCGCAGATCATGAGCTTCGGAAAAATCACATTTCGGTCGAGTGCCAACTGACCAGCACCTTACCGCTCGTGCTGGCCGACCGCGTTCAGATGCAACAAGTCTTGCTAAACTTGATCATCAATGGCATCGAAGCAATGACGGAGCTTACAGGGCGACCTCGCGAGCTTTGGATACAATCCCAGCTCGGTGAATCTGGGAAAGTATTGATTGCAGTACGCGACTCGGGGATAGGCCTCGACTCAGAGGCAGACCGTTTGTTCATGCCTTTCTTTACAACGAAGGCGAACGGTCTCGGAATGGGTTTGTCCATCAGTCGCTCAATTCTTGAAGACAGTGGCGGGCGACTGTGGGCCTCGCCCAACTCTCCTCATGGAGCGGTGTTTTCGTTCACGCTGCCGGGGGCCAGCGAGAGTTGCTCATGACTGAGGGTCCAATGGTCTTTGTTATAGATGACGACCCATCGGTGCGTTCGGCGGTCACGTTCCTGTTAAGCACGGTGGGCCTGCAGGCCGACGCCTTTGATTCCGCAGACAGCTTTCTGCGTAAAAGGCCGCCCGATGTTACGAGCTGTCTTGTGCTTGACGTCAGGCTGCCGGGATTGAGCGGACTTGATTTCCAACGCGAACTCGCGGCGAGAAATATTCGCATGCCCATAGTCTTTCTGACCGGCCACGGCGACATTCCCATGAGCGTTCGTGCTATGAAAGCGGGAGCGGTCGAATTTCTTACCAAGCCATTCCGGGATCAGGATCTCCTCGATGCTGTTCGCGTCGCGCTTGATCGGGATCGCGCCAGCCGCGAACAAGAAAAAGAAGTAGCAGATCTTCAACGGCGCTTCGACTCCCTGACTTCTCGCGAGCAAGAAGTAGTTTCCATGGTCGTTACGGGAATGCTCAACAAACAGATTGCCGCTGAACTCGGAACCGTGGAAGGCACAGTGAAGGCTCAGCGCGCCCGGGCGATGGAGAAGATGCAAACGGAATCCCTCGCCGAGTTGATCACCATGATTCAGAAACTCAAAAGACCCTCGGAAAGAGCTACGTAAACCAAAGTTTACGCCAATCTGCCTTTCGGAGATTCCAAAAGTACCAAAGCTCAATGGATTCTCTTCGCGGGCAGGACTAACTTCAACTGACCGGAAACTCCAGCCAGAACTAATTTCAACTGACCGGAAGGTTGAGAAATGCCAGAACCCGTAGTCTCGGTGGTAGACGACGATGCGTCCGTCCGCAGAAGCACAACCCTGCGCATTGAGTCTCTTGGATTTAGAGCGAAAGAGTTCGGGTCCGCAGAAAGCTTCCTGGAGTCCGACCAGTTACATGAAACATCCTGCCTCATCATTGACGTTCAGTTGCCGGGCATGAATGGGCTACAACTCCAAAGACATCTCGCGGCCGCGGGCTACAAGATTCCGATCATTTTTATCACTGCTTACGATCGCAAAGAATCGCGTCAACAGGCAATGCAAGCCGGTGCGATCGCATTCCTAGGCAAGCCGTTTACTGACGGGCTGTTGCTTCAGACCATTCGTGCAGCGTTAAGCGGACAAGTGGGAGTAAGAAAGGACTTGATCTCGCTAGTTGATGACGATGCGTCCGTCCGCAGCAGCACAACCCTGCTCATCGAGTCTCTGGGATTTAGAGCGGCAGCGTTCGAGACTGCCGAAAGCTTCCTAGAGTCCGACCAGTTGCACGAGACATCCTGCCTCATCCTTGACATTCAGTTGCCGCGCATGAATGGGCTACAGCTTCAAAGCCATCTTGCCGCCGCGGGCCACACGATTCCCATCATTTTCATCACTGCTTATGACGGCAAAGAATCGCGTCGGCAGGCAATGCAAGCCGGTGCCGTCGCATTTCTAGGCAAACCCTTTAGCGATGAACTGCTGTTCCAAACGATTCGCAAAGCCGTGTAGTAGACGTGTCGATCGTCCCATGCCAGAGGGGAACTGGGAATTGACCGGCTTTGTGCGAGATATTAGGGAGAAAAACTTGCCGAAGCATCCACGTGGCGACGTCGTGAGATGGAGATGGAGTTGGCGCATGCGAACCGCGTTGCAACCATGGGGCGACTGTCTGCGTCGTTAGCACATGAATTAAACCAGCCTATAGGCGCTGCGGTTACAAACGCGCATGCTGCGGTGCGCTGGCTGGGTGCAACGCCATCCAATATCGACGAGGTGCGTCGGCCCCGACTTCCCGGCCGCGAAAGGCGAGCAAATCTTTCAGGCCTTCTACGCGACCAAGCCCGCCGGGTTGGGAATGGGCCTGCCGATCTGCCGCTCGATTGTTGAGGCGCACGGCGGTCAATTGCGGTGGGGATCTCCCACAGACGCCACTTTCACCTTGCCCGCGCATTCGAACAGGTCATTCTGATCGCGCACTCCGCACGCTACCGTTTCCCGCAACTCTTGTCTCGCGTAGTTGTTGGTCGATCGAATCGCCACCGCCCGTAGCGTGGTGCGAAGAGCGCCTAGCGACGCGCAGCGACTAAGCGACGCAGCCCAACGGAAAGAGTCGAATGCACTAAGGGATAACGTCGTGGCACCTAAGGGCCGATGGTCTCATGCGTGACGAGTCTACTAATCTATCAATCCGAGAAGACACCTCGGCAGGCACGGAACCAGTCAAATGGCAAAGAGCACGAAAATAGCAATAGCGAGCTACCCTCTCTCCCGGTTCCTCCTGGCTCTCATCCAGCATTTCTCCCACGGCGCCGCCATTGCAATCCATCGAGCTCGAACCGAGGAGGCGTCGAAAGAAAGCGAAGCATTTCTCGCCCTGGCCCCATCGATCCCGAACGAAATTAACCAGCCGCTGACAGGTACCATAACCAACGCCAATACGTGTCTACGAATGCCGGTCACAGATTTGCCCAGCATCGACGGCACTCGCGAAACAGCACAGCGCCCGCTTAAAGACGCATTCGAGGGATGTGGAAAGATTGTTCGAGGCGTTTTACACGACCAAGAGCAACGGCATGGGCATCGCTTGGTTTATCAGCCGCACCATGCTCGAGCGTCATCGCAGCCGTCTTTGGGCGGAGCCGAACGAAGGCCACGGGGCTACGTTCTCATCCATTCCCGACGACCCGCAAATGAGCCGACTGAAGGGCGTGGTTAAACCCGAGGAGGGGCAAATGAACGGCAATAGCCACGAGTCGCGAACAAAACCTGTGGTAGTCGTGATCGACGACGACGAGTCCGCGCGCGAATCCTTGGAATTGCGATCCACCGCGCAGCTTGGCAGGCAGAATGAGCATCCTCACGCGAGCCTGCGGGCTGAGGGTGCGCGTGCCAGTCGCATCGCCGCGCTCGGACAGATGCCGGCCTGCATTGTCCACGAGATCAATCAGCCCGTTGCAGCGCTCCTAATCAACACCCAGGCAGCGCTGCGTTTTCTCGACGGTCCAAACCCAAACCTCAAGGAGAGTCAGCAGGCACTCACCCGCGTGTTGCAGCTGGGGAATCGGATCGTCGAAATCGTTCGACGCACGCGCGCGCTCGTGGAAACGGTCCCGCCGCAAAAGGATGACTTTGAGATCAATGAGGCGATCCGGGAGATGATTTCGCTGAGCCAGGAAGAGCTGGTCAAAAACGGTGTTTTTGTACACACCCGGTTCGCGCAAGGCTTGCCAGTCGTTCGTGCTGACCCAATCCAGGTGCAGCAGGTTATCCTGAATCTCATCACAAACGCCGTGCAGGCGATGAGCGGGGTCTGTGAAGGCACGCGGGAGCTGCGGATCAGCACCGGCCAGACCACGAGCGGCGATATCCTCGTTGCAGTTCAAGACTCCGGTCCCGGTTTGGACGCGCAGAGCTTAGATCACCTATTCGATGCCTTCTACAGCACCAAACCCCGTGGGCTTGGGATCGGCCTTTCCATTTGTCGCGCGATCATTGAGGCACATGGTGGGCGGTTGTGGGCAAACCTGAGCGAGCCGCACGGTGCCACATTTCAATTCACGCTGCCCCAGTTTCGCTCCGAGCTAATGCCGAAAACTTTGCAGCGTCGCTCGAAGATCGAAGTCAAAGCGTGCGCAGCGAGTGAATCCACATAACTGCGATCTCAAAGGTGTTGCCATGTCCGGCCGCGAACCTGCAATGCATCAGATCAGCGCTCCGAATTCGTACGCGATCGCGTCACCCCCTCATCGGTTTAGGGTGTATGTGCTGTGGACCTTTCGGCTGTTGAGTACCGCCGCTGTCGCGATCTGCTTGCGCGAATGCTCGGAGTGCCGCCCAACCCCAAGACCGAGTGAACTTGCGACAGCCTTTCTTGCCTTTGGCAGGCTCGCTGTCCTGACGTGGAAACGGCTTCGCCGGGAAGGCCGGCGCCGTGACACCATCTTGTCATCGCACGAGGTGCCTCCGCTTGGCGCGCATCTCGTGTCCTCGAGACGCTTGTACCGACATCACGGGATCTACGTGGGGGGCGGGCGGGTGATTCATTACTCCGGTTTCGCGTACCGTTTGAAGTGTCGCGGAGGGCCAGTGCAAGAGGTGTCTCTGGCGGAGTTCACTCAGGGACGCGCGACGCGAGTGCGTCGCAGCGCCGCTATGTACAGCAGCCAGGAAGTCGTCCGGCGTGCGCGCGCCCGGCTCGGCGAGGACCAATATCGCTTGCTGACCAACAACTGTTGGCACTTCTGCAAATGGTGCCTGTACGGCGCAGCCGGCAACGGATTGGCCATCGAACGCAGGCAGTTCGCATGAGGAGCGTAGCCCAAGTCACTGGTGACTTAGAGGCAAAGGACGCAAAAGACCTCGTCGAGAGCGTGGCCCATGATGACGAAAAGCCAACTGTTCTGATCGTGGACGATGATCCTGACATACGCGAATCGCTTCAATGCTTGCTTCGGACGGTCAGTCTGGATTCGAGGGCGTTTACGTCCCCGTCGCATTTCCTAAAATCCGAGTTGTCTAGCCGACCGACTTGCCTGGTGCTGGATGTACGACTTCCGGGGCGCAGCGGACTCGATTTTCAGAGAGAGTTGACAGCAGCCAACGTCAACGTGCCGATCATATTCATCACAGGACACGCTGACGTCCGTATGGCAGTGCAGGCGATGAAAGCAGGCGCAATCGAATTCCTGATCAAACCCTTTCGGGATCAGGACCTGCTGGATGCGATCCAACTGGGGCTGGCACGCGACAGGGCCCGGTGCCAGCGCGAAAGCGAGCTGACGAGGCTGCGTAAGTGCTTCGGGATGCTCACGTCGCGCGAGCGCGAGGTAATGGCGCACGTCGTTAACGGTCGTCTAAACAAGCAGATAGCCAATGATATTGGGATAAGCGAAATGACGGTCAAGATCCACCGAGGGCAGGTGACGCGGAAGATGAAAGCCTCTTCCGTGCCGCAGCTCACGCGCATGGCCGACAGGCTGCGCGATGCGGATCTATTCGGCAGTTCCAAGGCAACCTGATCGGGTCTGATTGGCATGCGGCACGCTTAGATTTCCTTTGGAATCGACTACGAAAGCCATTGCCTTGGCGGACGAGTTCGAATCCACCCGTCCAAATGCTGCGAGGGCAAGCCCAGCGGCAATTGCCGCAATGCTGACACCTGCAAATTCCAGTGCTTCTCATGAATTAGCTGCTCGCGTTGGGGCGAACTATCGCGTGTTCATTAATCGACCAAGGGATAGGTTAGTTGCTGCCCGCCGCTCAACCTTGACGCAAGTCAATTTGCGAGATTCTTGTGTTCATCTTTGAAGGCGGGAGACTAAAGGATCGAGTGCGTCTCACGATACAAACTCGCAACCACGCACCAATTTCACAAGAACGTCCAATGGATGCGTCGACCGTCAACGACTTGAAGCAATCCCGCAGTCACACGACCCCCTATGCGAGTGTATTTGTCCAATTGCGGTCTAGTGATGACACGCGCGTTGCTGTCAATCGCGGTAATCCTCGTTGTCGCTCTACTCATAGCAGGGACAATCCTAAGAATCGCGTGTTTCTAATTCGATAAATCACAAATGCGTGGTGGGTCCCCCGGTGAAGGTACGAAACAGCGCCACCGATCTATCGGTGCGTAAGTAAGCTGCGCTTTTGCCCAGTCGAATTTGATCTCCGTCAAGGGGACGAGGGCACGTTTAGCGCGACGATGCAGGCCGAGGGTTACGGGGCTTATCTAAACCTGGTTGAGGATATCAAATGAACGAGGAACGAGCGGTTCTTGCGGGCGGCTGCTTTTGGGGCATGCAAGATCTTCTTCGCCGTTACAACGGCGTCTTGTCGACGCGGGTCGGTTATACGGGAGGCGACGTCGCCAATGCGACCTATCTGAATCATGGCACTCATGCTGAAGCGATCGAGATCATATTCGATCCGACAAGGGTAAGCTTTCGACAAATTCTTGAATTCTTTTTCCAGATTCATGACCCGACGACACCGAATCGGCAGGAAAATGACCGAGGGACGAGTTATCGATCGGCGGTCTTTTACACGAGCGATGAGCAGAAACGAATCGCCGAAGACACCATTGCGGACGTGAACGCCTCAGGACTGTGGCCAGGCAAAATCGTCACGAAAGTGGTTCCCGCCGGCGCGTTCTGGGTGGCCGAAAGAGAGCATCAAGACTACCTGCAGCGATTTCCTGACGGGTATACGTGCCATTTTGTGCGGCAGGATTGGAAGTTGCCCGTGCGCGATCTCAAAGACCGCGGCGGAGCGCAAGCATCTGGCGCTGTGTCATAGCGGCACGTGCTGCGAAGGGATGGAGGCGCGAGTAAGCCGACGCTTTGCGGGTGTCGACGACAGCAAATCTGGTGCGGATGCGAGCAGTCAACCGTTCTCGCTGAGATTGACGGAATGATAGCCAGCCATGTCGCGGTCTTGGAAGCAATTGGGCGACTGAGCCTTGCGCTGATCTTGGGCGTGCTGATCGGACTCGAGCGGCAATGGCACCTGAAATTAGCGGGCCTCAGCACGAACGCACTGGTTGCACTAGGCTCCTGCGGCTTCGTTGTCTTTGCCTCGATGGTGAGCGACGGCGATCCGATACGAATAGCGGCTCAAGTGGTTTCGGGGATCGGCTTTCTGGGCGCGGGCGTAATCTTGCGCGAAGGGATCAGCGTGCACGGCGTCAGCACGGCCGCGACTCTGTGGTGCGCAGCGATGGTGGGCACTTTTGCGGGCGCGGGACTGTGGGCTCCGAGCCTCGTGGCCGCCGGCTTTATAGTCGTCAGCAACTTGCTATTGCGCCCGCTCGTACGATTTGTGCGCAATCGCGCGGCCTCGTCCGTGAATATTGAAACTCACTACATGGTCACTCTTACAGGCAATTGTGGGGAAGCATCACAGTTGCGCCTACTAGTGGTGCAGGCACTTTCGCAGGCGGGATTTGCGCTGGTGCGCAT
>Ga0210406_10002102_pt1 | contig 23262 bp, 22 predicted proteins | sample IncBWC30MmetaG_FD_155454 | JGI IMG/M metagenome (GOLD analysis project Ga0210406, IMG submission 155454) | Forest soil microbial communities from Barre Woods Harvard Forest LTER site, Petersham, Massachusetts, United States - Inc-BW-C-30-M | ecosystem: Environmental > Terrestrial > Soil >...
GCCGGACGAAACCTGTTTGTCTTTGTGATCGGTAAGCGTGAAAGCAGGCACCAGAGCCCCAACTCCAAGGCTCTTCTCCGCGACCCCGCGTGCCTTGAGCTCAGCAATCGCGCGCGCATGCACCTCGCGAGCCGTGGCCGGCACATACTGCGCAATCAGCTCCTTGCGCTCCGCAAAAATCTCGCGTAGCGGCCGCGCATCCGTGCCCGGAGCCGATTCGTCCAGGGAGCTCCACTTCATAGTGACAGCCAGTATAAGCGACGACACGATCCCGGCCGCAAAAGGACCGGCCTGTTACGCGTGCGACTATTGCTTGGGCTTAGTCTCGACCTTCTTCGCTTTCTGCGCATCTTCCGTCCACGGCGGTACTACACCCACCATGCGCGCATAAGCGATCGATTGCCCGAGATGTTCCGCCATATGCCGCATCATGAAAAGCAGAATACCCCGCTCCGTATTCTTGCCGCCAAACCAGTCAAGCTGCTTTTCGAGATCCGAGTCGGGCATCTTGAGCACGGCCTGTCGAGTGTGGGCGAATGAGTCGTTCAAGATCTCGATGATCTTGGCCTTGTCGGTGGTCGACTTATCAAAGCCTTGCGCCTTGAATCCAGCGGGCGGGTCGGTGCCAATCAAGTGCGGCAGGTTGTAGTTTGCCGCCGCGACGTGCAGGTACACCTCCCCGATCGAGCGCACGTCGGGGGAGCCGCCACGTGTACTTGTCGGCGGGCGTCGCCTCGGCGAGCCGCATGAACTTGTCCTCCTCAACCTTGAGCTCAGTGAGGAATTCAGCGCGGCCCCGAAATTGGAGCAGTAGACGTCCCTTTTTCGGCGGGTGTTTGTTGGGCGAAGGTGACCAATGACAACGAGAATCCAACGGTAAGGCAAGCCAGCCAGAGCGGAAGGGAACGGCGCATAGCATCCTCGATTCAGTCTTGAATTTTGGTGGGCGGTGACAGATCAACAACACAGACGAGGAGGATCGAACAACATGAGCCTGATTGCGATGTTCGCCACTGCAGGAGCCCAGCTGCCCACTGCATTTCTGGTGATGTTGAGCTAAGAGCTAACAGCTAGAAGCTGCCCTTCCTACATCCCCGGGATCTTCATTCCAGCCAGCCGCCGCGCAAAGCTCGGCTTGCCCATCTGCTTGAACATCTTCCTCATCTGCGCATACTGCCGCAGCAAATTGTTGACTTCCTGAACTGTCGTCCCCGACCCTCGCGCAATGCGCTTGCGCCGGCTGCCGTTGATCGACTCGTGATGGTTGCGCTCGTAGGTCGTCATCGAGTTGATGATGGCTTCCACCCGGTTGATCTGCTTCTCGTCCACCTTGTCCGCAGCCTTCTGCAGCCCGCTGAACGGTCCAACCGACGGCAGCATACCCATCAGACTCTGAATCGATCCCATCTTGCGCACTTGCCGCAACTGGTCGCGGAAATCCTCGAGCGAAAATCCGTCGCCATGCAATGCCTTGGTGGCCAGCTCTTCGGCCTTCTTCTTGTCGATCTGCGACTCGGCCTTTTCGATGAGCGACAGAATGTCGCCCATACCCAGAATGCGCGAAACGATGCGGTCCGGATGAAAGGGTTCGAGCGCATCATATTTTTCGCCTGTGCCGATGAACTTGATGGGCTGCCCAGTCACGTTGCGAATCGAAAGCGCCGCGCCGCCACGGGCATCGCCATCCATCTTGGTGAGCACCACACCAGTAAGCGTCAGCTTCTTGTGGAACTCGTCCGCCGACTTCACCGCGTCCTGCCCGGTCATGGCGTCGGCAACAAACAGAATCTCCTGCGGATTCAGCAGCTTCTTCAGCGACTGCATCTCGTCCATGAGTTGGTCGTCGATGTGCAACCGCCCGGCGGTATCAACGATCAGCACGTCACTGCCGGTGTTGATGGCCTCGCGGCGCGCTTCCTTCACCAGGCGCTCAACGGTCGCCGTATTCGCCTCGGTAACCTGGCCTTCGTAAATATTTGCCTTAATCGCGTCAGCCACAACCTTCAACTGCTGCCGCGCTGCCGGACGATACACGTCCACGGAAACCAGCAACGGCCGGTGTCCACCCTTCTTCAGCCAGTTCGCCAGCTTGCCCGAAGTGGTCGTTTTACCGGACCCCTGCAGCCCGGCCATCAAAATCACCGACGGCGGCTGTGACGCGAATTTCAGCTTGGCCGTATCCTTGCCGAGGATCTCGACCAGTTCATCCCGCACAATCTTGATGACCTGCTCGCCCGGCGACAGCGCAGTCAGCACTTCTTGTCCGACCGCCTTCGCCCGGATGCGGTCGATCAGTTCCTTAACGACCTTGAAATTGACGTCGGCCTCGAGCAGCGCCAGCCGAATTTCGCGCAGCGCTTCCTCGATGTTCTCCTCGGTAAGCCGAGCCTGTCCGCGCAGAGACTTGAACGCGCGTTGCAGTTTTTCCTGTAGATTCTCAAACATAGGCGTAATTCTTTATTCTAGCAGGCAGCACGAACAGAGCCGCGTGGACCTATCCTTGTCTGCGCAAGAGAGTTCGTTGGTCTCAGACATCCAGAAGACCCTGTCATCCTGAGCGAAGCGCAGCGAAGTCGAAGGACCCCATACCCGCGCACGGCACCACAAGCCTGGACGGGAGTTGCAGCCAACGCTCTCTAGTTCGTTTCTTTGATCGCGCCCTCAATTGCATAACTTCCCGACCCGAGATCAAAGAAGCTTCTACTTCTTCCCAAACACTTCCCGAGCCGCCACCACGGTATTGCAGTGGATGGTCACGGTGTCATCCACCTTCTGTGCGTAGCCTCCGGCGTAGGTCACCATGATCGGCACATCCCGCGCATAAGCCGCGCGAAACACCAGCTCATCGCGCCGCTTCAAGCCCTCGATGGTCAGACTCAGCCCGCCCAACTGGTCCTCTTTATAAGGGTCCGCGCCCGCCACATAGCAAATCAGCTCGGGTTCGAACTGCCGGAACGCCGAACTCAGCGCGTTATCGAGCCAGCCCAGGTAAGCGTCGTCCTCAATCTCGTCCGGCAAATCCACGTCAATCGACGACGGTGGCTTGAACGCCGGATAGTTGTTCTCCTGGTGCAGGGAGATCGTGAACACGTCGCCAGCGTGCGCCGTCCGCATGCGCGTTCCCCCGAGCCCACGCGCCACCGAAGGCAGCGGCTCGCTCGGCACGCGCACACCCGCAAAAATCGCTGCCGTCCCATTCCCCTGGTGCACATCGCAATCGAGCGTCATCGCCGTGCGAATTTTATCGTCACGCTGCATTCGCCGGATCGCAACCGCTACATCGTGAATCATGCAAAACCCTTCGCCATGATCCGGAAACGCATGATGAAACCCGCCGCCGATGTTGAACGCCACGCGATCGTTGAGCGCGAAGTCAGCCGCCAGCACCGACCCGCCTGCCGCCAGCCAGAACGCTCGCACCAGCTCGGGCGAGTAAGGAATCTCCATCTCCAACTCTTCGCGCGCCGAAAGTGTTCCGGTCTTCAACTTCCGGACATACGCCGGCGTGTGCACCAGCAAAATGTCCTGATCCGACGCGGGCTGCGGCGTAACAAAATCGCTCGCATCAGCAATCCCCATCTCGATCAGCCGCTTGTGAATGCGCTGGTACTTCTCCGCCGGAAAGACGTGGGATCCGATGGGCAGGTAGTAATCGTCGCTATAGACGAGCCTGAAGGGAAGCATCGGCAAGCTGTCAGCCGGTGTTCACCGCGAGGAACCATCGGCCCTAAGCCTTCGCGTACCCTTGTGCCCTCGCGGTCGAATCCAGCGGGTGCGGCAAACCGATTATCATACTCTCCATGCCCAAACGCATTCTGCGAGTCTTGAAATGGATCGGCACCACACCCGCCGTCGGCATGTGCGCCGCTTGCGAGCGCCAGTTCACGTTGCCAGTAGCGGCGTTGAAAAATGTGGTGGAAGCCCGCAGTAAAATGCAGGCTCTTTTCGACGAGCACAAGTGCGAGCCGGAGTAATGCAATTAACGCGCAGGCACCGACGCGACTCGAGACATCAGTGCTGATGCGCGGAATCAGACGTACCATCCGACCACTGAGCAACCGGAATAAATACGACGGTCAGTCGATCCTCAACGTCCCGCGCCGCGAATATCGGCGAGTCCTCCGTATTCGCGCCCAAAGACGAAGGCTCCGTGAGTGGAACGTAAAACATCACATGCGGATGCCAGTGCCCGTCCCGGTCGTTCAAGTAACCCTGCTTCGATAGCATGTAACACATCGCACCCGGTTCCAGTGCCGGCAACTCCTTCTTCTCGAGACCAGCTTGGATACCCTCGACGACCTGAGCCCTCGATCGTCCTGCCAACACCAACTCGGTCTTTCGAATAGTGAGGGGAAGGTAGGATCGCGCCGAGGCCGCGTTCAAACACATCGGGGCCCGCACCTTGGGATTCCAAAAGTCGGGCTCGTCGAGCCCGACCGTCCATGCCCGTTCCACGATGCACACAAAACCGTTTGTGCCTTTCACCGCGGTCTCGTAACCGTTTCGTGCAAGCACCAACACCTCGGCATTCGGTGCGATCGACTTGGGCGCAGCGCTGCGCGCCAGCGCAATTTCAGCATTGCTCTCCATCAGGTACTGCTCAAGCGGAGCCATGCTCGGGTATGCAGTTTTGAGGTCCTGCGCGTCCGCAGCCCGCGCCGCGCACAGCACGAGAGCCAGTCCGACGCTTATGCCTGCAATCGCTCTGAGAGTGTTACTCTGCATTTTCAATTCCCCTCCACGTTGCTGTCGTTTCGACCGGCCGTCCTTGCCGTTCCCCGCGCCTAGAAATAACTCAGCCAGGCATCATCTCGCTGCTGCTTTACGCCGGAGAACCAGTAACACAAGGGATACAGTCCCATCACCACGCAAGCCCAAACTAAATACACAACCGGCAGCGAGTATCCCCACCCCGGCGGTTGCGTGATCGGAAAGTCGCGAACTGTCGGCGATTCAAACATCCAGTGTGCTTGCCCAAAGCGCGCATAACATACTCCGACCGCAATCAGATGGATCAGCGGAAGGTGCAACAGGTAGTAAAACATCGGCACCTTGCCGAAGATGAGCGCCGGCCGCAGCCATCTTGGGCTGCCAGCGTCCACTGCCCACAAAAAGAGCATCGCGGGTCCTAGCGTCATCAGCAAGTACAGCAATGATGGCGGATACTTCGTCGTATTCAGAAACGAAAGCACCGTGAAGGCCGCCGACCTTTGCGCCGACCAGCGCGCCGGATCGCCGTAGAGATTGATGGCGCGCAAAACCAGGAATGCCCCACACAGGCCGGCCCCCAATCGCAGCAAAAACGCCCGGCGGTGCCCCGCTTCCCAACGAAAAACCTGCCCCAGCCCGAAGCCCGTCGCCGTGACGCCAATCCACGGGATCAGCGGATAACTCAACAACAGCTGAAATCCAGGCCGGTTCACCAGAAAATTCGGCGAGTGCAGAATCGACCACAGCGGGTTCGACGATTGCACGCCATCGAGCAGATTATGGGTGGCGATCATAACCAAGCCAAACCATGTCACGATCGAAGCCGGCAGATACACCAGCCCCGAAAGCACGATCATCGACCACCCCAGTGCCCAAAGTACGATCAGCAGTACCAGATGGTAGTCGAAGTTAAATTGCCAGCCGAGCCACCGTGTTACAGTCACTTCCAGAAAAATCAGCCACAGACCGCGCGTGAACAGGAAGCGCGACAACTCCGCCTTAGACTTCTTATCCAACGATAGATACGCCCCGGTGCCCGTGAGCAGAAAGAAAACCGGCGCGCAGAAATGCGTGATCCAGCGCGTAAAGAACAGCGGAATAGTTGTGGTAGCCGGGTCGGTGGGATTGAGTCCGGAATTGCTGAAGAAATCCCGCGTATGGTCCAACGCCATCAGGATCATGATGACGCCGCGCAGGAGGTCGATGGATTCGAGGCGCACCCGAGAAGGTTGAGCGGCCTCGATCACTATGGACGTCGCGGTCCCGGTCCGGTGCCCGAGTTGGGTGTCGGAATCCACGTTCTAATGGACGGAGCAGAAACGGTTTGGCTAGCTTTATTTCCTCTGCTTGCTCGAAACCGTTGGCACCACTCTCCGCACTGGCACAATCGCGCCCTTCGACGGGTCGGCCGCTGCCGTTGCCCGGGTCAGCACTTCCTGCTGGATGAACTTCACGAACTCCTGGATCTGCACCTGCATCTCTTCCATGCGCTCGCGCATTTGCAGGATGATCGCAATCCCGCTGATATTCACCGCTAGGTCGCGCGCCAGCGTCAGGACGAACTCCAGCCGCTGCAGGTCCTCATCCGTATACAGCCGCGTGTTGCCCTCGGTGCGCGACGGCTTCAGCAGCCCCTCGCGCTCGTAAAGCCGCAGCGTCTGCGGATGAATGTCATACATCTCGGCCACTGCCGAAATCATGTACGCGCCCTTCGACTTGCGTTTTGTCATGAGAAGATCCGGTTGTTGCTATGTATAACATGGATCGGAAACCGGATTCATGGGTTGCCATTTCGGGCCGGCGGACCTCGGCCTTGTGAACTCAACCCCTATTATTGCTTCTCAATATGGTTGCCGAAATAATAGACCCGGTGATGCGCCCCTTTCAGCTCTGTGAGGTCAAGCGTCAAGTCCGCACGCTCGAGCCGGCGCACATCCGCATGAGGAATTTTCGCTTGCTCGCTTACCCACCCGTCGGCCGAATCCACGCCCGACCCAGTGGTCGTTAACCCTTCCACAAAATAGTGTGCTGGAATTACCGCCTTCGGATCGTATTTCCGCAGGATCGCGTCGACCTGAGGACGCGTCAGAACCGTATCGACGGGAAGAATCAGCACATCAACATTTTTCAAATCATGATCGAGAGATGGATCAGGCACCGCACGATTGTCGCCCCAGACAGCGATTCGCAATCCCCCGGTCGCTATGATCTGAATCGCGTTATCCAGCCCGATCACATTGTTGGGCGGACAGGCAGAATCCGGCTTCTGATCGGGCGTCGATTCACATTGGTGCTTGTCGGCCCGGCCCGTAATTTCCACATCGCCTAGCTTGAATCGCCCAACCAGACGCTCCAGCACCATCAGCCCTTCCGGACGATCGACAGCATCGTGGTCAAAATGAGCGTGAGTCGATAGAACGATGTCGACCCGAACCGATGGAAACTGGTTCAGGAACCACTTGGGGTAAGCACCCGAGGCATCGTTCCTCCAGGGATCGGTCAGAACCGTCAAACCTGCCGGAGACGTGATCTTGAACGCATCGTGCCCATAAAATTCGATTTTGACTTCGCCTAGACGAGTCGGATCTCCACCCTTTTTCTGAATCTCGATCAGAGAGTTGTCATTCCATGCAAGCAGCGCAGAAGTGGATGCATCCGATTTTTGCGCGTGGGCGCTGAACGCCGCGGCCAAGGACAAGACAAAGACGAACAAAGTTGTCGGGGTGACCCTCTTTGAAACGCACAGCATATCTCTCAGGCCCATGAATGATTCTACCGCCTCGATTCGTCGCCCCGGCTAGCCGTTCGTAGCGAGCCCAGCACCCATTACCATCCCATCTGCTCCATGCGTTTCAGGATGATCGCGCTGTAGCTATTCATCCGCTCCGGGCGTCTCTTCAGAGGCGCCGGCAGGATTGCAGCCAACCGTGCCGCTTGTTGCCGCCCAACATTCCGGGCTGAGGTTTCGTAGTGATAGCGGCACGCCGACTCTGCACCGTAAACACCAGGGCCCCATTCCACGACGTTTAAGTAGATCTCCAGAATGCGATGTTTGCCGAGAACGATTTCGGCCACCGGTACAAGGCTTGCCTCGGCGCCTTTCCGCAGAAACGAGCGGCCCGTTCCGAAAAACAGGTTCTTCACAAGTTGCTGAGTAATGGTCGAAGCTCCGCGCGTGCGTTCGCCCTCTATATCCTCCTTGGCTGCGACTTCAATCTGCTCCCAATCGAATCCGTGGTGCTGATAGAAACGCGTATCCTCGCCAGCTATCACGGCATGCTGAAGATCAAGCGAAATTTGACCGAGGGGAACGAACTTGTAGCGTTCCTGATAGGACTTGCTGTGAATCGCAGCCTGTAAGCGCCGCTCGATATGCACCGCCGTTGTCGGCGGATCGATCCACCGAAACATGACCAGTGTCAACGCGGTGAACGCCCAAAGCGCCAACACGCCGATGACGAACCAACGAATCAGGTGCCGGAAGAAGTGAGTCCGAGGCCGGGCCTTGGTAGGTGCGTGCGCCGTTTCAGTCACCGTTCAGGATATAGGACGGGAAGGGCCCGTTGGGTGGACCATTCGGAAGAAAAAAAGCCCAACAAAAGAAAAAGGGCCACAGATCCCGCGCATCCCACAGATCTTTTCAAAAAATCTGCGTTCATCTGCGTAAATCTGTGGCCAATGTTCGTTCCTAAGCTGCTGGCTGCGGCTTCTCTTCCGCCGCGATCCATCCCTCAGGCTTCACCGCGTGGTTCACGAAGTAAGCCACCACGCCCGCCAGGATCAGGATCATCCCGAACGCAAACGAGCTCATGCCCAGCACTGACTCGTGCTCGCTGCGCACGATCGAGAAACCGAGCAGCAGCATCGGGGGAATCCCGATGGCAATCGCGCCCAGCAGGCCGCCCGGCACTTTGAACGGCCGCGGCAGTTCCGGCTCGCGAATGCGCAACACAATCAGCGCGATGAATTCCAGGCTCAGGCTCACCCCATACAGCAGGATATCGATCGTGACCAACCGCTCGAATCCGAGCAGCAGGCACGGAGCCCACAGCACTGCAAGCACCAGAATCGCGACCCAGGGCGCCCGCGTCTTCTTCTGCAGCTTGCCGAACACCTTCGGTAGCATGCCATCTTGCGCCATTGCGAGCGGCAGCCGGGAGTAGCTCATCACCAGCGCGTTGAACATGCCGAAGCCGCTGATCATGCCGCCCAAGGCTAGCGCCACGCGTAGCCACGGCCCGCCCATCAGCCCGGCGATATCCGCCCAGAAGCCGGTATCCCAAGCGCTCGGTGCGAGCCCAGTCATCCACATCGCCGCTACCGGCACAATGTAGCTGACGGCGACAATCAGCACCGCCAGCAGCATCGCCCGTGGATACGTCCGCTGCGGCCGCTCCACCTCGGCGGCAATCGTCGAGGCATTATCCCAGCCCATGTAATTCCACATGCAGATCAACAATCCGGTCAGGATGTCGATCCCGTTGTTCGTTGGCTTGGTCACCGCCGTCGCCAGCGCCCCAAACTTAAACGGAGCGATGCAGATGATCGCCACGAACGGCGCCGACAGGGCAAAGAACAACCATAGAGAAGTCGTCGAGACGACCTTGACGCCTGCAATGTTCATCAGCGCGCAGATCGCCACCACCCCCAGCGCCACCATCAGCCCACGGTGTCCCTCCGCAAACCACGGGAACAGACGGTTCAGGTAAAGGACAAACAGCGTCGGGTAAATCGCCATATCGAATACGGACGCAGCCAGCGACAACCACGCTTCCTGAAATCCCCAGAAGTTGCCCATGGCGCGGCGTACCCAGGCGTAATAGCCGCCTTCCTGGGGAAGCGCGCTCGACAGTTCGCCGATCATGAACGCAGTAGGCAGACTCCAGAGAACCGGAGTGAGCAGCAATATAAGGATGGCCCGGCCATAGCCTGCGCCATGCACGATGTCCTCGGTCCCGTACGTGCCGCCCGACACCATAAAGAAGGTGGCGGCCACCAGGGGCCAGAGCGTGAGGCGAATCGACTTTTTCCGGGGGGAAACAACGGAGAGCGGCTGCTCAAAGTGGGTAGGTGCGGTAGCTGTTGCCAATTCCTATGGCTTCCTCCTCAAGCGACTCACTCTCACCACCACGGCCCTTGATCCGTGGCTCCCGGGTGTACAGCGTTTTCCCGGGCATTTCGGTGAAGTTAGTTCGCAGCACAGAGAATACGGCAATTTAGATGCTACACAGAAGAAAAATCGTTAAATTGTTTCGCGAAAGTACTCAGGCGGAGGTAACGAGCGACATTCACGCCGACATCAACCTGGCGGTGGGGAAGCGGCTCGCCCGTCTCCCCTCGAGGCAAAGCGAAAACCACAAAGGACACTGAGATTCACGAACGGGTTAGTGTGCGAAATCTTTCTTCGTGGTCCTTCGTGCCCTTGGTGGTTAAACGCTTTTCTCGGTGGCTTTACAGCTTCAATTCCCAGGTCTCCGCCACCAAACCTTCGCGTCCCCAGCTGGCATGCGGCTTTTCCTCGATCAGCCGAAATCCCGCTCCCTCATAGACCCGGCGGGCCGCTTTCAATTCACTCTGCGTCCACAACACTATCTTCTTGTAACCAGCCTCGCGGGCAAATCGCACGCATTCGTGCACCAGCCGCCTCCCGATGCCCAGACCCCGCGCCGACGGCTCAAGCAGCAGCAGCCGCAGCTTGGCGACCTTGTCTGACTTCCGAACCAGAAACACCGAGCCCACCAGCTCGCTGTCCTTCTCGGCGATCCAGCAGCGCTCCCGCCGTGCGTCCAGGTTCTGCACGTATTCCCCGACAATCTGCGCGACGAGTGCCTCGAACCGCTCGTCATATCGATATTCGTGCCAGTAAAGAAAGCCGTGCCTCTGGACCACCCAGCCCAGGTCGCCGGCTTGCGGCGGCCGCAAAACGTAGGGCTCGCCTATCGGCTTCTCGGTATCCAGGGTTCGCTCGATCCGTTGCATGGCCTGGAGCAGGCGCACCCGGTCGGGATCAGGAACTTTCCCGAGCATCTTCGCGACCTGCGCGCTCGATTGCCCATCGAGCGCCGTGAATGTCTTCCTGCCGGCCGCAGTCAATCCGAGCAAAGTCTCACGCCCGTCTTTCGAGGACCTCCGCTTCTCCAGCATCCCGCGCTTGGCGAACCCTCGCAGCATCCGGCTGACGTACCCGGCGTCCAGACCCAACTCCCGGCAGATCTCTGCGGCGGTCACCGCCTCGCGGTGTGCGAGCTCGTAAAGCACCCGTAATTCGCTCAGCGAAAACGGGCTGTCGAGCATGGTTTTCTGCAACACACCGATCTGCTGCGTATAGAACCGATTGAAATGGCGGATCGCGCCGACCTGGTTTTCCACGCTGGGCTGCATCACAAAGTCTCCTCCGGTCGTGAGGTGAGATTTGAAGGTAAATCAATATAGTTGACATAGTCAACTACATGCATGACGGTGTCCACTAGCGCCATGTTCCGGTACGGTCCGCTTGGCGGCCCGTTTCGCTCGGGTGTATAACCCTGCGGGGCCATTTCCAACCTTTTTTCAGGAGCCCACACCATGAAAACAGCGATGCTGGGAGTGTTGTGCTGCTGTGCAGCCTTACTGTGTGCGCAATCGGATGCGCATCCGAACGCTTTTACTCCGGAGCAGATCAAGTACGGTCCGGTGCCGCCATTCATCGCCCCGGGTGCCCAGTTGGCGGTGCTGGAAGGTGATCCCACGGCCAGCTCCGGCGATTTCACGATCCGCCTGAAGATGCCTGCGGGCTACAAAATTGCCCCACACTGGCACCCGAAGCGCGAGAACGTCACCGTGATTTCGGGGAACTTCAAAGTCGGCATGGGCGACAAGTTCGACACGGCCACCATGAAGCTCTTTCCAGCGGGCAGCTTCGCCTACCTCGATCCCGAGATGCACCACTACGCGATGGCCTCGGGCGCGACCGTGGTCCAGGTCCACGGCCAGTCGCCGCTGCAGTTCAACTACGTCAGCCCGGCGGATGATCCGAGCAAGAAATAGGAATGACGGCTCGGATCGGGGCCAGACACAACCGAGAATCAGGAAATGTTGTAAGCAACAAGCATCCTGGAGTTAATCGGGGACGAGCTTGATTGGTGATGCCTCGCGTTTTGGTCACGAAATACTCGGCATCTCCTGGCGAGTGCACGATAAGGAGTCGATCTGCCTTCCACTCCAAACTTGTGCGTCCGGAATTCTCGGCGCCCAGGAGAGTGAGAATTACGTTCCCTTTTTGGAACCGTCAACCTTGGCATTGGAGAGGGCAACGAAGGTGCGAGCCGCTGCAGATGCTCCGGCATCGCTCGGTAGAGCGTTGCTTTCGCGGAGCGATCAGAGTTCAGAGTTCCTGAAGCACAGTTCTCTTTGAAAGACTTCCAACAAACCACTCAACGGCGGCTAAATACGTCAAACCTAAGATCGCTAGAAGACCCACGACGGCGAGAACATTTCGACCATATCTGAAAACTAGATTCAATGGGCCGCCCTACACTTCCTTCCACAACTCCGCCCGCGGATCCTCTGGATGTAGCGTCGCCAGCTCGCGCAGCAGTTCCTTGGTACGCTCGTCGCGCGGCATCGGCACGGTAATCTTCACCTCGACGATCTCATCTCCGCGCGCGCCTTCCTTGGTGGCCGACGGCACGCCTTTCTCGCGCAGCCGCAGCTTCTGCCCCGACTGCGTTCCCGGCGGAATCTTCAGCAGCGCCCGCCCGTCGATGGTCGGCACTTCAATCTTCGATCCCAGCGCCGCCTCGGTCGCACTCACCGGCACAGTGAGATGGATGTCATCCCCCTCGCGGTGAAACACCGGGTGGTCACCAGCCCGAATAATCGCGTATAAATCGCCCGGCGCCCCGCCGCGCAGCCCGGCATTGCCCTTGCCGGGAATTCGAATCCGCTGCCCGTCTCGCGTCCCCGCCTTGATCCGTACTTCGAGCGGCTCGGTCCGCTCAACAAATCCCTCGCCATGGCAGGTCGGACAAGTCGAAATGTTCTTTCCGGTCCCGTGGCAGCGCGGGCACTGTACGTTGAACTTCATTCGCCCGCCGGTCTGCTCGATCGTACCCTTTCCATGGCATTGCGGGCAGGTCCCCGGAGCCTCGACAAACCCGTGTCCCTGGCAGGTCGGGCAGGCATCCCGCCGCGTGATGTTCAACCGCATCACTCCGCCGCGAATTGCCGTCCAAAATGGTACGTTGACCTGATACTCCAGATCCGATCCCGGCTCCGGCCCCTCGTCAACTTCTACGCCGCTGCGATCACCAGAAAAAATTCCGGAAAAGATATCCCGAAAGCTGCTGCCCCCCGACCGCTTCGAGCCGCGCGCGTTATCCGCGAAATCCGAAAAATCAAACCCGCCAAAATCAAAGTGCACTCCACCCGCACCCGCCGATCCACCACCCGGCTGCCCACCTGGAAATCCCCCCGGGAACCCGCTCCCACTCGACCCTCCACCCTGCCGCGCATAGGCCTCAGCCGCCGCCGGATCGATGTTGTCCGAATAAAACCCGAGCTGGTCGTAGATCTTCCGCTTCTTCGGATCGCTCAGCACCTCGTGCGCCTCGGAGATCGTCTTGAACTTCTCCTCGGCCCCTTTGTCCCCCGGATTCACATCCGGATGGTGCTTGCGCGCGAGCTTGCGGAACGCCTTCTTGATCTCATCGGCCGAAGCCGACTTCTTCACTCCCAGCGCCGCGTAATACTCTTTTTTGTCGTTAGCCATGAATCAGTGAGAACCGTCGTTAGTCGTTGGTCCTTGGTCGTCAGCTAAACCATGTTGTCATCCTGAGCGGAGGTGCGGCGAACCGCCGCGCCGGAGTCGAAGGACCCCGTATCTGCGAATAGTGCGATCGGCTCGTTAGGGAGTTCTCTTATCAAAGTCCGCATTGAGTTTCGCTCGAATTACGAATCAAGGTCCGCTCCCGTAATTTTTCACCTAAAGCCCAGCGCCTAGAGCTTCTACTAATTCACCACCCGCGTCTTCCCATGCTCCGCGTCCACCGTGAAATTCTCGAACGGCGCTGAGTCCATCGCCACCGGAATGCGCTGCATTCCATGCGACGTTGGAGCATAGCAATACCAGCGCCCTTCTTCCGCCACAAAATTTACGAAAAATGTCTGTCCGTATAATTCGAATTGCACTTTCATCTCTCCCTGGGTTCGAGAAGCTGTCAGCTCTCAGCTCTCAGCAAAACCAAACACACTAGAAAAATCAAGCCACAGATTGCACAGATTTCACGGATCAAATCCGTACCATCCGCGCCAATCCGTGGCCCACTGATAGCTGACAGCTGATAGCTGACAGCCAGATCCCTCGCTACGCTCGGGATGACCGCCGCGAGGCTCAGACGCCCCGCGAAACGCGATCACTTCTTGTCTTCCACGTCCACGTACTCCGCGTCGATCACGCCACCATCCTGCTTGGCCTGACCGTTGCCGCCAGCACCTGCCGCCGGTCCCGCACTTGTTCCAGGAGCCGCACCCGGACCAGCAGCTCCACCCGCCGGCTGCGCAGCCTTGTACATCTGCTCCGCCAGCTTGTGGGAGGCCGCCGTCAGCTTCTCGCGAGCCGAATCCATCTGTGCCTTGTCGCCGCTTTCGATGGCCTTCTTCGCGTCCGCCAGCGCGTTCTCCACGTCGCCGCGCTCCGAGCCCGAAATCTTGTCGCCGTTTTCCCGCAACATCTTCTCGATGTTGTAGGTTAGCGAATCGAGCTGGTTCTTGGCTTCGATCTCTTCGCGCTTTTGCTTGTCCTCGGCTGAGTGCGCATCGGCTTCTTTCGCCATGCGATCCACCTCTTCCTTCGACAAGCCAGAAGACGACGTGATCGTGATCTTCTGATCCTTGCCCGTGGCGTTGTCTTTCGCCGTGACATTGAGAATGCCGTTCGCGTCGATGTCGAACGTCACTTCAATCTGCGGCAGCCCGCGCGGAGCCGGTGGCAGCCCGGTCAAATGGAACTTGCCCAAAGTCCGGTTCTGCGATGCCATCGGACGCTCGCCCTGCAGCACATGCACTTCGACCGACGTCTGGTTATCCGCCGCGGTCGAAAACGTTTCCGTCTTCTTGGTCGGAATCGTCGTGTTCCGCGGAATCATCGGCGTCGCCACGCCGCCCAGCGTTTCAATCGCGAGCGACAGCGGCGTCACGTCCAGCAGGAGCAGGTCTTTCACTTCGCCCTTCAGTACGCCACCCTGAATCGCCGCGCCGACTGCCACGACTTCATCCGGGTTCACGCCCTTGTGGCCTTCCCGCCCAAACAGATCTTTCACGATCTGCTGAATGCGCGGCATGCGCGTCTGTCCGCCGACCAGAACGACTTCGTTGATCTTGCTGGCGTCCACGCCCGCATCCTTCATGCACTGCTTCGACGGTCCAACTGACCGCTGCAGGATGTCTTCCACCATCGACTCGAGCTTCGCTCGGGTCAGCTTCTTCACCAGGTGCTTCGGACCGCTGGCATCCGCTGTGATAAACGGCAGGTTGATCTCGGTCTCCATGGTGGTCGAGAGCTCGATCTTGGCGCGCTCCGCCGCGTCACGCAGACGTTGCAGTGCCATCTCGTTGCCCTTGCCACGCAGGTCAAGGCCTTCATCCTTCTTGAACTCATCGACGAGCCAATCCACGATGCGCTGGTCGAGGTTGTCTCCGCCCAGGTGCGTGTCGCCGTTTGTCGCCTTCACTTCAATGACGCCTTCGCCCACCTCGAGAATCGAGATGTCGAACGTTCCGCCGCCGAAGTCGTACACGGCGATGGTTTCGTCCTTGCCGCGATCGAGCCCGTACGCCAGCGCCGCCGCCGTTGGCTCATTGATGATGCGCTTCACATCGAGCCCGGCAATCCGGCCGGCATCTTTGGTCGCCTGGCGCTGCGCATCATTGAAGTACGCCGGAACCGTGATCACGGCCTCGGTGACTTTCTCGCCCAAATAGTCTTCCGCGGCCTTCTTCAGCTTCTGCAGAATCATCGCGGAGATCTCGGGCGGGGTGTACTTCTTGCCCTGCGCCACGATCGCGACGTTGTCTCCATCGCGCTCCACTTTGTACGGCACCATCTTCATTTCTTCCGATACTTCGTCGTACCGGCGTCCCATGAACCGCTTGATCGAATAGATCGTGTTCTCGGGATTCGTAATGGCCTGCCGCTTGGCCACCTGTCCAACCAGCCGCTCGCCGGTCTTGGTGAACGCGACCACCGATGGGGTCGTCCGTCCACCTTCTTCGTTTGCGATGACCTTCGGCTCGCCACCCTCCATCGCTGCTACGACGGAGTTGGTAGTCCCGAGGTCGATACCAATAATCTTGCCCATACTCTGGCTCCTCCTAACGTTACAAGTCCTTAAGAATCAATGCGAATACCATTGCGCACCCGAACAGTATCAGACTTGAGTGTTCCGTTGTCAAGCTATTGGATGAGGTTTGGAGTCAGCAGGATGCAGGGAAAGCGGCGATGGATGAAATCTTGTCTACTCGTCGGGGGGATCGCTCCCCCGGAAGAAATAAATTGTGACTTCTCCGCCCCTTCTTGGGTCTATTGTCCAGGAAGCGGAATTCCAGCAGGTCCCACCTCGGCAGTTCCGAAGTCCCGGCCCAACGAAAAACTGACCCCCTGATAAGTAAAGGAAGCTGTATGTGTGAACACAATTCGTATGACGTACCCGCCTGCGCCATTTGGAAACTTTCTTTCTGGGCCGTCCTGGTCTCCATCGCTTTCGCTCTGATGCTGCTCATCGGACCGTTCTCCGGACTCCTCATTCCGCCCCGGCTTTCTCGCTTCAGTTCCCATAGCGGTTCCGCGCCGACCGAGAATTCCGCGAACCCCACGGCTACTTCCGGCCGTGCTCTCTCGTCGACCAAGGTCTGGGTTGACACCGAAACTGGCATCTATCACAAGAGTTCCGGTTGGGTGGATGAATCGGGTCGCGCCAAGCTTATGACCGAGTCCGATGCCGTCCGTGCCGGGTACAGGTCGGCGACCACTGAGTATCATCGCCGCTTCTAGCCCGACGGAAAACCGCAACGATTCTCGAACCTGAATCTCTGATGCAACGGCGAGTTCTGAGGTGTGAAGGCGGCGCCTCCAGCGCCACCCGATTGCGTCCCGGCTAGTTCAAAGTTGTCCTGCTGTCTAAAATGGACAAATTGGACATTTCGGCTATAATAGCCTTATGCGCTCAGTATCAGCCACAGACGCGAAACAACGCCTCGCCGCTCTCCTCGATGCGGCCCAGCGCGAACCAATCGTGATCCGGCGCCAAAACCGCGATGTTGCCGTCATCATGTCCGCTGAGGAATACGAGCGCCTGCGCGATCTCAATGCCGCCGACTTCCAGCGCTTTTGCGATCGGGTCGCTGAAACCGCGAAGGCCCGCGGCCTTACCCCATCCAGGCTCGAAAGGCTTCTCAACTCCTGATGCTCCGGCGATCACGCATCGTGGTCGACACCAACTGCCTCATCAGTCGACTGCTCCTTCCCGAATCCGTACCGGGAGAGGCAGTTCGCAAAGCCGTCAACACCGGCGTGCTTCTTGTATCCGAACCAACGATGCACGAGCTTGCTGACGTGCTTGGGCGGCCGAAATTCGACCGCTATGTAAGCCTTGAAAACCGGCAACAGTTCTTACGCATGCTCGGTCGCGTCTCCGAGTTAGTCCCGATCGTCAACCATGTTCGAGAGTGCCGTGACCCCAAAGACGACAAGTTCCTGGAAGTCGCCCTAAACGGCCGCGCCGACTTGATCGTTACCGGGGACGCCGACCTCCTCAGACTCTACCCTTGGCGCGAAATTCTGATTATCTCCCCGGCGGATTATCTGAAGGTAGATCCCGAGTTCTAGCCTGTTGGCCACTCTGCAAGCTTAGGATTTGTCATTCCGAGAAGCTTCAGCTTCGAGGAATCTGCTTTTTGTCGGCGCAACCTACTCGTTCGAAATGGTGCAGGTGCTCCCGTCAACTCTCGTGAAGCTGACCGTAAACTTCTCGTGATAGCCCTTCGCCTTATCCCGAAGGATACTGATCGCCAGCGCCTCTCCCAGCCGAATCGAGACATCGGTGTCCTGCCGCCAGTGGATCCCCGCCAGAATCCCGTGACCGAAGCTGACGTTATGCGCCAGCTTATTCAACTCCCCGCCCACAGTAATCTGCCCAGCATCGGAACCTGTGTAAGGCAGGAGCGAAAGCCCATCGTTCGAAGGCACCATCGGATTCGGAATCACATGATTTCCGTCGAAGAAAAATTTCAAGAAAGTGATGCACGCGCCAGCCACCGTGCCATGACCCGTCGGATAAGACGGATGCGTCGGCGAACCCTCCGGAAACGGCTGCGGCAGCAGATACGTCCCGTACTTACTGAAGACCTGCTTCGGCCCCTGCGAGTTCAAAATGTTGGCGTGCAAGCGCGCATTGATTTTGTTTTGGTTGCCGCTCAGGACCTGCTGCAACACTCCTCCGCCCGCCTCAGGACGATGCACCAGATGCACCAACCACTTCTGGTACCACACCCGATGCAGCGATCGCGCCGCAACCTCGCCCTGGCAGGCAGCAAAGTCCGGGCCGCCGAAAGTGTCGAACCCATTCTGCGTTCTCGATCCTACGTACGGATTGCCGGGGTTCAACGGCAGCTTCAATCCCCCCATCATCAGGAACGCGGTGAAGTACGCCTGGTACAACACATCAACGTGCGTGTAAGCTGCCAGACCTCGGCCGTCGTGCAAGTATCTCCGAGTCGGATCGAATTGCGGCTTGAGTCCTGTATCGACGCCGTTCTGAACCTCCAGGAACGTAGTCGTATCGGTCATGTAATCGACGCCAGCCACAAACGTCTGCATCAGCATGTCCAGCGGCTGCGTCCCAAACATGGTCGGAGTAATCATGAACTGCGACATGTACGGCCCAACTGTTTCACCCGGGAAACCACCGCGGAAAAGTAGATCCGGCGTCACATTCCCGTTGGCGTCACGCGGACCGCGGTATGCGGGCTGCGCCGAAAGTTCGGCCGCCGCTGCGAGCGCCGTACTGTTCGTCGCGTACTCGGTGAAGGCCACGTCGCACAACAACGATGACCAGTACATCTCCATCAACTGCGTTCCATAATCCGCGCTGGCAATCGCCGCGAACGGAGGCACGCATGGCCCGCCACTCCGATCTCCCGGCGCCGGCGCGTTCCCGAACTGCGCCGAGTCGAGGCCTTCCGTATCAAACGCATACGCTCCCTGCGGCCCGTTCTGCGTGCGCGTCCCCCCAATGATGAGCGCTTCCCAGTCGCTCATCTTCCCGCTCTTGATCGCTGTTTTTAAAGACTGGTAAGCCGCCGGATTCACCACCCCAATATCGTCCTGCAATAATCCCTTTGTGTAGGTCGCCGACTTGTCGGGATAGCGCTGCTCATCGCCGTTAGTAGTGTGCGGAGGCACGGGTACGCTGGCGTCCCTGCTGGCGGCCGTGACCCGCAGTGCGAAAGACTTCAGAACGCGCGGGTCAGCCGACGCGGAAGGTGCCGTAAAGCCTTCGCCGATCAGATCGCTGCCTTCCTCACCAGATTCAGCGCGAGCGGTAGGCGCACTGCCGACTACGCCGGCGGCAATCGTCGCCGTCGCGGCCGTACCTAACTTGGATAGAAAACGGCGCCGGTCGCGCGAGCGAACCTCAGAACCCGTCTTCGTTTCGCTTGGGAGATGGCTAGGAGAGACAGTCGGCTGGACTGCCAAGGGAGCTTTCTTCATAAGTTGCTCCTTTGTCGATCGTGGTTCCAGAACGCGAGCGATTGTACCGCCCCTCCGCCCCTCCCCACAGTCTGAAAGGATTTTCACCTTGTCGCCTCAAATCGATGCCCTTTTCAGACCTTGACCCAGTCCGGCCGTCGTTTCTGGAAGTTTCTCCTCCAGGAATCCACTCTCCACATTCGGGGTGGCTCCGTCTCTAACTCAGATGGCGATATTTCCAGGTATCAGGGCTATAATCCTCGGCGCCCTCATGACCCTCAAGCCCGGCACAGTTCTTGGGCAGTATGAAATTCGCGCACCGCTTGGTGCGGGCGGAATGGGCGAGGTCTACCACGCTCACGATACCCGGCTGGACCGCGAGGTCGCGATCAAGGTCCTGCCCCAGTCGTTCACTTCCGATCCGGACCGCTTGCGCCGCTTTGAACAGGAGGCTCGTGCCGCGGCTGCGCTGAATCATCCCAACATCCTCGTCGTCTACCAGATGGCGACTGAGAACGGTGTTTCGTATCTCGTATCGGAGCTACTCGAAGGCGAAACGCTGCGCGAGCGTCTCGGGCTCGGGCCGGTGCCGCTCCGCAAGGCCATCGAATCCTTTTTCCTGAACCAGCCGCGCAAGTTCGACTATCTCCCGGACACCGCAAAGCAATAAGCGGCAATGCAGGACTGCCGACTGCACCGAAACTCGTGTAGGGACGGGCGCCCTCGCCTGTCCATGCCGAGTGAAGCTCGGCGGGAATGCTGTCGAGGCCTTCCCGAAACAGTAACAGCGTCCGATAACGAGGTATACCCCCCTCCCCCTGGTCTAGTTGAATCATCGAGTTAGCAGAATCTTTTTGCGAAATATAGGGTTTACGGGAGTTACACCTAAGGTCTTCCAGAATAAAGAGTCAGGTGGAGTTACAAGGGCGGGTTGAGGCGGGCGTGGGGAGGGCGTGCAGGTGTCACGAATGTAGGATGACTTCAGGGACACAACAAACAACATTCATGGGTGTAGTACTAATATGCGGCGGCGCTCCCGCTGGGACGACTGCCGGCGCTGATGCCGGGAGTCGCTCGTCGAGCCACACATCGTAGTTAGTGGTCACAAAGATATTGCTGAGCCGAAACAACGCGTTGTACAGCCGTTGACCATTCTGGGACTCTCGCGGTTCCTTTGGGTGCAGGATGTCCCTATAAGCGATCTCAGTTTTGTGTTCGTTTGCAAGAGTGCGCGCGAGTGAAAGCTTGACCCGAGGGTGCAGATGACTGATTTGGTCGAGTTGGGAGTAGGAGAACTTACCGTTTCCGACCAGACAACGCAAACTCTTGTCGGCAAAGTCCTTCCAGCCGGGGCACCCGGCCAGCACCGACGCACCTGCTCCTATGAATGGGACGAGGGTGGTTCGGGGAGCGGCTTCGCGCAGTCCGGACGGAATCTCCAGGATTGCCAGCAGTTTCGAACTCATATCCTGAGATGTGGGTCGGTCGATTACCAGCCAACCCTGATTCTACGCGAGCTGAGCGGCCCGGTGGTTCATTCAAGCCCGGTTCCCCAGGTTTCGCGTCCGCTCTTTGGGCGCTAACCTGGGGGATGAATGACTCAGCGAACTCACTTTTCACTTCTGCAGAAAAGCGCGCAGCGGACGCTCGCGCTCAGTCGTACTTCTCGTACAGAATCGACTTCCGATCCCAACCCAAACTCTTCAGCAGTTCACGATTCGCAGTCACCATCTTCTCGAGCCCGCAGATGTATGCGTGCATGTCGCTGCGCCCTTCGGCGATTCCGCGCACGTGCTCCTGCACGTAACCGCGCAAGCCCGTCCAACTCGCATCAGCGCGGCTGAGCGTCGGCAAGTAATGGAAGTTCGCATGTTCAGCCGCGAGCTTCCCGAACTCGTCGTGATAGTAAGCATCCGCCAAAGTGCGGCTGCCGAAGACCAGCCGGAACTGCTTGTCGAGATGTCGCGCGTGATCGGCAAACAGCCACTCGAGCATTCCGCGATACGGCGCAATGCCCGTTCCGGTCGCGATGAACAGCGTGTCGCGCAGCGGAGGCTTCAGGATGAAGTTGCCAAACGGTCCTTGCGCCTCGACCTCGCTGCCTTCAGCAAGATCGCACAGGTGGTTCGACATGAATCCGTCCTGCACGCGGTTGAGGCAGAGCGCGAAGCGCTTTCCATTTGGCGCGGAAGCGATCGAGTAAGCGCGCGTAATCTCCTCGCCCTCAGGATTGGTCTGCTTGAGCGAGAGCCATTGTCCCGGCACAAACCCAAACCGCTCAGCTGCAACCTCGAACTCAATGTGCCTGGTAAACTCCGACAAGGCGGTCGACCGCACAACTCGCGCCGTAATCGTCTGTAATCCACTCATAGCTTGTTAGATGAAGGGAAGAGAACGCAAGACGCGGATTCCACCAAGAAGAAGCCTAGAAGTTAACGCCTTGAGTGCCACTGACACACTCCATCGGAAGCGAGTGGCTGAGAGCTAAGAGCTGAGGGCTAAGAGCTAAGCGCTGGAAGCTCGCAGCCCGTAGCTCGAGGCTGCTGCTATTCCACCGTCACCGACTTCGCCAGATTCCGCGGCTGGTCCACATCGCAACCGCGCCGTACAGCGATGTGGTACGCAAGCATCTGCAGCGGCACGATCTCGAGAATCGGTGCTAACTCTTCTGGAGCAGGCGGAACGTAGAGGACGTGATCGGCGGCTTCGCGAATGTCTTCATCGCCCTCGGTTGCGATGGCAATCACGATGCCCGACCGCGCCTTCACTTCCTTCAGGTTCGACATGGTCTTCTCGTAGCGCACGACCGAGAGCGCGTCATGCGGATCGCGGGTCGCGAGAATCACGACGGGAAGATTCTCGTCAATCAGCGCGTTCGGCCCATGCTTCATCTCGCCTGCGGGATAACCTTCCGCGTGAATGTAGGACACTTCCTTCAGCTTGAGCGCGCCTTCGAGAGCAATCGGATAGTGAATGCCGCGACCGAGGAACAAGAAGTCCTGCACCCGCGAATACTGCTTTGCCAGTTCCTCGCAAGCGCCTTCCTGCGTGAGCACATGTTCGAGCTTGCCCGGCAAACGCGTGAGCTCAAATACTTCCTTCTTCGCCTGCTCGGGAGTAATCGTTCCGCGCACCTGCGCCAGATAGAGCGCAAACAAGTACAACGCCGTGAGCTGCGCGGTAAAAGCCTTGGTCGAAGCCACACCGATTTCCGGCCCCGCATGCGTATAAATCGTGCCCGCAGCTTCACGCGTGATCATCGAGCCCACGACGTTGCAGATGGCGAGCGTCTTGCAGCCCTTGGCTTTGGCCTCGCGCTGCGCGGCGATGGTGTCGGCGGTTTCGCCCGATTGCGTGATCAGCAAAGTGATCGTATCTGGACCAAGAATCGGATCGCGATATCGCCACTCGCTGGCGTAGTCCACTTCCACCGGAACGCGCGCCAAGCTCTCGATCATGAACTTGCCCGCTTGTCCCGCGTGCCAGCTGGTTCCGCAAGCGGCGATGTTCATCTTCTTGAGAGCCTTGAATTCGGCCTCGGTAACCTGCATCTCTTCCAGGAAGATGTGACCGGTGTCCTGCGAGACCCGTCCTAAAGTCGTGTCCTTCACTGACCGCGGCTGCTCGTAGATCTCCTTGAGCATGAAGTGCTTGAACCCGCCCTTTTCGGCCATGATCGGGTCCCAGGTAATGCGCTGCACTTCGCGAGTCACGGGTTTGCCATCGAAGTCGCTGACCGCGACACCGGTCGGAGTGATGACCGCGAGATCGCCATCTCCCAGAAAGAAAAGGTCTCGCGTATGAGCCAGAATGGCCGGCACATCGGA
>Ga0210406_10002103_pt1 | contig 23260 bp, 20 predicted proteins | sample IncBWC30MmetaG_FD_155454 | JGI IMG/M metagenome (GOLD analysis project Ga0210406, IMG submission 155454) | Forest soil microbial communities from Barre Woods Harvard Forest LTER site, Petersham, Massachusetts, United States - Inc-BW-C-30-M | ecosystem: Environmental > Terrestrial > Soil >...
CAATCTCCAATGCCATGTTCGTGCCGGTGGCGCCGGGTGCGAAGGTGGATGTACCGGTCGCCATCGATCCGGTCGAGTTCACCAAGACCCCGGCACTCGGTTTCATGGTCGTGACCGAAGACAATCTATCGGGCGCAAGCGAGGCCAGTTTGTTGAAGCTGAATCACTGAGGAACAGCGGGCGCGCCGGAGTTACATGAAACTTCGGCGCGGCCCGCTGCCGTGTAGGCGAGGGCGCGACGGTTTTGGCTGGCTAGTCGCTCTCCAAGCAACGCGCGAACAAGTCGGCAGCCGTTTTCAGTTGACCAACGGACAGTCCCGCGTAACCGATGAGCAGTCCGGGCCGGCTGGGTGGAGTGCGGTAGTAGGGATGAACCGGATGCAGTCCAAGGCCTAAAGACTTGGCGCGAGCGATGAGCGCATCCAGTCGGTCAAAACCCAAACGCCGGAACCAAACTACAAAATGCATGCCCGCCTGATGCGGCCCAATTTCAATATCGGCGCCCGCCAAACGTTGCAATGCCTCGACAATGGCTCGCCGACGGTTGAGCATCTCCTTTACCGACTTACGCAGGTGCTTCTCGTACTGCCCACTCTGGATGAAGGTTCCGAGCGCGGCCTGCTCCGTTGCCGCGGAGCCGAGATCATCCAGCAGCTTGGCCTTGTACAAGTCGTCGCGCAGTGCCTTGGGGCAGACGATGTAGCCCAAGCGCAATGATGGAAATAGTGTTTTCGAGAAGCTGCCCACGTACAGGACGCGCTCGGCAAGATCCAAAGACCGCAATGCGGGTAGCCGCTTATCGCCTGAGTGAAACTCGCTGTCGTAGTCATCCTCGAATATCCAACATCCCGTTCGGCCTGCCCATTTCAACAGCTCCAAACGCCGATTCATGGTCATGACGACGCCTGAAGGAAACTGATGCGAAGGGGTGACAAATGCCAGCCGCGTTCGGCGCTGCGGCAACTCACTTACCACCAAGCCGTCTTGATCCGTCCGACCGCTGATCACTCGGGCGCCGTGGGCGAGCAAGCTGTGCAGGGCAAGTTGGTAGTGCGGATCCTCAATGATCACACGATCACCCGAGTCCAGCAGCACGCGCTCGACGATGGTGAGCGCCTGCTGTGTGCCTCCGACGATCAATATGTCCGAGGCATCACAGGCGACGCCGCGGCGCCGTCCTAGATACTCTGCAATTGCACGCCGCAAGGGTAGGTAGCCGCCCGCCACCGGATAGGCCGGTCCGGCGCGCAGCGCCGCCGCCGCCAATTTGCGCCGCCAGGAATGAAACAGAGCGGAGTCCACCAGGGGCTCGCCGTAGAGCAGGTCATATCTCGGCCGTACGCGAAAGTGTGCGCCGGCAAGCGTTAACGGCGGGAGCGATCGCAATTCGACGGCGTACCGAGAGGTAGGGACTGTCCGCGTCTTGGCCGAGATCTTCGCCGCAATACCGACTCTTGCAACCCGGGTGCCGGAACCGCCCCGGGCGACCGCGAGGTCCTCCGCGCACAGCAAGTCGTACGCCTGCAGGACGGATTTTCTCGACACTTCGAGCGCGGTCGCAAGAGCGCGCGTGGAGGGCAGTTTGCTTCCTGCAACAATGCGCCCCTCGAGTATCTCCAACTTGATCGCTCTTGCGATTTGATCGTACAGAGCGCCCGTCTTGTCCAGCGTGAGATACATATTGGGTACTCTATATTGCGGGGCAGGTCGAATCCGCACGTTGCATGTCGCCATGGCGTTGCAGCGGCCAAGGGCGTACGTTACAGCTGTTTTTGAACTAAGAATCAAAGGATAGCCCAATGGATTCAAAGGTACAGGCCGTGCTCGATGAGTATCACGCGCCAGGGAACAACTGCTCAGCCTCGACTTGCCGGTCGACTTCACGTTGATCGATTTATGGAAGGAGCTTTACATTCCTTGCTTTGACCTGCTGCTTCCGCGGCTCGCTCGGGGTGCCTTGATCGCCGCCGACAATATTCTCGAGCCGCCTGTTTTCCGCGAGATGGGAGAGCAGTACCGCCGGCATGTGCGCGCGAACGGGGGATTTGATTCGGTGCTCCTGCCCGTCGGCAGCGGAGTGGAACTCAGTCGGCTGCGCGACTGAAACACCGCCGGTTCAATCGTTCAGCCGCTTGATTGCCATCACATTGCTTTTCTTGCTGTTCGGATGTCCGCACACGGTCGGATTCCATGCCGTCCCGGCGATCGCCCATCCGGAGGGTACCGCAGCGCTGCAGGCGTAAATGATGGCGCCCTTCGGCTGATCCGAAAATCGCTGAATCGTCCAGACGTTGTAATCGACGCTGGCCGGGTTGCCGCACACGGTCGGATTCCACGCGTCGTTGATCTTGATCCATCCCGGCGGGAGCGATCCTGCACAGACGTTTTGCGTCTGCAAGATTGTTCCCAAGGACAACGGCGCCGGCAAAGCCACGACGTCGCCGGGCGGCGGCTCGCGACGTTGTTCCGTCGCGTCGGACTGGCGCGTCGCGGCAGCTGTGGTTGCCGCTTCCAGCGCCGCGTTTGTGACTGAGACCGGCTTGGATGAACCATTGCTGCAGCCGGCTTTCAAGGCGCCAAAGGGCGCCAGGTCGGCAGAAACCTCCCCCACACGGTTTCCCCGATCGTCGGCTAGATTGATTGCTGCAGACAAGCGCGCGTAGGGATGCAAATTCACAAAATACAGCAAGCCCGGTGGTTTTGCTCCCGCGACGCACTCGCTTATTCCTCCCTGCAAGTAGAACGCCGCGTATGAACGTGGATCCTCCGCGGGGGCTTCGGGCTCATTGGGATCCACATACGCCGCATCCTGTTTGGCAATGACAACAGGCACCATCAGAGGTCCCCGCGGTTGGGGTGCCGCGCGAAAAGTATAAGAGCACCCTATCGATGCCACTTCGCCGGGCGCCAAACGACGCGCGTGATACTTTGGAAACCGGTCTGTGATCGGATTGAGGTTGGCGTCGAACAATATAAAGCGCTGTTGTGCCGGAACCGAGTCGTATTTGAAATTCGCGCTGATGGGCCGACTCGGATTTGTGTTTGTCGCGTAGACGATGAAGCCCTTGTCGTTGGGACCAAATCCTTCGCAGCTTTTGCCGCTGACCTCCACTCTGAGGTCATCAATCGCCGCCCCCTCCACGACGTGAGAAAACATCAACAAAGCTGGAAGCAAAAACGTTTGCGCGGCAATCGGAAGGCTGATGTGGTGTTTCACCCGTCGGATAGTCGCGCCTCAGCATCAGTTCTCGCAAGTTGCACACGTTTCAGCAGTTCGGCTTCCGCCCGGGACCGGCCACCGAATTCCGTCACCGCACGGTCATATTCCGGCCCGAAGCGCCGCCGAAGACTTAGGGACCTTAGTGTTTGCGTGACCAACCACACGGCGACGGCAATCGCGGTGGCGAGCAAGAGCACGATAAGAATGACAGTGTTGGTTGCGGTATTCATGACGCAAATTTCCTGTCCAAAGGTGGCCGGTCCTTCCCCGCAGGTCCCACCCGCAAGGGGTGTGTTTCTATATATAGAGGAAATCATGGTCCCGAATGACCGGGCCGGCAGCCAGCGATCGTCCGCACCGCGTGTAGGATCAGGGCTTACGAGCGGCCGGACTCTGACTGACAAATTGCGGCACTGCAGTATCGGCTCCGAGATGCCGAAAACCCACGAAAGCGTTTCGCCGCTCGTCCCATAGCCGGTGGGTGAGGCACCCGAGACTCGACCACAGCGTCAGCGCCTTGATGGTCTGGAAAAAGGGATCTGCCTCATGGCATAGCTGAAGGTGGTAGTTGGGAATGCGCGGGCTCAAGTGATGAATGTGGTGGAACCCAATGTTGCCGGTAAACCATTGTAGGATTCGGGGCAGCTTATAGAATGAACTGCCATGTATGGCTGCGGCGATGTAATTCCAATCCTTTGCGCGCGCCCAATAGGCGCCCGCGAATTGATGCTGTACATAGAAAAGCCACAGACCCAGAGCACCGGCGAGTGCGGACACCGTGAGCTGAATCAACAAAAAAGCTTTCAATCCGATGACCGCGCTCATCACGAGCAGGAGTGCCAACAACGCCCAGTTCAGTCGATGAACCGATCGGCGTTCGCGTTTTGGTGCGTCGGACGACGCCAACCGATGCTGCACGACAAACACAAAGAGCGGTGCAATCGCGAACAGCACGATCGGGTTGCGTGCGAGCTGATAGGAAAATCTCCGCCAACGGGTACTCTGCAGATATTCCTGCACGGTGAGCGTCCAGATATCGCCGGAGCCGCGTCGATCCAGGTCACCCGCTGTTCCGTGGTGTAGGGCATGCTGCCAGCGCCAGTGTCGATAAGGCGTCAAAAGCAATAAACCCGCAATGGCACCTGTTGCGTTGTTGGCGCGCTTTGATCGAAAGAACGATCCGTGGCCGCAGTCGTGAAAAATGATAAAGATGCGCACCAGAAAGCCGGCGGCAAAAATCGCGATCGGCAGCATCAGCCAATAGGAAACGGCCAGCGCCCGATCCATGGCAAACCACAGCAACACATAGGGAACCACCGAGTTCATGACCTGCCATTGGGCTCGCCACAGCGATGCGGTCTGGTACTTGGCCACGTTATCTTTCGAGAAGTCAGGGGCCTCGGCGGGATTTATGGGGTCCATGGTGCTGCTGTCCAATGCAAATGCGGCGCAAAGATCGTCTGCCAGGGTGTACGCGCTGAGACAATCAAAGTCTGTACGATAGCGAACGCTCAGCCGATTAATATCTCGTCGATCGCGCGCTGTTCCCGGTCGGTGAGTTCAAAGTCAAAGATTGCAAGGTCTTCGCGCATATGGCTTTCGGACTTCGTGCCCGTGAGGGGAACGATTCCCGCGTGAGTGAGATGGCGAAATAAAATTTGCGCCGCGGTTCGATTGTGGGCTGATGCGAGGCTGGTGATTGTCTTGTGAGCAAGGAGATGAGGATTCGCGCTCAAGGTCCAGAAGCTCTGGTAGATGATGTCGTGTTGGCGACAGAAGTCGCGTATTTCGCGGTCATAGTGGGTGTCGGCGTAGAACCGATTTTGAATGACCGCGGGCTTGATTGCGGCGCCGTCGTACAGGGCTTCGAGTTCGGCGAGGTCGTAGCAGTTGCTGATGCCGAGTTTGCGAATTCGGCCGGCGTCGACGAAGCCTTCGAGGATGCGCCACGCGGCTTGGGTTTCCGCCATGGTCGGCATGGGGGAGTGCAGTAGCACGCAGTCCAGGTAGTCAGTTTGCAAGTTCCGCAGCGACGTGGCGACGGATGCGCGGACTTGGTCGGCCAGAGGTGCCTTTGGGTCGTAGGGAATCCGGCTCGGGTCCTGACCCGAGATTGGCGTGAATTTCGTTTGCAGGTAAAGATCTGTGCGGGTCAGGCCTTGGCGGAGGCTGGCGGCGACGCCGGCGCCCACCCCGGCCTCATCATAGTGTTTGGGTTGACAGGCGGTATCAATGCCGCGAAATCCGTTCTCAATTGCCAGGCTCACCGACTGTGCGGTGGCGGTCTTCTTCCAAGCGGTTCCGTAGATGATTCTGGGGATTTCCATGCGAAGTATGAGCTTGGCCGCCGATACGGAAGTGGGAACGTAGGGGAGGGCGCTGCGCAGACATCTGCACGGCTCGAGGGGCGAAGCAGCAGAAGAAGAACGGTCAGCGAGAGGTCAAAGCGTCCATGTCCGCCTGCATGCGCTGCTTGTATTCGTCCGACCAATGAGCGCCAGGCTTCTGATTGGCCTTACTCTGCTGATTGGCCTTACTCTGCGGCTGCGGCAGGGACGGCGCCTTGACTTCGTTGGAGGATCTTCTCGCTCCGGTCTTCAGTTTGAGCGTCGGCCGTGATGATGATGACGGGTTAGAGGGTGAGTTCGAATTGTTCATGCAGTTATGTATGGCTCCGATTTTGAAATTGCCTGACGTAACGTATTGAACGGATCATAACCGAGTCGATCCGATTGCTACAGACTCGAAATACCGATCAATGTCCAGATTCTACCTGAAGCCATTCGGCGCACAAAGAATCATGTGCCGGCGAAGGCCTGGGGGTTGCGTGATAATCTTTCCCCCTAACAATCAACTGATTGTATTGGATATTCCCCTCCATTTCAGGCGCACACAGCAATGAAGCCATCGATCAAGCGGATTCCAAGCTCTGCGGTAACACAGGCGTTTGACTATCGGATGACGCCTTATCTTACGTCCCTGTTGCAAGGCCGGCCGGCCGATGATCCCTTGAGCCTACAGTTCCTACCGCAGGAACAGGAACTGAATGCGCAGGTACATGAGACCTCCGACCCCATCGGGGATGTACCCTTCACCCCGGTGGCCGGAGTCGTTCATCGCCACCCAGATCGCATATTGTTGAAGGTGGCACATTCGTGTCCGGTGTATTGCAGGTTTTGTTTTCGTCGCGAAATGATCGGTAGCAAGGGGGAGCCCCTGCAGGGGCCGCTGCTGGATGCCGCGATCGCCTATGTGCGTGCGCACCCGAAAATATGGGAGGTCATTTTGACCGGCGGCGATCCGTTGTCACTGTCCGGCAGACGATTGCACGGCGTCTTGACCGATTTGGCGTCCATCGAACATGTGCGCGTCTTGCGGATTCATTCGCGCGTGCCGATCGTGGCGCCGGATTCGATTGATGATTCTCATTTGAGTGCTTTGCAGCAGCCGTTGCCGGTGTATCTCGCGGTGCATGTGAATCATCCCGACGAAATCACCGATGCGGTGGTTACCGCGCTGCAGCGACTGTCTGCAGCGGGCGCTGTTCTGTTGAGTCAGACGGTACTGCTCCGAGGCGTCAATGACAATGAAGATGTTCTCGAGACATTGTTCCGCAGACTGGTGTGTCTCAAGGTTCGCCCCTACTATCTGCACCATCCGGATCTGGCACCCGGAACATCGCATTTCCGAGTGCCCATCGAAGTGGGGCAGCGTCTGATGCGTTCCTTGCGAAGGACAGTTTCCGGATTGTGCCTGCCCACCTACGTGCTCGACATACCGGGCGGCTTCGGCAAGGTGCCGATCGGCCCGATGTACGTCGGGGCTAGAAACGCCTCAGGCTGCAGGCCGATCGAAGATCCTGCGGGCCTTCAGCATTCCTACCCCGAATAGCCGCGAGACTCGCTATCGGCGCCGATCGTCGCCGTCACGGTGTCCGCGGTCATCATGCCCTCGATCTCGATCGTAGTGTCCGCGGTCGCGGTCGCGGTCGCCCCAATGACCGCGGCCGTAGTACACCGTTGGAGGCGCGTAATAGCGAGGCGGCGCATACACCACAGGAGGCGGTTCTCCCCAGAATCCGAACGGGTTGATATCGACTCTGACGTGAGCGTCGGCGTAGGCGGCAGAACTCGCCGTCAGCGCCAGCGCGACAATGCCAAGTGAAATTCGATTCTTCATGATAATTCCTCAATGAGCGCGGCCGTGCGACCGGCATGTGCTGCACGATCGCAGCGGTAAGTTTCCATTATTGGCCGGCGACCTTTTTCCCCTCATGGTTGCGATGACTGAATACCTCGTCCGCTTCCTTTTTCTGCTCGTCGGACATCATGGAATACAGGCCGGTAAAGGCGCTCGCGAGCTTTTTGACGCCGTTCGCATGGGCCTGCGCAATTTCCGCGTAGGATTTCAAGTCATCGACCGCTGTCGCACTTCCCATCGTGGATTCCCGCTTGTCGATGGCCTTATCAAGATCCCTGGCGTTCTCGCGCATGGTATCCGCCACTTCTTGCCACTTGGGCTCCTCAGCGGCGGTGATCTTGAGCTTGGCATGCAGATCCTTGATGTGTTCCTCAACCGCGCCATCGCGTTTTGCATCGGCGGCTTTCATCATCGCGTGGGCATCTGCAGAGGCGTGTGTGTTTGCGGGCTCTGGTGTCTGTGCGACCGCGCCGCCAAACACCGCCGTGGATACGAGTACAGCAGCAATCAATTTCATAATATTCTCCGTTGGGGTACGCATCTTCTCGGGATGCACTAGACCGTGGCTAACAACTTGTCGGTGCGTTGTCGCACGCATAAAGGGCATACCACCACGCTAGCGTAAATTACGCGCGGCTACAGTCAGACGGAGGCGCAATAGCACACGTCGATGCGCCTACAACTGCAATATCTGCGCCGCGGCCCGCAATCCGCTGCCGAGCGCTCCGTGAACCGTTCCCCAATGCCCGGTCGTGTCGGTGTGTTCACCGGCAAAATAGAGCGTGTCCAGCACAGGCTGTGCCATTTTCTCCGAGGCGTTCAGCGCGCCGGCCGGCGCGTAGCTATAGGCCCCGCAAGCATATCGATCCGCCTGCCAATCGTGTGTCTGCCAGCGGATCAGTCTCTGTCGCAGATCCCGCGTCGCTACGCCGTAGAACCGCGACAGTGCGCCCAAGGATTGCTCCAGCAACGCAGTCGGATCCGGGCCTATTTTTTGACGCAGCGCCGCCGCTTTCGGGCCGCCCGCCCATCCGGTGATGAGCGGCGCTGTATTCGGCATGGGGGTCCACCACGCGGTCAGCGCTTCATCGGGTGTAAGCACAAAGCTCAAGTTCTCGTGCCAAAACATGGCGTCAAATAGCAGGCTGATTCGCACCACAGCACCCATCGCCAATCGCGCCGCGTGAATGAATGTCTCCTCGGGCACGGGATCGAATTCGACCGTGCCTGCGTTTACAACCCCCAGCGGCAAGGTGACGACCGCGCGTTTTGCATGCAATTGGAAATGTCGGGCGCCGGCATGGACGCCGCTCAAGCTGACGGCGCTGCGCGACCATCGCACCTGGCGCACGGGATGATCCAGCAGGAGAGTGCCCCCCGCCGCAAGAAATTTGTCTGACAGGAAATTCACCAAGGCATCGTATCCGCCCTCGACGTGAAACAGTCGATCGCCCTGGATGGCGTCCTCGGCGAGCTGCTGCTTCGCGAGCGCCGCAACGCCGATGATGTTGCTGTCGGCGGCGTTGAAGCCCTCGACGTAGGACGCGGCCCGCTTGCGCCGCGATGCACCGATACCCGCCCGCTCCAGATATTGTGCGAAGCTCGCGTCTGTGCCGGCAGGCTGTTTCGCCAGCCATGCCATCATTTCTTCGATGACGCCCTCGGCATCCCCCTGGTTTTCTTCGCCGGAATCGAAACGCCCACCTGCGAACGACCGCCGCTCTCCGTCCAATTCATAAGTGCTGAGATGTCCTTCGTTGACCAAATCCCAGGTCACCTGCGGCAGCCCATGGACGAATTCCGCGCCGAGTTCCATGAATACAGGCCCGGCGGAATTCTCCAAGGTCACGCGGTGGGTGAAAATGCGTCCGCCGATCCGGTCGCGCGCTTCGAGGAGTGCTACGCGCATGCCGGCCTCCGCCAGCGCGCGCGCCGCCGCCAGACCCGCGACACCCGCCCCCACCACCACTACCTCGTAACTGCTCATGAGGGCCCATCGTAGCAATATCCGGTGGACTCCTGCGGGGCGCAGGCCCGTGCCGGCATAATTCATGAACACTCAGCGTACTCGTCGCCGGAGGCCGGATTGGATAGGTATTTTCCGGACCGCCGTGAACCCATCCATGGGGGCTGCGGGAAAAACCTCCCTGTTTTTCACGCTCCGGAAAATGCCTATCCAATCCGGCTTCCGACCGAGCTTTCGCCCGTTCATGAATAATTCCGGTTAGGCTTGTATAGAATCGGCGTGTGCAACGAAATGCGCCTCTGCGCTACATCAAGGAGCAGCAACATGGCAAGCAAGGTGTGGTTCATCACGGGCACGTCCAAGGGATTCGGCCGCGTGTGGACGGAAGCGGCGCTGGCCCGCGGCGATCGGGTCGCGGCCACCGCCCGGCAGGTTGAGACACTCGCGCCGCTGCTCGAGCGTTACAGCAAGCAAGTCGCGACCATCGCATTGGACGTGACGGACAAGGCTGCGGTGGCTGCGGCGATTGCGGAGACGCATGGGCGCTTCGGCCGGCTCGACGTGGTCATCAACAATGCAGGCTACGGCCTTTTCGGCACCATCGAGGAAGTCAGCGAGGCAGAGGCCAGGGCACAAATCGAGACCAACTTGTTCGGTGCGCTGTGGGTCACGCAAGCCGCATTGCCCATCATGCGCACTCAACGCTCGGGCCACATCATCCAGATCTCCTCGATCGGCGGCGTCAACGCCTTCCCGACGGTGGGGCTGTATCACGCCTCGAAGTGGGGTCTGGAGGGATTCAGCCAGTCGCTCGCAGCCGAGGTGGCGGAGTTCGGCATCAAAGTGACCATTGTCGAGCCCGGCGGTTTTGCCACCGAGTGGGGCGGTCCGTCGGCAAAGCACGCGGCGCAAATGCCCGCCTACGATACCGCGCGTGCGAAAATCGCCGCGTTTCGCAGCACCAACGTCCCCGGCGATCCCGAGGCAACGGGGCCGGCCATGCTGAAGCTGGTCGATGCGGAGCAGCCGCCGCTACGAATTTTCTTTGGCGCCGGCGGTCTGCCCATGACACGTGCCGAATATGCCAGGCGCATCGCGACCTGGGAGAAATGGAATGCGGTTTCCATCGAGGCGCAGGGAGATTTGGCGGCGAAACGAGCGCGTTAGACGGAGCCGTAGCGATGAATAACGAAAAGCTTGCCGACATGGCGGCCATTCAAATACTCGCCCACGAAATCCTGTATGAGATCGGGATGCCGGTATCGGGCGACGTCGTGCCGAGAATCTCCGCGCGAATCGAGTCGGCCGTGCGCGAACTCGTCGGCCGCGAGCGTGAACGCTGCGTGCAGCTTTGCCGGAAGCGGGCAACTCTGTGGAGCAATACACCCATGGCGTCGACGCCGATGGGACGTGAGGAAAGCCGAGCGCGCGCCAACGAGGCGAGCTATCTCGCCGACGCCATCGCTGGGGCTTAGCGCCCGCTGTTCGGTTATCGCCGAAAGTCTTCTCCTTGCCGCTTAAGGCCGGATGAGCGCAAAATTGCGCTCATCCTTAAGACCTTGAGACTACGGGGAGAAGTAGAGTATGTGCGAACACGATGATCTGGAAGAATTTGCGCGGCGCGCGAATGAGCTGACGCGAAGGCAATTCGGTGCCATGGCAGTGGGTGCCGGGTTGGTGGCTGCGTTGCCGAAGCTGGCAAATGCCGCCGAGACTCAGGGCGCCGATGTTGAAATAAAAACGCCGGACGGCACCGCCGATGCATATTTCGTGCATCCCTCAAAGGGCAAACATCCCGGCGTGCTGATTTGGCCCGATATTTTCGGCTTGCGCCCGACTTTCAAGCAGATGGCGACGCGACTCGCCGAGTCAGGCTATTCGGTGCTCGTGATCAATCCCTTCTATCGCACCAAGAAAGCACCGACGTCAGCGGATCACGCCGATTTCAACGACCCTCCCACCCGTCAGGCACTCATGACCCTGGCAGGCACATTGAGTCCCGCCACGGCCGACACCGATGCCAAGGCATTCGTCGCCTTTCTGGACAGTCAGCCTGCAGTCGACAAGAAGCGCAAAATGGGCACCACCGGCTACTGCATGGGCGGCCCGTTTGTATTTCATACGGCCGCGGCTTTTCCGGACCGCATCGGCGCAGGCGCCACGTTTCACGGCGGCGGCCTGGTCTCGGACAAGCCCGACAGCCCGCATCTGTTGATCCCGAAAATGAAGGCGCACTACCTCATCGCCATCGCCGAGAATGACGACAAGCGACAGCCGGAGGCCAAAGACGTGCTGCGCGATAGTTTCGCCAAGGCGAAGCTGCCCGCCGAAATTGAAGTCTATGCCGGCACGTTGCACGGTTGGTGCCCGCCGGATGCGCAGGTGTACAACCACGACCAAGCCGAGAAGGCCTGGGGCCGGATGACGGCGCTGTTCAGCAGCGCGCTGGCGTAAGGGCCGGAACGCGACTCAGCAAGCGAAGATTAGCGCCCCTCGAGAATCAAGGACCGCAGACGGGGGACTTCGGCGTCGAGCCCGGTAGTCCGCGACGTCCGCTAGACGGTTGCAGCAGCAGCTCGAGCGCTGCGGGCGCGGCTTGGCGACGTTGTATATGGTCAACGCGCTGTCCATCGGCATGACATATTCCGTACTGCTCTAGGGGAGATATGCAACCCGGCATATTACTTGCCGTCCGCAATCAGATTAATGCGCGCCGCCGGCATGCGGAGAACCTGCGATCAAATTGACACCTGCGCGAACGCAGCCGGATAATCAAATACAATCACGATACGAGCGCATCGGACTTGGGAGTCAAGGGCGCCACCGATGCTGCCGCAACGACGGCAATCGGTGCGCAGCGGTGAGTTCGTAACGCGATTGAAATCAATAATCAACAATTCCCGCAACAGGGACAGCAAATCCGAAGGAAAGACACATGCGTATTGAAATACATCGACGGGATCGATTTAACTTCATGAGGCCCATTACGATCGGCGGTTGTTCGCTGATGGTTGCGGTTGGGCTACTCGCCGCAGTGCAGCTGGCGAATGCACAGACTGCGCCGGTGATCAAGCAGACCGTACAGCACTTCAATATGCTGGGCCAGTCGACAATCCACGGCGGTCCGGCCGGCTCCGCCGCGGTTGCGACACCCGAGATACGTTCTGAAATAGACCTTGGCGTCAAAGCGGAGACCACGGGCGGTGCCTCAGCGGTGGCTCAGCCGAATTCGCAACTGATGAGTCAGCACGGCTTACCGATTCCAAGCAAAGAAGCTGCGCGTCGCGGCTTTGTACCTGCCGGCAGCAGTGATCTGCGCTCGCCATCGGCAGCGTCCCAGTTGCCGCCGCCGCCGACCTTGATCCCGAATCCAAGGGGCAGTGCGGTTGTCGATTCATCCGCCAGGGTCTTCGGTTTTCCCGGCTTGACACACTTTGATCAGCGAACTGCAGGCACGGGTGCATACAGTAATACGCAATTCTCGCTGGAACCGCCCGACCAAGCGCTGTGCGCGGGCGGCGGGTTTGTGGTGGAAGCGGTCAACAATGCCATTGCCGTTTATGACACCGACGGCAATTTATTGACCGGACCGGAGGCATTGAGCCAATTCTGGGGATTGACCCCTGAAATCGATCGCGTCACCGGAAAGACCGGACAGTTCGTCAGTGATCCGAAATGCGCCTACGATGCCGACACGCAGCGCTGGTTCGTCACCGAATTGGTGCAAGACACCGGCACAGGCGGCAGCGGTCGGAATGCTAACTTGATCGCGGTCAGCAAGACATCGGATCCGCGCGGCGGCTTCCTCATCGTTTCCTACGATGTGACGGACGATGGACTGAACGGCACGCCGAATCACCCGGGTTGCCCGTGTTTCGGCGATCAACCGCTGCTCGGATTGGATGAATTCGGCGTGTACCAGTCCACCAATGAATTTGGCGCCAGGACGTTCAATGGCGCGCAAGTCTATGCGATCCCCAAGCAGGGTTTGATTGCCGCCGCCAGTCGCGGGGACTTTTCTCATCTCTACGTGGTCGCGTTGGACGCCTCGCAAGCTCTGGTGCCCTTTGGCGGCCTGTCTTATTCGATACAGCCGGCGGTGGGCTCAGCTGACATGGACTCACGCGATTCCTCGGGTCGCGGGGTGGAATTTTTCCTGAGCGCATTGCAATTCGGCGTGCCTCCCTACCAACTGCTCGACAATCGCATCGCCGTTTGGGCTTTGGGCAACACGCGCTCACTGGAAACGCTGTCGCCCGAACTCACGCTGGCGCTGGACGTGATCGCCGCCGAGACCTATGGACAGCCCAACCCGGCGCAGCAGAAATCGGGGCCGATCCCCCTGGGTGCCTCGATCGGGGAATCGCTGGAGTTCATCAACACCAACGACGACCGGATGAATCAGGTCGTGTTCTCCGGCGGGCTGCTCTATAGCGGTGTCAATACCTTGATCGGCGATGGAAGCCGCACCGGCATCGCGTGGTTCGGCGTGGATCCAAAATTCAGTCACGGCAAGGTGTCAGGTCGCGTGGTTCGCCAAGGATATGTCGCGGTCGATGGAGAGAGCGTGGTCTTCCCGTCGCTCGCCTTCGCAGAGGGCGGTCATGGGCTGGTTGGATTCACCTTGGTCGGGCCTGATTTCTTCCCGAGTGCTGCCTATGTGAATATCGGTAGCGACGACGATGGCCATAACGCTGCCGTGCATATTTCTGCAAATGGTGCCGCGCCGGATGACGGCTTTTCAGGGTATGTAGCCTTCAGCGGTGGCAATGTTGGCCGCTGGGGCGATTACTCAGCCGCCGTGTCGGATGGCGATAACGTCTGGTTCGCCACGGAATACATTCCTAATTCGCCGCGAACCGCGCTGGCGAACTGGGGTACGTTCGTTACCAAAGTTCGGCCGCAGCACTAACGCAAACGGAGACGGTCCATGCGAGCGGCGGCGCTCGCATGGACTATTCGCGGACCGCCATGCCGGCAGCGATGCCGCCCCAGTCTGCCTCGCGCCGCTCACACATCGAAGATGCGATAGGCCTCAGCGAACGCCGTGAAGGGATCTCCCAACGGTAAAAACTCATGCGCGACGTATCCCGGGAAGCCCGTGTCGGCGATGGCCTTGGCGATGGCGCGATAGTTCAGCTCTTGGCTCGAGTCGATTTCGTGCCGCCCCGGGACGCCGCCGGTGTGGAAGTGCGCGATCCATGGAATGTTGTTGCGGATGGTGCGGATGACATCGCCTTCCATGATTTGCATGTGATAGATGTCATATAGCAGCTTCACGCGCAGCGAGTGCACGGCCTGAATCACTTCGACACCGAATGCGGTGTGATCCCCCTCGTAGCCCATGTGATCGATGCGGCTGTTGAGCAGTTCTACGCAGATCGTGACGCCGTACTTTTCAGCCAGCGGTGCGATCCGCGACAGGCCGCTCACGCAGTTGGCCACATCCTCTGCCTGTGTGGCGCCATGCCGATTGCCGAACATGGCGATCAAGTTGGGTACACCGGCCTGCGCGGCCCGGGGGATGGCGGCTTCCAGTTCCGCCAGCAACATCGGGTGATTGGCCGGGTCATTGAATCCGTTCTGGATGAATCCCTGACGGCGCGCCGCGTAGCCCATGGAACATGTCATCCCGGCGTGTCGCGCGGTCTGCCATTCGTCGGGGTACAACAGATCGATGGCCTGAAACCCGATCTCCTTGGCGCGCCGGCACAGCTCCGCCAACGCGGCATCTTTGTGGGTCCAGCGCGCGATGGATTGCTTCAGTCGACCGTGATGCGTCGGCAGCTCAGCCAGCCGCAGTTTCTTAAGATAGGAAAAACTCGCGGCAATGCTGTCGAGCGGCTGCCTCGCGTCATCGTGTTCTACGATGAAATGCTCCACGCCCGCGCCGCGGGCGCTCGCCAACAGCGTCGGCCAGTCGATGATGCCGCCGCCAACCTCCGTCATGCGATGCTCCGGCCCGCCGCGCGTATCTTTGACGTGAACCAGTTTGCAGCGCCCGGGCCAGCGGTTGAAATAGCGCAGCGGGTCTTGTCCGCTGCGCACGATCCAGTAGAGGTCCAGCTCAAAGCCCACGAGCGTGGGATCGGTCGCCTCGAGCAGCACATCGAAGGGCAGGCGGCCCTCGAGCGGCAGGAAGTCCACCTCATGATTGTGATAGGCAAATCCCATGCCCGCCTTGGCGGTCAGTTCGGCGGCGCGCGTGAACTGGTCGGCAACCCGCCGGTAATCATCCACCGACTTGCGCAGCGCGTCCGGTATGGAAGGCACCACCACGTAGCGGCACCCGAGCTGGCGCGCCTCGTCGAGCACGCCGTCCCAGCCGTCCTGCATTTTTTCGAACGCCACATGCATCGACGGCGCCGTCAACCCGACACCATCCATCACGCCGCGCACATGGGCGGCCGGGTGACCGAACAGCCCGGCGAATTCCACTTCCCGGTAGCCGATGCGCGCCACGCGCTTGAGCGTGCCGTCGAAATCGCTCCGCATGGCCTGTCGCACGCTGTAGAGCTGCACGCCGATGGCGGCGGGGCTCAAGTCCCCGGGGGCCGCGGAGCGTGCGGTGCGCGGCAGCGCCAGTGCATCCCGCGACAGCGCGAGCGTGCCCAACGCCAGCCCCGACGTCAGAAGAAAGTTGCGGCGGTCAGTCTTCATCATTCGTTCTTCACAATTCGTTGCGTCGCATTTGGCCGATCGCGTAGTCGCAGGCGCGCGCCGTCAGCGCCATGTAGGTCATGCTGGGATTCTGGCAGGCGCTGCTGGCCATGCAGGCGCCATCGGTGATGAACAGGTTATGAACGTCCCAGGCTTGATTCCACTTGTTGAGGACGCCCAGATCCCGGGTCGCGCTCATGCGCGCACCGCCCATCTCGTGAATGCAATGCCCGGGCGGATTGTCCTTCGGTTGCAGCGTGATGCCGCTGCAACCGGCAGCTTCGAGCATCTCGGCCATGCTGGTCATCATGTCGCTTTGCATGGCGCGTTCGTTTTCGCGCCAGCGGACCTCGATGCGTGCAGCAGGCACGCCCCACTTGTCTTTCACCTGCGCATCGATGCTCACGCGATTGTCGGCATGCGGCAATGTTTCTCCCCAGCCCGCCGCGGACAGCGTCCAGGGACCCAGGCCTTCGATCAGCGATCGTTTGAAGTCCGCCCCGACCCCGGGCCCGCTCGCGCCCCGATGCCAGTCCCTGCGGTTCGAGCCACCTTGCATGCCGTAGCCGCGAAGGAAATCCGGGTGCTGTCTCGAGACGTTGCGAAAACGCGCGATGTAGATGCCGTTCGGGCGACGGCCGAACGTGGAGCGGTCCTCGAAGCCGCTCATGGTGCCTGAGGCTCCCGATCCATAATGGTGATCCATGACGTAGCGGCCGAGCGTGCCGCTCGAGTTCGCGAGGCCATCGGGAAAATGTGCGCTCTTGGAGTTGAGCAGCAGGCGCACCGATTCGATCGCCGAGGCGCACAGGAACACCACGCGGGCTTTGTATTCCGTGTCGCGCAGCGTGTTCGCGTCGATGACCCGCACGCCTCGGATGCGCGCGCTTTTTGCGTCGTAGGTTAGTTCAGCCGCGATGCTGTGCGGCCGAAGGGTCAGCTTGCCCGTGGCATGCGCGGCCGGCAGTGTGGATCCGATGCTGTTGAAATAGGAGTGCGTGACGCAGCCGCGCTCGCACGGGCCGCAGTAGTGGCATGCCGCACGGCCGTTGTGATTCTGCGTGAGAATGGCGGCGCGGCCGATGGTCATGACGCGCTCGCCCTTGAAGGCCGCGAGGATCCGCTCGCGCGCGGTGCGTTCGACACCGGTCATTTGCATGGGCGGCAGGAATTCGCCGTCCGGCAGCTGCGATAAGCCCTCGCGTGCGCCCGACACGCCGATGAAGCGTTCGACGTGCGAATACCAGGGGGCGATGTCCTGGTAGCGGATCGGCCAGTCGTTGCCGTGACCATCCTTCGCGTTCGCCTCGAAGTCCAAGTCGCTCCAACGATAAACCTGGCGGCCCCACATGATGGAGCGCCCGCCGACCTGACGGCCGCGAAACCAGCTGAAGGGCGCGCCGTCGGGGTGCGTGTACGGATTCTCGAGATCGTTGACGAAGAATTTGTGGCCGAGCTCGTCGCAGGCATAGCAGTCGCTCTGCACGGGTTGCTCACGTCTCAGCGGCTCGTGATCGCCCCAGCCGCGGAACGGAATCTCGTAGGGCTGCACATGCTCGACAAAATCCTTGGCCGGGTCGATGGGACCGCCCGCCTCGAGCACGAGCGTCTTGAGCCCCGCCTCGGCCAGCTCCTTTGCCGCCCACCCACCCGTAATGCCGGAGCCGACCACGATGGCATCGAAGTCATACTGCGCCGCCTTCATGTCGCGCTCGTCGCGATATGCACGTCGGCGTCGAATCGCCCCGGCAGGATCACAAACTTGAGGATGTCCTGCTGCACAGGTTTGCTGGTGAAGTAGCCGTGAATGACCAGCTCCTTGAGGTGCACGTAGCCGCGCTGCGCCGGGGCAAGGTCAAGGCTTCCGCAGGCGGCATCGAGAGACTCGATCACCTTCGCCAAAGGCTGATCCTTGAGGCGTGCCAGAGGCGCGCCGGCCGCCGACAGCGCAAAGTCGTCGATGGCGGCCAAGTCCTCGAAAAAGCTCGAACGCCGGGCGGCCGAGAAGTACTCGGCGACGACCAGGTCGATCCAGCGCAGCACACCCACATCGGTTGCGCTCGGCGTATCGCTGCGCGGCAGGATGGTATCGGCGATGAGGGTGATCATGTCCGTGTGCGCGACCTTCAGCACACGTGGCGCCGCCGGGACGCCCTGCGCGGCAATGGCGCTCCACACCGTCTCGGCAACGCCGGACATCAACCCCAATGCCAGCCCGCCCCGCGCCAGGGTTTGAAGAAGAGTGCGGCGATCAATCTGTGTTGAACTGGGCATTCGCTTACTTGTTTGGCGCGCTCGAGGCACGGCAGTTCCCGAATCTGGCACAGATGGGGATCCTTTGTCGAATCCGGAATGAATTCAGACGATGCCCGCGGTCCGCCCGGTCGGATTGCGAATACTCGCCTTGCCCTGCCGCCATCCGCTTTCCCGAAACGCCGCGATGGGATCGATGGCGCCGCCGGCCTCGTAGCGCGCCAGGGCGACGATGGGGCGGGCGTCCAAGCAATAGGCGTCCCTTAGTGTGCGAAATGCCATCAAAACGTCGTTGGAACGTTGATAGTCCGACAACAGCGCGCGATCGATCATCAATGCTTTGACGAATGCGACGCAAATCGCTTCCGCGGAGGATAAAAGGCTTTCCGCCGGATCCGTGATGTTGTGTGATTGGTCGATCATGTACGCCGGATCGAACCGAGAGGGTTGATCCTGTTCGGCAATGACCAATTCATTGAACACCAGAAACAGCTGATGCGGATTGATCGAGCCGGAATCCAAGTCATCGTCACCGTATTTCGAATCGTTGAAATGAAATCCGCCCAGCTTGCCGAAGGCCTGCAAGCGCGCGACGATTTGTTCTATGTTGACGCCCGGTGCGTGATGTCCAAGATCGACCAGGCATTTGGCTTTGGAACCCAGCTCCTTTGCGACCAGGATACTGGTACCCCAATCGGAAATGACCGTCGAGTAGAACGCCGGCTCATAGAGTTTGTGCTCGATGAACATGCGCCAATCCGCCGGAAGCGCCGCGTAAATCGCCTTGGCGCTCGCCAGGTATCTGTCCAAGGACTCACCCAACTGCTGTTGGCCCGGGAAATTCGTGCCGTCCCCGATCCAGACGGTCAGCGCCTTTGAACCGAGCATCTTGCCCAGTTCAATGCACTCGATGTTATGCGCGATGGCCTGATCGCGGACCGCCGGCGAGGTATGGGTCAACGAGCCATACCGATACGACTGCGGTTGGTTGGCTTGGTCTTGGAAGGTGTTTGAATTGACGGCATCGAATCCCACGCCGAGCTGCTCGGCATGTTGCCGCGCGGCTTTGGGGTCGGTGATCTTGTCCCAGGGGAAATGTAGCGATACGCGCGGTGTGACCCTGCACAATTGTTGGATGACCGCGCAATCCTCGATTTTCTCCTGCAGATTCGTAGGCTCTCCTGCCATGGGAAAGCGCGCAAAACGCGTGCCCCCCACGCCGGTTCCCCAGCTTGGGGTCGCCAGCTCGAGCTTGGACACCCGCGCCTTGATGGCATCGATGGCAATGCCGCGGCGCTCCAAGGTGCGGCTGAGTGCGCCGTAGTCATCGCGCAGGGCGTCGAGGCGCGACGCATTGTGACGCGCCAGCAAACCTGCTTCCAAAGGAGGGATCGATTCGTTCATGATGCCTCGCTAGCGGGTGAACGCCTGAGCATTGCCCGCATCGACGTTGATGATATTGCCGGTGCACTTCGACGAAGCATCGGACGCGAAGAAGTAGATGGCTTCGGCAATGTCTTCCGGCAGAACATTCTGCTTCAGCAAGGACCTCTTTCGATAGAACTCTTCCAACTCCTGGCCCGCATCGATCCCGTAGGTGCTGGCGCGCTCCTTGCGCCAATCTCCATCCCAGATCCGCGACCCGCGGATCACCGCATCCGGATTCACCACATTGACGCGGATCCCGTCCTCCGCGCCCTCGATCGCCAAACAGCGCGCCAGGTGCACCGACGCGGCTTTCGCCGACGCATAGGCTGATGCGTTAGGGGTGGCGGCCAAGGCATTCTTCGAGCCGATGAAGATGATAGACCCGCGCTTTTGCGCGCGCATCAAGGGAAACGCTGCTTTGGCGGCGAGAAAGTAGCCTTGCGCCAGGACATCGTAGTTCTTGTGCCACATGGCCAATGTCGTCTGTTCGATAGGTGCCGCCGAGGCCAATCCCGCATTCGCCACGAGAATATCCAGGCCGCCGAACTCGCGCGCGCAGGCGTCGAAAGCCTCCTGCACTTGTGCCTCGACCGTGACATCGCACAGCGTGGAGCGCAGTACGTCGTGACCGAAGCTCTGCGCCAATTCGGTGTTGCTGAGTTCCAGCGCCTCGACGTCGCGGTCCGCAATCATCACGCATGCGCCGTGAGAGAGTAAGTGCCTCGCGGCGGCGAGACCGATCCCGCCCGCGCCGCCCGTAATCAGGGCAATTCTTCCCGCCAGCGCTTTCGGCTTGGGCATGCGCTGCAGCTTCGCCTCCTCGAGCGCCCAATATTCGATCGCGAACGCTTCGCTCTCCGGCAGTCCCACGTACGACCCGATGGCCGTCGCGCCCCGCATCACGTTGATCGCGTTGCCGTAGAACTCACTCGCCAGCCGCGCTGTGATTTTATCGCCGGCAAAGGCGAAGCGTCCCACACCCGGCAGCAGCACCACGACCGGATTGGCATCGCGCATCGCGGGGTCTCCAGGACCCGCACACCGCGCGTAGTACTGTTCATAGCCGTGCCGGTACTCCTGCACCTGGCCGGCCAGGTACTCCGGCTCGTCGATGCGCGCCGGATCCAGCGCCAGCGGCGCGATCTTGGTGCGCAAAAAATGATCGGGACACGAAGTCCCCATGGCTGCAAGTGCCGCAAAATCGCGGGAGTTCACGAATTCCAGCGTTTCCGCATCATCGCTGAAGTTACCGACCTTGTGAGCGCCGCCGAGCATCGAGCCGCGCAAGCGTGGCATCAGCGAGGCGGCAATTCGAGCGCGCTCCTCCTTGGCTTGGGAGTCGATCACCGGGCCGCCGAATGCCGCTGTCTCGGCGAGCCGCAGGTTCAAATACGCGGCAGCCTGGCCAATCAGGTCGATGGTATTCTCATAGCACTGCTTGGACGTGTCTCCCCAAGCGATGATTCCGTGACCCGCGAGCATCACACCGCGAAGCGCAGGTCGCGACGCCACGTACTCCTTGAGGCGCATTCCCAAATCAAAGCCCGGACGCTTCCATCCCAGCCAGCCGATGCGGCCGCCGAAAATCGTCTCGGTCGCTTGCTCGCCGCCCGAGGATGCCGCCAGCGCTATGATGGCGTCGGGATGAACATGATCGATGTGCGCGAAGGGCAGCAGCGCATGCAACGGGGTATCGATCGATGCCGCGCGCGGATTGAGATTGAAGGTGCAGTGGGGCAGGTAAGAGACCATGTCGTCTTCATGCTCGACGCCGCGATAAAGCTGCGGCAGCCGCAAAAGTTTGTCCAAATACAGCGTGGAGAAACCGCTCAGCGTCATGGATCCTAAGTCCCCACCGGATCCTTTCACGTACAGCACATCGACCGGTTCACCGGTCAACGGATCTTTTTGCCGTAGCTTGGCCGAGGTATTGCCGCCGCCAAAATTGGTCACCGTCAGGTCCGAGCCCAGCAGATTCGATCGATACAATAGTAGATCGGTCGGACTCAGCGAAGCGGCGTGTGTGTCGCGCCAGAGATTCTCGGGGTACGAGAACAATCGGGCAGATGTCGCACTCATCGGGCGTCCTTGGAGATTCTCGACGATCTCTGGAGTAGGACCTGTGAGCATACAAATTCCAGTTGCAAGAAACAATCAAAATCGGTACAAAGTGATCATAATCAATCATAATGCTAAATGATCACAGGGGGTAGGGGTGCTTCGGAACGATACCGCCGTCGGCGCGGGGCCTTCCTAGAGAGTCGCGAGTGACCCCCAATCCGCTGCTCGGCGTCCTGTTTCACTGGATCGGTGGACTGGCGAGCGCCAGTTTCTACGTGCCGTACCGGCAGGTCCGCCGGTGGTCCTGGGAAATCTTTTGGATCGTGGGCGGCGTTTTCAGTTGGATCATTGCGCCCTGGATATTCGCGCTGCTTCGAACCGAGCATTTGTTTCAGGTGCTCGAATCCGTCCCTCACCGCACGTTGCTGTGGTGTTGGTTTTGGGGAGCCCTGTGGGGGTTCGGAGGTCTCACTTTCGGGCTGACCATGCGCTACTTGGGCATGTCCTTGGGGATGAGCACCGCGCTCGGCCTCACCATGGTCATCGGCACCCTGGTGCCGCCGATCTTTCACGGCACCATCGGCGCACTCGCGACTTCGCGGGGCGGCTGGATCACGTTTGCGGGCATCGCACTCGCGTTGCTGGGTGTCATCGTCGTCGGCAAGGCCGGGCGCCTCAAGGAGCTCGAACTGGCTTCAGCGCAAGCCAGCCGTTCAATCCCGGAATTCAACTTCAAGCGCGGCATACTGGTGGCAGTGTTCTCGGGAATCATGAGCAGCTGCTTTGCCTTTGGATTGGACACGGGCGCGCCCATTCGCGCCCTGACGCTCGCCGCGGGCACGTCGCCATTGAGCCAAGGTTTGCCGGTGTTGTGCGTGGTGTTGGCAGGCGGATTCACCACCAACTTTCTGTGGTGTTTGTATCTCATCGTGAAGAATGGATCGGCGCACGAATTGCTGGGCGCCAAGGGTTTGACGGCGGATGCCGGCGGCGCCGCCCCGCCGCTGCTTCGCAACTACCTGTTTTCCGCGCTCGGCGGCATCGCGTGGTATTTCCAATTCTTCTTCTACACCATGGGCGAAAGCCAGATGGGGCGCTTCGCCTTTTCCAGTTGGACGCTGCACATGGCGAGCATCATCATCTTTTCGACGATTTGGGGATTCGTGCTCAAAGAGTGGGCCGGCTCGGGAGTCAGCACGAAGCGCATCGTATGGATCGGTGTGTTGCTGCTCGTGATCGCAACCATCGTCATCGGCGCCGGCAATCGCATGAATGAAGCTTGACGCCTGAATCGTCTGAAGCCCGTGATACACGAGGCGCTGATACACGAGGCGCATGAAGGGGAGTGGTAGCATAGCCATTGGCGGCGAAAGCGCCGCAATTGAAGGAGTTTGGCAGTGCTGGAAGCGGAACGACACCGGATGATATTGCGGTTGCTGGAGGAGCGCTCGATCGTGGGCGTTACCGACTTC
>Ga0210406_10002104_pt1 | contig 23252 bp, 18 predicted proteins | sample IncBWC30MmetaG_FD_155454 | JGI IMG/M metagenome (GOLD analysis project Ga0210406, IMG submission 155454) | Forest soil microbial communities from Barre Woods Harvard Forest LTER site, Petersham, Massachusetts, United States - Inc-BW-C-30-M | ecosystem: Environmental > Terrestrial > Soil >...
AGTTTTATGGGGCACACTGTTTCCGGTACTTTCGGAGTGGGTGCAGGGGACCAAAGTCACCGTTGGCCCGCCATTTTTCAATCGCGTAAACATCCCCGTCGCCTTGCTGCTCTTGTTGTTGACCGCGGTCGGCCCTTTGCTGGCTTGGCGCAAGACTTCCACCGAGAGTCTGAAACGCAATTTCAGGTTCCCAGCTTTGGGTGCGCTGGCGGTCGCAGCGGCGCTCATCGCGTTCGGCATGCGTCCGTGGAAGGATGTTTCCTACTTCTATTCGCTGATGACTATCACGCTAGCGGTGCTGGTGGCATTGACGGTGGCTTCTGAGTTCTTCCGGGGCGGGCGCGTCATCTCGGGTCACACCGGCCAAAATCTGCTGGCTGCGATTGTGCAGCTGACTCGCCGCAACACTCGCCGCTACGGCGGCTACATTGTCCACTTCGGCGTGATTGTGGTTGTAATCGGGTTTGCCGGGTCCGCCTTCAACCAGGACAAAGAACAGGAAATGGGCTTTGGCGATAAGCTGACCATCGGTTCCTACACTCTTGTCTGCCAGTCCTACACACAGGACGACAATCCCAACTACGGCAGTGAGTGGGCGGTAATGAACATTTTCAGAGGCGGAAAGCAGATTGCCACACTGAATCCCGAGCGCCGCTTCTACAAAGCCAGCCAGCAGACGTCCACCATGCCTTCCATCCGTTCAAGTGTGAGTAACGACCTCTACGTGGTGTATGAGGGTCAGAATCCGGACACTGGGCGGCCGATCATCAGAGCGCACTTGAATCCGCTAGTGATGTGGATTTGGGTTGGAGTGTGGATCATGATTGTGGGCACCGTCGTGGCGATGATTCCCAATACTGCGCCGGCCAGAGTGATGGCCCCTGCCCGCGTCCAGCCAGCCCCGGCGGGAGCGGGAGACTGATGCCGAACGCACCGAGCAAGCGTGCTTTGCGAGTCATCTTACTCGGCGTCCTCGTACCCGTATTTGTGGGTGCGGGCGACCAAGCCGCGCGCTTTAACGATCTCGGCCATCGCATGATGTGCGTCTGCGGCTGCAATCAGATTCTGCTGGAATGCAATCACGTGGGCTGCACCTACTCCGACCGTATGCGTGCGGAACTGGTGGCCGCAGTCGACCGCGGCGACAACGACGACCTCACGCTGCAATCGTTCGTGCAGAAGTATGGCCCTCCCGTGCTGGCCGCACCCACCAAGACAGGATTTGACCGTGTTGCCTGGATCGCACCTTATCTGGCGCTGGTCCTGGGACTGGGGCTGGTCACATTTGTCATTCGTGGGTGGAAGTCGCGGCCGCTGGTTCTGCCCGCTAACGCCCCGGCGCCGGTGCACGGCGCGGAACTTGACCGCTTTCGTGCACAGGCCCGCAAGGAGACCGAAACATGACCGCCGCCCTCATGGCTTGCATGTTCATCGCGACTGCGACATTAGTTTATGTTTTCTACCTGCCGGGAACGCTATATTTGGGGCCCCGCAAGACTCGCTTGTCGTTTCTACGCGAGCGCAGGGAAATGGTCTACGAGAACCTGCGCGACCTGAGTTTCGAATTCAAGGCCGGCAAGTTTCCTGACGCTGATTATCAGGCAATGAAAACGTCTCTCGAAGAAGAAGCAGCGGCGGTGCTTTCGGAAATTGCAAACTTGGAAGAAGTCGCGAGAAATGCGGCAGTCAGCGGCAAAAAAGGAGCCAGAGTTTGAGACGTCCGGCAATTGTCGTTCTTATGCTTCTCGCACTCCTCCCCGTCCTGGCTTCTGCCCAAAGCATCACTGGCACAGTCACCAACGGCACCACCAACAAGCCGGTGTTTGGCGATGATGTGGTACTGCTCAGCCTGATAAATGGAATGCAGGAGGCAGGGCGCACTCAGACCGACGCCAAAGGCAGCTTTACCATCAAGCTCGACGGAGCCGGGCCCCATCTCATCCGCGTGATTCATCAGGGAGTGACCTACCACCGTATGGCTCCCCCGGGAACCACATCCGTCGAAGTGCAGGTTTTCGATGTTGCGAAGAAGGTCGCGGGCATTCAGGTCACCGCCGATGTGATGCGCTTTCAGGCGCAAGGGAACGAACTCGGGGTGGTCCGTTTGTTTGCGGTCAACAATACCTCGAGCCCTCCGCGCACCCAGATGAACGACCAGAATTTAGAGTTCTATTTGCCCGAAGGAGCGCAGATCGATCAGTCCATGGCAGAGACCGCCGGAGGCCAGCCCATCAACTCTGCCCCGGTCCCGCAGAAAGAGAAAGACCGCTACGCTTTCATTTTTCCGCTACGGCCAGGCGAGACCCAGTTCCAGGTGGCTTTCCACCTGCCATACAGCGGCCAAGTCCGCATCAACCCCCGGGCCATTTACGGCGCGCAACATTTTGTGGTCATGCTGCCCAAGAGCATGCAATTTACGCCGGGGCAAGGAGCGGCGTTTGTTACGATGAATGATCCGCGGCAACCTGACGCCATCGTTCAAGTGGCATCGAATACCAGCGTTGGCCAACCGCTCGACTTCAGCGTGTCAGGCACTGGAACTTTGACTGATTCCGGGGACGATGGCGCTGGCGCTCCGACTCCCACCGGTGGAGCGACTACCGGCCGTGATTCGCGCCCTGGCGGCGGCCTCGGCCCACCGATTGACGCCCCCGATCCTCTGGAAAAATATCGCTGGTATATACTCGGCGGCTTTGGCTTGGTGCTGGCTGCGGGCGCGATTTTTGTGTTAGGGCGTTCCAAGACCAGCGCACCCCAGTTTGCTTCGTCAGATATAGAAGTTGTCGATCTCCCGGTCGCACCCAAACCTGCTGCAAATCGCACCACGCTTTTGCTCGATGCCCTAAAGGAAGAACTATTTCAACTCGAGGTCGAGCACAAACAGGGCAAAATCTCGCAACCGGAATATGAAACGGCCAAGGCCGCCCTCGACCAAACCCTGGAGCGGGCCTTGAAGCGTGGCAGACCGGCTCCCTCGGCGGCGAGCTAGCCCCCTCTCTTGGCGGGGGTCGCCATCTCACGTATTATTTCCGCTTATTATGGGATGGAGTGGCGGATTAGAAGAATCACGACGCCTTCAGGAGCTGTATGCGCATTTCACTGACGAAGAACTGCAAGCTGCGGCCGACCAAGGCTATCAGCTGACTGACATTGCCCAACAAAGCTTGCAGACCGAAATTCTTTCCCGAGGTCTGCGCATTCAGCTTAAAGATGCGCCTTCGACCAGCTTTGACGACACCACCGATTTTGATCCGTCTGGTTTGGACTTAGTCGTTGCCCACAGAGTTTGGGACATTTCCGAAGCTCGGCAGGTGAAAGGCATTCTCGACGATGCCCGTATTCCATCCTACCTGGGCCCGGACAATCTGGAGAACGTCGAGGACTTTAAGTCGAGCTTTGAAAACGGGATTGATCTGAAAGTCAGAAACGTCGACAATCAATTCGCGCTGCAAGCGCTCTCCAAGTCATTGCCTCCGCAAACGGAAGGCTACGATGATTACACCGCGGTGTGCCCGAAGTGCCACTCGGAGGAGATCGTTTTTCACGACCTTGATGTCTCACAGCACCCGGGCTCCGCTTTTGACGCGAAGTTCAATTGGAGCTGCGACGCCTGCGGCTATCGTTGGAAGGATGACGGCATCGAGGCACAAGCCTAGGAGACTGGCCCAAACCACCCGTCACTGGTTCTCGTTGCAGCAAATGCATTTACGCACCACCTTTCGCCGGTGTCCCAGCCCTGAATCCCCCGGCTTCAGGTACCATCTAATCTGGCGAGAAATCATATGGGCAACACCTTCAAGACCGCATTTCTACTGACGCTGTTAACCTTGCTCCTGATGTTCATCGGTCGCGCCTTTGGCGGCCAGAACGGCATGCTGTTGGCGCTGGGACTTGCCGCGGTCATGAACTTCATCTCGTACTTTTATTCCGACAAGATCGCGCTGGCCATGTACCGCGCGCAGCCGGTGACTCGCGAGCAGCTACCCCGCGCTTACGGGGCGGTCGAACGGCTCACGCAGAAAATCGGTATCCCCATGCCGAAGATCTATGTGATCCCGAACGAGTCGCCGAACGCATTCGCCACCGGGCGAAATCCCAGCCATGCCTCAGTCGCGATGACGCAGGGCATTCTCGATCTGCTCAATGACGAGGAACTCGAAGGGGTCTTAGCCCACGAGCTCGGTCACGTGAACAACCGTGACATCTTGATCAGTTCCGTTGCCGCCACCGTTGCCGGCGCCATCACCATGCTGGCCAGCATGGGGCGCTGGGCCATGATTTTCGGCATGGGGGGCGACCGTGATGATCGCCGCGGAGGAGGAATCGGGGCGCTGCTTATGCTGATCCTGGCGCCGATTGCGGCGTCGCTCATTCAGCTTGCGGTATCACACTCGCGGGAATATCAAGCCGACGCGACCGGCGCGCACTTCACCGGGAATCCCTATGCGCTGGCTAGCGCTCTATCGAAGCTTGACGCGTACTCCCGCCGCATTCCCATGCAAGGCACGCCCTCGACTGCTCATTTGTTTATCGTGCAGCCGCTGCTGGGGATGAATCTCGGCAATCTGTTTTCGACTCATCCTCCCATTGCCAAGCGTATCGAGCGATTGACGGGAAGGCCGGCAGAGTTTACGGAGTAAGAGGTTTCAGGTCTCAGCACTCAGCCACCCTGAATCGCGAAGTCAAGCTGAACATGGAATGGAGACCCGAACCAGATTGAGCGCCTTATGTTGGGACAGCAGTTGTTGTTAATTGTGGAGGTGGACGTCCACCGGGGCCCACATGCGCCTGCCCGATTGGCTGACCTTGGTTGTGGCCTCTCCGTACGAGCCCAGGCGGTGCAGGATTGAGGTGACTGACGCAACCGGATCCTTGTGATTCTGTATCACCCTGGCATCTTTGGTCCGGATTGTATCGACTACTTCTCGGGCAGTTAAGGGCCGTGATGAGGTGCTTAGAGCGGCGCGGCACGCTTCCGTTAACCCAGCTCCGCGTGTTCTCCGTGTAGGGAGCTTGATCAATACCCGCACGTCTTCAGGCAGTACATCATCTCCAAACATCTCGGCCAGGCCAGCGATGATGCGGCGTAAGATAGCGAGACGCCTAAGTATCGCTGCGCGCTGTGTTAATAAAACCTGCAGTTCACCTCCTGCGAGTTTGACGACTTGCTCAATTTCCATTCTCGGGGCCGCAACCGCGAGAGAGGCCACATGCGAGTTATCAACTAAGGCCGTTGACATAAGATCCTCCTGCCAGACTAAGAACTCGGGAATGTGGACCAGAAGCCGCAGACCAATGGGGTCCGCGGCTTCTGGTTCCGGGAGCAACGGCTAGAAATTCAACCTCACACCCCACTCCACTTGCCGCGGGGCGCCAAGGGAGAAGATGCCCGAACCAGTCCCAGTTCGCAGCGATTCACGAGTTGTTCCCGATGCGGTTCCGTTTACGCTGCCGGCGCTACCTACGCTGCCGGGTGCAAACGGAGTTAACGAGTAAGGCATCGCTCCGAACTCAGTACCGAAGTTTGCCAGGTTGAACACGTTGAACGCGCTGAAAGAAGGTTCAATATTGAACCGTTCTGTCAGCTTGATGGGCCAGGCCAGCGTGGTGCTGACTTCGCGGAAGATGCCGTTGCCCACGGCGTCCGATGGCGGGGGGGCTAGAAACGGCTTATACGCTTGCAACGCCTGCAACTGCGCAGTCGTGAACAGGCCGGTGGCAACCAGCGATTGTCCTGCTGGTGTCAGCGTACCCGCAGTCGTACTATTCCAGGAATTGATCACGTTGGTCAGTTGGGTCGGCGAGACCGAGCGCATGAACTGCCCGGGCTTTCCGGCTGCCTGGCCAGGGTCTGTTGGGAAGATGTCCTGCACCGAACCGTCTCCCGTGAGATCGCTGTGGAATATCTCCGCCGTACTGTTGATTCCGTTGGATAATCCCCCGTTCGCCGCCAGTAAGTTGAGCGTCGTCGGATGAGCGGTGCCAAAGTTGCCGATCACACTGAGACGCGGTCCGCGGTGTGCAACCTCCATCGTAAGACCAAACTTGAAAGCATCGGTTCGATCCAGCGATGTTGGGCCAGTGAAGTAACTGGGGTTGTTGTTATCCCTCGCAGTGGCGCTGAAGAACTGATCGCTGGCACCGTCGCCGACAAAGCGCGACAGGGTATAGGCAACGGTCAGGTTCATCGAGGAAAATCCGGGCATGGGATTCGCCAGTTGCTGTTTGTAGGACATTTGCAGTGCGTTGTAAGTGGAGCGGCCTTCCGGTATCTCGAAAGCCCCCACGCCTACGTTGCGGTTGATGCCGCCAAAAGCCGCGCCGCTCAGGTTGGCCGGGCCGCCCCCAAAGACGTTACCGGAATCGAGTCCGTTGCCGGCGAAGTCATTGATGTTGGCAGTGTGAGTGGTTCCATTGGGACCGGGACAAGTGCCTGAGGCGATGGCGCCGTCAATCGTCGTAGCGCCGCACGCCGCAAGGGTTGTTGCGATCGCGGTATTGGCCGCATTCACATCCAAAAACCGCGCATCACCGACGTGGTTCTCGTCAATCGTCAGCATAAAGTGGGTGCTGACGTTGCGGATGTAATCTGCGGTGAGTACGCCGCCCTTCCAGATCTCATGTTGCATGCCAACATTGAACTGGTAAGAACGTGCGTTGCGGAAGTTGGGATCGAACGCTGCCAAGCCCTGAATACTATTGCTGACCATCAGGGTATTGCCAATGAAGCTGGGGTTCGCCGTCGGCCCCTGCGCCTTCACTGCCGCTTGAAACTCCTGCTGCAGGTCAAATAGCAACGGACCGGCAACGGAGAGCGGCTGTCCGCAGACACCCGAACCTAGATCCACCCCGTTGATCGAAGTGACATTGCCTTTTCCCGGGATGTTAAACGTGGTTGCGCCAGGGCCATTGCAACCGAGGACCGCTTCCTGGAAGAACAGACCCTTGGCCAGCTTGGCTGGACGATCAAACAGCGTGTTGTTGAAGATGGAGTTTTCGTAGTAGATGCCGGCGCCCGCGCGGATGACCGTCTTGCCCTTCTTGGTCGGGTCCCACGCAATGCCGACTTGCGGTCCGAACTGGGTGTTGGGCTGATTGACTCGATTGCCCAATCCAGGTCCGAACTGATCCAAGAGCGGAGTGTTTCCGCTGCAGGGCGCGTCGGCGGCCAGAGGTCCGGCAGCGACCACCGAGCACGGAATTGAAGACAGGTCGCTGTCGGAACGGCCGGTGTCGCGGTTGTAGCGCAAGCCGTAGGTCAGAGTAAAATTCGGTTTCAATTTCCAAGAATCGCCTAAGTAGAACTGGAAGCGAGCGTCGTGCTGCCCTCCGCCTGGGTAGCCAAAAGCCGGCTTTTCGGTGAAGAACCCCTGGCCATTACCTAAAACACCTTGCAAGAGCGGGCAGGTGGTGATCTGACCCGGGACCGCACACCCGCTGGACACGGTTACATCCAGAGGTGCGATTCCGAAGAAGCTCGCGAATCCGCCGCCATTGATGTCGTTGAAACCGATACCGAAGCGGAGGATATGTGAACCATAGACTTTGCTGCCGTCATACTTGATCTGCTTATTGGTCTGAAAGGTTTGTTGCGGAGCCAATAAGTTCGGGCCCGACAACTGAAGATCACCGAGGTCAGCCACAAGGATTTCGGCGTTGGGTATCGGGTTGAAGAAGCTCGCTCCCTGGGTAGCGTCACCGATCAGATTGTGGAATTTCAAATAACCGAAGCGGAAACTGTGCGACCACGAACCCTTGTTCCAGTCAACACCCGCCGCGTGCGATGGTGTGTTGTCACGGTTTGAGTAGACCTGGTAGGCGTAACCGAAGTTGGCTTCCGATTTGTTCCAGTTGTAGGTAAAACGGTAGAACGCATGGACATCCTTTGTGGCCTGCCAGTCCAATTTCCCCGTGATTGCACTATCGCGGAAGGGTGAGAGGAAACCGCCCGTGAGCGCTTGGAAGGGAGCCGGTATCACCAGGGGTAGTAAGCCGTCCTGCTTCATGCGTTCGCCGTCGGCAAAGAAGAACAACTTGTCCTTAATGATCGGACCGCCGACGCGGCCGCCGAAGTTGTTGCGTTGGTAGTAGCCGACCTGTGCTCCGGGGAATGCTGCGGTGCCCGCATCGCGGCCACGGAAATTATAAAACGCCTGGCCGTGAATATCGTTCGAGCCAGACCGGGTGGTCACGTTGACCGCGCCTGCCGAGGTCAATTCGGTCGAGAGGTCGAGGTTCGACCGGCTGATGTTGAACTCCTGAATCGAGCTCAGACCGACGTTCTGCGTGGTCGTGCCGACGGTCTCGTCGCTGATGTCCACACCGTCGAGTTCGATACGCGGTGTACGTCCGAAGACGCCGTTGATCGAGATGGAAGAGTAGCCTGCCTTGGTGGGGTCGAAGGTTTGGCCATCTTGAATCTGCACGCCGGGTTCGAGTTGGGCGAGGTCAAGAAAGTTGCGCCCATCAACCGGCAACTTGTCAATCTGATCGCCAGTAATGACACCCTGCACCGTGGATTGCTCGGTGTTCACCTGAATCGACGAAGCCTGCACTTCAACCACTTGGCTTGTCTCTCCGAGTTCCAGCTTGATGTTGCCGGATGAGGTTATACCTACTTGAACTGCAAAAGCCTGCTGCGCCGTGCGGAAGCCCTTGGCTTCTACCCGCAAAACGTAATCGCCGGGGATCAAACCGCCGGAATTGAACGTGCCTGAATTTGTCGAGGTCGTGGTAATGACCTGCCCGGTGGCCTTGTGAGTGATGGTGATGTTAGCGCCACCGACTACCGCGCCGGATGGGTCAGTAACGGTTCCCTGAATGCTTCCCTGGGAAACGGTGGTCTGAGCGATTACCGATGTGCCCATGATGAGCACCACGGCAAAAGCCAGTGCAACAAGAAATAACCGCTTAAGTGACATTGTGGCTTCCTCCTGAACAAGAATGGGGAGCAAATGGTGCTGGCCGGAAAGCAACCGAGGGGAAGGGAGAGAATCCCGGCGGTTGCATGACAGTCAGAGCCTTTCCGGCAACAACAAATCGTTTCCCACGGCGGAGGGGTGCAAGCGAGGTGCCGTTAGAAGGAAGGTCGAACGCTATTCCACGACCGTGCTGTTAATGATTACGAAATTATGTTTGCTGTGTGGCGAGCACACCTGGGGAGAAACGCGCATTGTTGAGGTTGCCATCTGCGCGGGCAAGCAATATTCAAGAAAACATATCGTCCGTACTGTTTAGTCACCAACATAGCATCAACATATGCGCCTTCTATGACGGATCATGGTTCAGTCCATAACTGTTTCATGCGTTTTTGCACCTTTTTGTCGCATTGGACTGACTCTCTACGCAATGCCATATCGATCGAAGCGATTCGGCCTCTGTCTGACCAGCGTCGAAAGCGATCTTGTACAGCTATGGACAGGTACGCCGCATCCAAATCTGTTAAAGGACAGAGAATCGTTACCCATGGGCGAAAACACGAACGATGCAGTGCGAGCGACCGTAGATGCCGTCTATCGTGCCGAGTCACGTCAAGTTTTGGGCACGCTCATCCGTTTGTTGGGCGACTTCGATCTCGCCGAAGAGGGGTTGCACGATGCGTTTGCCGCGGCGATGAGGCAATGGCCACGAGATGGTGTTCCGGCGAATCCACGCGCCTGGCTCATTTCGGCCGGTCGCTTCAAAGCGATTGACGCAATGCGGCACCGTGCTCGATACCAGGCCACTCTGGTTGAACTTAACAATCGATTGGAGGTCGGAACTTTCGGCCCCGCAGATTGGGACGACCAGGCAATAAAGGATGATCAATTGCGATTGATCTTCACCTGCTGCCATCCAGCGCTGCCTTCCGACGCCCAAACCGCAATGACCTTGAGGGAGGTTTGCGGCCTCACGACAGAAGAGATCGCTCGAGCCTTTCTTACTTCTCCGCAAACAATAGCAAAACGCATCGTGCGAGCGAAGGCGAAAATCCGTACGGCGCGGATTCCCTATGAGGTACCCTCACATGCGGATATGACTGATCGCCTTGGCACCGCGCTTGGTGTCATCTACCTGCTATTTACCGAAGGGTACTCGGCCACCTCGGGGGCGGTGCTGACTCGGCGGGACATTTCCGACGAAGCTATTCGCCTCGGACGGTTGCTGGTTGAGTTGCTTCCAGAGCCCGAGGCGGTTGGACTGCTCGCGTTGATGTTGTTGCACGAATCACGACGTGCTGCACGTACGTCGTCTGATGGAGAATTGGTGTTGCTGGACGATCAGGATCGTTCGCTGTGGAACCACGAGCAGATCGCAGAAGGCTTGGACCTGCTGCGCCGGGCATTCTCATCGCGCCAAGTCGGATCGTACACGTTGCAAGCCGCGATTGCCGGGCTGCACGCTCAGGCACGAACCGCAAGAGCGACGGACTGGGATCAAATCGCCAGACTCTATGATGTGCTGGTGCAAACCACTCCTTCCCCCGTGGTCGAACTTAACCGCGCGGTGGCGGTTGCCATGCGCGACGGAGCAGCGACTGGTCTTGAGCTGGTAAATTCGATCTTCGCGCGTGGCGACCTTCACGACTACCATCTCGCCCACTCGGTGCGGGCGGATCTGTACCGCCGGCGGGGGAAAACACAAGAAGCAATCGCTTCTTACAAGCGAGCTCTAGCCCTAGCCAGACAGGAAACGGAGCGTCGTTTCCTCACGCGACGGCTAAGCGAACTGGCGGGCGGAGAAAGCGAGCGCATTGCTTCTCAGGGCGCCTAAATCGAGTGCAGGGAAGGAAGGGCGACGCGAAAAGTACGTTAGGAGGAACTAAATGAGCCGGAACTGGTTCCCCGCGGTCGCGTCTTTCTCCCTGATTCTTGCGTGTGGGGCGCGGCGCTGGCCCACTCGCTCCGGTTTTCTTTTCGCCAGCGCCGGTTGGTATGCTGCCTGAATCCTTTGCATTGCAGAAATACCCGAAGATTTCGTCGGGCGGCGGGCCTTTTTGTTCGCGTTTGATGCCTGAAGGTGTGTTTCGCGAAGTTCAGCCATAAATTCTGCCCACAATTTAGGTCCTCCTTTATCCAGGACCTGAGCCAGACCCCTCAGCCTGGAGTCCGGCAAATGCTGGTGGCCCCATGCAACCATCTCCATCAGAAGTGGAAGCAATCCGATGCCTTTTTCCGTGAGACTGTAAATGACTTTCTGCTTATGGCTGGTGTCATCAGACTTGACGATGATCCCTTGCTCGATAAGCCTTTGAAGGCGATCGGCCAAAATATTCGACGCAATCCCTTCCAGTGACTTGGTCAGGAGCTCGCGAAAATGCCTCCGGTTCACGAAAATGATGTCCCGGATGATGAGAAGACTCCATTTATCGCCAAACATTTCGACCATTCGGTTGATAACGCAGCCTGACCGGTGATCCTTGCGCACTTTTCCTCCACTCCGATATGGCATTTCCGGCACCTAAACGATTATACAACTAGTTGCACTAAGCAACCAGTTGTGTTATAGATTGCGTCCAACAACTAGCGAAAACCCTGTGTGTCTCGGGACGCCTTAATCTAATGCATCGCCAAGCGATCAACCAAATATTTCTTGGAAATCTAGTAGGTCGATGTCCAAATCAGGCTGCGCCGAACGACTACTTTAGTGGTGTTCGCGACAAATACAAGCGATTGACAAAGGAAGGGAAGCGTCAACCCGATCAACGGTGCCCGCCGATCATAGGTTTGGCATCGTAACTGTAAATCTGCATCATAAGGAATCGAGGAGCGAATCAGATGAAGACAACCACGATGATCGCCTTGGGGTTCTTCGCGCTGGCCCTTGCGCTGGGCGCGACACGGCAGGCACAAGCGGCAGATGCCAAGACCCCTTACCCCAGTATGGCCCCGCTGGATCAATACCTGATGGCGGATCGAGACGCGGAGATTGCTCTGGCGCGGACCGCAGCCCCGTCGTCGATTTCCGGCGATGCGAAAGTTATGGTCCTGGGGGCGCACGGCTATGAAACGGCGGTTGAAGGCAAGAACGGCTTTGTCTGCATGGTTGAACGCGCTTGGATGAATCCATTCGACAGTCCTGAGTTTTGGAACCCGAAGAATCGCAGTCCGATTTGCTTGAATCCGCCCGCTGCTCGGACGGTGCTGCCGATCACCTTGATGAGGACAAAATTAGTCTTGGCTGGAAAGTCGAAAGATGAAGTCAAGGAGAGCGTCAAGGCCGCGATTGAGAAAAAGGAACTGCCGGCTCTCGAGGCTGGCGCAATGAGCTACATGATGTCCAAGGATGCGTACCTAACTGATAAGGGTGGGCACAACATGGCCCATCTTATGTTCTACATGCCGCTCGGTACGGTATGGGGTGCAAATCTGGTGGACTCCTCAAATAGTGTGTCGGAACCGTTCCCAGGATCTCCGCTCTTACTGGCTCCATCGTACAAAGGCAATCCTGAACCGATCGATATGTTCCTGATGGGCACTGGCGTGTGGTCGGATGGAACGGCCGCCCCAATGTAGGGCGCCGCACAGAGAGAAATGCTGGGTGTCGCGCACGAGTCTTTCGTCATGAGTTCGGTCAACACTGGAGCGTGAGAGCGCTATGAAAACTGGGTCCGAGAGTGCGGAAATGGTGGTCTCGCAGTGCGGAAGGCTTCTACTGGCCGGGTTGCTTTTGTTGCCGTCAACTGCGCTTGGACAAACGCAAGTGCCACCAGAGCCGGCGACTGCCACAATTCGCCCGTTCAGAGCACATGTTCCCGACCACGTTCTCATGGATCTTCGACGTCGTTTGGCTGACACCAGATGGCCCGATCAAATTCCAGGCACGACATGGGAATACGGCGCCGACATCAAAAAGGTCAAGGAACTTGCCGAGTATTGGCAGAACGGCTACGACTGGCGAGCGCAAGAAGCGAGGATCAACCGCTTTGACCAGTTCATTACGGAAATTGATGGACAGCAGATTCATTTTATCCATGAGCGCTCACCTCGCCCCGACGCAATACCCTTGATGTTGATTCACGGCTGGCCCGGTTCGTTCCTTGAATTTCTCGCACTGGTCGAACCACTTACTCACCCCAAGGACAGCCATAGCCCAGCGTTCCATGTCATCATCCCGTCACTTCCTGGCTTTGGATTTTCCGGACCCACCACAACTCGGGGCTGGGATTCACGGCGGATGGCGAAGGCGATGGTCGTTCTCATGGAGCGTTTGGGCTATTCCAAATTCGGCATCCAGGGCGGTGACTGGGGTTCGGAGATCGCGCGCGATATGGCTTACGAAGCGCCTGAGCACGTGATCGGGCTTCACCTGAACCTGCTTTACGCGGATCCACCCAACCCGGAAGCAATTGCGCAAATGACCGAGTCGGAGCGGAGACGGTTTTCATACTTTGACCGCGAAGAAAGCAGCTTCTTCAGGATTCAGACCGCTGAACCGCAAACGCTTGCCTATGCTCTGACGGACTCTCCGGTCGGGTGGTTGGCCTGGATGATCGCCAGATTCCAACTCCTTACTGACAATAGCGGCGATTTTCTTACGGCGGTGGACCGAGACACATTTCTCACCGATGTCACGCTTTACTGGGCGACCGGTACGGTGGGTTCCGCCATGCGAATCTATCGTGAACATCGGCTGACAGGCGATGAAATGGCGCCGCTACCACGGCTGGAGACTCCTGTGGCGTACGCGGATTTTCCCAAGGAGGTGTTTGCGAGTCCGTTTAGCTGGATTACTCGGACTTACAACGTAGTACAAAGAACAGAGATGCCAAGGGGCGGACACTTCGCGGCCCTGGAACAGCCCGATCTCCTGCTTGACGACATACGGAAGTTCTTTGGTGTGGGTGATCGCACGGTGGAGCGGAGCATGATCGGCAGTCAGAGAAAGGAGAACTAGCGGTGACCCAAGAAGACATCATCAAGCGATACTATCCCGGGTGGCAAGATTGTGACCCCAGGCAGGATGAGTACAAAGGATATGCCGCGCTGGCAACCTCCGGAACGCTGGCGCAAACCGCATTAGCAAGTATCTTGCCCACAGGTAGCGATGCGGAAGAATGTGAGTCCGGTGCCGATGCGATGGAAGCGCCTGACAAGTTTGAAGAGTGCCCCGGCACCATTCCAAGCCTCGACTCTTGCACGGCCGAGGGCCCTGGCCTTGAGCTTCGAAATCGGTTGGAAGAAAGCGGCCTCCAAATGTCGGTGGTTGCGTCTGCGTCTGCGCGCGACGAACACAACGCCACTGCCATCGAAACGCGTGCTGCCGACCATGTCCTTAAACCATCTGGCGCCGTTCGAATTAAGAAGGCTTTGGATGTTGCGTTTCGAGGAACGGCGGAGGATCGCTCAGCGGGATTGGCCGAAACCCTGCCGCTGCCAGGGAGGTTTCCACAGCAGCAGTGCACCAAAATCGCGATCAAAGCCAACGGAAAAATTGTTTTCATCAATCCCAATGATGTCATCGCCGTTAAGGCGGAAGGCAACTATGTGTCACTGCAGCGCACGTCTGACTCGTATTCGCTGCGGGAGTCCATCTCGGTCATGGCTGAGATACTCAAGCCGTATGGTTTTATTCGAATTCATCGATCCGTGCTTGTGAACAGTTCCTTTGTAGAGCAGATCAAATCGCGGCCGGCAGGGGCATATGGACTTCTGGCCAAGGGCGGAAAAGAGTACACGGTTTCACGGACTTACAAGAACAATCTCAAATCGCTGGCTACAGCCTGGATAGGGACTGACATTTTTCCTGACGAATAATTAGCATTGCCCTCAGTGGTGCCAAACCCCTCGCTCGCTCAAGGATATCGAGCGTCACTTCACAATCCCTGGCACCGACTCTGTCCAGATATTGGTGTCGTCGGACGTGCAAACGTCAACGGCCGCGGTTATGGGAGTCCGACCTACAGTCGCTTGCAGCGGCTAGGACCTCGGGGATCACGCTGTCCACATCGTCTGCCGTGGTACGGTGGTTGACAATACATGCCCGAAGGCAGAATTTCCCGCGTAAGGTTGCATTGGACAGATACACTCGACCTCGTTGGAGGAGCTGTTTGAGGATGGCAGCGTTGTTCTGATTCAGCTCGTCTTCCGACAGAGATTCGGCTCCGACATGGCGGAAGCAGACCGCGCTGAGTTCGACCGGAGCCAGAAGTTCCAGGTCAGGTCGCGTGGCGATGGAAGCCGCCAGGCGCTGCGCAAGATCGAGGTCCTTTTGGATCGCGGCTCGGAACGCTTGTAAACCGTGATAGCGAAGCGAGAGCCAAAGTCTCAGTGCGCGGAAGCGCCGAGAAAGTTCCAGAGATTCCTCGAAGAACGCAAACTTTTCGACGGGGTCGTTGCTCAGCGCCTTGGCATAGTCTCCAGTGTGCGCGAAGGCGCGATGCGCGGCACTCACGTCGCGGTACAGCAGGCAGCCACAGTCCAGGGGCTGATAGAGCCATTTATGCGGGTCCAGGGACAGCGAATCGGCGAGATCCATACCGATGAACTTGCCCGGCGCTGCGATGGCGGCCAGTGCGCCATAGGCGCCGTCGACGTGCATCCAGAGGCCGTGGCGGCGGGCGATCATTGCAATTTCTGCTAGCGGATCAATCGAGCCCGTGTTTACCGTGCCGGCGGAGGCGACCACGGCGATCGGGACCTTTGCTTCCGCTTTATCACGCTGGATGGCCCGCTCCAACTCCTGCGGAATGAGCCGAAAATTATTGTCTGTTGAAATGAGCCGCAGGTTGTTTCTGCCCATTCCCAGCAGCGCCACGCTCTTGGGAATCGACATGTGGACTTCTTCCGAGGCATAGATAACGCCTTGCGGCACTCCTTGCACGCCAGCTTCATTCGCCGGCATCTTGGCTTCGCGGGCCATAGTTAGAGCCATTAGGTTGGCTGAAGAGCCGCCGCCGGTCAGGCTGCCGCGAAACCCGGTACAGCCGATGGCCAGCGCGAGCCAACCGACCACAGTGCGCTCCAACGTAACCGCCGCAGGAGCTGAACGCCATGCCGTGACGTTCTGATTTAGGACGCTTGCGAGCAAGTCTGCAACGGCAGCTACGGGTTCGCCTGAACCCAGCACATATCCGAAGAAACGACTGTTCTGAGCACGAGAATGCTCGATCACACTCTGAAGCCCTGAGAGCGACTCCGCCCCCAATCCCTGTTCGCTAAGAGGCGTGCGGAACAGGCGCTCCGACTCCTCGCCCGTGGTCGATGGAGATATAGGGCGCGAATCCAGTTCGCGCAGGTAATCAGCGGTGAGCTGCGCTGCCTTTTCCGCCAAACGGCGGAACTCATCCGGCGAAATCTCCAGCGACTCCATCATGAAGGATTGTATTTCATAGTGGATGGTGCAGGGGCGAACGTCCTCCCCGTGCTTGATGGAACTGGGTGTCGGAAGTTGAAATTACTTCTTCTATGTGCCGATCGGCTTGCGCGCCCATGCTCCCACCATCGGCACGAAACTGGAGTCTCGAGGGGTATAATTTCCATTGGCCATGTACAACCCCCGCTATGCCCTGGTGGCTTACGTCAGCGGTGCAGTCGGAGAATTCGTCGCCGCCCTCCGTCAGGAACTGCACCCGGACTTGCCTCATCTACCGGCTCATCTCACGCTTCTTCCACCGCGACATCTGCAGGGAAGCGAAATTGCCGCGCTGGAGATCCTGGAAGAAGTCTGCGGCCGGGTAGAACCCTTTGAAGTCGTCCTGGGAGAAGCAGAAACCTTTGTCCCGGTCACTCCAACCGTTTTCATCCGTGTGGACCAGGGTGCGCCGCACATGCGCGACCTGCATCAGCGTCTGAATACGGGGGTACTCAGCGCCGTTGAGGAATGGCCCTACATGCCGCATCTCACCATTGCCAAGCTGAGCAGCGAAGCCGTGGCAGAGCAGGCGTACCTGACCGCACGGGACCGTTGGGCGCAGTACCAGGGGACTCGCCGCATCGCAATCCGCGAACTCACATTTGTGTGCGAACAAGAACAGAATCGGTGGAAAGATCTAGCCGGAGTCCCGCTTGGGCGGAGTCTCGTCAAGCGCTAACGTGCCATCAGTTACTCAACTGCATTGTCCCAATTCCAGCGCCAGATGCGCCTTTGGTCTCAAAGTACAGTTCCCCTCCGTGCTTTGCCAAGGTGGGAATGCAAGTGTAATAAAGACATAGGGCTAGCGCGTGACGGCAGGCCCTTCCCCTAACAGCTCAGGCCGTTGGAGAAACTATGCAAATTGGGGTCTATGGGGCCGGCTATCTGGGAACAGTGGTTTCAGCCTGTCTGGCCGACTTTGGTACTCCAGTCCTGTGCTGCCATCCGGACAGCTCGCGCATGGTGGAAATGGCCCAGGGCACCGTACCTTTCCACGAAAAGAATCTGGCGGAGGTGATCAAGCGCAATGTGCGCTGCGGGCGCCTGGCCTACTCGACCGATGTGGAATCCTTCGCGCGTAAGGCCCAGGTCATTTTTCTGGCAGAGGACGCGCCCGACCACCTCAGTGATCTTGCCCTGCGCATTGCGCGCGCCGCTTCCAAGCCTTCAATTCTTTCAATCGTCACGCCGGTTGCAGTGGGAGCTGCTTCCGCCATCGAGCGCCGCATCAAAGAAGCAGGTTTCCGGGCGACCATCGTCTCACAGCCCATGTTCTTTACTCCGGGTTGCGCCGTGGAAGATTTCAATTGGCCGGACCGCATCATCCTGGGCACGTCATCGAACGAAGCCGTGCTGGTCCTGAAACAGATTTTCCATTCCCTGGTAATGCGCGGGGTCCCCGTAATTGTGACCAATCACGAGACCGCGGAGTTGGTGCGGGAAGCGGCAACAGCCTTTGTCGCCACCAAGATTTCGTTCATCAATGAAGTCGCCAGCCTGTGTGAGCTGGTGAAGGCGGACGCGGTCAGCCTGTCGCTGGCCCTGGGTCTGGACAAGCGCATTGCGCCTCGCTGCCTGCAACCCGGAGCCGGCATGGGCGGCCTTTTCGCGGAATCGGACATGGATTCCCTGGCCGAATTGGCCCGTCAAAACGGAGTCTCGCTGAAGGTGCTGAGCGCGGCCCGCGAGGTGAACCAATGTCTCACCGATCAAGTGCTCGACAAGATCGCTCACTGCGTGCAATCGGTACAGAATAAGGATGTGGGTATTCTTGGTTTGGCCTTCAAGCCTCACACTAATTCCGTAGCCGGGTCCTCCTCGATGCGCCTGGTGAAGAGTCTGATTGCCAATGGTGCGCGGGTAAGGGCCTATGACCCGGTGGCGATTCCCGACGCCCGCATGGAATTAAACGGCACCGTGCACTACTGCGAATCGCCCTATGCCGCAGCGGAAGGCGTGGACGCATTGGTGGTGGGGACGGGATGGCCCGAGTTCCGCGGCCTCGATTTCAGCAGAATCAAGCACACCCTCCGGCGTCCTCTGATCGTCGACACCAAGAACCTGCTGGATTCTGCCCGTCTACGCGCCATGGGCTTCGAATACGTCGGCGTCGGTCGCGGGTAAGCGTCATTTGAGAGTTTGCTTTGCGCCCTTCGCGAACCCTTTGCTTGTTTCGCGGTTAAGAGCCTTTCACCGCAAAGATCGCAAAGTTTTTCGCCAAGATCACGAAGAAACCAAGGTTAAGGTTCCAGCCCGGTTTTCCCCGCAAATTGTTATAATCGACACTCCACGCGGTGGGAGTAGCTCAACTGGCAGAGCATCGGACTGTGGCTCCGACGGTTGCGGGTTCGATTCCCGTCTCCCACCCCAATGGTTCCGTTATCAAATTCCCCATGGCGCACGACGTTGCCGATCAACCGGAATGCTGGCCCTCGCTCCCGCTGGATTCGTGGAAGGACACTTATGCCACACTCCACCTGTGGACCCAGATGGTGGGCAAAGTTCGCTTGCGGCTGACGCCGCTGGTAAACCACTGGTGGAATGTTCCGCTGTATGTGACAGCGCGCGGTCTGACCACATCTCGCATTCCTTACGGTCAAAGAGCATTCGAACTCTGGTTTGATTTCATACGCCACCAGCTTGTACTTGAGACCAATGATGGAATGATAAAGTCAATCCCGCTGGCGCCGCGTTCGGTGGCCGATTTCTACCAGGAATTTATGGGGATGCTTGGCTCCGCCGGGATCGAAGTCAGAATATGGAAGATGCCGGCCGAGATTCCCAATCCGATTGCCTTTGATCAGGATCATGTGCATGCGTCGTACGATCCCGTTGCAGTGGAGAAATTCTGGCGCATTCTGTTGTCGGTGGACGCGGTATTCAACCAGTTCAGAGCCGGATTCATCGGCAAGAGCAGCCCGGTGCACTTTTTCTGGGGAAGTTTCGATCTTGCCGTGACCCGGTTTTCCGGACGCCGGGCACCGGAACGGCCGGGTGCCGACGTGATTACCCGGGAAGCGTATTCCCACGAAGTAAGCAGTGTAGGCTTTTGGCCCGGGGCCGTCGGCGTAAAGGACGCAGCCTTCTATTCGTATGCAGCTCCCGAGCCGCAGGGATTGAAAGATGCGCGCATCAGCCCGGAAACTGCTTCTTATGACAAGCAATTGAATGAGTTCATCCTGACGTATGAAGACGTGCGCAAGTCGGCATCGCCCACCGCGTCATTACTCGAATTTTGCCGTTCCACCTACGGAGCCGCGGCAAACCTTGGCAAGTGGGATCGCAAGGAGCTCGAGGTCTCCCGTATCTCGGGGCTCGGCGAAGCGAGTCCAGTGACGAACGGCTAGGTTCTCATCGTCCTTTGGCGTGACCCTTTTCTCTATGTTGCTTCAGCACGGTGCGTGCGGCCACTTCTTTGGCTCGGCTGCCATAGCGCCCAGTTCTTTTGGCGCTTTCTTTTATATGTTCGTACTCCCGCTGTTCTTTGGCGCTGACACCACGTAAGTGTTTGCTGCCTGGCATGAGTCCTCCTCTTTGAGGCTGAGATTAGCGCTGCGTGGTCTCGTGCGAAATCGGTTTTTTCCTGTAACCTGTGCAGGAGATCACCGCACTTCGACGATAAAACGCCGAGCCGCAGAATGGGGTAGCCTTATCGGGAACTCGCATGGCTTCTAGCTCCCTGGACCGCCTGCTGCACCAACTCGAAGAATCCCGCAGCCGCTATGGAGGCGGGGAAGCGCCTCGCGTCGTTGCGTTATTGTCACGTCTGGGCAAACGGCGATTCTCGGACACGGCCTCTCTGATCCGCTTTCATGAAGCGTTGCTGTTTCTGCGAGCTTTTCCCCATGGCCCGGACGTCGTCCGCCAGAGCGAGCGCCTGCTGCGGGATTTCTCAAAAAGAGTCAAGCAGCTCGAGAAAGCGGGAGCGGACATGGACCATTTCGATCCGCTCGAGGTTTCAGGCATTGCCGGGACCGTCATGCAGGACACGCTTAGTTTCGACGTCATGCGATGGTTGGTGGAGCGCATTTCGGATGTGGAGATCGTTTGGGATGATTACTCCGAGGAGCGGGCGATGGCCGCTGTCTGGCCACGCCTGATGCCCTTGCTGGAGGAGGACGGCGACATCGAGCCCAACGTCCCCTGGCAGCGGTGGCTTCAAACCGCAGCGAGAAACAACAATAGGAATCTGCAATGGCTGGTCCGGCAATTCGCGCGGCTGCCAGTGTCCGACGTCGAGAAGGCATTGCTCTACGATTCGCTTCGTCTTCCGGTGCGCTGGAAGCTGGGCAACGAACGCTTCTCACGCACGCGGAACTGGCAGCCAGTTCGGCGAATATTTTTTCATCGGAAACCGCTGATTGCCCGGGGAGAAGTCTCGTTGGCGCGAGAATTCGCGCAAGCGCCGCCGGTACTTCACCGCCTGTCCGCAAAACAGGGTGAGACAGTGGTGGAGAGGGCCCGCGAGGTCATGCTGGTACGCTATCGCGAACTCTACGGCATGACTTTCGGAGATCCGCGGTCGGTGGTGCGCGCCGATGTGGGGCGCGGCGTTTCCATTTACCTGTGGAACCTCTATCCAGCGCGGCGTTTGCCCTTGCGGGCCTACGTGGCCGGGTTCTCGCTCAAAAACGGAGTTGCCGTCAGTTACTTCGAAGCAACTGGACTGTGCGAGTGGATGGAGGTGGGTTTTAACGCCTTCTATACCTTTCGCGGCGGCGAAGTCGCATGGATCTATGCACAGGCGCTGCGCTGCCTTATCGCGTTGACGGGGGCGAAGTGCATTTCGATGTATCCCTACCAATTGGGAGATGGCAACGAGGAAGCCATTGAGTCCGGCGCTTTCTGGTTTTACCGCAAGCTCGGTTTCCGCCCCGGCCGCAAGGATTTGCTGAAACTGGTGGAGCGCGAAGAGGAGAGAATCGCGCGTGATCCCAGGTACAGAACCTCTCCGGGCGTACTGCGCCGCCTGGCAGCGGGCCACGTCTTTTACGAATTGCCGGGTAGCGATGTGGGCCGTTGGGATGACTTCTCCACTCGCAAGATCGGGATGAAAGTTAACCGACGCATGGCCAGGGCCTTCAGCGGAGACAGCAGTCTGATGCGGGCTTCAGCCTCGAAATGGCTGGCACGCATTCTCCATGCGGACCCTGCGCCGTCGGACATGCTGGAACAAACCACGCTTGAAAACCTCGGGTTGGTTCTTTCACTTAGCCCCAGTTTTGCATCGTGGAAGCAGCAGGAGAAGCAGGCACTGCTGCAGATTATTCGTGCCAAGCCGGCGATGAATGAAATGCGCTACCTGAATTTGACGCAGAAACATCCCGGGTTTCGGGAAGCGCTGTTGCAGCTGGGTTCCTGACAACACATAGCCCCACAAAATTGTTTCTCTTGCCGTCGACAGACACAAAATAATTCTGCACCCGCGGTTCTCGCTCTTCATCTAACCGAACATTGCCGGATTCTTTACCGGCCGAGTGAAGGTCAAGTAATGATCTTGTACGGTCAGTACCGCCAAAGCACGTGCATTTGTTGTTGTTGCGCGGACGTGTGCTCTGGTATGGGGAGGCCGTTGATCTAGTCGTTAATTTCTAGTTATCGGAACTCATCACCCACCGCCAGAGAGACGCTGGCGGTGGGTTTTTCATTTATGGCAGATGCAACGAAAGAAACGAAGGCTCAACGCGTCGAACGGCTGAAACGGGAGAAGAATCCCTGGGAGGCGTTGGACGAGATCCGCCGTTTTGCCCGGGAGGGTTTCAGTGCGATTCCACCGGAGTGGATCGGCACCTACCTCCGCTGGTGGGGTGTGTATACCCAGGGCGATGGTGGAGGAGTGGTCGGCGGTCAGGGTGGAGAAGGGAAGGCGCTGCCTTATTTTATGGTCCGCATTCGCGTGCCTAATGGACTGTTGCAATCACACCAACTGCGAACCATTGCCGATCTGACACAGCAGTATGCGCGCGGCATTGCCGACATCACGGTGCGGCAAAACATTCAACTGCATTGGGTCAGCATAGAAGCTCTGCCGGAAGTTCTCGAGGCTTTGTGGGCGTGCGGTCTCAATACTCTAGGCGCGTGCGGTGATGTGACACGCAATGTTACTGGCTGCCCGCTCGCCGGAGTCGATGCGGATGAAATTGTTGATGCGTCACCGCTGGCATTGGAAACGACCCGACTGCTTGCAGGCAACTCGGATTTCTATAATCTGCCCCGAAAATTCAAGATCGCAATCACCGGTTGCCGCGTCTGGTGCGCTTATCCCGAGATCAACGACGTCGGCTTAACAGCCATCACTCGCATATTGCGCGGCAGGGTAGAGGCCGGGTTCTCGCTTCGTGTTGGCGGGGGATTGTCGACGGAACCTCATTTGGCTGCCCGCCTAAATGCGTTCGTCCGTTGGGAACAGGTCTTGCCCGTGGTCAAGGGTATCGCCGAACTCTTTCGCGAATCCGAAGTGCTGCGCGAACACCGCGAACGGGCGCGCTTGAAGTTCCTGTTTCTTCGACATGGCTGGAGTACCGACGACTTTCAGCAGGAATTGGAAACTCGGATCGGTTTTCGTCTCGATCCAGCGGTTGAGGAAGTTGCCCCTGACGACGTCTATCGTGACCACACCGGCATCCATCCCCAAAAACAGCGCGGTTATTTCTATGTGGGAGCGGCGGTGCTGAGGGGGCGGATCCATCCTGAGCAAATGCGCGCAGCCGCAGATTTGGCCGATCGTTTCGCTTCTGGTGAGCTTCGTACCACCAATATGCAAAACCTGCTGATCGTGAACGTGCCAAAGGCAAGTTGCGAACCGCTGGCGCGGGAACTGGAAGGCGTCGGGCTGCCGGTTGGAGCCTCACCTTTCTGGCGTGGCGCGATTGCTTGCAGCGGCAGCGAGTTCTGCAAGCTGGCGATCACCGAAACCAAGA